>Ga0315904_10012680_pt1 | contig 10627 bp, 12 predicted proteins | sample LakEriMetagenome_6_FD_203529 | JGI IMG/M metagenome (GOLD analysis project Ga0315904, IMG submission 203529) | Freshwater fungal communities from buoy surface, Lake Erie, Ohio, United States - Buoy 12 MA120 | ecosystem: Environmental > Aquatic > Freshwater > Lake | place: USA: Lake Erie, Ohio... | reverse complement strand
TGGCGCTTGCAGATGGATGAAGTCTCCGCCGTGGAGCTTCTGGAGGTCCAGCTCGTCAATGCCGTCGCGCCGTATATCCTCAATGCACGCCTCAAGCCGCTGATGCTGCGCACCCCCGAGCGCGACAAGCACATTGTCAATGTCTCAGCGGTCGAGGGGCAGTTCTACCGCAAGTTCAAGACAACCCGCCACCCGCACACGAACATGGCAAAGGCCGCACTGAACATGATGACCCGCACGTCGGCAGCGGACTACCAGGCCAGCGGAATCCACATGAACGCGGTGGACACCGGCTGGGTCACCGATGAAGACCCGGTGCAGATCGCGGAGCGCAAAGTGGCCCAGCACGGCTTTCATCCGCCGCTGGATATTGTCGATGGCGCCGCCCGCATTGTCGATCCGATTATCGCGGGGATCAACTCTGGCGAGCACGTCTGGGGCAAGTTCCTCAAGGACTATCTGCCCACGGATTGGTAGCTCACCCCTGCCAGCGTCCCTGGATGCGAATGGGGGTTCCCCGGTCAACCCACTCGTAGAACCAGCGAGCGGGGTTACCATTGCTTAGGGGGACTCGGATGCAGCCGTGCGATGCGGGGAACGGTGGTACGCTGGTGAACCCGTGGATGAAGACATTGCCGTTTACCTGGACGCTGTAGGGCATGGGGGCTCCGTTGTAGAGGCTGGAGTAGTGCATCCGTTCCTTGACCGGCCCCGCCATGAAATCACCTGTCGGGGTTCGGTGGCCTAGCCGCCCCGTACTCACGGGAGTCTCCAGCACGAGAGTGTCTCCCTGCCAGGCGCGGAGCCGCTGGGTGGCGCAGTCTACCTCGACACGCTTCTCGCCACGGACAATCTGGACCGTGCTGTCCCCGCTCTTTATCGCCATTGTGCCACTCGAAGGTTCCCAGGAAACCTCGCCACCAAGGTGGCGCAACGCACCTACCACGAGGAGCGCGGTGCCATCGAGGAGCCGTCGCACGCTGCTGGGGGAGGTCACGGCTTGGTTGTTGATCGAGAGGCGCTGAGTGCTCTGTTCCCAGAGGATCGTCCAGCCAAGGGCATCGGCGACCTTTCGTGCATCGACATAGAGAGTCTCGGGTCTGTCGGCAAAGCTGATGCCGCTCAGGGGGGGGGCTTGTGTTCGCATGGGCGCATTTTACTGGAAAAAGTGCGTGTTTAGGGCTTCAGGGGCAGTATCCTGCCGAGGGAACCGACCCTACGGGGCGCATGCGCGGAGGTCGCGCCAGACGATGCTGGTAACTAAATCGCGCGGTGCTTAGGAGGAAAAACGTCTCGCCTGCCGAACGAGATATGTATGGAAAATGACGCTGTGGTCGCCGCAAATCTTGCGGTGCTTGAAGAGAAGGGCTGGGTGGTTCTGCCGGGGGCGCTCTCGCCGGAGGAGACGGAGAGCTGTCGGGTGGCACTGAACCAGGCCCGTGGCAATGGTTGGGAAGAGGGCCTCAACCGTGTGGGCAATATGTGGTTCGACTGCTTGCTTGCCAAGATGCCCGAGGTCTTTGCGCCCCTGGTGATGCACCCGAGTGTCAAGCCGTACTTGGACGCGCTCTACGGCCCCCAGGCGCTGCTCCGCTCGCTACGTGGGCACATCAACCCCGGCCCCTATGACCAGGAGTGGCACCTGGATTTCTACGGCTACTGGCAACAAAACGACAAGGCGCCCTATGCCAGCCATGCCACAGGGATCAACACGACCTTCTATTTTCAGGACAATGGCCCCGGTATCGCCAAGCTAACGTATGTGAAGGGAGGGCACCGGATTCCTCCCCCGGAGGAGCTGACGCATCGGGGTGGCTGGGCAGTTTCGGAAGCGGCGTTCAACGCACACTACGATGCCCAAGAGCACGAGATTGTCTATCCCAAGGCCGGCGACTGCGTCCTCTTTTTTAGCCACATCCCACACAAGGGCTCCAAAGACGATGCCACCGTGGAGCGCTCCAATGTTGTCTGCCACTACCAGAATATGCCGTTTTATGAGGGGATTCCCCATGTCAGCCGCTTCCAAGCGGTGCGCCCTTAAGTGATGGTTGTGAGTGGGCTCTCCCTAGTCGGCTGCGGCAGTGGGAGCAATCCCCATTGAGACGATCTCTACTTCCTGCGACGTGCTACGATACCGAGGGCCGTGCCCAGCGCGAGGAGGGCAAGCGTTCCGGGTTCGGGTGCGGCGGAGGAAGAAGAGCCGAGAGTGCTAATTTTATTTCCGTTTAATAAGTCCACGAGAAACGTGTCAAACGCCCCGTTTGCTGGGGCAGCAGCAGCGATGTTAGTGGTGGTCGTTATTGCGCCAGCAGTCAGAGAGACTGTGTCCCCAGTAGTCACACCAGGCACCGAACCAAAAATCCAGACATCATTCGTAGCCACGCTTCCTCCTGTAACACCGCTGTTGATGCCATTGATGGTCTGCGCCGCGCCCCCATTGATGCTAAACGTCATCGTGGCGGTCACCGACGGTAAGATATCCAAGAAAGGATTCCCCACTCCCTGAAAGACGAAAATGGGCGCAACGGGGCTAGTGGTTGTGATGGTGTAGGTAATGGGAGCGGCAATGGTCATGGTCAGCGGGGTGCCACTGCCCCCGCTAAAGGTCAGGTTCGCCTGCGCTCCCGCTTTTTGCGGAAGTACGGTGAGGGTAGCGATACCTAGGCAGGTAGCGATAGCCAACTTAGAGGGGCGAGGGAGGAGAGAGGAGAGCTTCACGGGTTTCATTCCATTTCTATTGCCTACTGAAAGCTCGTCTGCGTCGGCAGCGAGCCAAAAGGCCACTATAAACTGGCAACACTATATGTCAACACTGGTAAAAGTGCAAGGTTGTGAATCTAGGGGGCAAGACCAAAAAGTGGTGAGGCGAATACGTGCGAGGAGCTACGCCCCATCGTGGTGGAGCTGACGCGCCTTCACGAGGCGATGCAGGACACCGAGCTCTTGCTAGGCAGCGATCTCTATGTCGCGGCGCTGGAAATCTACGCGGCGGCAAAACAGCATGGTCGCTCTGAGACCAACGATAGGCTCCTGGCCGAGTTTGGTCGCCGGTTTGCCCGGCAGGGGAAGAAGAAAGCCTCCGACCCTAACCCGTGAGCCTCTCTGGGGGAACTTTTGACCCTTCGAGGTGAACACGTTGACCTTACCCCTTGAACTAGTTTGCCCCCGAGGCAAACTTATCACTCTCCGACTTGAACTAGTTCATGGCAAAGCCTCACCCGTGAGGGTCTGAGGTAAACCCGTTCTTCTCAGGCAAATAGAAAAGGGCCGGGGATTTCTCTCTGGCCCTCTTAAAGCACAACTGAAGCAGCTCGCTACTTCCGACGACGTAGGGCGATACCGCCGACCATACCTAGCGCGAGGAGGGCAAGCGTTCCGGGTTCGGGTGCGGCGGAGGAAGAAGAGCCGAGAGTGCTAATTTTATTTCCGCTGTCATTCACGATAACCGTGTCAAACGCCCCGTTTGCTGGGGCAGCAGCAGCGATGTTAGTGATGGTCGTTATTGTGCCAGCAGTCAGAAAGACTGTGTCCCCAGTAGTCACACCAGGCACCAAACCAAAAATATAGACATCATTCGCAGCCACGCTTCCTCCTGTAAAACCGCTGTTGATGGCATTGATGGTCTGCGCCGCGCCCCCATTGATGCTAAACGTCATCGTGGCGGTCACCGACGGGAAGGTATCCAAGAAAGGATTCCCCACTCCCTGAAAGACGAAAAGGGGCGCAAGGGGGCTAGTGGTTGTGATGGTGTAGGTAATGGGAGCGGCAATGGTCATGGTCAGCGGGGTGCCACTGCCCCCGCTAAAGGTCAGGTTCGCCTGCGCTCCCGCTTTTTGCGGAAGTACGGTGAGGGTGGCGATACCTAGACAGGTAGCGATAGCCAACTTAGAGGGGCGAGGGAGGAGAGAGGAGAGCTTCACGGGTTTCATTCCATTTCTATGGCCTACTGAAAGCTCGTCTGCGTCGGCAGCGAGCCAAAAGGCCACTATAAACTGGCAACACTATATGTCAACACTAGTAAAAGTGCAAGGTTGTGAATCTAGGGGGCAAGACCAAAAAGTGGTGAGGCGAATACGCGCCAGGAGCTGAAAATTCCTCGCTGAACGCCTTCGGCGCAATGTCCTGCTGGACGAGGAGGCGTGGACTTCCCCACCCGTAATGTTTGCTCTACTGCTGGAGCGCCAGCTTTCCCTCTCCGTCACAGACCAGCTCTTTGACCTTGACGCAGCGCAGGTGATTCACCCCGCCCGAGAGGCTGGCGTCGTGGTGGAAGAGGTACCACTTGTCTTGAAACTCGACGATGGAGTGGTGGGTCGTCCAGCCGAGAACGGGCTCTAGGATTCGTCCCTGGTAGGTAAACGGCCCCAGCGGGTTGTCCGACGTAGCATAGACAAGATAGTGGGTGTCGCCGGTGGAGTAGGAGAGATAGTACACCCCGGCCAGCTTGTGCACCCACGCGCCCTCAAAGAAGCGCCGGTCGTGGTCGTCGGCCTGGAGCGGGTTGCCACTCTCATCTAAGATTGCGATCTCTACGACGGGGCCCGCCAGCGCGTGCATGTCGTCGGAGAGCTTGGCGACGCGTGGTCCGAGCGCGGGGACGGCTCCGGTGGGCTCGACGGGTGCGTTTTTGTTGAAAGCGTCGCCTTGCCAGCACTGGAGCTGCCCGCCCCAGATTCCGCCAAAGTAGAGATAGGCCGCGCCACCGCTCGCCGCATCGTCCACGAAGCTGCACGGATCAATGGAGAACGTCCCCGCAATCGGCTCCGGATCGGCGGTAAAAGGCCCGGCGGGGGAGTCAGAGACGGCCACTCCGATCCGAAAAATGCCGTCTTTGTCGCGTGCGGGGAAGTAGAGATAGTAGCGCCCGTTTTTTGTCGCCGCATCGGGAGCCCAGAGCTGCGCACTCGCCCAGGGAATGTCTTCCAGCGCCAGTGCCACCCCGTGATCCGTCACCGGCCCGCTGGCACTCTCCATCGAGAACACGTGATAATCACGCATCGCGTACTGATCACCGTTGTCGTTGGACTCTAGGCCAGAGTCAATATCGTGCGACGGGTAGAGATAGAGCTTGTCCTCAAAAACATGCGCCGATGGATCTGCGGTGTAGATATGGGAAATTATCGGCTGGTCAGACATGGCTTACAGAATTCGCTTTCGGTCGCGGTGCTCGGCGAAGTAGATCTCGCGGTACTTGCTGTGCAGGTAGCGAATGAGCGGCTTGGCGGAGAGCGGCTCGCCGCAGATGCGCTCGGTCAGCTCGCCGGGTAGGTAACGTCGTCCGGGCTGGTGGACATTCGTGCGGAGCCAGCCCAAGAGCGGAGCGTAGTCGCCACGAACGAGCCCCGGCTCGATGGTGGAGTCGCTAGCCAGTGCCTTCTCAAAGAGCTGCGCGGAGAGCATCGTGCCCAGCGCATAGGTTGGGAAGTAGCCAAACATCGCGCCGGACCAGTGGACATCTTGCAGGCAGCCGAGCGCATCGCTGGGGGGCGTGATGCCCAGATACTGCTCCATCTTGGCGCTCCAGGCTTCGGGGATGTCTTTTACGGCGAGAGTCCCCGCAACCAGCTCTTGCTCCAGCTCAAAGCGCAGGAAGATATGCAGGCAGTAGGTCACTTCATCGGCCTCAACCCGAACCAGTGAGGGCTCGACATGGTTGATTGCACGGTAGAACTGGTGGACATCCACATCCGCCAGCACACCGGGGAAGTGGCGCTGGAGGCCGGGGTAGAACACGTTCCAGAAGGTCCGTGAGCGCCCGATAATGTTCTCCCACAGCCGCGACTGCGACTCGTGAAACGCCAGGCTTGCGGCTCCCGAGAGCGGCGTGTCGTCGTCCTTGGGATCGAAGCCCTGCTCGTACATGCCGTGGCCCGCCTCATGGATCGTCCCCATGAGGGCACCGGGTAGCCAGTGGGTCTCGACACGCGTCGTGATGCGCACATCGGTGCGGTGTAGTCCCTGACAGAACGGATGAACCGCCATGTCTTGCCGCCCCCGCTCAAAGTCAAAGCCCAGCTTCTTGGCGATGTACTCCGCGAACTGGAGCTGTGTCTTCTCATCAAAGCCCCGCTTGAGGCAGGAGTTGTCCACGGGCTCGCCCTCGCGGATGATCTCCATCAAGGGCAGTAGGCCATCGCGCACCTCGGCAAAGACACTCGCCACTTGCGCCGTGGTCATGCCGGGCTCGTACTGGTCCAGCAGCGCATCGTAGCGGCAGCCACCGTGCCCCAGATGATCGGCCACGTCGCGGGAGAGCCCCAGGAGCTTCTCCAGAGTGGGGGCGAACTGCTCGAAACTATTTTCCTGCCGCGCCTTCACCCAGACCTCATGGGCCAGTGCTGTCTCTCGGGCAAGGCTCGAAACCAGTGCCGTCGGTAGCTTTACCGACTTGTCGTAGTCGCGGCGCACGGCTCGGAGTGTCAGGGCTTGATCCGAACCCTCCTCGGCCCCCTCTGCCTCGGCATTGCTCAGCAAGCGCCCCGTTTCCTCATCGGTGAAGCGCTCGTGAAGCAGCTTGCCCATCGCGCCCATGGCATTCGCACGTGCCAGCGCCCCGCCGTGCGGCATGTAGCACTGCTGATCCCAGCCCAGCAGGGCAGCGGCGTGGCCCAAGTGACCTAGCTCCGCCAAGCGGGCCAGTAAGCTCTCGTAGTCAGACATAGGCGGCATTGTACCCGATGGGTTGCAAATTGGGTAAATCTGCGATAGAGTATCTCTCGCCTAGCCACTCCCGGATCGTTCAACGGCAGGACGACAGGTTCTGGCCCTGTTAATCGAGGTTCGAATCCTTGTCCGGGAATCCAAACCCCGCTACAATCGTAGTGGGGTTTTTTGTTGCCCTCCTCCCCTGCCCCCGGGTACCCTCTGGGTGCCAATCCTGGGAGGAGGGGGAGAGAGGGGAGTTTGAGGGGGCGAGGTTTTTTCCTGGCTCCCCTCCTTGCCCAACCTCCCAGGATTGGGAGGAGGGGCTGGGGGAGGAGGGTATCTATGACCGAGAGCTATCGCGCCGCCTATAATGCGGCCTTCACACCGGCACGCTATGAGGCATTCCAGCGCCTGCTGGCGGAGCGCTGTGGCGTGCCGATTGCGTTTCGTTGCGCGGAGACACCGTGCTTCTTCGAGGCGGCAACTCTGGAGGCGATGATCACCGCAGGCCGTGAGCTGATCGTGCCGCTTTTAGAAGATGCGGACTATCTTGCTCGCGCCGCGGAGGCCATCCCCGAGGCGTTTCGCGTCCCTGGTACCGACCCCACCCCGCTCTTTGTCCAGGCAGACTTTGGGCTGGATGCGAACTTGCAGCCCAAGCTGGTGGAGATCCAGGGCTTCCCCTCGCTCTACGCCTTCCAGCCCACTCTGGCGGAAGCCTACCGGGATGCCTTTGCGCTGGATGCAACACTGGGGGCCTATCTGGAGGGCGGCACGGCGCAGAGCAACGATGCGGCGCTGATGCAAGCCTTCTGCAATGGCCACGATCCCCGCGAAGTGTTTCTGCTGGAGCTCGACCCGCAGAGCCAGAAAACCCTCCCCGATTTTGTCCTCACCCAGAAGCGCTACGGCGTGCGGATGCTGGATGTTCGTGAGGTGGTCAAGCGCGGCACGAAGCTCTACGCGCCCGAGGGGACACAGATCAAGCGCGTCTATAATCGGGTGATCGTGGACGAAGTGATCCGCAAAAATATCACGCTCCCCTTTGATTTCCGCGATAAGCTGGATTTAGAGTGGGCCGGGCACCCGAACTGGTACTTTCTGCTCAGCAAGTTCTCCCTGCCGTTTCTGAAACATCCGAGTGTCCCCAAAACCAGCTTTCTCTCGGAGGTGACGGCGCTCCCGGAGAACCTGGAAGACTTTGTGCTCAAGCCACTCTTCTCGTTTGCGGGCCTAGGCGTGAAAGTCGGGCCGACAAAGGCCGATATTGCTGAGGTAGTTGACCCGACCCAATGGATTCTCCAAGAACGCGTGAACTTTATCCCGACTATTGAGACCCCCGAAGGCCCGACCAAGGTGGAGGTGCGGATCATGTTTGTTCGGGTCGGGGAGCACTACCGGGCACTCACGACGCTCCTGCGGCTCGGACGCGGCAAGATGCTGGGCGTGGATCATAACCGCGATGCCACCTGGATCGGAGCCAGCGCCGCCTTTACGGTGCCTTAGTCTGTTAGCGGGTCAAGAAACTGGCCTCTCTCAAGTGGTAGACGAAGTCGTAGGCAGTGCCCGGCACCACCCAGGCGATGAAGTGGCCGTCGGGCCGGGCGTGGGCTTTGCGCTGCGCCGCGAGGTCGAAAAAAGCAACGCTTATTCGGAGCTATTTTTACAGAGCAATAATCCGTTGGGCGAGAACTACTTCGCGGCTGTCGTTGGTAGCGATAAGCGTGAGCCCACCGCGTTTTTGCTGCTCCGCGACGAGCTCGGCGACCAGCGCGACGCCTTTATCATCGAGAGCGAGCCCAGCTTCGTCGAGGAGCAGCACCGGCGGCTCGAACAACACCGCTAGGGCGAGCTTCACGCGCTGGCGCAAGCCCGACGAGTACTGCCCAATAGGATCGTCTTCGCGCCCCGAGAGCCCGACGCGCTCTAGAGTCGAGGCGATATTTTCGGGTGAAGCGCCGCGCACGTCGCAGAAGAACTGAAGGTTCTCACGAGCCGTTAGCTCTGTGTAGAGTGTCAGGTCGGGCGAGACATAGCCACAGAGCCGCCGCCGCCGCGCGGGATCACTCTCATCGGCAGTGCCCACGGTCAGTGCTATCTGCCCCTTGCTGACCCGCAAGAGCCCCGCCACCAGCTTGACCACCGTGCTCTTGCCGCTCCCGTTGGCCCCCGTGATCGCGACCACCTCGCCGCCCTCGGCCAGAAACGAGAAGTCTCGCAAGACGCGCCGCATCCCGTAGCGCTTCTCGATTCCCGTCAGCTTAAGTTGGATACTTTGCAGATCGTTCACTAGGAGACCAGCTCTAACAAGATACCTAGAATCTTCTCTAGTGCTTCAAGCGGCGTGTCACGCTCGATAGTCAGCCCGAACTGTGCTTCGACCTCCGGGAGAGTGAAACGATTATAGGCCATGTTCCCATTCTACCGCTTCATGCCCGTGTTCGTGATTGCCCGATGGAGAGCATGTCGCGTTTTACACACCTAGACTCTAGTGAACAATTTTTAAGGACATTCGTCCGAGAATACACTATAGAATGAAGGGGACGAGATGGCATTGGCAACTTTCTGGAATCGGGGCGCAACACCCATGACGACCGACACGGCTCTTATTGCGCGTTGTCAAAAAGCGGATATCGCGGCCTTCAATGAGATCGTCGGGCGTTATAAAGGCAAGATCTACAACTATCTCTATCGGATGACGGGCAATGCCGAAGACGCCGAGGATCTGACCCAGGAAGTTTTTGTGCGGATGTACTCCCATATCCACACATTTCGGGCGGAGGCGAGTCTCTCGACCTGGCTGTTTCGGATCGCGGGCAATCTCTGCGTGGATGCGTTCCGTCGCAAGAAAAAAGAGCGCGGCGTGGTCAGCTCGCTGGATGCGCCACTGTACAACGATGAGGAAGACGGCGGAGCGACGCGTGATGTGCCCGATATGAAGGCTGCGCCGGAGGTACTGTTCTCTCGTAAGGAACTAGGGGGGCAGATTGAAGAGGCACTAGCCAAACTCCCCACCAAGCTACGCTCCGCTGTGGTTCTCCATGATATCGAGGGGCTCTCCTACGAAGAGATCGCGGAGGTAGAGAAAATACCCCTGGGAACCGTGAAATCGCGCATCTATAATGCCCGTGTGGCACTGCGAAGCTCTCTTCGTCCGTACTTAGAATCATGAGTCAAAAATAAAATGGCAAGCATGTTAGATTGTAAAAAAATTCAAGAAGGGCTCTCGGAGTACATCGATGGTGTACAGACGGTGGAGCAGAGTGAGGCGACGCAGGCACACCTGCGGTCCTGTGCGGTCTGCACCAAAATCGCTGAGGAGCTTACTCAGACCAGTCGCTTGCTGGCGTTTCTGCCACGCCCCGAGCTTTCAGAGAGCTTTGAGCTGAAGCTAACCACGCGGCTTGCGGGGCAGGCTCTCCGGCCCAAACCGATCACGCTTACGGAGAAGCTTGCCGCCTGGTGGGTACGTCCAGGGGTTCGCCCTGCCTTGGCCTCTGGACTTGCGTTGGCCACCCTCGTGCCCGTGGTGGTCTTCTTCCCACGTGCTGTACGCCCGACGGTTGTCGCGACACCGGCAGTCGAGGCCGTGGCCGAGAACGCGGAGGTAGAACAGGCCATGCAGGAGCACCTCTCCGCCAAGGCGGGCGAGGTCTTTGGTGACTCCTCAGGCCTCTTACTTGCATCGACCCCGGCGGGGCGCGAGACAGGGTCATAGGTAGAGGGATGTCTCGTATTGCTCTAGGGGTGGGACTGGCGCTGGTGGCGCTCTCGGCGCAGGCACAGTCTCCCCCGCTGCCAAAGGAACTTCTGAAGAATCAAGAGGTGCTCGCCAAGGCAAGAGCAGGGCTGGCCCACGTGATCCTGCGCCGCATGGTTCAGGCCGAGGCTGCGCTGGCGTTCCAGGCACGCGAGGTCACCGTGGGCTCCGAGGGGCGCACCACGGAGCAGTGGGTCAAGCGCGATCCCAAGCAAGGGATTC
>Ga0315904_10012678_pt1 | contig 10628 bp, 9 predicted proteins | sample LakEriMetagenome_6_FD_203529 | JGI IMG/M metagenome (GOLD analysis project Ga0315904, IMG submission 203529) | Freshwater fungal communities from buoy surface, Lake Erie, Ohio, United States - Buoy 12 MA120 | ecosystem: Environmental > Aquatic > Freshwater > Lake | place: USA: Lake Erie, Ohio... | reverse complement strand
CAACCGCTTCAACGTGGGCACGTTGGTGATGCTGGTGTCGTCTTTGGCTGCCGCATAGGGGGAATCCTTGCTGCTGCCGGCCGCCTTCGTGCCCCCCATGGCTTCCGTGGGGTTCTTGGGCTTGCTGGTGGCTCCGGGGGCTTTCGCGCCATCCGAGTCCACCGCTGCGGCATAGGGCGAATCCTTGACGCTGCCTGGCGCTTTCACTCCATCAAGAGTCTTGCTGCCCGCCAGAGCTTGGGAACTGAAGCAGAGACCCAAGACAGAGGCGGCGCAAGCTCCCACAAGAACACGCCGGGCTGAACGAAAGGCAACCATGGAGCGAAGGGCTGAACCCTTCCAGTCTGGCCATGGACCCGACGGTTTCGCCACCAACCTTGCCAAAGATGTGCGGGTATGCTGTACAGCGATCTCCGATCGCGATCCGATTCCAGCCAACCCTACGGTCGGCTTGCTTCAACCCTGCACGGGTGTCTGCAACAGTTGCAGCCGATGGCCATCGGGATCCGCCACTTGCAGGGCCCACCGGGCTCCGAACAGGGGTGCCTGATCGGCCAGGTCGACGATGCCGGGGGAGATCAGCCAGCCGCCATAGGCGCTCGCGCTCTTGGCTACGGTCTCGAGGTCGGCCAGCAGGAGGCGCAGCTGCCAGTGCGCTGCATCCTGCGGGCCCAGGTTCCGCGGTAGCGGACTGCCGCCGGGAGGGCTGAGATAGTTCAGGCATTCGATGCCGGGGCCCCGCTGGCAACGCAGGGCGCTGATGCGCACCCGCACCCCCCTGAGACCGTCAAGCCCATCCTGCTCCGGGCCGCTGTTCTCCCCATCCGACAGATGGCGCAGCCCGAGCAGCTGGGCATAAAAAGCAACGCTGCGGGCGGTGTCGGCGATGCCGATGGCGCTGTGGTCGATACCCAACAGCGGCCCCGGCCCGGCGCGATGCCAACGGGCGTCGCCCTTGTCCGGCGGGAACTCCAACAGCTCCAGCGGATGGCCTTCGGGGTCGTGAAACTTGTAGGCAACGATTCCCGCAGCGGCTGAGTTCCAATCAGGCAGCCGTTGCGGCGTCGTCGAGATCGACGTGATCCGGCCGGAGTCGAGGGCTGGCCGCAGCCCCGCCAGGGCCGCCTCCATGCTGTTGACCACCAGGCAGATGTGCTGGAATCCACGGTCATTGCTGCGCGAGTCGGCGGGAATCGGCTGGCCGGGGTGGGCCCCGGGGCCCGGATCCAGCACTTCGGTGAGCTCCAGCACTTCAGCCCCGAGCGCCAGCCGTCGCAGCCGTAGCCGGGCCCCCGGCAGGCCGATCAGCGCGGTGTAGGGGCCGCCGTCCACCTCCAGGAGATCGCCCAGGAGCCGCCCGCCGAGGCTGTCGACAAAGAAGGCGGCGGTGGCGTCGGCGTCGGCGCAGCTGAAACCGACAGCCTCGAGATGGGGAAGATCCATGGTGGAGAGGGGGATCGGAGGGGTTCTGGTCGGCCCCACGGGCGGGGGCTGCAGCTCGCTCGCGGGCGGGGGCTGGGGCTGGGGCTCGCTCGCGGGCGGGGCGCTGCTGGGCGGGGGCAGAGCTGCGCGGTTGCCTGCGGGGCCTGCAGCGTTGGGTGGCTGGGGGAGGCGCACAAAAACAGCCGCCTGCCGTAGCGATCGCCGAAGCAGAGATTCGAGACGCGTTTGGGCACAACCAGCCTGGCCAGCAACCTGCCGTTAGGGGGCAGCAGTGCACAGGATCGGCTGCGCCGCAGCACAGAAGTTGATCAGGGGGCCATGGACCAGTGAACAAAAACCGAGAGAGTCAGAACGGCCTGGAGGCTCTGAACAACTTTTCGGAGGGAACATCCATCGTCCTGAGCTGAGCATCGTCTGACTTGGACAAGGTAGCAAGGAGACCCTCGATGGCGAGGTTGTCGCTGGCAACACCGTTAACTTTTCCGGCAAGCGCTAAGTGATCTCCATCGGATTCCTTGGCAGTTGTCAGCAGATGAATCTCAGGATGAAGCATTGCATGGCGATGCAACGATGCCGTGTCCTTGGCGACAGCCACTGTCTTGCCGTCCCGTGCCGCCGCCCTCTCCCAGACGACATTAAAAAATCGGGATGGTCGAGATATTTCCCAAGACAATGACCATTGATGTGGGCCCCGCAAAAGCCATCGTCCCTCACGGTTCTCTCCAATTCATTGGCCGCTGCACTGGGATCCTGCAGGGGCAGGGCTGCCCAGCCAGCAAAGCGCTTACGAATCGCCACCTGGCTGTCAATCTCAGCCTGGATGCCAGGCGAGTTAAGCGAGAGGACCTGCATATCCAGTCAACCCTGATCCATGGTTGGGATTCTTTTCTCACGGAAGCGCCGCGCGCAATCGAGCACTTCCATCTGCCGTTTGGCGGCACGCTGGAGCCGGCATTGGGAAGGGCGACGAGAGTAGCGTCGCTGATCAGGCCGCCTCGGGCTTGCAGAGCTTGGCAGCGGAGGCAGGTCTCAACCATCTCGAAGCGCGCCTCTTGAACCGCAGCCTTGCCCAGTCGCTGGCGCAAGAAGGCGACTGTAGTTGCAGCTGAAATATTCATCACAGCGAGCCCACCAAACTGCTCAACAGATCCTGCTGTCATTCACTGGGAACTTAAGCTCTTTATCGCTAAGCTTAAACCGCGGTTAGAGAAGGGGGCTTTTTGAAGAGGATCAACGGATCGATCCTCTAGCGCCCTGTATTGGTCTTGCGCTCCGCATTGCCCTTGCGCCCCGCATTGTCATTGCGCTCCGCATTGTCCTTGCGCTCCTGCGCATAGCCCTGACCAAGACGCGAGCGGATGTTTACCATGGGATTGACTCAGCCAGGGCCTTGTGAACCGGCTGTTTATCCTAGAGCTTGGCCACCCATTGCTGATCATCCCACAAGACCCTCGCAGCCACGGTTGGCGCACCTCCTTCTACGAATCACAACGGCAATCATGCTTCAAGCAAGTGTCTTGCATCTTGTTCGAGCTGCCCTGAATAACGTGCGCTCCCTTCTCAGCTGCTGTCAGCGGTTGAAGGCCCCGTTCCGATCGGGCATGAGGAGATTTACCACAACACATGGCCCTGCCGGGCTTCTGTGATTATGGTGCAATAGACGGCAGATGGCCTGTTTCCCCACCCCATGACCAGCACCAATCCCCTGGCCAACAAGACCCTGTCCACGCTTCTGCAGGGCAAGGTGGCGATCGTCACCGGCGGCAACAGCGGCATCGGCAAATCGATCGTGGAGTATCTGGCCGAGCTCGGCGCCAAGGTGGTGATCGACTATCGCTCCCATCCGGAGGCCACCGAGGAGCTGGAACGGACGATCGGCAGCTACGGCGGCAGCAGCTTCGGTGTCCAGGCCGACGTTGCGAAGCTGGCTGATCTGCAGCGTCTGGTGGATACCACCGTGCAGAAATATGGCCGCCTCGACGTGATGGTGAACAACGCCGGTGTCGAGACCCGCACCTCAATCCTCACCACCACCCCGGAGAACTTCGACACGGTGCTGGATGTGAACCTGCGCGGCGTGTTCTTCGCCACCCAGTTCGCCGCCAAGCAGATGATCGCCCAGGGCGGTGGCGGCCGCATTATCAATATCTCGTCGGTGCATGAGGATTGGCCGATGCCCGACAACACCCCCTACTGCTGCGCCAAGGGGGGTGTGCGCATGCTCACCCGCACCGCGGCTCTAGAGCTGGCGCCCCACGGCATCACCATCGTGAATGTGGGCCCGGGCGCTGTGGCCACGCCGATCAACGACGTGACCATGAACAATCCGGAGCTCCTGGCCAAGCTGAATGCCGCCATTCCCCTGGGCCGGATGGCCCAGCCCGAAGAGATCGCCAAGGTGGTGGGCTTCCTGGCCAGCGATGCAGCGAGCTACATCACCGCTACCACGATCTTTGCCGACGGGGGCATCATGCAGAGCAGCCCAGGCCTGTGAGGCCCGCGGATCTGTGCGTTCGCAAGGCGAGCTTGCCAAGCGTCACTAAACCAGCCTGGGCTGAAACGGGTCGCAGGTTTTCGCTTGGGCTCGACGCTAACCCCGCCTGCGACTGCCAGAGGATGCGGCCGGAGGCAGCGTTGCGTCCTGGAGCATGGATCCCTTCACCGATCAGGGAGATTGCTGGCCTGGGACCATGGCCTCAGAAGTGTCGGGCGCAGGCCAGTGTCGGCATCAGGAGGACGCAGCGCCAGCCACGGCGTGAGCATCTCCTCACTCCACCATGGCGAAACGTGACGAGCTGCGGACAGCTGAATCAGCCGTGGCCAGGCTCAGCTTGACGTCCTGGGGCCAGGGTGCCGATGCAGTCGTTGCTGCCACCGCTCAACGAACACAACCTGCCATGGATGGACACCATCCATCCAATCGTGGTGCACTTTGTGATCGCGATGGCGCTCATCGCTGTGATTTTTGATCTCATCGGAGTATTGACCCATCGCAGCAACCTGTTTGAAGTCAGTTTCTGGAATCTACTGATTGCAACCCTGGCAATCTTTGTGGCGATCATCTTTGGCCAGATCGAGGCAGGACTGGCGGAGCCCTATGGCCAAGCCAGCGAAATTCTCAATCTGCATAGCACGCTCGGCTGGTCGCTGGCCGGGGTGCTGTCGGTGCTCACCGGCTGGCGTTACGTGATCCGCAGCCGCGATCCCCAGAATCTGCCGCTGCCATTTTTAGCGGCCGGCGGCGTGCTGGCGCTCTTGGTGGTGGTGCAGGTGACGCTCGGCAACCAGCTGATCTGGGTGTATGGGCTGCACACCGTGCCGGTGGTGCAGGCGATTCGAGCAGGGGCGGTGTGATGGCGTTCAGCTATCTAAGCCAACCGGCGCCGATCGAGCAGCTGAGCCCTGGACTCGGAGCGAATGGCCTCCCCTACCCGCTACCGATTCACCCGAATCTGGTGCATTTCACCATCGGCCTGTTCGTGATCGCCATCGCCTTTGATCTCGCCGCCTCGCTCTATCCGCTTGAGAAGCGGCTGTTCCGCTTCCTAGCCCTGCCGGTCACCCGCGCCGGCCTGCATGACGTGGGTTGGTACAACCTTCTGGCCTGCTGCCTGGTGAGTTTTTTCACCGTGGCGGCGGGCTTCTACGAGATGCTGCTGGCCGAACCGATCGCCGGCGTCACCAGTGCGCTCGGCCTCCAGAGCATGGCAACCATGCTCTGGCACGGCGTCGGCGGCGTCATGATCCTGCTGGTGATCGTGCTGATGACCGTCTGGCGGGGCTTCCAGCGCTTTCTTTGGCGCCGCGACATGGGCCGCCAGGTGCAGTGGCTCTACCTGCTGGCGGGTCTGGCCCTGTTCCCGATCATCGGCCTGCACGGCACCCTCGGCGCCGAGCTGGCAGCCGAATTCGGCGTGCATATCACCGCCGATCAGCTGCTGGCCGCCGGGATCGATCTGCGCCAGGCACTGCCATGAGCACCATCTCCCCGAAGCCCAGCCGCCCGCTGGGGGCGATCCTGCTGATCACGATCGCTCTAGCCGTGAACCTGGCCATCAGCCTGTGGATGGTTCAGCAAGCCCCCAGCTGGCTGCCCTTGCAGGCCTCCAGCGCTGCGCCCCATGTGGATAGCCTGTTCGCCCTGGAAACGGGGATCGGCAGCTTTCTGTTCCTGGGCTGTCTGGAGGTGATCCTCTGGGCCGTGCTGTTCCAGCGGGCCGACAAGTATGACCTCGACAACGGCGCCCCGATCGAAGGTAACTGGACCCTGGAGATCATCTGGACGGTGATCCCATTCCTGATCGTGATGGCCATCGCCTGGCACGCGATCGGCATCAACGCCACCCTGGCCAGCCTCGGCGGCAAGGAGCGCGTCAGCAGCGCCGACCAGGCCCTGCGGGTGGCCGCCAACGCCCCGGGCGATGGGCAGCAGGCGGTGGGACCGATCCAGGTGATCGCCCGCCAGTGGTCGTGGGAGTTTGTGTATCCGGAGGGGGTGCGCAGCAGTGAGCTTCACCTGCCGCTGAACCGGCCGGCGCGTTTCGAGCTGATCTCCCTGGATGTGCTGCATGGCTTCTACATCCCCGCCTTCCGCCTCAAGCAGGACATCGTCCCCGGCAGCGTCATCGCCTACCGGCTCACCCCCACCCGCATCGGCCGCTACCGACTGCGCGATTCGATGTTCAGCGGAGGCTATTTCGCCAGCAATCAGAGCCTGGTGGTGGTGCAGAGCGAAGCCGATTACCAGAGCTGGTTGAAGCAGGCCGCCGCCGCGCCGCTCAGGCCCAGCTGGAACGAGGCCAGCGAGCTCTACCAACGCCGCCTCGCCCGCGGTGATCACGGTTGGGCCGTGGTGCCTCCGGCAGCGCCTCCGCTGGTGAATGTCGGATTGGATGCAGCCAGCCCCCACGACGCCTGAAGCCTTCCCCCATCCCGACCCGCGCCCCGATCCTCCCCCGCCATGACGCCTTCCGTTCCCTATGACCCGCGCATCCTGCGGGCCCCCCATCCGGTGCCGGGAGCGCCGGACAACTGGCGGCGCTTCTTCAGCTTCAACACCGACGCCAAGGTGATCGGCATTCAATACATCGCGCTCTCCATCTTCTTCCTGCTGGTAGGCGGCTTGCTGGCCATGATCATGCGGGGAGAGCTGATCACACCAGAGGCGGATCTCGTTGATCCGAGCGTGTACAACGGCCTCTACACCATGCACGGAACAGTGATGTTGTTCCTGTTTCTGTTCCCAATCCTCAACGGCTTCAACAACCTGCTGATCCCCACCATGATCGGCGCCCCGGACATGGCCTTCCCGAAGCTGAACGCCATCGCCTTCTGGATCTTCCCCGTTTTCGCCATCATCTTGATGGCCAGTTTCTTTGTGCCGGGGGGCCCCTCCTCATCAGGCTGGTGGGCCTATCCCCCGCTCAGCACCCAGAACCCCTTGGGCCATTTCTTCAACGGGCAATTCCTCTGGATCCTGGCGGTAGCCCTCTCCGGCGTCTCCTCGATCCTGGGCGCCGTCAACTTCGTGACCACGATCCTGCGCCTGCGCGCCCCGGGGATGACCTGGTTCCGGATGCCGATCTTCTGCTGGACCGCCGCCGCCGCCCAGATCATCCAGCTCGTGGGGCTGCCGGTGCTCACGGGCGGCGCGGTGATGCTGCTGTTCGACCTCAGCTTCGGCACCGCCTTCTACCGTCCGGAGGGCGGCGGTGACCCGATGCTCTATCAACACTTTTTCTGGTTCTACTCACACCCCGCTGTATATGTGATGGTGTTGCCGGTGTTCGGCATTTTCTCCGAGCTGTTCCCGGTGTATTGCCGCAAGCCGTTGTTCGGCTACGAGCTGGTTGCCCTCGCATCCTTTGCGATCACGGTGTTGAGCCTGATCGTCTGGGTGCATCACATGTTCTACAGCGGTACGCCGCTGTGGATGCGCAACCTGTTCATGGTCACCACGATGTTGATCGCCGTGCCGACCGGCATCAAGGTGTTTGCCTGGATCGCCACCCTCTGGCGCGGCAAACTGCGGCTGACCACGGCGATGCTGTTCTGCCTTGGCGCTCTGGTGAACTTCATCTTCGCCGGCATCACCGGCATCATGCTGGCGACCGTGCCGATCGACATCCATGTGGGTAACACCTACTTCGTCGTCGGCCACTTCCACACCGTGCTCTTCAACACAATCAGCTTTGGGGTGTTTGCCGCCATCTATCACTGGTTTCCCAAATTCACCGGTAAGATGCTTTATGAAGGGCTCGGTAAGCTGCATTTCGTCCTCACCTTTATCGGCAGCACCCTCAATTTCCTGCCCATGCATTGGGCTGGCCTGATGGGCATGCCGCGCCGCGTCGCCTCCTACGACCCGGAATTTGCCCTCGCCAATGTGCTGGCCAGCCTCGGCGCCTTCCTGCTGGGTGTTGCCACCATCCCCTTTCTGCTGAATCTGGTGAGCTCCTGGGCGCGGGGCCCCAAGGCACCGCCCAACCCCTGGAACGCCATCGGTCTGGAGTGGTTGCTGCCCTCGCCGCCGCCGTTGGAGAATTTCGAGGACGATGTGCCCACCGTGCTCAATCGCCCCTATGGCTACGGCCTCGAGCGGCCCCTCGTCGCCGACGAGGAGCGCTATGTGCGCCGCGCCCTGGAGGCCTGAACGATGAGCGGCACGACCCTCCCCGAGCCCGGCGCCCCGCCCGCCCCCGGCAGCGGCAGCGGCGATAGATCCGATCGGGGATCCCATCATGGTGGCCACAACCTTACCGGCATGGTCATCTTTCTGTGCTCGGAGAGTGTGATCTTCCTGGCCTTCTTCGCGGGCTATGGGGTGCTGAAGCTCTCCTCCCCCGTGTGGCTGCCGGCTGGCGTGGAGGGGCTGGAGGTGCGCAGCCCCTTGATCAGCACGCTCATCCTGGTGAGCAGCAGCTTCGTGGCCTATTTCGCGGAGCGCCAACTGCAGCGCGGCAGCCTCTGGGGCTTCCGCGCCCTGTGGCTGCTAACGATGGCGATGGGGTCCTATTTCGTGTTCGGCCAGGCGGTCGAATGGCACGGTCTCGCGTTCTCGCTGCAGGATGGCGTCTTCGGCGGCAGCTTCTACCTGCTCACCGGCTTCCATGGCCTGCATGTGATCAGCGGCATCCTGCTGATGGGCCTGATGCTGGCCCGCTCCTTCCAGCCCGGTAACTATGACGGAGGAGAAGCCGGCGTGAGCTCGGTGTCCTTGTTCTGGCACTTCGTGGATGTGATCTGGATCATCCTGTTCGCCCTCATCTATCTCTGGCAGTAGGCAGACGCCATGATCATCGACGACCAGCAGTACGACGTCATCGTCATCGGCGGCGGCCCGGCTGGCACCGCCGTGCTACACCAGGTGGTGGCCGCGGGATTGAGGACGCTGCTGCTGGAGCGGGGCGACAGCCTGCCCCAGCAGGATCAGAACGTGGCCGATGTGGATCTGTTCCGCAAAAACCGTTATCACCCGGCTGAGCAATGGTTCGGCCCAGATGGCGATCCCTTTTCGCCCCAGACGATCTACGCCCCGGGCGGCAACAGCAAGATCTGGGGGGGCGTGCTGGAGCGCATGCGCGAGCGTGAGTTTTGCGGCCTGGCGTTGCAGGAGGGCCCCACCCCGGATTGGCAGCTGCGCTACAGCGATCTGGCTCCCTGGTACGAGCGGGCGGAAGCGCTTTACCGCGTCCACGGCCGGGGCGGCGTTGATCCCAACGAACCTCCCCGCTCGGACGACTTCCCCTCGGCCCCCAAGCCGATCGAGCCCTTCCTGGAAGCGCTGCGCCATGCCCTGCGGCGGCAGGCGCTGCATCCCTACGACCTGCCTCTCAGCTGGGCGGACTCGGCCCAGGCTCCAAGCGGCGACGCCGAACTGTTCGGGCTGAAGCCGCTGCTGGAGCGGCCCGGCCTGACGCTGCGCGGCGGCGCCCAGGTCACCGCCTTGCATGTGGATCCGGGCGGGGGAGCGGTGAACGGCGTTGAAGCGCGGATCGCCAATCAGAACTGGCTCTTCCAGGGCCATCAGGTGGTTCTGGCGGCCGGGGCCGTGAACAGCGCCGTGATCCTGCTGCGCTCGGCCAGCGACCTCCATCCCGACGGACTGGCCAACGGCTCCGGTCAGGTGGGCCGCAACCTGATGAAGCCCCAGCTGACGGCGATCCTGCAGCGGGCCAGCGCGCCGAACACCGGCCGCTACGCGCCGGCCTTGGGCATCACCGACTACTACTGGGGTGACCGCAATGTCAGCTTTCCGCTCGGCTCGATCCGCAACGGCGGCGGCGTGCTGCAGGATCCCCTGTTCGCCGAATCGCCACCACTGCTGTCGCTGGTGTCGCGGTTGCTTCCCGATGCCGCCCTGGAATGGCTCGCCGACCGTTCGATCACCTGGTGGGCGATGAGCGGCGTGCGACCCGATCCCGAGAACCGGGTGACCTTGCAGGGGGATCGCCTTCAGATCACCTATCTGGCCAACAACCGCGAAGCGCACGACCGGCTGGTGTACCGCTGGTTGGACACCCTGAAGAAGACTGAGGATGATCCCCTCACTCAAGTGGTGCAACGGGCCCCGATCTACCCTCGCGGCGAGGCACCGCTGTCGGTGATGGGCTTTGCCTGCGGCACCTGCCGCATGGGCTCCGATCCAGCCACATCGGTGGTGAACCTGGAGGGGCGCTGCCACGGGTTGGCCAATCTGTGGATCGCCGATGCCAGCGTGCTGCCGTCCTGCCCGTCGGTGGGCATCGGCCTGACGGTGATCGCCAACGCGCTGCGCATCGGCGCCACACTGGGGGCGGCCTGATGACGAGCTCAACCCCAGAACCCGCCAGTTTCAGCGGCATCCACCCCTCCGAAGCCCGGCGCATCGCCGAGCGCGACCATGGCGGCGTGCCCTGGAGCCTGTGGGGCAGTTATCTGAGCGAACGCCAGTGGGGCACCGTCCGCGAGGACTATTCGGCCGATGGCGATGCCTGGCGCTCCTTCCCCCACGACCATGCCCGTTCACGGGTGTACCGCTGGGGAGAGGATGGCCTGCTGGGGATCTGTGATGACGAGTACCGCCTATGTTTCGGGGTAGCCCTCTGGAACGGGGTGGATCCAATCCTGAAGGAGCGGCCGTTTGGCCTCAGCAATCCAGAAGGCAATCATGGCGAAGACATCAAGGACTACTTTTTCCACCTCGC
>Ga0315904_10012676_pt1 | contig 10629 bp, 8 predicted proteins | sample LakEriMetagenome_6_FD_203529 | JGI IMG/M metagenome (GOLD analysis project Ga0315904, IMG submission 203529) | Freshwater fungal communities from buoy surface, Lake Erie, Ohio, United States - Buoy 12 MA120 | ecosystem: Environmental > Aquatic > Freshwater > Lake | place: USA: Lake Erie, Ohio... | reverse complement strand
GCGTGGAAGAAGCAGCCGTGGAACAAGCAGACGTGGAATAAGCACCAACGTGAAAAACTTTATAGCCCCAAAAACTTTATAGCCTAGAAGTGCTAATTTGGTGGGCCAAGTCGGTCATCGAAGCCACCGAATGCGCTGCCACCTCGGTTATCTCCGTATGAGTAGTCAGCTTGTTTGGTGCGTCCGCGCTTCTGTAGCTCTTCAATCTCGCGGCGCTGGCGAGCAATCTCCTCTTCCTGTCTTCGCAGCCGCTCTTCTTGTTCGGCGAGGCGCCTGTCCTGGCGATCGCTCTGCGCGCCGATCAAAGCTCCTCCCAAGGCTCCAGCTCCCGCGCCGATCGCGATACCGCCGCCTGTATGGCCGCTCTGGTTTCCAACTATAGCACCGAGCCCAGCCCCAAGAGCAGAGCCAGCCACGGCTCCGGTCTCAGTGGCGCCCGGTTCGTATGCGTTCTGCGAACAGCCTATACAAAGGGGGCTTATGCAAAGTATCCAGAGGCGCAAAATCTTGGTCATATCTACCTTATTTAAGGGGTTTTTTGCCCGTCCCTATATATTTTTATACTTCCCCATCTGGAGTCAAGAAAAATCGCTCAAGGAAAAATGGATGTGGTCCGAATTACACACTAGGCAGAGAGATACAGTCAGAAATGGCGGTATACGCACGAAGGAATCAACTGGGAGGCATAAAATGCCCTCAAGTAAAGTCCGAAAAGTGCCGTAATTCTCTCCATCGGGTTAGTCCCCGATTCAAGTCTTACGCAGTCGCGGTACAGCAGTACAAGCAGGTTGTGAATCGAGTACATAGTTGTTGCAGTGCAGCAGAATCGTGGGGCGTGCGCCCTTTGCGATCGGCTCTCGAGCTAGGTCGTTCTGGCGTGTCACGCATAATGTTGTGTCACTTCGATGTGCATCCCTGGGCTTCGGCCTAGGTCTCGTCCAAGGAATGACGGGAGCATCGAACATTTCAAGGAGGAAATGGTATGACCGTAAGTATTAATTCCAATCTATCGGCTAATCGCGCCCAGCGTATCTTGGGTACAAATTCCGACAACCTGAATAAGGTTTTCGAAAGACTTTCGTCAGGTCAGCGTATCAATCGTTCAAGCGATGATGCTGCAGGTCTTGCGATTGCATCCTTGTTAGAGTCCAACGTGCGCATCGCATCGGTAGGACTTAGAAATGCACAGGATGGTATCTCAACAGTTATAGTAGCAGACAGCGCTCTTGCTTCGATGACTAATATTTTGGGACGCCTCGCTGAGCTAGCAACCCAAGCAGCCAACGCCCCATACTCAATGGTTCAGCGCTCTGCGCTACAATCTGAGTTTGAGGTGCTGGGATCTGAGCTTGAGCGTATCGCTGTGACGACTGAGTTCAACGGAGTTAATCTCCTCTCAGGTTCGCCATCGCTATCGTTCCAGATCGGATTTAACGGTGCATCAACTTCGCAGATCACCGTTGAGCAAACTGGGGGAGCAACTCTACAGCGCCTAGGACTTGCTTTGGCAGGCTCTTCGGCACTGACATTCTCGTTGAGTGGAACGAACAGAACTGACGCTCAGGTAGCAGCCAGAAGTGCTCTGGAAGCTATCAGCAGCGCGGTAGTGTCGCTGAACTCGATGCGTAGCGCTTTTGGTCGCGCTGAGACTCGTCTCTCAAGCGCAATCTTGAGCCTTCAGTCCAGCCGAGAAAACATGCAGTCAGCACAGGCTCGAATTGTCGATGCTGATGTCGCTGTTGAGGCTGCGGACCTCACGAGAATTAACATCCTTCAGCAGGCAGGTGCTGCCGTGTTAGCTCAGGCTAACCAGCTGCCACAGCTAGCTGCACAGCTCATCCGATAATAGCGCTAGACCGTCCGGTTAATCTCCGGGCGGTCGGCAGCTAGGAATGAGTTTTGGGCCCTAAGTTGCGATAGGGTTGGATGTTGACCGGAAAGTTTCGCATCGCTGAGTGAAGTAAGACCGCGCGGGTAGTCCCTCAAGGTCTTAGAGATAGAGAGGTGCTTCACTTATGCTTATTAGGCTCTCTAGGCCAAAACTGCTAGGGGGAGTAGTCAATGCTTAGGCTAGTGTCGAAATCGAATACTAGGCTAAAAGAGATTGAGCTCCCCTTTAGTAGTTTTGGTGACACCTCTCAGTTCTTCAAGCCAAATCAGTCACAGCGTAGCAGAGTAGGTCACTTGCACGTAGGTTAAGCCGCCTACTGTCCAACTGTTACTAACGGCTGGCGCCAAGCGTGCGCTCGCCCAGCTATTCTCGTTCATTTTTTTCAAAAATGAATGAGGCTGGGTTTATATAATAGGAGCGTGTGGCAGACCCTGAGTGGAACAAGGGTAAGTCCGATAAGGGCTGTAATGCCGGGCGGATTTTGTCAGGCTATTTGCTTTGTAAGCTGTCTAAACTAAGAGAATTACGGCATATCACCGAAGGATTGCCAGGGCGTCGGTCTGCTGCGGATGACCCCTTCTAGGATACGTCGACTACTCACTCAACGAGCTTGAGATAGCTGCTCTAAGTTTTTTTATAAAAAATCTCCGACCAGTTTGCTTTTTTACCTAAAGGAAAAACGTCATTCTGCCGTATCCACCTGTGAGGCGGTTGTCACAAGAAGTGACGAGCGGTACACGGAAGTCTGCTGTTTCCCAAGGTGGTTTCAAGTAGTCCTCAGTCGTACTTCTCTTCGGATCAAGCCATGCCTTCGCAGGGACTCGGCTGGTTCTCATTTCTTCATTGCTGGTCGTCTTAGAGTACGCGCGTAGGATACGCCTGCTCTGTAGTAAGAAAAGTTGTCATGCAAGGAGGAATGCAGTTATGGCAGTAACAGTGGGACTAAATGCGGGCGTACTTCGAGTAGGCCGCGAGTTATCGTCTGCAGGTGACTCGCTTAATGAGTCTTTTGCTCGATTAAGCTCTGGTAAGCGTATTAATAAAGGAAGCGATGATGCAGCTGCTCTCGCTGTGGCCGAATCTCTGAGATTGACCACGCGAATTGCGGGTGTGGCGCTGAGAAATGCCAACGACGGTATTTCGATTGTGTCGATCGCGGATAATGCGCTTTCGCAGATATCGAACATTCTGCAACGTCAATCTGAGCTTGCGACGCAAGCAGCGAACGGGTCATTTACCCTTTCGCAACGTTCAGTTATTAGCGCCGAGTTTGAAAACCTCGGTTCTGAGGTTGAGCGTATTGCAACGACCACTGCATTCAACGGTGTGGTGCTCCTTTCGGGTTCAAGCAGTATCGTTCTTCAGGTGGGTTTTGATACCTCGTCGGTATCTCAACTCGCGGTGCAGAATACAGCTGGAACTCTCCAGGCGATCGGGTTGGCAGCGACTGGCTCTTCAGCGTTGTCATATTCCCTTTCGGGAAATACAACTGAGTTCTCGCAGAGTGCTGCTCGCGCGGCGCTGCAAGCTGTCACTAACGCGCTTGATTCTGTGTCAAGTAAGCGTGGTAGCTTGGGCGTGCTTGAGACGCGACTCAATTCGCAGATCAACAACCTGTCGATCGCGAAAGAGAACTCGGTGGCTGCAGAGGCTCGTATCCGCGACCTTGATGTGGCCGAGGAGGCTGCTAACTTGACTCGTCAATCGATCCTACAGCAGGTAGGAGCATCGGTTTACGCGCAAGCAAATCAGGCACCGAGAATCGCGCTGGCTCTGTTGCAGTAAAAGCAATCGACCAACAGCCGTAAGGCGGCGGTTTAGGTTGGCTGTCAGGTTCAAGAACCAGACACCCCGATCTAGACCGCCGCCTTTTTGTTTTGCGGAAGATCCGCCATCTTTGTGCCCTCCCAATCCGGCACCAGCCCACAGCCTAAGACCTAGGGGTGCTTGTTGTGTGCTACGAAAAATCGGCATTTAAAACAATATTTGCCGAATGGCGCATTTAGAAATCTTTTGATATCAACAAGTTAATCATCTGTTGAGCCATTTTCCATTCAGAAAGCGGCCTCGAGTCACCCACTAGCATCTTAAAGGCTACCGGCACTACCTCAGGCACAGACCAAAGAGGTGGCAAGGCGTGTGCAAACCTGAATCAGGTTTGAGCGAGAGGAGTTTTTAAAATGCGAAGCAAGCAGTTGGTAACAGGTCTATCTGTGCTTTTGTGGCTGATGACAGCCTTGTGCTGGCAGGTGGCTGAGGCAGGTGAGGCCAAGATATACGTAGTTCGTGAGTCTGACGGGTCGCTCAGATTTACCAATAGGCCACCTTTACCGGGGCAGGAGGCGCAGGTGTTTACATCCTCGGGCTCGGGGGGGAGATTTTTTCGCACGGCCACCCCGGTTCGCCTGCGCTCCGGAGACACTCTGTACCGCAGTCGGGCCTCGCTGCGATTTAATAAGCCTGCCGGTGCGGAGCTTTATCCGCGTAGGGGTAGGTTGTTCACCGATCTATACGCCGATGCGATTGACCGAGCAGCTAGTGACCACGAGGTCGATCCGGCTCTGGTTAGGGCTGTAATTCATGCTGAATCGGCCTTTAACCCTTACGCGGTGTCACCAAAGGGTGCCCGCGGGTTGATGCAGCTTATGCCCGCCACGGCTAGGATGTTAGGCGTGCGTAACAGCTTCTCTCCAGACTCTAATATCTACGGTGGGACAAGATACCTCGCCCAGCTCCTTAAACGCTTTAGAAATGAGACTCACGCCATCGCCGCATACAACGCCGGTGAGGTGCCTGTGACTCGTTATAACGGCATCCCACCGTATTCTGAGACTAGAGAGTATGTAAGGCGTGTACTGAGCTTAAAAAAGCAGTATAGTCTCCAGTCTAATGGCTGATTGGTACAAGAAATTACCGAACTGGTTGACCTTTCTAAGGCTGGCTTTAATCCCGGTCTTCGTGATTTTTCTGATTGAACCATCGCGCACCTCGTTAAACATCGCTGCGATTATCTTCGTTTTTGCGGCGATTACTGACTATGCAGATGGAATCCTGGCGAGAAGGTACGCGGCTATCACTGATTTTGGGAAGCTATTTGATCCCCTTGCAGATAAGATCTTGGTGATGGCCGCACTGGTTATGCTGGTGTCTGTCAGGGATGATCGGTGTGTTTCCTTCGTGCCGGGATGGATGGTGGTACTAATTTTAGCGAGAGAGTTTTGGGTTACTGGACTACGTGCATTTGCAGCCAAAGATGGTAATGTGGTGGCCGCTAAATCTGGCGGAAAAGTTAAGAGCTTTCTGCAGATGGTCAGTATCCTTGCGCTACTGTTGCACGATTACTCCTTTACGCTTTTTGGCTTTGAGGTGACGTATCAGTTTCTTGGGCTTAATCTCTTACTAGTATCGCTGGCGTTTTCGTATATCTCAGCTTTTGACTACTCACTATTGATCTTAGCGCCCCATAAGGGCAGCCTGTCAGAGTGCCTAAAGGAGCTGGGCGGCTCGGTGCTCGAGGCTTCTCAGTCCAGAAAAGTATCTCCACCCCAGGATGAGACCGCGCCAAGTAGCGAGCCCAAGCAAACCAAAGCCGACCAATAACGCTCCCCGACGGGTCCAATTTGGCGCTTGGGAGGGGGCGTTAAGAAGCCTTTTTCGAAAAAATTCTGTAAAATCTCCCTCCCGTGGCGAGAGGTAGTGCAATATTGTTTTAACAATGTTAAAGCTAGATCTGGGTGTATCGCCTTACCGGGTGTCCCACTGGTCACGGCGCAGCGCCACTTGCAGAAACGTGTAGAGTCAATAACGCAAAGAGATGAGAGTTGAACGGTTAGAAGTATTCGGATTCAAATCATTCATGGAGCGCCTGGTCCTTCCTTTAGAGGCCGGCATCACAGGAGTGGTTGGTCCAAACGGTTGTGGAAAGTCAAATATCATCGATGCGCTCAGGTGGGTGCTGGGAGAGACGCGTGCGTCACAGCTGCGAGGAGGCGTTCTTGAGGATGTTATATTTAACGGCACAGAGACGCTAAGACCGCTGGGCTTAGCCGAAGTTTCAGTTGTAATTCGCGCCGAAAAAGATAACCTGCTCGATGAGCTGGTCCAATACTACGAGAATGCAGAAGTTTCGGTGCTTGCAGCGCCAGCAATAGTGAATTCTGACACCGCCGTATCTCAGGATGACGACCAACAAACGCTGAAAGCGGAGGCAAGGGCTGAGGAAGCCACGGCGCTCACAGGCGCGCCTCCGATGCTGCCCCAGCAGCCCGCGAACGAAGACTCTGTTGAGCTGGTAAAGGCACAGGATGAATCCACCCAGGAATCTGCTCAGAGCGAGTCGCCAGAGACTCTGGCGCACGACTTTCTTGCTGATATTAAGGCATCGCTTTCAAAGTACTCGTGGCTACAGTCAATCAGTGAAGTGCAGGTCACGCGTCGGTTGTACCGTAGCGGAGAGTCGGAGTTCTTTATCAACAAGGTTCCGTGCCGACTGAAGGACATAAAAGAGCTATTCCGCATCTTAGGTCTCGCATCGCGTGGGTATACCATTATTGCCCAAGGCGAAATCGGGCGAATTATCACAGCTAAGCCAGATGATCGTCGCCAAGTGATCGAAGAGGCAGCCCACATCGCAGGGTTCCGTGAGCACATAAACGCGGTGGCAAAACGGCTTGAAGATACCAAGGGCCAGGTCCTCCGCCTTGAAGATGTGATTAAAGAAGTCGCTCGTCAGGTTTCGCATCTAAAGAGACAGGCGACCCGTGCGGCGAACAGAGCAGAGCTAAAAGAGGAGCTTGTGCATGCTGAGCGTGAGCTTTTTGCGGACACGTTCGCGCGTTTGCAGAAGCGAGTTCGTGATGTGGCAGAGCGAGCTGATTCCTTTGCGCGAGATGAGCAGGTGGCGGCGCAGGCTCTGAAAGAGGTCGAGGAGCAGGAGCATCAGGCGCGTGAGCGCTCAATGCAGTTTGATGTCGAGATTGAGCAGCTCCGGCAGAGTTCCGATGCGATTAAAGATAATCTCCACAAGCGCAATCGCGAGATCGCTCAGCGCGAGTCACGTCTTCGGGAGCTGCAGTCGGTCATCAATTCACGCAACTCTGAGATCTCGCGACTTGAGGAGCGTCGGGTGGTGCTCACTAATCGTTTAAACGAATCATCTGAGTCGCTACGCAAGCTAGAGCTGCGAGCGAGTGAGCTTGAGCAAGGAGTGGGCGGTCTTGATCTTTCGGGAGAGGAGGAGCAGCGCACTATCTCAAGTGAACTAGCGGTGCTGCGCGATACTCAGCGCGAATTAGACCGCGCTGTTCGAGAGGTGCGCGATCGACTGGTGTCAGCACAGAGTCGCCGCGATGCGCTACAATCACAGATGACAGCGGCTTCACCGATCTCCCAGCTCAAGCGGGCCTTGGGCGGAGACGGAGCTATTCCAAATGAGATAAAGGGTGACTACAAGCTATTGGTAGACGGCATTAAGGTGCCCGATCGCTACTCGAAGGCTTTGCAGTCAGTACTGGCTGAACGCGCTACCTTCCTTGTTGTTGATGAGGTCTCAAAGGTCGCGCGTTCGTTCCAGGAGCTTGTGTTGAAGGCCGATCCAGCCAATAAGCGGGGGCTAGGGATCGGTTTGTTTGCGGCGCTTTCTGCCGAAGAGAATGCACAGCTGCCTACCGTAAATTTTGAAGGTATCTCTCCTCTTCTTGCGCATGTTGAGACCGCCCCGTGGAGTAAAGGTATCGTCTCTCGGTTATTATCAAAGGTGTGGGTGGCTTCTGATCTCGACACAGCGCTGCGCTTTGTGGAAAGCGAAGTTGCTCGGGGCGAGCCGCATGCAGACACCGTCGTGGTTACTGAGACGGGAGATCTCGTTTCGCCGTGGAGCTTCTACAGTCTTCGGCACGATGGTGGAGTCATACAGATTAAGAGCAAGGTAGACGAGGCGAGTCACGCTATCACTGACAGTCAGTCGCGCTACGACCAGGTATCAAAGGAGCGTGACAGTGTGCTGCTGGCGATTTCTGAGAAGGAGCGTCGCCATGCTGAGTTGACACGTTCGATTCACGACTCACAGAAACAGTTGCGAGAGCTTTCCAATCAGCAAGCCGAAGTCCGTGGTCGGATTCAGAGCGAAACCAAGATGTATGACCAGCTTGGCAGTGATCTCGATAGGATTGAGCCCCAGCGCGCTGAGATACAGGCGAGCATTCGCTCCGTCGAGGAAGCCATCGCTCAAGTCCAGGACGAAGTCGAGCAGCTTAAGCAACGCGACAACTCTGAATTAGAGAGCGAGCTCAATCAGATCTCTAGCGCGATGCGTGAGCTTGAGGGGAAACGCAAGGGATTGCGGGACGAATTTACCCAGCTACTGCGCAGTATTGAGGCTAAGCGTCGAGCACACGAGTCTGTGCGAGACTCTGTTGTGCGTGAGCGCATGAGCTGTGAAAGGATTAAAGGCGAGTTGCACAGCACAGAGGCATCTGTCCGTGAGCGCCACGGTGAAGATGTGCTACGCAGTCTACTTGAGACAGCAGAGAAGGCTGACTTACTGGCACACGACCTTCGAAGCCAGCTTGAGCAGCGCGTTTCTTCAATCCGTCAGCGTCTTGAGCGAGAGGGAGAAGTTGACCCTTCGGTTATCGAGCAGCACGAGGTTGAGAGTAAGCGCTTAGAGGAGCTCACAGTTCAAAGAGAGGATCTGGTCAAGGCATCAGAGACCCTTCAGGTCACTTTACAAGAGCTTTCAGAGGCGTGTACGCGCCGGTTCGTTTCTACCTTCGAGGCGATTCGCGGGAACTTCTCTGTATTCGGGCCTAAGCTGTTTGGGGGAGGATCGGCTGAGCTGCGTTTGGTTGATCCAACCAACCCGCTTGAGTCGGGAGTGGAGATCCTGGTTCGCCCGCCTGGCAAGAAGCCCAAGAGTATCGATCTCCTCTCTGGAGGCGAAAAGGCTTTGTGTGCCATCGCGCTTGTGTTCAGTATGTTTATGGTTCGTCCGAGCCCTATCTGCGTACTGGATGAGGTTGACGCTCCGCTCGACGAGGCTAACGTGCAGCGCTTTGTTTCTTTCATTAAAGAGATGAGCTCGCGTACTCAGTTCCTGGTCATCACGCACAACAAGCAGACCATGGCTGCAGCTGACACCCTGGTAGGAGTTACCATGCCGACACCAGGTGCGTCTAAGATTCTTACCGTCTCACTACAAGAGGCTGTGAAGCAGGTGGCATAGGAGCACGCGCTAGCGTGCCGACGATAAGGTCATCAAGGGATTGAATCATGGAGCAGCTTTTAATCACCATACACGCGTGGTCAACCCAGGCTGAGCAGTTCGTTCGCGATAACCCTGAGCGGATAATTCAGGGTGCACTCGGTCTTATTGTTGTGATCCTGCTTTTACTCCTTTTGGTAGCGCGGAATTCACGGAAGCGACGAGAAGAGGTGCAAAGCCTACGAGCTGAATTAGAGCGGCTCGCTGTCACAAAGAGAGCTGAGGTCTCTCGACTAGGGCAGATGGGGCATGAGCGCGCTGAAGTCTTACCAGAGCCGGTTGCCATTCCAACTGAGCCAGTTGCATTGCCGACAGAGGAGGTTGAGGTCGTGCAACCGCCTGAGGCTCCTGCTGCTGAGGAATCAACGATCGCTCGCGGTATGGCAAAGAGTAGAGCGGGATTTTTGAGCCGCTTGGCCGGATTCTTTTCCGGAAAAACTGCGCTCGATACATCGATGCTCGATGATCTTGAAGAGGCGCTTATCTTAAGTGATGTAGGAGCGCGCTGTGCTGCTGATCTGGTAGCGCAGGTCCGCGATGTGGCCGAGAAACAGGGCCAAGTAAGCGAGAGCGACCTGCGGGAGCTTTTGAAGGCTGGTATTCACAGCCATCTTGTCCCAGTCTCGGGGGAGCATCGCTTGTATAGCCCGGATCGCTCTCCGCTGGTGATCCTTGTCGTGGGTGTCAACGGAGTGGGAAAGACAACAACCGTTGCCAAGCTTGCCACAAAATACATGCAACAGGGCAAGAAGGTGCTCGCGATTGCAGCAGATACCTTTCGTGCTGCGGCCGTGGAGCAGTTGGCTGAATGGTCTAACCGCGTCGGGTTTACGCTGATACGGGGGCTTGAGGAGGCAAAGCCGAGCGCAGTCGTTTTTGACGGAATGGTGGCTGCGAAAGAGGGGAATTATGATGTTGTTCTCATAGACACCGCTGGACGGCTACACACCAAGAGTAACCTGATGCAGGAGCTTGAAGGGGTGAGGAACGTGATCCGTAAGCATGTTCCTGACGCTCCACACGAGACTATCCTCGTGCTTGATGGGGTGAGTGGACAGAATGCGTTGAGCCAGGCGCGGGAATTTAATTCTGCGGTGCAGTTGACAGGTATCGTGGTGACAAAGCTGGATGGAACTCCGAAGGGGGGAATTATTGTAGCGATCTCACAGGAGCTTAAACTGCCTGTATTGTATGTCGGTGTAGGAGAGAAGGTAGGCGACCTTGTTCGTTTTGACCGCGAGGCGTTTGTTAGCGCTCTGCTCGATGAGGACTCTGCTGGGCGAGGCGCCACAGAGATGCATCCCGCAGCGCGTGTGGGCAATACCTAGTAAAGAGAGGGGCTCATGGAGCAGGGCAAGACCATACCAATTGAGGTGCTTAATCAGTTTGCCATCGATGGTAAGCTTCTTAGTATCGAAGAGCTCAAGCGCGGCCATATCAATCGCACCTACGTTGCAACCTGGGGAGAGGGAAGGAA
>Ga0315904_10012673_pt1 | contig 10631 bp, 3 predicted proteins | sample LakEriMetagenome_6_FD_203529 | JGI IMG/M metagenome (GOLD analysis project Ga0315904, IMG submission 203529) | Freshwater fungal communities from buoy surface, Lake Erie, Ohio, United States - Buoy 12 MA120 | ecosystem: Environmental > Aquatic > Freshwater > Lake | place: USA: Lake Erie, Ohio... | reverse complement strand
GATGACTACCCGATTGAGAAGCTAGATGAGTTGCAGATTACACCCACGTACATTTTGCAGACCAGTGAGCGCAAGGTGCAGAACGATGGCACAATCAAACCCTCGTATCAAGTCGGGTTCAAGATTAGCGACGGCAACAACATTGAGCTAGCCGACAGAGTTATGCAATCTCTCTACAAGTCTGGCTACGCGGACAAGTCAGGCAACAACCGAGTGCGGTTAGCGCGGTTGCCCAACTCGACTAACAACAAGAACGTGCCGTTCAAAACGAAGATGATCAGCTGGAACCCAACTGTCTCTTTCAGTTTAATGAAGGTAGCGGAACTGCTCGATTTGAGTGTGGCCAAGAACGATATTGATTTTGATCTCAACGAGCACAACAAGTTTGACATCAGTCATGCCATCACCGAGATCACTTCTGGCACGTCACTGCACGACAACATCAATCGGCTAGCGATGAGCCAACTCGCAAAGGGCATGCGTGAGTCAGACACTATTGAGATGATTCAGGGTGTCATGCTCTCAGCAAAGGCTGGCTACCTTGAGCGCGGTGATGAAGACAGATGGCAAGAGCGCTTTGATGACATTGAGCGTTCTGTAAGGACAGCCAACGTCAAACTGAAGAACCGATCCGACCCAGATGAGCCACTACTGATTCCAATCAAGCAGTGGATTGACAAGATGATTGCGCCTGATTGGGTGATTGATGACTTCATCGGTGAGGGTGTGCGGGCGATCTCAGGTGCGCAAGGCAAGGGAAAGACTTCCATCATCTCTCCGTTGTGCGCGAACGTAGCGCATCTGGTGACACCGAACTTCCTGACACCGAAGCACCGCAGAGTTGTATTCTACTTCACTGAGGATACCAACCAGATCAATCGCATGATCTATGGTATGAAGAAGCACCAGTCAAGAAAGTTCAGCAACCCGCATGAAGAGTGGGAAAACTTTTTCAAAGTCCACATGACGAAGCGATACAAAGCAGGAGACATTGAGGACTTAGCGAACCATATCAAGAACTTCTACACACCGCAAGGTAACAAGTCTATTCCTCCTCTCGTAGTCTTTGACACACAGGCAGCGAGCTTTGACATTGAGGATGAGAACAACAACGCAGAGCTCTCAAAGTTGATCAGCCAGCTGAAGATACATTTCTGGGAGATGAACCGAATCCCTGTGTGGGTGATTACTCATATCACAAAGTCTAGCATGAGCTCAGATGACTATGAGAAGTTGACAGCGAGGGGTGCGGGCGCGATTGCGGGCGACTCCAACGGAACGATGGGTATTGTTGACGTAGCCAACGTAGAAGGCAGAATCCTAGCGAACATCAAGGACAGGGACGGAGCACGGCACAAGGAAGTCCGAGTCACAATCGAGCACCACTCAGCAGAAGGTGTGACTCCTTACGGAGACCCGACACAGATTGCATACTTCACGACGGAGTACTTCGAGTCTTCCCCAGAACTGCGTGCAGAGGAAAGAGAAGAGAACTCTGAGGAGAACTTACTCGAGGAGATCTACAGAGCGATACACTTCTCTCAGCAGTTAGAGGACTTTGCCACAGTTAATTCACTCAAGGGTATGAAGCTGGGTGCAGACAAGCCAAAGATTCTGCAGATGCTCAACACTCTCATCGACAGAGGTCGAATCGAGAAGGTGGAGAATACAGAGGAGAATCGTAAGCGATTCAAAATGCATTCTCAGACGAGAGAGATCTATGTGATTCGAGGTGTGTATGTTGGTTGATCTGATGAGAAGTTGCTGGACTTCCATGAGAAGTCGTTGCGAAGTTGCTGCAGAAGTTGCTGGGTGGCTTATGAAATCAATGACTTGCAAAGCAGCGACTTCTGTAGAAAGTGAGAAGTTGCTGGGGAAGTTGCTGGCGAACAGTCCAAAAACATCCTGCCGTCCAGCATTGGCGCCCTTAGCGCCATGCAGGCATTGGTGTTTACCGAGTTTTGGTGGTTTTTTCCGCAGCAGCAACTTCTACTGTTTTCCTAAGGGAAGTCGCTGGAGAAGTCGCTGGGTTTGCCATGATGCAAGATCGAGTTGCGAATCGTGAGAAATTACCGCATAATTCGATGCATTGTTCGTTTTGTAACAAAACTTTAGGAACTCAGACAGATGGAAAAACACGAATTTAATCCCGCACCTCTTCCTTCCGTCGCCTCGAGTGCAGAGAATCTCTCTCCAGAAGAGGTGGCAGAGAAAGCTGAGGAGAAGAAAAAGTCAAAGTTCTCCCCCGAAACCCTGCGCTCCATCTCAGAGAAGATGATGGGCAACACGAACGCGACAAAGAACAAACCATTCCGCGACATGCTCACACGCAAGATCATTCAGAACCCTGCGAAGCTAGAGAAGATCGTTGACACACTGCTTGACGAAGCCGAAGCTGGAGAAGCGTGGGCAGCCAAGGAAGTGTTCGATCGTCTCGATGGCAAAGCCGTCATGACGCAAGAGATCTCAGGCATTGATGGCGCGCCCATCGAAGTCAATGGCGCAACGAACTTCACAGACGAATTACTCAAAGACATCTTAGCCACAAGACAAAAAGAACAGCAATGATCTCTGAAGAGCTCGCGCAGAAGATCGCGACCAAGATTCAGTCTGGTCCAGATCTCAGCGTTCTCCCCGCGCCCAATCGCTCTGCGCTCAAAGCTCGGCTCAAATGGCTCTCTTCCGCGGGTAAACATCAGATAGAGCCAGCTGGTGAGTGGTGGACTGTCTGGCTACTCCTCGCTGGACGCGGTGCAGGCAAGACGCGCTGTGCTTCAGAATGGCTCTGGTGGCAAGCGTGGAGCAATCCAGGAACGCGCTGGCTCGTTTCCGCGCCCACCTCTGGCGACGTCAGAGACGTCTGCTTCGAGGGGGACTCGGGACTGCTCAGCGTTGTACCTCGAGAGATCATCGTCGAGAACAACGGCTACAACAAATCCCAGCACGAGCTCAAGCTAGTCAATGGCTCTCTGATAAAAGGTATTGCTGCGTCTGAACCCTCCCGCTTCCGCGGACCACAATTCCACGGAGGTTGGTGTGACGAGCTCGCTGCTTGGGATTACCTAGACGATGCGTGGGACATGCTACAGTTCGGCATGCGTCTCGGCTCGCGCCCACAGATCATCTGTACCACGACACCGAAGCCGAAGCCACTGATCATCGACCTCGTTGACCGCGATGGTGAAGACGTTGTCTACACGACCGCGTCTACGTTCGACAACATCAATAACCTCGCGCCCACGTTTCGTGATCAGATCATGCAATACGAAGGCACGAACATCGGTCGGCAGGAGATCTACGCTGAGATCATCGACCCCGAAGAGTCTGGCGTGGTCAAGCGCGATTGGTTTAAACTTTGGCCAGCCGACCGCGCTCTGCCTCGATTCGAGTACATCGTCCAGTCGTATGACTGCGCGACGTCCGACAAGACGAAGAACGACCCGACCGCTTGTACGGTCTGGGGTATCTTCAAGCCGAACGAGGACAAAGCCATGTCGGTCATGCTCATTGACTGCTGGACCGAATACCTTCAGTACCCCGATCTGCGCCCACGAGTCATCGAGGAGTTCGGCTCCATCTACGGAGACGAGAACGAGTTCGGTGTGGGAAAGAAAGTAGACATGATCCTCATCGAGGACAAGTCAGCAGGGATATCCCTCATTCAGGACTTACAACGCGCTGGCTTACCTGTGCGCTCGTACAATCCTGGTCAAGCAGATAAAATGATGCGACTCAATATTATTTCCCCCATAATCCAGAGAGGGCGCGTATACTTACCTGAATCAACAGTCAACGCAGGACACGCACGAGATTGGGTAGATCCATTGATCAATCAAATTTGCGCCTTCCCCGAAGTTCGTCACGACGACCTTGTGGACTCGACCACTCAGGCTCTACGCATCCTGAGGGATCTTGGCTTCTTGGTCATCGACTACATCGTTGACAACTCAGATGACTACGTCGACGACACGCAACCACGCAGAGTGAATCCATATGCCATATAACGAGTTCGGTGAATACATTCCTGACGACCTAGCACTCGACGAGATGAAGTATGAGCTCGCCAAGAAAGGCATCATGCCTCTTCGTCCAGGAGGTTCCGACGTTCCTTACGTCGCGTCCGAAGTTCCGCAGACGTATATCGCTAAACCTCCTCCACCTCCAAAGAGCACGGCAACCAACGTGCCGCAAGCGATTGCTGATCGGCTCGGACTCTCCGCGATACCGCAAGCAGCTCTCGGCATGATCAGTTCTTTCCCAGCAGCCGTCGCAAAAGAGACAGGATTCCCGAAGGTTGCTGAAGCGATTCAATACACACCCACGTCAAAGATGGGGCAAGACGTTCTTGAGGGAGTCTCCCGTCTTCCGCAAGTCGTGACAGGTTCGGAGATGGGAGTTGGACCGCTCGCTGAGTTCTACGTACCACGTCGTGCTTTCGGTCTTGAGCGTCGCCCATTCATCTCACCCGATGACGTAAGAGTCATGGGCGCGAAAGCTGTCGAAACTGGACGCGAGATACGCAACGTGCCCGAAGACTTCCGTGCAGCGCAATCAGGTCTCCGTCGTGAGAGCGTCTTCGGTGGACCAACGCTCGGTGCTCGTACGCAAGGTCTATTCGACGAGATTGGTGACGTCATGGCGCGTCGTGAGATGCAAGGTCTGTCGCCCATTCCTGGAATCCCTGACGTCGTTAGCCCACAGACTCGCATGTATGCTGTTCGCCCAGCTAACGTCGGACAGATGATCGACCCAACCGATCTGCCGACTGCTAAGTATGGCGACACCCCGAGAAAAGTCAGGACTGTTCAGAACATCATACAAGACATCGTTCCTACTACAGATTTCGACTACCCGCACAACAACTCGACCGAGTATTACAACGCAGCAGTCAGAGATGCACCTAGCGATATGACGGAAGCGTGGAAAACATTCTCCCAGAAGAAATACAACGAGATGTTCCCCGACGCGCCCAATGATGCTGCTGCGGTAGAAGCATTTGGGAATCGATTCGATCAAAGAAGTTTCGCTCTAACGAACATAGAGATGCTGTCTGAGTTTGCTCGTTCGCCCGAAGCGTTGTCCGCTGTAGAGTCCGTCGCCAATCGTCGCGACGCATTTCTAAATGCTTACAACGAAGCCAAGAACAAACCCAAGAAAGACATACCTGAAGACCAACGTCAAGCGCACGAAGAGAACGTCGAGAAGCTAGAAGTTTCAATACTCAAAGAAAACTTGATGCCCGAGCTCTCCCGCGAAGAGTTTATCAAGCGCATTACCCCGCCTACCAAAGAAGAGTACATGCGTCGTGCTCAGGCAGCAAAAGATTACCTCGAGGGAACATTCAAGAAGGACATCGCTAAGTACATTGGTACTTCGCAAGGTCCACAGATGGAGCTCGCCAAGCGCGGTATTACGATGGCGCCCAAGGAAGAACTCCTTGAGATGATGAAGAAGTTTGAATCTCCCCGAGGTGCATTCCGCGGTGAGCTTGATGATCTAGGTAAAGAACGCGCTAAGGCAGGTTTCAATCCTCGTGGCGAGATGTATCCGCTCATCGTTCAGAAAGAGACCGAAGTCAAAGATCTTCAGACTCAATTGAACGAGCTCAATCGTCAAAAGAGCGAACTGCGCGACCTTCACCGAGTTGAAATGCCTGACGAACCAGACGCTGCTCGCAATCCCACGGAGACAGGCGCTAAATATCGCGCACTGACCAACCCGATGAACGCGCTGATCGACAAGATTGAGCAGACCAAGAAACAACTAGAGAATTTCAGGTTAGCCAACGCATACGAAACTATCAGCGACGTGGCATACTCACCGACACTCGCCAAAGAATTCAAGAAAATAATCCCATACCCTGAGAAACAGTTCTTCCCGAATCTTGAGAAGACTCCTGACACCGCACAGATGTTTAATGTCAAGTCTCGTGAACTAGGTGAACTCGGCATTCCGTTCCTCGCGGAGATGATCGTCAAGAACATTATGACAGGTCGCATTCCGTTGGATGAAACAAAACCATCAGCGCTTCCGAAATCAAAATACAAAGAAGACCTCTCAGGCTTCTCAGAAGAGGATATACTTGATTACGCGAAAGCAGTCAGAAAGTCAAAGGCTGCACCAAAAGCTAAAGAAGAAGCTGAAGCAGCTGTCTTGTCTGGAACCAGTAACAAGTTCATCGTATACGAAGGTAAACGAGTTGCTGGCGCAGCCTCTTACGATATTGATGAGTCAACAAAGACAGTATTTATTGATCATCTAGGCTCTTTGATCAAAGGTACAGGTAAACAGATGGTTCAAGAAATTGAAAATACTGTGCCACCTGGATATAGAGTCGTTCTGACATCTTCAGATCAAGCTAAGAAGTTTTGGGATAAACTAGGTTACAAACCAACAGGCGAAGGATCTTTACTTGAGAAACGGATCGAAGAATCTAGCCAAGAAGTTTCTAAAGCTAAAGTTAATGTTCAAATTGACAAGATCATCGAGCAATTGACTAAGCCTCGTCTCAAAGAAGAGTCGATGGAAGACGCTGAGAAACGCAAAGGAATGGCAAAAATAAACGATTACGCTCAAGAGACTCTATCTAAGATTCCTCCTGAGCTTCGTTTCAAAAACTCTTCTGTGCTAGAGCTCACAAACCAATCACCTGAAGACTCAATCCGTCGCCAGATCAGCTTTGACGGAATGGTGCTTGACCATTGTATCGCGGGTTGTGACGCACCCCATCCAGGAATCAATCCGTTCAGTGGTGAGCGTTATAACTATGCCTACCCTGTTGACGTAGCAACTGGAAAAGACCGTGGTGACAGGAAGCTCGCTTCAAGTTTCATGAAAAACGTGTTACAAGGCGGTCAACGCACCGCTCATGTGCGCGACAATATATCAGGTTTACCTGTCGTAACCATCAACATGTTGAAAGACAACTCTGGTAAATACAATCTGAATTACGTCTCAGGATATCAGAACAAAGCTGAACCCGAAAGCGTTGCTAATTACGCGGAAGACGTCAAAAATTATCTCAATCTACGTTCCGATATCATCAGCGGTTCAGGTGATGCGTTAGGTAAGTGGGGTATTTTAGACACCAAAACTGAGGGTCAACGCAAGATATCCTCGATGATGAATATTAATCCGTCAGATATTCCGAGCCTCGGATTGCCTCGCTTTATTCTTGAGAGCGATCTTCGCAATCTAGCTCTAGCGCAACCGATGGGCGACACGCATGCTGATATGATTCGCAGACGCGCCCAACTTAATGACGAATACAATCGATTATCTCGTGAATTCGGCGAAGATGATCCTAGAGTACAAGACTTAGGCAGCCAGATAGCCGATATAACACAAAGACTACAAACAATTTCTCGTCAAACAGTGACGCAAGCATCTGATCGTCCAAATGTATTTAGACGTATGTCTAGCGAAGCATTGACCAACGGCTTACAACTAGAAGGTAGACTTGATGAAGTTCTAGATTTAGTTAATCGTACAGTTCATCTTCTTAACACTGACGGATTAGTAGATTTTTGGGCAGATGATTATGAATTTTTCCCCGAAAGATTAAGAACTTTCACTAACGCGGTTCGCAATGATGAAAATTTATCACAAGCGATGACCGCTCAATATGGGGAAAATTACACCACACAAGACCGCGAACGTCTAGCAAGGTTTCAGTTAGCAATACGAGACTACACACCGCATCAAAGAGAAGTATTAGTCCGCGAACTTGATCGTTATGGCGAAGCAAACATCCTTCAACAGATAGACAATTTGAATCCAGATGATCCTGAAGAGGGTCAACGCCAATACGAAGAAGAACATCCTGGAGTTGCAGATTATCTCGAACAGATCTCTAGACGCAGAAGAGGCGAAGATTTTGTACCTGAAGAACGTGCTCAAACCGCGATGCGTGTTCCTAGAGATATCGCTGATCAAATAGTTCCTGCAGGTAACTGGAATAATAGAGATGAAGTTGTTCAACGAGTTACAGAAGCGATAAATAACTCGGTTAGAAATCTACCTGAAGACAGAGCAACCTTACAAGAAGCGTTAGCGCAATATCAACGTAATCCGTTAGATATTCCTGGGTCAATAGAAATGATATTGCCAACTTCACCCGCGTTAGAAGTTCAAAATGAAAATAGACGAACCATTTCTAATTATTTGATTCAACAGATTCAAAACAGACTCGGTAATCAAGCGCCTGATCAAGAAAATCAATTTTTACCTGAGCACGTTCAAGGTGTCATCACTCGAGAGTTGAATGAGCTGATGGAGCTAGGTCTGCTTAATGAATCAGGCGCAATTCTGAACAGGATATTTGAAGGTGAAGGAGTGTTCAACGGATTGACCGACGAGCAGAGAACTGTCGCGTCCGATTTTATGAATTCTACTTTGCGTCAGCTGCTGAATGATCCTAACTACAGACCTGCTGGCGGTGAAGTTATTCCACCACGACCTGTTGCTGGTAATGGTCCAGAAGCATACCGAGATTTTTATACTAATAGGATCACTGGTTCAAGACAAGCGTTTGATCAAATCATGCAGGCTGAGCGCATGACTCCTGGAGCGATCAACGAAGCGATTCGTAGAACTGATGGTGACGCTAGATATGATGCTGACGTTCAACGATTCTATAACGTTGGCTCTCCTGCAGGAATTGCTCAATTAAATAATGCTCTTCGTAGATACATGGAAGGCAACGGCTTTGATATTACACCCACTTTTGGGCGACCTGCTTCCAATCAAGAACTGCTAAACGATATTCTTGATGAAGCGCTTGAAACCACTGGTTATAACTATCCTGAAAACATTGTCGATGTAATTCAACAAGATCTTGATAGAATTATGACGGAAGGCATCAGGTTTGATAGAAACCCTGACCAGTTTATTCTACGTTTGAATCAATTAGCAGCAGAAGCTGGAGCAACAGGTTTAGAAGGAGACGCCACTTACGCAACTGCGATGAATGAGTTGGCTTCAAGTTTGCTCTATAGTTATCAACAACTACCCGATACTCCAGGAAATGCAGCACCTCAGCTTCCCGCTCCCGCAGTAAACCCCATTGACGAACTCGAACGCAGATACGGTGAAACACCTCGCGCTCCGATCGATATCGTTACCGACGGATTAAATCGCCCAATTACTCAATTTGAGCGTGATTACTCTGAAGAAGTTCAAGATGCCTACAGAAATATTTTGTCAGAGATTTTACCTGCTACGACCCCTGCTAATCTTCAAGAAGCTATGGGTCACATGAATCATATCCACACTATGCTTGAAAGCGGTGAGCATGAGCCAGGAGAATTCAATTTGACTAGCGGTCGTGAGATGAATCAACTCGCTGATCTTCTTGAGCGTCATTTCGAAGTGTATCGCCAATTTGAAAACTTACTAGATGGCTTGAATGATCAACCCCCTCAAGGTCGTAAGCGTGGTGGATTTATTGAACGAGCCACAGGAGTTCGCTCATACTCTGACTTGAAACGCGACGCATTCAATAAAAAGTTTTATGACGACGGGCAAGCAGCTCTTGACTTTGAGTTGCGCCACGGTACAAAATCTGATAAATTAGGTATACCATATAAAAAATATCCTGATTACTCAGAAGAGGATATCATCGCTCCTAAGAGGAACGAGTTTCTAAATTTCAATCAAGATCTTAAACGAGGCGGTCGTGCTAAAAAGATGAACAAAGGTGGCAAAGTAAACCCTGTTCCACCTTCGATGAACATTCCTAGCGAACATCCACGCACTCCTCCTGTCAAACCTGTTGTCAATTTGACGGATCCAGGATTCGCTGAGGAATTGAAATATCAAATTGAACAACGTCAAAAGTCATCTTCTAGACCTTCTGGTGGTGGCGGTTTGACTGACGCTGAAATGAAAAATCGACTCGGATCAAGAAATCCGACTTATAATGCTGGTGGTAAAGTGAGCATTGATCAAATGCGTTACGAACTGTTAAGGAAATAATAATGCCAGAAATGCCTATTCCTCAAGACTACAATCGTTTTGTAGAGCCTGTCGAAAACGATCAGAACTTAGAAGATAACGATTCTGTATTCGAGATGTTTGATGAAGACTCTGGTATTGAAGAATTACCTGATGGTAGCGCGATCGTCAAACTAGACGATATGAAGGGTCCAGAAGAGAACCCTGATTTCTATGAAAACTTAGCTGAAAAGATTGACAACTGGGAGCTAGACAAGATCGCTCTCAAGTATCTCGACCTGATCGAGAAAGACAAACAAGCTCGCGAAGAGCGGGACAAGCAATACGAAGAAGGCTTACGTCGTACTGGTCTCGGTCATGACGCTCCTGGAGGCGCTCAGTTTATGGGTGCTTCAAAGGTTGTTCACCCAGTCATGGCAGAGGCTTGCGTTGACTTTGCAGCGCGTGCAATCAAAGAATTATTCCCACCCGATGGACCCGTAAGAACTAAGATCATCGGGGAAGTAACCGAACAAAAAGTAGAAGTCGCTGAACGTAAACGCGACTATATGAACTGGCAGTTAACCGAGCAGATTGAGGAATATCGCGATGAGCAAGAACAAATGCTCACTCAGCTTCCTCTAGGTGGCTCACAATTTTTGAAACTCTGGTATGATGAGCAGAAAAAACGCCCATGC
>Ga0315904_10012670_pt1 | contig 10632 bp, 28 predicted proteins | sample LakEriMetagenome_6_FD_203529 | JGI IMG/M metagenome (GOLD analysis project Ga0315904, IMG submission 203529) | Freshwater fungal communities from buoy surface, Lake Erie, Ohio, United States - Buoy 12 MA120 | ecosystem: Environmental > Aquatic > Freshwater > Lake | place: USA: Lake Erie, Ohio... | reverse complement strand
TCAAATCACCGCCTCCGCTTAATGGTGCAGTTGTGCTTATTGTGCGTGCATCCGTTACAGGTGTGTATCCTAATGCGCTTGCAATCGTTTCGTTTTTCCAAAGCGAATCGGCTGAGTCGTAAAATAAACCCTCGTTATTTGCGGGCGAATTTATAAAGACGTTGTGCAGCTCATCAAGCTCCCATCCATTCATGATCTTAACATAGATCTTACCGTGTATTGCGTGAGCGTATTCCACATATCCCATAACAACAATGTGCCCCGTAAGCCCTGTTGGTTTAACATTAGTTAAAGCGCCTGGCGTGGTAGGAGATAGATATAATACGTTACCATCTATCCAAGTCTCACCTTGCAAGCTACCTGTTGTGTTTATTTCTTCCAACTGACCAACGGTAATGATAAACCCTTCTTGATTAGTCGGGATTGTTTCGCAAACTAAACCTATTGTATCCGCTGAATTGTTATCATTGTTTGCTTGCGCGTATGCAACAGCTAATCGTTGCCCTTGAGCACCGCTAACTCTTACGGCTTGATATGCTGCTTTTGTCAATGTCGCATTAGGAGTGACCTTGTTTACAACTCTAGCAACCAAGTCTACACCGTTTTTAAGTATAACACTACCCCCTTTCAGAGTAGTCTCAGAAGTACCAGTTGTGTCATTCCATCTTGTTGTGGCTACAACCCCTGCTTTTGACGGAGAAGTATCTAAAGTGATCTGTCCTACTTTTAATTCGTACTCGCCAAGGTCTACATCTTGGGTAGCCCCTGTATATGGAACAAAGCCAGTAACAGACGGTATGTCCGATGTTGTTGCAAAAGTATATACTCCAGCGGATTTATTAGGGAATTCCATTGTAACTAATGAAGTTACATTTGTGGTATCCATAATAACGCCATTTACTCCGTCTTTGCTTAATGAAATTTGCCCTAGCGCATTTAATTCAACACCAGCTCCTGTTGTTTTGTCTGCAACATATACTGAGTTTGGCTGAAGCCCAACTATATATGAACTGCTTTCGGAAATTACTCCACCGTTTAAATATACAGTATTGGTGGTTATATCCCCTTCATCTGTTACGCTCTGTAACGTAGGGGTTGTGATTAGGGAATTTTGTATAATAAAATTACCAAGCGCCGCAATAGTGAAATTTTTTGTTATTAATTTCTTACGCCCATTTACCTCACCAGTGGCGGTACCAATTAACATATCAGTTCCTAATAACTGTACGTTCTGCGGGTAACTATAAGCTATTGCCATTTATTACTTTACTTTATATTTTTTACCACTTTCTTTTTTCGTGCCTAAACCATCGTTTCCCCTGTTGCGCTTAGGGCTTTCAAATCTACCATCTTTATGATCCCAGTCTTTACCTTCATCTCCAGTATGTTTCCTATGCAACCTTTGAGAGTGTGCCTTCTTTTTTCTACGATCATCCGTCTTAGCATAAGCTAAATCTCGTACCGCTTTCTTTTTCCGTGCTTCTGGTGATAATTTTTGCATACTAAAATCTATAAGTTATACTATTATTTATTGTACTTACTATCTATAGACTTTATTAAGTTCTGCTGATCGTTCCATTCCTTATCAGAACCACCTGAACTACTTCCGTGTTTATCGCTGTACGCTTTTTGAGCTGCGTTTTTTTCTGTGTCCCAAGCCTTTCTATTATTTGCGGCTTTACTATCCTTCGGTGGATCCGTTTGACTTCTTAGTTTAAATCCCATGTTCGTTTATTTATTTAATATACTGTATATACTTACGTATAATCCCTAAATCTTACCCTAGCATAAGTGTGACAATAGCCTACTACTATTATATATAATTAGCTAATGTCGCGTTTATTTATTATAATAAAGTGTCGGGTGTTTGTTATGATTTGTGTCAGATATATATAAGTTGTCTATTACAGCCTACGTTTTCGCCTTGCGCCCCGAAAGGGAAATGAATCCAGTTTACCCCACCCCCCGGTCTTTTTTCACGTGTACCCGAAACGGTTTGCCTTTTCCCGTGGGATCCCGTAACGGCCTGGCTATTTGCTGCGCATATGCGTGCCGTGCTGTGCCGTGCGTTGGTCTGCGTGCCGCACCGTGTTGCTGTGCTGTGCCACACGTATCGTGCCCATCGTACGTGATTCGTAATGCGTTTACATGCGTATCGTATGCGTGACCTGCTGCCTGCCACGTGCGTCTCGTGTGTATCGTGCGTGATCGTATCGTATCGTGCCGCGTCGTGTCGTCGTGCTGTGTCGCGGTGTCGCTCCGTGTCGTGTCGCGTCGTGTTGTGTCGTGTCCTCCGCGCTGTGACCTGTGGCCTGTGCCGCACGCCTGTCCCAATCCTGCTCCTACCCCTGCTCTCGGCTGCGTGCTGCGTGCTGGTACGTGTGCCGATCCCTGCTCCTGCTCCTGTTCGCGTGTGACTGTCGGCTGCTCCTGCTCCTGCTCCTGCTTCCTGCGTCTGTGCTCCGTAGCTGTGACTGTTGGCTGCGCCTGTGTACGTGTTCCCGTGCTCGTGCGATCCGTATGCGTATCTGCGCGATTCGTGCCTGCTCCTGCCCGATTCGTGATCCCATCCTGTCCGATTCGTGTCTGCGTGTGTACGATTCGTGATCCCGTCCCGTACGATTCGTGTTCGCGTGCTGGCTGCGTGACTGCGACCCGTGACCTGTGACCGTGATCGTGTGCTGCGGCTGCGCGTGCCGTACCGATTCGCGCGTAATCGTGCGTAAACCTGCGGGATGCGTGTGCATGTCTCGTGCGTGTCCGTACGCGTCCGTGCGCCGTGCCGTACCCCTTCACCTCTCGTGCGTATTCGTGCGTTCGTGCGATTCGTGCGTATTCGAACGATTCGTGCGTACGAATTTCGTGTATAGCATTTACAAAACCGGTACGGTTGGTATTCGATTATATATATGTAACCAATAAAAATTAATTACTATGAAAAATACAATTATTACTTGCTGTTTGTTTGTTGTCGCGATCTGTGTGTGTTTCGCGTGTGGGCTTGGGATCGATGCGTATCGTAACGAGTGCGTGTACTTGATCGGTCTAGCCGAGTTGTGTGTGATCGTTGCATTGTTCTTAGCGTTCGTACGAGGCGTGAAAGAATAACGTACACGAGTCCTAGTTGAGTCAACGCCTTAGGGACTATAAATAATACGAGCATGCGTTGTTGCCTAACCTTTAACCTTTTGATTCTTTTGCTTATGAAAATTACCCTTGACCTTGACCAACGTGCTTTGAACCTATTGCGTATCGCGTGTGAAAACGTGGACATGAGCCGTGCGTGGAGCCGCGACTTAGATTACGATCGCATGCTTGAGCGTCGCTACGACCTTGCGACCCTTGCGGACACGTTGTTCAACCTCGAACGCACGATCCACACAACCGATTGCGAACGTGCTGAGGTGCATTTCAATTGGTACGCGCACCTCGGGCAAAAGCAGCCGTAAGTGCCGCGTAACGCACTATCGTGTGCCGTATGCGTCCCGTTGCCGTGAAATGGTGCCGTAAAGTGCCGTGCAACGCACTATCACGCGAAACCGTGTATAGCATACGTGTATAGCAACCTATAAGAAAAACCTATCAAACTTGATCAAACTATAAATTTTATTTATATACTATTTACAGAATGAATACGATGGTAATTTGATTATATAAATGTAACAAATAAATAATTAAGTATGCAATTAAAATTAAAAACAACTTCAAACAGTAAAAAAATAATATTAAATTTATTATTAAATTCAAACAAATTAAATTACAAAGTTCAATTTATAAATAATATATTGTATGTTGATTCTAACGACTTAGAAGCTATAGATAAATTATTTAAACAAAAAGTACTAAGATATAAAGTTTTATAATTTACAAACTTAGTACGAATAGAAATTGATTATATAAATGTAACTAATAAATAATAAAGTATGAATATAGAATTTAACAACTGGGAACTAGTATTTTTAAGAGAATTGATCTTTGATAGAATAGATAAAGTAGGAGGCTTTGAAGGCTTGAATGAATCTGAACAAACAGCTTTGATGAAGATCTTGGATGCTGAACAAGATACATTAGCTATCGAAGGATATGTAGAAACATTTGGCGAATAATGCTATACACTTTTTACAAAACGAATACGATCAGTTATCGATTATATAAATGTAACAAATAAATAATAATATAAATAAATAAAAAAAATTAAACTATGAAAAATTCAGAATTATTGGCTCAGGCTATTGCAAAATTATCAAAAGAAGAATTGGCTTTGATCTATCCGGCTATTGAAAGAAAAAACTTTGTTGTCAGAAAAAACTGGCTTGGTAGAAATCAGGTTATAACTTTTGTTAACAATAAAAATCAGCGGATTACTTACAATCACGATGAAGTACTAACGGTTATGCTTCCAAAATTAAGTATAATGCCATGCTGGATTAAGCGTGAATATTGGTCTCAATCGACTGATATGCCAGCTAATGTAAGACATTTAGCTAAGATTGAAAACTTGAATGTTGAGTTAGCTGAAATTGAATCAATTGAAGTTGAAGTTGACGGATCTGATTTAGAAGTAGTAGAGATGAAATAAGCTCTACTACAATACAAATACGATATAAAAACGATAATATTAACGAATATAAAAAAATAAATAACTATGAATCCAAAAATTACAAAAATTAATGCAAAAACGGCTGATGAGCTATTGAAAATGCTATACACGTACCCTCATTTAGGCTATCACAGTCAAATTAACGTGAAAGGCTTCTGGCCTAATCCACATTTTAGCTTAAAAGAGCTTCAGAGTGATCCAAATGCGACCACGATGACTGTATACGAGCGTGATGGCTCCGATTACACGATCAACATACAAAGTGTTGAAGCAATTGTCGAATTCTATAACTAAAAAAATGCGACGTTAGCCTATTACTCTATAACTTAATTAGCTAATGTCACACTTTTTCAAATGCTATACACGGTCTGGTGTTGAAAGAGCGCCGAAAGAGTAGACTCCGTCCTACTCCATAGTTAAATTCACTTGTTGCAAAAAACGCAACAACTCATACAGAACCAACACGGATCAATATCGATTATATAAATGTAACTAAAAATAAATAATATGAACAAAACAATAACAACTTTCTTAGCGGGTGCTTTGATCGGAGCTTTAGGTGCAGCGTACTCTTATCACCTCAACCATAATGATATTAGATACTACGACGATGCTCCAGTAATGATGTGGAACGACGATTGGGAGTCAATTCCTATGGTTGGCGAGCAAATCGAAGTCGAAGTGATCACTCAAGATACGATTTATATCGGTCCATTAGGTGAGTAGTATGACAAAGTGACATGACAAAATGTCATTAGGTGACAAGATGTCTTCTGTTATAACAGCAACTCTTTTTCAACTAATTAATAATCAATCACCTTTACAGAACGAGTACGATAGCAAAATGATAATATAAATGTAACAACAAATAATAACACTTAAAATTTACTACTATGTATGGTATTCAACAATTTACAAACAATTATTTTCCAAATATACCACACTACCGTGTTGAGTATGACGGTATAACTTTTTCATCCCGTGACTACCTAGATTGTGTGATGTTCGTATTAGACCGTAAAGCTAACTATGAGCGTTATGAAATGTTAGCAAATTTAGAATACAAAGCGGCTTCTAGCTGGTGTAGTGTGTATGGTTGTGAATAAATAATAACGTAGATCAAGAGGAGTAATGGTAAACTCAGGCCGACCAGGCGCCCACCATGTAGGTTCGATTCCTACCTTGATCTCTAATAAAAAATAGATAAATTATGGAAGAAGATGTAAAAAAAGTGTTGACTATGGTATTGCTAGATAACATACCGTTAAGCGAAATTGTAGCGACCGAAGATGTAATTGACGAAGTATCCTTTTATTTAGGTGAAGCATATGATTTTTTAATGGTAAATTACGAATAATTTTATGTATTGTAGATGCGGTAATCCTATGCATCCGGTTAGACTGGAACTAGGGTATAAGAACTGTGTTAGTTGTTCAACTACACAAACCTATAGTTATATACCTATTATCGAACATAAAACCGGTAATAGTATACAAATAGTAAGTCAAGAATTAAGTGCAAAAGTCCACAAAGCGTGGCGAAGAAAATAACAAATATATATTATGGTAATTAACGAAAGATACATTAAGGTATTTAAAGACATAAGTAAATACTTAACACCTAGAGAAGTTGAAGAGGAATTAAAAGATTTTATATATTTTGAATTCGCTTTCAAAAACGAAGCAGAGTTTAACGAAATTTACAAACAATTTGTAAAACAATTACAAGACTAATACGATCACCGAACGATAATATAAATGTAACAAAAAATAACTAACTATGAAAAACTTATTTGACCGCCTCAATGTACTTGGCGAAGATGTAAAACAAAAGTACATTGCGAATTTAACAAACTGTAATCCGCCTGAAGTAGCGGCATTAGGTTACGCCGAGTGGGTATTATTTGATACCAGAAAAGATCATAATATGGGCGGTGGATTTGTATACTCTAAAGCGCCGGAGGGCGATGATTTCTGGTATGCTCAGCAAGCAAAGTTTCACTTATTAAACGACGAGCCTTATGACAATTAAGCAAGTAGAGTTTACAACTAAAGAAGTAATTTTCGTGCAAGATAGTGATAGACATATCATTATCTGGCGTCGAAATGGTGAGGTATCCGGTATTAACTATTGCCAAGGCGATTTTGTAGACGATCTACATAAATACTATGGCAAACCGGACGTAGAACTAACCGCGTTTTTCTTAACTATTGTTGATTTAATTAGGTTTAAAACGGATAACCAATATGAGCAAATTGACCATGCTATCTGGTTACACTGGGATTTCCAACAAAATAAATGTATTGTAGAAGGTATACAAGACTAACACGATCCATTTTCGATAATATATTTGAACTTAAAATAACAACTATGAATAAAATAAAATTTTTAAAGTACAATAAAATCCGGTTAAATGGCGTGTTGTATAATCCACACAAAGTCGGTGAGCTACCACAACGGTTTGCTTTCATCTACAATGCAGATAAGGATCAAGACGGAATTACACAATTTTTTAATTACAAAGGTTTAACTTATATCAGAGACTAATATGATGACAATGAAAGAAGCGTGCGAGTATGTAAAAAATAAACGATCAGCGAATCTTGCTATACACGCCAGCAAAGTAGCGATCGACGGTTATTGCAAGCCATTCAATATGAAAGAGGCGAAACAAGTGAAAGTACAACAAAAAAGTACTTATATGAAAGGTAAAAACCACAGCCACCGCGCTTTATGGAATCACAAGAATTTAAGTAAAACAGAATTAGCAAAACTATATTAATATGTTAGAAGAAGTAATTAAAACAAACGGAATTGTAGCAATGATCCAGATCTTAAACGGATACTGGTGCTTAAACGGTGTGCCTATGCAATACCTATCATTCCCTGAGCAACAAATAGTATCAACATTTATTAAAAACCAAATATTCGTAAAATAATGGAACATAAAAAAGAAGTAACGGTAAAGCATATCCTAACCATGGATTCTTTCGAAGCTAACATAGTAACTGTAGCTTTGACACATATGATGGAAGAGCAAGAAGATATATTACGTGATATACAAAAATCGCCAAACGACAACGCTTACGGCCGCTTTCCCTATAACGAAGAAGTGTGTAAAAAAATAATTGAATTCTGTGATTTAACAATAGCGTATCTAAATGAATAAAGTAACAAAAGTAGCTGACAACGGTGAAGTATATGTAGCCGTGTTAGTATCAACAGATTATGGAGCAGGCTGGTATACCTGGAATACTAATTACCCTCAAATGTTATTTGATCCAATTGTGGTTAACTATCTTGATCCAAAATATGGTGAGCCATATGACAAAGATAAATATGACGGAATTGATGCATATTTAAACGCTACATATGATGGAGCTTACTTTGGCGGATTGCGCGACTTGGATATTGAATGGGTACAACGCGGTGTTGAATTCATGATCGACGAGTATGACGGATCAGAAACACTAATGATTAAGGACTGGCTTAAATTTATCACTGCGTAATGAACAAGGCTTTAGAGAAATATATTAAAGATCACGGTATACAGAAAAGTCCGAGCACAATGCAAAAAGTTTTTACAAAACTAATACGAAGACTTCCTGATAATATAAATGTAACAAAAAATAAATAATATGAGTGACTTAGAATACTTAGAAAGATTGCTGGGTAAAAAAAATAGTATGGAAGAAGAACATATCCACCAGCTAGCTAGACTGTTTATGGATCAGTTTAGTCAACTAAAACCATATAGTCTAGATGAATTTTTACTAGAATATGAAGATAAGTTAACCGATGACGAACGAAACTTAGGATATTATATATTAACTTTATTTGAAAAATTTTAACTATGAAAAAATTTAATGAATTTGAATTGTGGATGTTGACGAATGCTATACACGCTTACATCCAGCGTTCCGAAGACGACGTTAGAGCAGCGGAAGCTGATGGGCATAGATCACTGTTTGCTCCAGGATACTTCACAATGGTTGGCCGAGAATTGTTAGACAAAGTGGAATCAATGACTAAAAAACAAAAGAAAAATGCGTAAAACACTATTAACACGATTAAAGCCAGACGCTAGCGAAAAGCTATTAAGCAACCGTGCTAAATACACTTACGCTGTAGACCATGTTATTCTTAAATTAGAATCAACCGACAATTACGCTGAATTAACTGTTTATGATCTCGATCTAATAGTTTCATTCACCGACACTGACAAATATAGTAGAACTTATGTAGATTGGATTTATGGAACAGACCTCTTTGAATAGTATTAAACAACGTGCATTTGATAAAATCGGTTCAATGTACTTATCCGCTGCGATTAGAGCAGACGAAACTGATCCGTATTGGAGTATCGACGAAGAACGCGCAGAATCGTTTAAAAAGCGTGATCTTATAGATGTTGACGTTTACAATTATATACTAACATTAATAGAAAAAGACAGAAAATGAAAAGAATTATAACCACATTAGCAATAGCGATTGCATTAGCAAGTTGCTCAACCGAACAACCAATTGAAACGCCGGTATATAACTTAAAAGTTACTAACACTGGCGGAAGTCCTGAATGCTTTATCAGCCATGACGGAGTTACACGCAAATACACCACCGCTATTGTTAATACGGTTGTAGAAAAAAATGACGTGATCACTGTATTAGGTCAATCGTATTCTGTAGATAATACATACAACTACGGAGCCGCTAGTTATTCAGTAGTTGCAAATATATCAATTAGCATAAACAACGAACCAGTAAAATCAGGTATTAACCACTTAACATTTAAACTATGAAAATATTATTAACCGCTTTATTAGCGACAGCGAGCATGACTGCTCAAATAGAAATGAGCGCACAAAAGCTAGCGGGTTTATGGACTAGCAATGGCGTTGCATTAGATCTAGTGATCAAGGAAAAAGAATTTAACAAAGTAGAAGTAGACGCTTGTAGTTCCACTTCAAAAAAAACATTGCGCGTATTAGACGTTCTATTACGCCGATACAGCCTTACTGTTGATACATTGTTTGAGCCAAACGAATGGGCCACATCATCAAGATTTGTAATGGTAAATAAAGATACTATGGTTTGCATTATTAGCGGCGACGCTGAAGGCGAAGTAGTATACAAAAGAGTAAAAGTAGGAAAATAATAATCATCCGAGATGAGGAATGCACCTAAGTTAACAGGTGGTAAAGCAAGCTGACATTTAATCAGGGAGCGGATGTAAAACTAGGTATAGGGGTCCTTAAGGGCTAGTACAACCGACGGGTTAAAGAGTTCGATTCTCTTTCTAGTTTCAAATAATAAATATGTAGTAATGTGTCCCAGTCTATCTGCTGCAAACATTTAGAGCATCTCTTACTACAAATAGCTAAGCTGTGTAAAGCGCCGGAACTGATAATCCGCTAGAAGCTAAACCGGATGTCGTAAGTGGGAATGAATACCACCTAGGGTAACGTGTTGGCTTGCGCCAATAGATATAGGTTCGAATCCTATTCCGGTTTCTAAAAAATAATAAAATATGGAAACAAAACCAAAACTACAAATGATCCAAATCACTAAAGAAGAGTGGTTTAATGCACTACGCGTACCCGGTCCAGTAAGAAATAAAAAGAAGTTTTATAGAAAAGAAAAACACAAGACCAACACGAAGTATAATTGATAATATAAATGTAACAAATAAAATATAATATACTATGAAAGAACAATTAGACGATTTATTTAAAACACTTGACCACCAAATGGACGTATGTAGATCAAGTATCTTTACTACAGCTGACGTAAAAATTATTTACAATGGCTTATTACCAGAAATTCTTCAAATCATTGAAGCTAACGCTAAAGCAGATTTACCAGAAATCGATCTTAGAAAATCATTAGCTGAGGTATTGTCAGATGCCCTTACTGAAATTGAAAATAGATTAGACACTTGCTACGGCAACCAAGATTACATTGACTATGAATCAGCCGAGTTTCAGCTTGACTACGGCAACCAATTATCTTTAGAGCGTGTAGATTTAAACTCT
>Ga0315904_10012666_pt1 | contig 10634 bp, 17 predicted proteins | sample LakEriMetagenome_6_FD_203529 | JGI IMG/M metagenome (GOLD analysis project Ga0315904, IMG submission 203529) | Freshwater fungal communities from buoy surface, Lake Erie, Ohio, United States - Buoy 12 MA120 | ecosystem: Environmental > Aquatic > Freshwater > Lake | place: USA: Lake Erie, Ohio... | reverse complement strand
CCCCCAGCACCAGCGGCAGCCTGGCCGTCCAGTCCGCTGGTGGTGCAGCCGCCCGGCCCACGGCCGCGCCTGCCTCAAAGCCCGGCAGCATCGCCGGGGCACTCAGGCAGTCCATGGAGGCCATGAAGGCCGCCGACATCCGGCAGATGGGGATGATCGCCGAGCAGCTGTTCGAGGCCGGCTGGACGATCGACCGCCGCACCCGCTACCGGGGCATGAGCAAGGACCAGGCCCGGGACAAGTTCAAGGCCGAGTTTGCCCAGAAGATGCAGGCCCAGGCCAGCTCCCCGGAAGCCGCCGCACGGGCCACGGCCATGCGCAACCGTGCCGGCGCCTCCGGCACCGTCTCCGGCGCCCTGAAGAGCGTGCTTGAGGACATGAAGGCCCAGGACCAGCGGCTGAACGATCTCCAGCGGCAGACGATCGAGCTGCGGAAGCAGGCCGAGGAGCAGTTCGGTGGCCAGGGTGGCGAGGATCCTTCCCTGGGTGGTGGCCGGCCGCGGCGGCGCCTTGGCGGCGGCCGCCGGCGGGATGCCGCTGTCGACATCCTCGAAGCCCGGATTGATGCCCTCCGGATCCAATGCGCAACCATGAGCCGATGACCAGTTCCACCCCCTCCACCCCCCAGGCCCCCCGCAACGATGGCGAGGCCATCGACTGGGCCAACGTGGCCGTGGAGACCACCGTGATGCTGCGCCTGCAGGAGGCTCCTCCAGTGGCCGCGGCGCGGAGCAGGCGGCGGGACTCCTCAACCCTGGCGGCCCGGATCGACGCTGTGAAGCGGAAATGCGCGACGGGCTACAGCTGCGGGGCTAGCTGCATCTCGATGAGCAAGGTCTGCAGGAAGGCTCCCGGGGCGGGCCCGGCGCAGCAGAAGATGAAGCGGATCCTCGCTCTGGCAGAGCCAGGCCTGGCCATTCCGGCGACCGCCGCGCCATCAGAGCAAACAGCAGAGCCGAAACAGGCTCAGCCCGCTCCGGCCGCCAAGGCCGCTCCGGCCAAGGGATACGACGTCGCACAAGAGTTTGAGCAATCCACGGAAATCCTTGGCGAAACAATGACTGCGGCTGTAAAGCTCACCAAGGGGCCGCCGCCTGGTGTCGTGAAGAAAGGCCGGATAGGCGAAAATGAAGCGGAGATTCTCGGGAAGCTGGCGGATAGTGGTGTCACGCCCCAGCTGCTTGGGGTGTCGATCACGGGCAAGTTTTCCAAAGGCATCGGGACCGTTCTATCTGCCAATGGCCTCCTGGCGATGTCGCAGATGAAAGGCGTCCCCTATGAAGCGCTGCAGTTCACCGCTTCAGACAAAGAGGTGGTCAAGGCAAGCGAAGAATACGTTCGCGTTAGGAAGAAGATCCACAGTGAAGGTGTTGCGCACAACGATATGCACCCAGGAAACTTTTTCTACGACCAGAAGACGGGCAAGGGCGGGCTCGTAGACTTTGGGTTGTCTGAGATCGGCTATAGAGGCGCCCTCCTGGAAGCGCTGGGGACGCTCGATGGCAAGGACTTTCAGGCCAAGCGCATTGGCATCAGCAAGGATCAGTCTCCGATGATAGCCAAGCTGTCCAGCAACATTGACAGAGTGAGGGTGAGGATGGAGAAAGAGCACGGCATTAAAGGCGAAATGCCATCCCTCAGGTCCAGCAAGAAAAAGGTTGATGCTTACCTCGGCTCTCTTTCCGATGACCAGGCGCGTAGACTGGTTGCGGCAATCTACGAGGGGCTATGAGCAGCCAAGACGCAAACCAGAAGAAAAGCTATCTGGGGTTAATGGAAGCGAGAAAGAATCTGCTGTTTGCGGGTGACAATGTCGCCGCAGAAAGGCTTCTTGACGAGGCCAGAAGGATGCAAGAGGCTGGCCTTGTCACGGCCGAAGAGTCTCTGGCCGCCGCCTACCTCTAGCCTCGGCGCCAGCCCCGATGATCAGAGCCCGAGCAGCAGGGCCGGATCGATCGCCAGCAGCAGGCAGATCGACCGCAACTGGCCCGGGTTCGGATCCCGCTCGCCTGAACACCAGCGGCTGACGGCGCTGCGGTGAACATCCAGCTGCTCCGCCAACTGCTGCTGGCTGACGCCTCGCTGTCGCAAGATCACGCCCAACCGTGCACCCAACAGCCGGCGGACCATCGCGTCAGGCAGAAGTGTAGCCATTGTGCGTTTATGGCATCCATATCTTCAACATAAGGCCGGCGGCTTCATCTTCCTGGCAGCTCCTGCTTTCTGCCGGTGCAGTTTCGTCTCGATCGTTCCAGCCTCACGGGCAACTGGGTGGAAACCCCTGATGGGTTCCTGCACATTCGTGCGACCTTCGCCCGGACTGGTTGCCAGACCTACAGCAACCCGGACGGCTCGAAGCGTGTCGAGTACCGCCCTGAGTCGGAGGTGGCCCGCCAGGACAGCCTGCTGTCCCTCGGCGGACTGCCGGTGACCCTGGAGCACCCGCCCCAGCTGCTCACCCCGGACACTGCCCGGCAGTACCAGCGCGGGGCCTCCGGCACCCACGTCAACTACGACAACGGGTTCGTGCACGGAACTGTCGTGCTCACTGACCGTGAGGCGATCGAGGCCGTCAAGCGTGGCGACGCCACCGAGCTGTCGGTCGGCTACCGCTGCGAGTACGACGCCACCCCCGGCGTCGCACCGGACGGCACCCGATACGACGGCGTGCAGCGGGCCATCTCTGGCAACCACCACGCCATCACCCGCAAGGCCAGGGCCGGGTCCGAGGTGCGCCTGCACTTCGACTCCGCCGACGGCGACGACCAGCCGATCGTCGCGGTTTCCGCCGATCTCATCCCTTCCTTTGAGGACTCCTCCATGGCCACCGCCAGCCAGCCCGCCGACCGCACCGACATGAAGACCACCGCCGACAAGAAAGCCGCCAAGCCGAAGGAGACGGAAGAGGAGATGGAAATGGAGGAGGACGACGACGAAGAGCAGATGGACGGCTACGACAAGCCCCCCCGCAAGGACTCCGCCGCCACCGCAGGCAAGACCGTTTCCTGGGAGGTCTATAAGGCCACCGTCGATGAGCTGGCCGCCGCTGAGCTGCGCTTTGACAGCCTCTCCGAGCAGCTGGATGAGCTGGAGCAGCTGGTGGCTGAGCGCACCGACTCTGCTCCCGAGCCCGATCCTGAGCTGATCCAGCAGCTGGTGGCCGAGCGGGTCGACGTGCTGGAGAAGGCCGGCGAGCTCACCGGCAAGCGGGAGCGCCATGACGGCCTCACCAACCGCCAGGTGATGGAGCTGGCCCTCGAGGCCGCTGAGGTGCGGATCGATGGCATCGAGGACCGCAGCGATGAATACGTCGCCGCTCGCTTCGATGCCGCGTTCGAGTCCGCCGAGAAGATCCCCTACACCCCCGGCGCCGCCACCCTGCTGGCCCGCCAGCTGCAGGGCCTCACCACCCGCGAGGACGGCGACGGCGACGGCATCGCCGCGGCCGCGGCGGAGCACCAGCAAACGCTGGCGAATGCCTGGCAGGCCACGGCCGGCTGATCACCTCCAGACCCTTCCCTGACCCCCACCCCTTAGCAGCAGACCCATGGCCCAGACCTACACCAATAACCCCGGCACCGTCTTCGCCGGCGTCGGCCGCGACTATCCGATGCAGATGGGCATCGGCCGCATCGGTGAGCTCGCCGACATCAGCAACAGCACCATCATCAGCGGCAACAACGAAACCGCCGCCCGGATCCTGTTCGGCATCCCGCTCATCCGCAACGGCTCCGGCGTCCTGCCCAACTCCGTCACCCCTGCGGTGGCCGCCTCCACGATCTTCGGCTTCAGCGTCCTTACCGACGTCCACGAATCGTCTCACCGCCAGGCAGCAACGCCGTATCAGGAGGGCGTCGAGCCCAACGATGCGGTGAACGTCCTGAAGGTCGGCGCCCTCTACATCGACTGCTGGGAGAGCCTCGCCCCCGGCAACGCCCTGCGCTACTTCAAGTCCGGTGCCAATACCGGCCGCTGGGGCAAAACCGCCAGCGCCGGCAACAGCCTCAACTTCGCCGCCGGTGGCTGGGAGATCGAGCGCCCGGCGGCTGCTGGTGGCCTGGCCATCGTGCGCTTCAACACCCCGGCGGCTCTGACCGTCACGGCTGACTGATCCCTCCCCCTAACCCGATCCCCATCACCCCCTGCCCTCCTCCCGGAGACGACCCATGAGCCACCGCCTGGACAACTACAACGAGGGAGCGTTCCTCGCCGATCAGCTGCAGCACATCATCCCTGGCGTGCTGCGCAAACCGTACGCCGAGATCGTCTACCCGAAAATCTGCCCCGTCAGCTTCGAGGTGCCCCCCGGCGCCACGTCGATCAAGCGCACGATCTGGGACCGCACCGGCAACTTCGACCTGATCTCCGATGCGGCCGATGACCTGCCCCGGTCCGGCGTGAAGGTGGGTGAGATCGTCAACGAGATCCGGGAGTTTGGCGGCGCCTTCGACTACACCCAGTCCGAGCTGCTGTCGGCGAAGATGGCCGGCGTAGCTCTCACCAGCGAGCGGGCCGATGCCGTTCGCGACGCCTACGAGCGCCGCAACAACATCACCTGCCTCTTCGGCCGGGCCGGCACCGGCCTGCGCGGCATGCTCAACCACCCCGCCATCGATCGCGTGGTGGTGACCGGCAACAACTCCGACGCCTGGTTCAACGACCCCAACACCACCCCCCAGCAGATGCTTGATCTGCTGAACTTCGGCGTCACTCAGATGCGCACCAACTCCAAGCAGGTGGAGCAGCCCGACACCGTGCTGATGGGTGAGTCGGACCATCGGATCGTCAGCACCACCTGCCGCTCCTCCACCGACAACACCACGGTGCTGGAGCTGTTCCTGAAGATGAACCCCAGCATCAAGTCGGTGGAGCCCATCAACGAGCTGGATCCGGCCAACAGCGGTGGCTTCCTCACCGCCCGCCGCATGGTCTTCTACAAGAAGGATCCGACGAAAGGGAAGTTCCACATTCCCCTGCCCCTCACCTTCCTGCCGCCCCAGCCGAAGAATCTCAAGTTCATCGTCCCCTCGATGAGCAAGATCGGCGGCTTCATCCCCGACTTCCCCCTGGCGTTCCTCTACATCGAGGACGGCGGCTGATACCGGCTGATCACCTCTACCCACATCCCCCCTCCCCCACCGGTTGTCCATGACCACCACCACCCCCGCCAAGCCCACCACCAAGGACCAGAGCAACCCGGGCCAGCCGCCCGAGGCTCAGGAGCCCACCGTCCAGCCGGCACCCGCCGGCCAGTTGGCGGTGGTCTTCACCCCCGAGGTGGGCGAGGCCACCCTCCAGTCCTGCCGCGGCGGCGCCATCTCCTTTGCATTTGGGCCTCTCACCGCCCCCACCACCCTGCGGATCAACCCGGGCCTCAATGGCCCGATCGATCGCAGCCTGTGGGAGAAGGCCAAGGAGCGGTCCGACACTCAGATCCTGATGGGTCGGGGCCTGATCCAGGAGATCGAGCTCACCGAGGGCGCCACCACCGCCGACGGCGATCTCTCCATCGCCGCTGTCCCCATCCCGGTGGCGATCCGCCTGGTCTACGGCTGCCGCAACACCGAGCAGCTCGAGCAGTGGCTCCGCAAGGAAGACCGACAGCAGCTGCGCGAGCGGATCGCTGCACGGATCCAGGAGATCAACGACGGCAAGCCCTGAGCACGATGGCCGTACCCACCCAGTCCGAGTTCCTCGATCGGTTCCCTGAGCTTGCGGTTCACACCCTGGTCCAGCTGGAGCAGGCCCTGCTGACCGCCGGCCGGCGCTGCAGCGAAGAGGTGTGGGGCGAGCTGCACAGCGATGGGGTCGGCTTCTACGCCGCTCACCTCATTGCTGTCCGGGTGCGTGAGGTGGGGGCCGAGGTGGGCCAGGCCGTACCCTCCGCCGGCAGCGGCATTGAATCCACCTACTACGGGCAGCAGTTCCTGGAGCTGCAGTCCTGCCTCCCGCTCACCTCGGGCTTCATGGTCTGATGAACACAAACGCCCCCATCTCTGCAGATCCCTGGGCCCACCGTTACGAGGGACTGCGCTGCAAGACCTGCATGTGGTTCGCCCCAAAGCGACCCGCTGAGCCCAGAGTGGCAATCGACATCGGCCGCTGCCGGCGTCATGCCCCGACCATGACCGGCTACCCGGTGGTGTTCGTGAACGACTGGTGCGGCGACCACAAGCTCAACGAGAACGCCCTCGGATGACCACCCCCCAGCCAGCCTCTGCCTACGGCAACATCGCCAACGCCACCCTGGCGTTCGAGGTTGCTGGCGCCACCCTCACGGTGGAACCGGAGACCGGCAACCAGGTGGCGGCCACCGAGGTGATCAACTACCTGGCCACCCTGCGGCTCAACCGCAGCCGCTGGGAGAAGCAGGTGGGGGTGGATGAGAGCACCTTCCCATGCACCGGCCAGCTGCTGAGCCCTGCCACCCTCGATCCCCGCATCGTGGGTGGCAGCAAGGCCGCGGCGGTGATCAACGGCCGCCGCGGCCGCTTTGAGCTGCAGGAAAACCTGGATGCTCACCTGGGGGGCATCCCGCTGCTCCGCCAGCAGATCAACGGCACCTTCAGGGTCACCGGAGGCCGCGGCAATGAATGAGCAGCTGCTCCGCGAGGTGGTGAACGAGGCCTGGGAGCGCTTCAGCGCCCACGTGGATTCGGAGCTGACCAGGCACATCACTGAACCGAAATGGGACTGGCCGCGTGGGGAGAGCCCCCGGGACATCGTTGACACCAACGACCTGCGCAACAGCCAGCGGATGGAGATCGATCCCCGGCCCGGGGTGATGATCACCAAGTACCGCTACGAGGGCGCCAAGCATGCCCCCGCGGTGCATGACGGCGCCGTGTTCAAGGCCACCGACGCTGAGGGCAACCCCCGCACCATGACGGCCCGGCCCTGGACCCGTGAGGTGATCAAGGATCGGGTCAAGCTGCAGCGGGTCTTCAAGTTGCACTTCACCCTGTCGGCCAAGCGGCGGGGCCTCGGCGGCAACCGCGGCGGAGCTCAACCGCCGGCACTGCCGCCGGCTGGGGGTGCATCGTGACCCAGGCACGTTGCCAGGTGGAGCTGGGCGCCACCGTTCGCCAGGTGGCCGACGAGCTGCGCGCCCTGTTCGGCCCCCACCTGGGCCTCTACCACCGTGCCGAGGGCCCACCGATCCAGGCCTTCTGGACGGTGGGCAAGGGCCAGGTACGCCCGGAATACACCGCCACCGGCATCGAGGCGGTGCTCACCAACGCCCCGGAGCGCGAGCTCCTCGGCCGCGCCACCCCGGTGATGGCAACGATGCGGACCTGGACCCTCACCGTCACCCAGTTCGACACCAGCAGCGATCTGGAGGCGGTGCGGCTGCTGGCGTTCCGCGCCTGGCCCACAGCCCAGCAACGTCACCAGCCACAAACTGATGACAGCTACGAGCGGCTCATTTTGGAGTTGCCCGATCCGGTCTTCATTGCCTCGCTGGCAGCCTCCGGGTGATCCAGCGGGCCCCCTGCATAGCCCCTCCCGACCCCTTCCATTAGGACACCGACATGACGACCGACTTCGCGATTGGCCAGGGCTTCATCAAGGCCCACCGCAGCATCCTGCTGATGACCCCGCTGCGGGCCCCCTGCCGGTACTTCCCGGTGCGGGACAGCGCTGGATGGATCACCCGCCCCACCCTGGATCCCGGCGACTGGGCCCGGGAGCTCCAGACCGTCAAGCAGGTGTCCTTCAACGTCGACAACAACGACCGCGAGTTCCGTCTCATCGGTGATGACGGCTGGAGCGACAGCGTGACGACCGGCTCCAAGGTCAGCGCCAGCTTCGACACCTTCTTCTCCCGGAGCATCGTCCAGGCGGCCACCGGCAACTGCCCTGAGTTCCGTGGCGACTACAGCGAAGAGTTCGCCATCGTTGAAAAGGCCCGCTACGACACCGACTATGAGGTGTTCGTGGAGATGTTCAAGGAGCTGGGCCGCGGCGGCGGCAGCACCGGGGACTTCGTCTACGACTATGCGGCGTTCAACTGCTGCCTGCGCAACTACAAGGAGCCCCAGGCCGCTGAAGACCTGATCAACGTCACCTTCGACGGCATGAGCCGTGGCCGGGCCGTGTTCGGCCGCTTCAATGCCGGCGGTGCTCCACTCTCCAGCGGTGCCATTCAGTCCGTGATCCTCGCCACTGCCCCCTCCAGCGGCACCCGCCGCTATGCGGTGGTGCCGGTCGACAACGGCACGGCGATCGTGGTTGGCAACAACCTCACCGTCACCTACACCAGCGACGGCACGGTGGCTCTCACCCAGCTGGCCCTTGGTGCTGCCGATGGCGCTGGCTTCCGCCTCGAGGTGGCCTCCAGCGGCGTCCGCGTCCCTGCCGTGGTCACCCTGGCCTCCAACGTGGTCACGATCAACCCGCTGGCCGACCTGTCTGCCGCCACCATCTACCGGCTGGTGGTGCGTGATGGGGCGATCACCCAGGCGGTGGACGCCAACCTGGCGGCCAGCCCCACCGGCATCCGCCGGCCGCTGGCGGGCTTCTCCACCACCTTCCGCACCGCCTGATCCAGCAGCAGGCACAGCGAACACCGGGGCCCTGCGGGGCCCCTTTTTCGTGGCCTCACGGAAATGGTCCCCGCCGATTCACTGGTAGATAGAAGAACAGCCGCGGCAAGCTCTCGGCCGGCAAGCTCTGCTGCAGCACCTATCCGCCCGGCTGTGCCAGCTGGCTGTTCATGAAGCTCTGAGCCACGCCGCGCCAGGGCCCGGGGCCAACCCCGGGCCACACCCACCCCATTGCAAGCTCCCCATGCCCGTCCATCCCCTCTGGTCCTCCCCTCCCCCTGCCGAGTGGGAGGCCACCATGCGCGCCGAGCTGGAGGTGCTCCGCTCCACCATCCTCCGGGTGGGCCTGCTGGCCACCGGCATGGCCTGCTCCCCTGAAGAGCGGTTCCGGCTCCAGCTGCTGGCCCACCAGGATCCCGATGGGATCACCACCGCCAACCTGCAGGAGCTCCACGGCCAGGTGCTGCAGCTCACCCGCGACGCGGCCATGTACGCCCAGGCGGCTGTGAGCAAGGCCGCGGCGGCTCCGGATGATCCGCGCCGGCAGGCCGGATCGTGATTCACTTCCTTTCTGCTCACCTATCACTCCCATGACAGAAGACGACAAGACAGCTCCCCTGGTGCGCAAGGCGGCCCGGGTGGTGATCATCGGCGGCATAGCTGCTGGAGTGGCACTGCTCAGCGCAGGTGGCTATTTCATCTGGCGGCACTTTGCTTTTGAGGCCACCGTGAAGCGCTGCACCCTGGGATTGCCTACCAACATCGTGGCTGACATGGACGCTCGCGATGCTCGCCTCGATGGGACACTGGAAGGCCCAAGGATGCGCTGCATCCGTGATGCTGGGTTCTGATCCCTGGGGCTGATCCATGCACCACCGCCTCCTGCTCACCCCGATGCAGAACGTGGTGGCGATCAACTGCCGCGCTGCGGAGCCCGTCAGCGAGGTGACCGTTGGGATGCTGGTGGTCGAAGCCGGCACCAGCGAGACGGAGGTACTGGTGACCCCACCGACAGGCGGTGATGAGTTCTGGATGTCGCTGCCCGAGGGTGTCCTTAACCAAGGTCAGCGCTACGTTGGCTTCCAGATCCGTGCGGCCATCAGGCCCGTTACATGACCTTCAGCAGCCGCCTCCTGGCGTCGTTCCGCACCGGTCACAAGATCATCGGCAAGTTCCGCCTCGCGCTCTACGGCAAGATCCTCCAGGGGGAAGCGGAGCTCCTCGAGCAGCACGATCGGGAGCGCTGCGTCAGCGTCGGTGCCTTCTACCAGCTGGCCGATGGCATCGCCAGGGAGACGGGGATGCCCCTGGAGGAGGTGGACAAGCTGATCCAGAACATGACCGCAGCAGTGGATCCAGGCAACCCTGATTCCGTCAAAGGCGCGCTGCAGTCCTTTGGGCTGCTCTCCACCGATCAGGGCCGGCTGCACAACTTCCTCGCCAGCCAGACCCTGCTGGGTGATCAGAAGAAGGCCCAGGTCCATAGGGTGCTGATCGGCCGCGGCGAGGGGATGGACCCCGAAAGCCTGGAGTGGGTGAAGCTGGGGCCCGACGTGTGGGGCGAGGAGGACACCGCTCAACTGCCCACCGATCTGATCAACGAGATCCAGCAGTTCCTGCTCGAAGAGAAGGCGGCGATGCTGGCCGCGGGAAAGCCGCCGGCACCGGCGAAGAAGCCCCGCCGAGCGCCGAAGAGCTCAGCCGGAGCGAGCACCGCGACCGCATAGAGGCCTTCCTCAAGACCCCGCCGACCGACTGGGATGAGATCCAGTTGATCCTCACCAGCGGCCTGACCCAGGACCCCCGGTGGCATGCGGAACGGCTGCCGTTTCAGCCGGTGGATGCCGTGCTGAAGGCCTACCAGTGGGCGCTGAAGGAGAAGGCCCGGCGCACCAACGAGATGAGCACCACCATGGCCAGGCTGGCAGAGATGGTGGAGATCGCGGCCTTCCCAGGCCTGGGCAACAAGGCCCGGGGCCAGGACGCCTTCCTGCCGTTCAAGATCATCGACGCCCCGGGCAAGAACGCCAGGATCACGGAGGAGACGGCTCGCGTGATCCGCTGGCTGATCAGCAACGGGCAGATGCC
>Ga0315904_10012665_pt1 | contig 10635 bp, 21 predicted proteins | sample LakEriMetagenome_6_FD_203529 | JGI IMG/M metagenome (GOLD analysis project Ga0315904, IMG submission 203529) | Freshwater fungal communities from buoy surface, Lake Erie, Ohio, United States - Buoy 12 MA120 | ecosystem: Environmental > Aquatic > Freshwater > Lake | place: USA: Lake Erie, Ohio... | reverse complement strand
AAAGAATTGCAATTCATGATAAGATATTAATTAATATGGAATACAGTATAGACCAAAACACCGACTATTCAAGTAAAGAACTTTACTCTTATTTATCTGGCGTAGACCTTCCCGAATTTGTTAAGGAAGCGGAATTAGAATCAGTTCGAGTACCTTTATCAGATAAAATTGCTTTCGCAGACAAAATTGGAAAGAAATTTCCAATTAATTCGAAATCAAATGTATACATTTCAAATGCATTTCTTCAAAGCAAAAAAGCAGAAATTGCCGACTTAAAAGGCGATCTTTACGTTACTCGTGTAGAAGATGCAATTAATAAAGCAGCTGAATTATTTGAAATTAAAGACGAACTTTATACATTTAATAAAATTGCGGAAGCTCGTGATTGTTTAGATTATGAAGATCTCACTGTAAAGGTTAAGCTTGCTGAGGAAGAAGTTCCACTGTTCAATGTTAAAACAGCAGCTCAGTTAATTCAAGGAGCTTCTGACTTTGTACGTGATTTAAATAAATTTCCTTTTGAATGGAGACGTGGTATTTCCTCACAGTTTGTGAAAGCTGCAGAAGCATTGAATGTGAAGGAACTGCCCGATATTATTTTAAAATATGCCGGACAATATTTTCCTGACGTTGTTCATATTCGTGAAGAATTAAAACATCGTGCTACTAAACTTGCTGGAGAAGATAAAACAAATTATCTTAAACTAGCTGAAGATGTATCTAACATTGAGACAATTGATGAAGTTTTTAAACTTGCTGAATTTTGTAATTTTACAGAAAAGAAAGCAGGTGTTTATGACAATAAGTATGCTAAGAAGGTGATTAAAGATCCAGTTGATTCTTTCTTCACTTTATCAGCAGAAAAAGTTGCTTCACTATTAGATACTGTAACAATGGGAGGTATGAAATTTGCTATGGAAGATTTACGCAAAGTTCCAAACGAAGTATACGAACAAGCTTTTGGTTTTGGTCTTGATGTAAAGACTGCGGAAGCTAGGGATATCCTTCCAACAATGCCGAAAGAAGATGTTGGATTGTTTATGGAGTTAAGTGGAGTAAAACCGATTTAAAAAAGATTAAATTTTCACTTGCATGGACGACGATTAAGTGTATACTTATAAATAATGAAAACAATATTCTTTGCAGATTATCCCTTTTGCCCAGCCGCATTAAGCAGCTGACGGGTTTTTTGTATTAATTTTGTTTACATAAAAATTCTGAGGCTGCTTGAAAAAAGCAGCCTTTTTTTGTTCTTTGACATCTTGAAAATACAGTAATATCACGAAGTGGTGAAATGTAAGCACTGCGTTAGCCAGAACTAGCGCAATTTGTCGGTTCGAATCCGATCTTCGTGACCATTATCGGGTAATGATTGTAATGGTAGCATGCGCCCTTTGGAGGGGTGTCGTCTAGGTTCAAATCCTGGTTACCCGACCATTACGGGAAGTAGCGCAGTGGTTAGCGTACGCCGTTTGGAGCGGTGTGGTCGTGAGTTCAAATCTCACCTTCCCGACCAATTTTAAACAAACACCAATATGAAAGAAAAGGAAAAAACATCACTCGATCACTTAACAGATTTTACGAAATTAAGTTCATTTATTCGACCTAAATGGTTAGATGGAGCAATTAAATCAGTAGCAACAAGAAATTGGGATGCATTTGATAGTGCCGTAAGTATTGCAACAGATAGGGATGCATACATTATTTCTAAACAACCTGATGAATATAACTATCTTAAGTTTTTAAAAGAACTATTATCAAATATCTATATTGAAGAAAACTTCAGAACAGGAATGAAGGATGGAAAGTATGTGTCTACGAGAGGGTTTATTGCCTTGTTTAGACGTGTTATTAATGACATGAAAAGAGTGCAACCTATTGAACAGGTTAAGAAATTTCATGATTCCTATCATAGATATTGTATTCTTCCGAAAATAACATTATGACTAAAAGAGAAAAAATTATCTTGTTGTTAAAAAGCACAAGTATAAATCGAGAAGCAGAGTCTTCCTTTAAAAATTTAATTCGTAAACTTCCAATTGAAAAATTGCCGAAGTTGCGAAAACTACAAGAAAAATTTCTTTCACGATTTGAACAATTAACAAATAGCACATTCGAGAGTCAAGTCGAGCTATACGATAGATTGTTATCGGAAGATGCAATTGATGCATCTAATGCTTTTTATTCTTCTATTGAGGGTCAAGAAATCATTTCAAAATTACCACAATTAAACGAAGAGCTTGGTAAATTATCTTTAGATTTTACAGCTAAATTAGCTAAAGAATTTATTAGTGATCTTTTGGAGTTAGCTCCAAGTGAAGAAGAACTAGCATTAATAGGGTTTACAAAAATAAACGCTGATATTGATGACCTTTTTGGTGACGACGATGACGAATTTGATGAAGACGAAGATGAAGCAGTTGACAAGATCGATGTTCCGGACGATGATGATGTAGAAGGTTTTGATCAATTCTTAAAAGATTATAAAATCGATTAACCGTTAATTCGGTTATGGGGGTGTAGCTCAATTGGTAGAGCGCCTGCTTTGCAAGCAGATGGTTGTCGGTTCGACTCCGATCACTTCCACCATTTTCCCGTATAGCTTAAGGCGGACCAAAGCGTACCCGTTTGGTGGGTAAGAAGCGGTAAGACTCCGCAACGGGATCCAATTAAATAAAATGAACAACACTGCGTTAGAACAATTAATTAAAATAAGTGAGCAGTTTGATATTAATATTCAAGCTGCTGCGTTAGAAGTATTAGGTAACCCAAAATTTCCATTATGGTCAGGTTCTGCACATAGTAAAGTACATCATTATGGTAAAGGTAAGCTTGCTCAGCATACATTAGAAGTTGTTGAATTATGTTTACAAAATAATGAATATTTTTCAAAATTAGATAAAGCTGTACCAAAAGATCAGTTATTCTTGGCTGCATTATTTCATGATATTGGTAAATTAGACGATTATGATTATTATCGTAAAGGTGAAATAATTAAAACATCTGAAATCAAAGGACCAGCAGGATTTATTACTGTTGGGAACGATTACGAAGTTTGGAAAAGCACCGAACATAAAAAGAAAATTTATCACATATCAAAGTCAGCAATAGTTTGGTCAAAAGCCTTTGATGTACATTTAAAGGGTGTAGTTGATAAAAATTTTCATGATAACGTTCTCCACGCAATTCTCTCGCATCATGGGAGATTAGAATGGAGGAGTCCCGTAACTCCCCAAGATCGTATGGGCTGGCTATTACATCTTTCTGATTGTATGAGTGCCAGGATTGACGACTGTTTAAATGATTTCTCGAAATAAATGTGATTGTTGTCAAAACGAAGCGCATGGAAGGTTTGTATGGGGCTTATATGAGGAACCTAGCGGAATTCCTAGAACAACAGAAATGCAAGTTGCTGATCTATGTTCGGCGTGTAGTGATGATCTTTGGTCTAAAATTAAAGGAGCAGTAAATGCAGGGTTAATGCATTTTGCTGTTCCAAAATTATATGAAGGGTTTTATGAAACTGGTGATTCTCCGGTATATAATCGATCAACTGGAGAAGAAGGGAATTAAATTAGAAACAGCAGAAGATTTTCGACAGTTATTCACTGTTACAGATGAAGAACTTTCTAACGTTGGATTAAATTAACGTTACGATCCGCTAGTTGGCAGAGTAGGTCAATGCACTCGCCTGAAGAGCGAAGGATCTCCGTTCGATTCGGAGACTAGCGGCCATTTTAAACTTACAAACACTATGAACGCATTAACAGAAAAAGTAATCGAATTTTGGGACAATCTTAAAGAATCTTTTCCTGAAGGTATTAAATTAGAAGCGGCAGATCAACTTGCAGCTCACTTCATGGGCGAATCGGCAGAAATTGAGTTTGGTCTTGGTTATGACCCAGATCAAGACGATATTGAGCTTGACGATTTCTCAAATGAGATTAATACTAATGTAGAAGATTTCGAAAGCTCGAACGAGTTTGAGGAAAGTGATAGAAACAATTAACTTAGTAGAACCATAGCTCAATTGGTTAGAGCGCCGCCCTGTCACGGCGGAGGTTGCGGGTTCGAGCCCCGTTGGTTCTGCCATAATTACAATGGAAGAACTTAAAGTTACAAACTTTGTAGCAAAAGGTAAATTTACACATTTTTTGAATTACCGGTGTGGAATATGTTATTATGAAGTAATTCATTTAGTTACTAATAAATCATATTCTTATCCGGTACCTGTAGAAGATCTTGGAAATGCTACAATACATTCCATGGAGCCTACGCTTACAATGATGCGATATATCCGAAAAGCTATTGAAGATAAGACAATAGTATTATCATAATGAGTGACTATATTAGACAACAAATTAATAAACTAGAAAAAGAAATTCTTGATAGTCTGACGAAGAAACGAAATGGTCAGAAAGAAATCAACGTCAAGGGGCATCGAGAAAAAATTGAAAAATTGAAAGCTCAGTTAAAATAGAGCTTTTTTGCGCGATTATACCGTAGGGGTAGCGGGCCTGACTGTAGATCAGGCGTCTTATGACTCGGGTGGTTCGACTCCATCATTGCGCACCATTTTTTGAGGGGGTAGTCCAATCGGTACGCTTCGCTGTAAGGCTTACTTATATATTTACATTGCCTGAACCTAAAGCTTTAGTAGAGACAGCGGCAACCGAAGCCGTGTTAATGTGTTGGTTCGAATCCAACTCCCCTCACCATTTATGGTAAGAGTAGTTTATTATTGATATGTTACGGAGTATGTGACACAGAAACAAAACAAAAACAATATAAAACACATCATTGATAAAGATGAGAAGCTTTATGTAAGCCCTTACCTCAAATTTAAAAACTATGAAATACAATAAAGAATTCTTAAACTCGTTAACGGGTTTACATATCGTTGAAGCGAAAGCAAAGTGTATGGCTCAACTTGGTTTAGACGTTCAAGTCTATAATGAAAATACTATATTACCGATGATCGCTCGTGATGTAGTTTATCTATGGGTAACTTCTGAAAACCCGGATATTGTTCATTCTGCTAGCGCAGGAGATCCTTCAAAATTAAATGAAAATTAAAAAACTAATTTCTTCGCCAGAAGAACATCAAGCTTTTGCTTGGAGTATTCTTTGTTGGCGTGTAACAAACCTTGAATCTGTTTGGGCAAAAGAAGATGAAGCATTGGTTGCTCCATACGTAAAGTACATAAATAATCGCGAAAAGCGGGTAATGACCAGTGTTGAAAAAGAGGCAATGGACCACTTTGAATTGTGTAAGAAAACTTACGTCAATTATCTTCAAGAAATCAAAGATAGTACTTCTGATTATGAGCCTGATCAGTTATGTGAGTTTTTGTTTGTCCAAGATATCAAATATAGCGATTCTTGTTATGATGAAGATGATGATGGAAATCCTCTCGACGAAAATGGAAACATTATCCCAGAAAAAAATGTAAATGATGTTTGTCCATTACCTGATATTTCATATCCCTTCATATTTGTAGGTGAGATAGGTTATAGTGATGTTACTGATGAACGAGTGCTTACTAGTGATAAAGTTGAATTAAAAGACTTTTTAATGACCGAAGCCTCCATTACATAAATTTATGGTTCCGTAGCTTAATGGTAAAGAGACCGGCTTATACTCGGTTAAAGCAGTGGCTAGATAAGCCACAGTGTGCAGGTTCGAGTCCTGCCGGAACCACCAAAAAAATGGAATATCAAAAAACAAATAGAGAGAAAGCAAAAACAGCTAAGAAAGAGTTTTTTTGGTGTCGTTGTGATCTGAATCATGTCTCTCAAACAAACAAATGTAAGGTTTGTAATCACCGTGTAAACAGATCAAAACTTAAAAACTATTGAAACCGTTATGACTACAATAATAATTTCCGATATACACAACAAAGTTAGATGGATAGAACCGGCATTAGAAAAACTTAAAGAGAAATATGCTTATGATGAAGTTGTGTTTCTTGGAGATTATTTTGATAATTTTGGTGATTCTACTTTCGAAGCCGGTGGAACAGCTAATTGGTTAAAATGTTCTATACAAAATTCCAACAGGATTCATTTATTAGGCAATCATGATATGCCTTATATGATTCCGCATAATGATTCCTTGTGGTGTCCAGGGTTTAATCAATATAAATGTAGAGTGATCAATGAAACTTTAAAGGATATGTGGCATCTTTTTCGACCTGCATATTTTACACAAAATTATTTATTATCCCATGCAGGTTTTCATCCTATGTTAGTCACCCATCCAGTTAAAGGAGTTCCTTCTCCTGATGAACTTATTGTTATGGCTAATAAAGGATTAGAACATTTAAAAACTGGACTACCTCATCCGTTATTTAATCCAGGCTCAAGAATGGGTGAACCTTACATAGGCGGCATTACTTGGGCAGATTGGAATGATGAATTCGTTTGTCTTGATAATGTAAATCAAATTGTTGGACATACTCCACACAACAAAGTGCGTATGAAGAATAACGACACTTGTTTAAATTATTGTATGGATACGCATACTCAACACATTGGTATAATTATTGATGGTGTTGTAAATTTTGAATTAAGAACACAACTTTTAGGATTTTAATTTTATGAAAGATAAACTTGACGCTTTTTTAAACGCTCTACGTAGCATTCTAGAAAGAAAAGGCGAAACACCCGCTATGGCTCGTGATTTATCTGATCCAGATAAATTCGCTGAACACATTTCTCATTCTATAGGTTCTAGTACTCAACGTATTACGTTTACTAAACCTGAGACTAATAAAGATAATTAGTTTACCGGTCGTGGTGGCAGAATTGGCGATGTAGAGGACTGCAAATCCTCGTATGTGGGTTCGAGTCCCACCCATGACTCCATTTTATTATGGATGATCCTGATGTAATTGAAAAGTTTATTGCTAAAAGAAAAGATCAAAGCGATAAACCAATATTAGTTAAAGTGACAGTCAATGATAGTGATGACATGACTTGGTCTTGGAATGTATATAATAAAGATACGTTTTTTCCAGCGTTAAACAATTTCATAACCACAACAAAATGAGACCTACGGAAGAATCCAAACTTAGACATAGAGCTAAAAGAGATTATATTGAGTCGAAGGATAAAAAATTATTTAGACTCAGAAAACGAATGAATGAAATTTACCAACTTGAAAGAGGCAAACCTCTAATTCAATTGGAAAAACCTATTCAGAAAGGGTTTAAAAAGGACTTCATACTTAGAGATGATGTAGCTCGTCGAAGAGATTCAAACGATCTACAACGCATCCTAGGGGCTATTAATCACGTGGTTTACTGTAAGAATCAAGATTTCAAAGTCAAAAAATGGCACAGTAACCAAATGGAAGATATTCCACATAATTTAAAACATATCCCAGCGAATCAATGGGATAAGTTGGGTTGGCCTGAGCATTTTAAAAAGTGGTTTGTGTACGAGGAACGCCCACATGTTGGTAAGTATTCTACGTTTATTGTAAAAGGTTATTGGTTCAAATATCCATATATGTTTACAACAAGGATACTGCCCAATTTCATTACTCACATAAAACAAATTGATACAAATTTAGAAAAAGAAAAAGCTGAGATTGATCAATATTTTACACAAAATAATGGTTGGCAGCGTTTACAACATTTACAGGGTCGTTCTGATCCGTGGAGAAGTAGTGCAGCAACCAAACTTGATATACAAATGGAAGAAATACTTCGTACAGAGATGGAAGACTACGAAGATAATTATTTAGACGCACCGAAATATGAAGGATAGGTTTGAGATAGAAATGCAGCCAGGTCAAATTGTACTTATAGGTTATGATTATGACCTGGCTTTTGGGGTTATTAAAAAAATTAACCCATCAAGTTATACTGTTAAGGTACTACAACCGCTAGGAGTTTATATCGAAAATAGATGGGTTAGGGATGGTAGATTTGCACTAACAACTAAAGTATACAATCACACAGATCGTTGTATGATTGTTAATGATCAAATATTGATGGGTTTCCCTGATCAGAATCTTGCAACACAATTAAAACAAATTCAACAGGATGTACAAGGAACTGCTTAAACAAGAAATCAATCCTGGAGATCTGATAACATACCCATGCTATAGTCATTATCTTGAAATACTAGTTGTATCTTCAAAGTTAATAAAAACTAATAATGATATGGGTTCTTGGGAAGGTGCTGATATTGTGGGTTACAAGATCTTAAGAGACCGTATCAAAGAACGAGAATTAGGACATCTTGTATTTAAAAAAAGAAAACATACAATAACACAAAAAATGGTTTCGGTCCTTCAACCAGATAAATACTTTACTAGTACAGATATTCCAGAAGAAGAAAAATTATTTGTTAGAGATTTAATTGAAAAAATAAGAAATGGACAAGCCTAAAATAGAAGAAGGATTAACAATACCAGTATTGGATCACGGATATGTTCGTTATATCGATCATATGGGATCTGACGAGCGTATTGTAGAAGCCGCAAGGATATCTTATAAATCTCCTTCCAAAGGAGCAGAACAAGATAAAAAGTTGTTACATTATCTTTGGAAGAATAAACATACTTCTCCATTTGAAATGTGTAAACTGACCTTGAACATAAAAATGCCTATATTTGTTATGAGGCAATATGTTCGACATCGTATGCAAAATTTAAACGAAGTGAGTGCTCGGTATACAGAATTACCAAATGAGTTCTATATACCGAGTTCTTGGCGTCCGCAGGATACGAAGAACAAACAAGGGTCAATTGTAACAGAAAATTGGGATCCAGAAATTCAACCAATTTTCCCGTTGGTTGATATAAATGGTAATCCTTTTCCAGACCAAAATGAAAGGGCAACCGAATTATTTAAGCGAACATGCAATACTTGCTACGATACTTATCAAAGATTGTTGAAAGCTGGTGTTGCGCGTGAGATGGCTCGTATGGTTTTACCAGTGAATATCTATACAGAGATATACACTTGTTGGGATCTTAAAAATCTTTTACATTTTATTACGTTAAGAGATGACGGTCATGCTCAAGCAGAAATACAAGAGTATGGTAAAGCGGTTAAACAAATTTGTAATGTTCTATTTCCTGTTACAATGGAAGCATATGAAAAGTACAAATGGAAGATAACAGAATAGTCAGTAATGTGCACCCTTCTGCCTTTGAAGTATTAAAAGATTTAGGTACTTATAAAAAAATAAGAAAATACTTAAAAAGCTTTGGGTGTACAAAAGGAGAGCAAACAATGATCATTCGTCAATATAAAGCGAGTGATCCCAATTTAAAAATAAAATGAACATACCTGAAAATGAACTTGAGGTAGAGGCGTATCCTCCAACAAGAAGCGGAGGACAGCATGTTACAGTGGTTAGATATGGTGCCAAAGTTACACATATACCGACTGGATTTGCTGTAATATGTAACTCAGAACGTTCACAACTTAAAAATAAGAATAAAGCAATACTTTATCTTGAAATGATTTTGGAGCTAGAGGGATGTTTACAGGGAGTGGCAAGCTTATCTACGACCCAACCGCAAGAATTAAACAAGAGCCATGGTGGTTGATTCTAAAAACGGATAAAGGGTTAATGGAATACTATCAATATTGGATAAAAAAACATTATGATGTTGGGTTTGAGAAAACTGTATGGGGTTCTCATATTTCAGTCGTACGAGGAGATGTTCCTACTAATAAAGAAGTTTGGAACAAATACGCAAACGAAAAAATACAATTTACGTATTCCAATAAAATTTATCGTGCTCATTGGTTTTTTTGTGTCGATGTTTATAGCGAACGTCTTGAACAGATTCGCACAGAGCTAGGACTATCAAAAACACCAAAACACGGATTTCATTTGACCATTGGTCGATTGAATAAACAATATTTAAAAGAAGCAAATGAACGACGAAGAAGAATTACCGAAGGTTAAACCAAACCAATGGTTGGTTAACGGAAACGTTAGACTTGCATCAGGAAAAACAATTTCCAAAATGGAGTCAGGTAAGTACCGTATTGAAGAAACTAGAGAAGGAATCATCTTTATACAAGATGAAACAATGACTGACGAACTTCTGGTTGCTGAAGATAGTCTGGAGAAAAAGATTTCTTTAGAAATCGAAGAATTTTGGAAGAAGAAAGATGTCTTTGCACAACTGGGCTTCCTACATAGAAGAGGAATTATTTTGTATGGTCCTCCTGGAACAGGAAAAACCAGTTTAATAAATCTCATTGTAGCTAACCACACAGCTAATAATGGTATTACCTTTTATTGTAAGGATGGTCTTCGTGCTTTTATGGATGGACTTAAGACATTTAGAGAAGTAGAACCGGAACGTCCAATGTTGTGTTTGTTTGAAGATATCGAAGAAATTATTCGTTATAATGGAGCAAGACAATTATTAGGTTTGCTTGATGGTGAAAATAATATTAATCATTGTATTAATATTGCTACAACTAATTTCATTAATCAGTTAGATAGTAGAATTGTAGGCAGACCAAAAAGATTTGATTGTATCTATAAAATTGGATATCCTACAGCTAATATGCGTAGAGTCTATTTTACAAAGAAGCTTAAAAATATTGGAGTCACTGATGAAGTTATTGAAACTTATGTTGGTGCTTCTGAGGGTTT
>Ga0315904_10012664_pt1 | contig 10635 bp, 6 predicted proteins | sample LakEriMetagenome_6_FD_203529 | JGI IMG/M metagenome (GOLD analysis project Ga0315904, IMG submission 203529) | Freshwater fungal communities from buoy surface, Lake Erie, Ohio, United States - Buoy 12 MA120 | ecosystem: Environmental > Aquatic > Freshwater > Lake | place: USA: Lake Erie, Ohio... | reverse complement strand
CGTCGTTTTTATTCATGGTTGTCCCTATCCTGGCAGTGACCTGCCTGTTTTCCCGTTGCGGATCAGTTCTGCATCTTGACAATATTTTCCTGCGCCCCTCGTGATTTGCGGTACACTTTGCCTGTGCAGCCGCAGATGCTCAGCCCCGAAGAAGGGGTCTGACAATCATTGGAACGAAAACGTACGCTAAGGAATCTCGGTAGTCTCCGGCAGCACGAGTGAACGCAGTTCTCCACGAACGACGGGCTCAGCCAACGCGAACGAGTAGCGGCCCAGAAAATTGAGATGGTCGTTGCCAAGGGGAGAGAGTCGAGCCCGGTCTTCCGGTTTGACCACGGTGCCTGTGGCTATCAAGTGGTTTATTGCGGCTTCCATGTAGAGCGTATTCCACAAGACGATGACATTCACCACCAGGCCAAGTGCTCCTAGTTGGTCTTCCTGCCCTTCTCGGTACCGCTGGCGCACTTCGCCCCGACGGCCATGAAACACCTCACGTGCCAAGCCATGCCTGCCCTCTTGACGGTTCAACTGAACCAGAATCCGCCGTCGGTAGGTCTCATCGTCGATGTAGGGAAGCAGGTAGAGCGTCTTGTTTATCCGGCCTAGCTCTTCCAGCGCACGCGCCAGTGTCGAGGGACGTTCGCTCCGAAGTAAGGAGCGCACCAGCTCCGAGGCACTAATCGTTCCTTGTTTGAGTGAACCTGCGACTCTCAAAAGGTCGTCCCAATTGTCGCGGATCAGGCGTGTGTTCACCTTATGTCGGGCCAAGCCATTCAAGGGGCCATAGTCCGCGCCAGGGTCAATGCGCCAGAAGCGCGTTTCCCCAACATCGGCAAGGCGTGGGCTGAATTGATAGCCCAACAGGTAGAAAAGCCCAAAGATCACATCGGAATAAGCAGCGGTGTCAGCCATGATTTCGAGGGGGCGCAGAATAGTCTGTTGCTCAAGGAGTCCCTCCAAAATCCACGGAGCCTCATGGGTGGTACCAGCAATGACGATTCCATGGAATCCCGTGAACTGGGATGAGGTGAAGTTGTAATAGGTGATGCCACGCCCAACACCGAAGTACTTGCTGTTAGGGCCAGCATTGACCGTTCGGACAGGAACGACAAAGCGTAGGCCATCGGCTGAGGCAACCTCACCGCCTCCCCAGGCTTGGGCAAGTGGGATCTGGCTTTGTGCCTCGACGAGCTTTGCATTGGCCCGGACGATGGTATCGGAGCGCAAATAGTTCTGCTGAACCCAGCTCAAGCGGTCACGGCTCAGGGCGGGGTTATCCTTTCTAATCAACGGCTCCAATCCAATATTGCAAGCCTCCGCCAACAGAACCGCACACACGCTCAGGGCGAGATCCTGTACACGCGGCCCTGATTCACTCAAGTGGGTGAACTCGTCGGCAAAGCCAGTCCGCAGGTGTATTTCCAGTAGAATTTCAGGCAGATCCACTCGTGGAAGCAGGGCATGAACTTTGTCTCTGAGGCTAATATAGCTTGCTGAGTCCTCCAGTTTGTCCAGCCCTGTCATGGTGAAAGTGTCTTTGCCATCACGGGTTTCGATCTTGACAGCACTGTTGCTGGGCAGATTCGCGGCAGTGCGCCGGTAAGCCTCGTCCAAAAGAGTTCTCAGTCGTTGTAGCTCGGCATCTGCATCGGTTTGACGTTCCAGAGTGCGGCAGATCTGAGGGCGAATCGCTTCCCAGGCTGCGCCTTGCAGGAGCTTGGCACGAGGGTCGCCCCAGCGTTCACTCCGAGGCACATAGACATCGCGACGCCGGAGGGCATCTTGAAGCTGTTCCAGCACACACAAGGTGTAAGCGCGGCGATCCACCTGCTGATCCTGTCCAATGACCAAACGTTTCCAAGCGGCAGGAATCACTTCCAAGGGAGCACGGTTCATGTCTGGCTTGCGTTTCCCTTCCAAGGAAGCAAGATACTTCCACGCTTTCAACACGGGCTGCCCCGCCTGTGTCCCTTCGAATGAGAGGGTCTCTAGGAGTTTAGGAAGGAAGCGACGGGCTCTGCCATGCCGCTCAGTAAGTTCCTCATAAAACTTGTCATCTGAGGGACGAGTCAGCATATCCACTGTCTGGATGGCTTGATACAGCCGCTCTTTAGGGACAATGGCAAAAGCCTTTTTGCGTAGCTCGGAGATCTCGCAGGTCTCATCAAGGAGTAGCTCGCAGACTTTGCCCAGTTGTCGTGCCGCAGCGTCCAAGTCGCGTAGTGTGCGCAGTCGCTTTCGTTGTCCCGCCCGTTTTGCTTGGGTACACAACTCCGAAATGAGTGCATCAAGTAGATCCAGAGCGTCATCCGTGGCGACAATCTCGAAATGCCGTGCAAATGCCAGGAGGGTGGCCGTCTTTCGATCTGAAGGCGTTCGAGCGATATTGGGTGCCCAAGCCGCTGCTGCGAATCGCGCAAGTGACTTGAGTCGTCCGGGAGGAATGGCCCGAACGTCGAGATTGCCTACATCCAGCTGTCTTATCTCCTGCAACCGTTGCAAAGCACTAACCAGTCCTGGGCCACTGATTTGTGTGGGGCTTCGCCGCAGCCGATCCAGCGGACTTAATCGTGCTGCCTCGGGGACGACCAGAAGTGCTTCCAAGTGTTCCCGTTGCTTTGCATCAAGCAAAGTCGCAAGCTGCTTCCAAAGGCGGGCAGATGTGCGGTCGCGGACACGTGCCACCAGACGCGCAAGAGTTGTCACCCCAGGAAGAAGAATCTTACGCTCAGCCAGCCAAGCAGTTCCCAGGTCGAAAAGTACACTGGGGCGCTCTGATGAGATCCAAGCACGAGTATAGAGCCAGCGGACAAAGTGAAAGTATTCGGGCTGGTCACCAAAATCGCGGTAACCGTACAGGCGTTGAATCTCTCCGGCATGTTCACGCTGTGTCGTTAGACGCTTTCCATAGTGAACCAGGCAGACAGGGTGCTTGACACCAATCTGCTTGGCGACGAAGACAACTGCCCCTGGTGGCACATCCGTGGGATCTGGCAGAAACGTGCCCAAGAAGCGGACAGTACATAATTGAAGGGCAAAGCCCAGACGATTGTGGTCACCGCGCCGCTGGGCAATCAGCTCACGATCTTTGTCATCGAGGTGAAAGTAGCGGCCCAGTTGAGCCGCATCTGGTTCTGCGGTGTAGCATCCGTATCGTTTTTCTTGTTCTGCTGTCAGGAAATCCACGGGCATAAGTGCCTTCTTTCTCGTTCCTGCCCGCATTAGGTGCTCTCACAAAACGCTCGTTTATTGAGAAAAGCAGAGACCCTCCAAAACTACGAGAAAGCACCCTCTTTTTCCTCTCAAAAACTCTTCTCAAAAATCAAACTCTCATCTCACCTAAAGCGATGAGTTTGTGAGAATTACTGAGGTATCCTGACCAGGACAAAGGAAGAAAACCATGCTGATTGGGTACGCCAGAATCTCGACCAACGACCAGAATCTAAATCTGCAAAGAGACGCTCTCAAAGCTGCGGGCTGCACTCAGATTTGTGAGGACACCGCCAGCGGAGCCAATGCAGCTCGGCCAGGATTAGAGAAGGCACTGGGGATGTTACGCGAGGGAGACACTCTGGTGGTGTGGAAGCTCGACCGGCTGGGCCGGAGTCTGAAGCATCTCATTGAGAGTGTCCAAACACTTGATAGCCGCGGGGTTGGTTTTAAGAGTATTCAGGACAACATAGACACGACAACCCCAGGCGGAAAGCTTCTCTTCCATATACTGGGGTCGTTGGCAGAGTTCGAACGGGATCTGATTCGTGAGCGAACCAATGCGGGTCTAGCTGCTGCCCGTGCGCGGGGACGAAAAGGCGGCAGACCACCAGGCGGGTTTGCCAAGAAGCGCGAGGCCGCTCTCGCACTTCGTCAAGATCCCAAGCGTTCTGTCCAGGAGATTTGCGAGATTCTCCATATTTCTCAAGCGACCTTCTATCGCTATGTCAAAGAGGATGAGGGTGAACAGGTGAAAACGGGGTAGCGGGCTGGCCGAGGGAATTCCTTAACCGATGTTTCTGTTCCATGGATTGTCACGCACCCACCAGGCGGCGTTGCGTAACGAAGGTCGCGCGTGCGCTTCAAGTCCGCCGGCGATTCCTGCGCCACGAGAGTGAGGCAGGCAAGAATGGCTGACAGACTGATAATCGTGATGGCCGTGTTCATGGTTTCGCCGTTGGTTGGGGGGAAGTCGACTGAAAGAACTTCCAAAACTCTTCTGGCGCGGAGATGTCGCGGGTCTTCGGGCCGGTGCCGGTTTTGTCGCGGGTCTTCGGGCCGGTGCCGGTTTCGTCGCGGCCTTTTTGCATTGGCCAGCCGTGGCCGTGGCCTTCCAGGGTGTAGAACACGACGGGCGCTTTGCCTTCCCAGCGTTGCGCGTGGACGCGGCAGCCGTCGTTCGGGTCTCGGTCTGGGAGGTCCCATTTTTTTACGTCGCCGGTGCTCGTGTTTTGTTTGCGCCAGAAGGCGATGGTTTCGTCGGCGCTCATCTGGTCCCTGTTGCCGTTCCAGGGTTTCATCGGGTCCACGGTGCCGAGCATGATGAAGATGGGCACGGGACGCGAGGGCTTCGGCCAGTCTTTTTCCGCGGCGCGCGGCAACGTGGCGACGACGACGCCCGCACCGGCGATGCGGTCGGCGAGCTGGCACACGAGGAACTGCGTCATCACTCCGCCATTGCTGCCGCCGGTGACGTAGAGGCGTTTCTTGTCAGCGGTGCCTTCCTTGATGAGCGTGTCAAACATCGCGCGGAAGAAGCCGACATCGTCGGCGTCACTCGTGCGGCGCTTGACCGAATACGAGTCGTGGCTGCCGATGTTCCAGCCGTTGATGCCGCTGGGATAGACGGTGACGTAGCCTTCGGTCTCGCCGAGCTTGGTGAAGTCCACTTTCAAATGCTCCGCGAGGCCCGTGCTCGACGCGCCGCCGTGCAGAGCGAAGATAACGGGCGACGGCTTGCCTTTGCACTTCGCGGGGATGTTGATGAAAAACTCGCGCTCCTTGCCACCGATCGTGAGGGTGCGGCGCGTGAGGTTCTCTGGCACGGGAAGATTCGCCATGCGCTCGCGCATTTTGCGAATCGCACCCGATTGCTCTTGTGTGAGCGTCTTCTTCACGTAAGGTTCGCGTGAGCCGGGCGTGTTGCTCGCGGGTGGCGCGTCGGGCTTTGTCGTGCTCGTGGGTTTGGGTTTTGTTTCGAGCGTCGCGGTGGGTTTCGTTGCTTCACTGCTTGCGCCGGGTGCTCCGCCGCCGCGCTGGCCGCGCAGTGTCGAGAGCTTCTTCATTTCTTCGGCGTCCACCTTGCCGTCCTTGTTTTCATCCAGCCGGTCGAAGAGGCGGTCGAGCACCTCGGGCCTGCCGGCCAGCGCCTGGTTGTTCGCGAAACGTTGCTTGAACTGCTCGCGCGTTATGGGCTCGCCGTTGGTGGTGCCTGCGCTGCGTGGCGCGGGACTCGACGGTGGTGTCGTGCTCTCCAGTTTGGGTTTCGTCGTGGCTGCTTCGGCAGGTCTTTCGCTGACGGGCGGCGCGGCGACGACCTTGGGCGACTCGACGACTTTCACGTCGGTGCGCGCGAATTGCTTCGTGAGAAACGCGATGATGGTTTCGCGCGCCTTGAGTTCCTCGGCCTTTTCCTCCGGCGTCTTCTCGCCGCGGCCGATGCGCGCGCCGCCGACCTCGCGGCCCCAGTAAAATCCGTGCGGACTTTTTTCCGCCGTGTAGGTCGTCACGTCGCGGCTCGCTTTTTTCAGGCTCTCGATGGTCGGCAGCACCATGACGTGCGGTGCCTGTTCGTCGGCGAGGCTGGTGATGACGAGCGTGGGCACGATGATTTTCCCTGCGTTCGCCTCGATGGACTGCTCGCGCATCACGTCTTTTGCCTTCGCCTCGCTGCCCATGCGGCGCGTGAGGCCGCCCATGAGGCGCTGGCCATTTTCCATCAAGCCCGCGCGCGCCTTTTCCGGCACAAGCGAGAGCGGCGGCTTCGCCGGGTCGCCCGCCATGTAGGCGAAGGGATCCGTCATCCACGGCGAACCGGCGGCGACGCAGAGGAACTCCCGGCCCATCGTCTCCGCCGCGCGCAACGCGAGATGCCCTCCGTGGCTACCGCCGATGACCGCGACGCGCGCGGCGTCAATTTTCGGCAACGTTTTTGCGAAGCGGATGCCCGCATACACGTCTTCGTTCTCCATGCCGAAAAGCGCGCCGTCGCCCGAGCGGTAGCTGATGGCGAGCACGGCCCACGGCTGCTCGTTGAGTGCGGTGATGGTGGGCGAGACCGGATTCGGCGCGGCCATGGTGCGGAGGTATTGGAAGTCGCGGTCGCCCTGCCCGCCGTGAATCGTGACGACGATGGGAAACGGCCCGTCGCCGCGCGGCATCGAGAGCACGCAGGAAATCTTCCGCCTGTCGCTGGAGAGATACTGCATCTCGGTGACTTGGCGATTGCCGACGACGTCGGTCCTGCCCGAAGGCGTCATCGCGCCCGGCTGCTGGCGGCGCTTTTGCAGCATCGCACGGATGCGCGCGCGCTCAGCGTCATCCACTTTTCCGTCGCCGGATTTTTGCAGCAATCGAGCGCGCGCATCGTTGGCATTCTGTGCGGAGGCGGTAAGGGTGAAGGCGCACAGGAGCGCGGGGAGGAGTGATGTTTTCATCATGGGTTGTCCCTTATTGGTGTGTGGGTTTTGAAAGATCTCTGGTTCATTCCTTTGCGGCCCGCTTCCAACCGAGCAGACGGGTGAAAAATTCCTTGTCGCGGAAGTCGAGACGCAGCTTGGCGTAATCGCCGGCCATCACGGTGGCGGGCATGTTTTCGTTGGCGAAGCGCACAATGACCATACGCTCCGAGGGGACGACGAGTAGGCGCTGCTGTCCGGCACCAGCGGCCATCACGAGATCGGGCAGGTTGCCGGGGCAGATACCTTCCGCGCTAGCACGGTCTGATGAACGCATTCGGCCCGCGCCGGCGGTGTCGGCCAACGCACTCGCGGAATTCGCTGAGGGCTTGTTCAGCCACCAAGTCAGGCCGTAGGCTTGGTTGGCGGCGGAGCTTTGCAGGCAGAGCTCGAGACGGGCAGGATCAATTAACTGAACCCCATGCCACGTTCCCTTGAGCCGGATCAGTTCGCCATACTTCGCCCACTCGCGGGCGGTGAGCACCGCGCCGTCGCCCATCGCAGGCTCACCGCTGTCTTCGGTTTTCCACCGCGTGGGTTTGAGGCCGATCGGACGGAGGATTTTCCTTTCGAGATAGTCGAATGGACGTTCGGCCTTCCCGGCGGGCTTTCTCTGCGCGAGCTTACGTCGCAGAAATTCGCCAAAGACGTAGAGATGCACCTCGCTGTAGGTCCATTTCGTGCCCGGATCGGCCAAGGCGGGCTGGTTGAGCGCGAATCTCGCCTTGTCTCCGCGCTCGGCCCACAGGCGACGCGGCGAGTCGAGGCCGCTTGAGAAGCTGAGCAGGTGCCGCACGGTGATCTGTGATTTACGCGCCTCACCTTTCCATTCAGTCAGCGTGTCCGCCACGCGCTCATCAAGCGTGAACAGGCCGTCCGCGACGGCGCACATTGCCAGCGGACCCCAAAAGCTTTTCGTGCCCGACGCAATCTGATAGGCGCGTTCCGGCGTGGAGCCCGCGATATGCTGCTCGAAGACGACCTCGCCGTCGCGCATGATGAGAAGCACCAGCCCCGCCTGCTCGTGCGAATACTCCGCCGCGCTCCGCCAGCGCGCAACTTCCTCGGGCGTGCCACGCGCAATCAGAGGCGTGAGCAGTCTTGGCTTCTCGTCGGGAGCCTTGGTCGCTGTCCTTGCCGAGGCCTGTGTCCCTGTGCGCCGCTTTAGCTCCGTAACCGCGGTGAACTTCTCGAGCGTCAGTGAGCCATCGCCGTCGCGATCGAGGCGTTCAAACAAGTTGGGCATCAGCGCCGCGGCGGGAAAGGCCTTGAATTCCTCGGGTGAAAGCTTGCCGTCGTGATTCGTGTCAAGCTTTTCAAAGCGCTGGAGCACGGTGTCGGCGGTGGCACCATTTTCGGATGCGTCAGGGGCGTCTGCACGGGTCGCGGCTGAAAAGAATAGGGGCAGAATGGTGGTAAGGAGGGATGACTTCATGGAGAACCTCTGTGTCTTCATGGGGTGGATCTGTACTTTAATGGTGGCACATCCTGTTGTGACGGCTACCGGGGTCTATTGTTCATCGGCAAGATGGCTATTTTTGCCCAACCCCTCACCAGGGTTTCAACAGGCAAGCGCCTTCCCAAGGTGATGTAGCGAGTCAAGAGGCGCAAGCCAATCTGGAAAACGCTCAAAGTACGCTCCTTTCGCCGCTCCACCTCACAGCGTTTCCCACCGCGGAGCGCGCGAGCACCCTATCACAGGCACAAAAGATGAGCCAGGCAAAGGCAGATCAGTAAACGAGAGACACGCTCAGGGACAACCAAGTCGTGGTGTGAGCCTCATTTGGGAGAAAATCCGTAACAAGACGGCCTCATTACAGAGACAAACCCGAGCCAATCCCTAGGCTCACCGCACCACAAAACGCCTCTCTCCTGCCTCCAAAACGCACTGTGTGCGCTCCTCCAACACGGAGACGGTCGTTTTTTTGTTCTCCAGGTAGCCAGGAAGACACTGAAGACTAGCCCTCTCAGCTTCCCATATACTGTCCCCATGCCAGACGCCACCGCGAAAGCACCAGACTCTCCCTCTGACCTTCTGATGGTGGACCAGGCCGCTCCACCTCCAGCTCTCTACCTCCTCGATACGCTCCTACATCAAGGCAGGCAAGCTCAAAGCGTTTCGGGTCGCTGGGTTACGAAAAGTCCTGATTCGCCGTGAGGATCTGCTGGCGCTTCTGCAACCAGCTGGTTACCGATCGAAGGGGAAGTCGCTTAGCGTACGTTTCCGTTCCAATGATTGTCAGACCCCAAGAAGCCGTGCAAAAGCCCCGACGTAGAAGATGGAGTCGAGGCGTTTCTTGACGCAGTGCGTTAAAATAGGGCGATGATCGAAACGCCCGAGGAGTGTGTGGACTTTGTAAACGCTGTCGGCCTGTGTGCCTGGAGCGCGGGGACTCCTGTCTTTGTCTCCCTCAAGCTCTTATCGACCCTGATAGCCGCCCAATATGACTGTGACCCGCGTGATCTTTTTGAGAAAAATCGCCTCTATCTCTGGGGCTCGTGTCAGGCGTTCTTCTCAGGGGCACTTGCCCGCGCGAGCAAACTCGGGGTTGAGGAAGCAAGAGCGGCGCTGGTAGCACACACCAAGCTTTCAACGAGTCAGCTCCATAAAATGCTCCGCTGGCAGGAGGTTGCCTGAGTTATGGTACAGAAATCCACCAGTAGTTACACGGCGCTACGGGATCGCCTCAAGCCCGCACTACTTCCTGTCACCGATATTAGTCGCGCTCTCACCGGTCTGAGCGCGGATGCGGCGGCGCTTCAGCTCTGCCAGTGCCTTCAGGAAGAGCAGATGAGCCGACTGCGGCGTGAGCGGGTGACTCTGATCGTGATGAGCGTCACCCTGGGGTTCTGGGTGCTCCTCAACTACCAAGGCGGCTTCTTGGGCATGGTCCCTTTACCGTTATTTCTGGCTGGCCCCCTCATGATCGCCCTCGCAATCTGGCTCTCCGTGCGGCGCTACGGCCCTCTGCGGCACAACGCTCTCGCCGGGCTGACGGAGGTCGTCAATGAGATTCATGAGCGCGAGTCCCTGGGGCCCCTCTGCCATGCAGCCGCACTCCTGGATGGCAAAAAGCGGCGCTGGGAGCAAGAGATTGAGGAGGCGATTCGCTCCGCCATCGCCAGGCTTCTCCCCCGCCTCTCCGCCGACGATGCCGCGCTCCTGCCGGACGATGTCCGCCAGTTCTTGCTCGCCGCCATCACCGACAACCGCCACGATGATCTTACTGTCGCCGCTCTCCTGACACTGGGCTCCGCTAAGGAAGAAGCCGCCCGTCCGCTCGCCGAAAATCTCCGCGCCAGCCTGACCGAGCGCACCCGAGAAGCTGCCCTAGAGTGCCTCGTTGATCTTCGCCGCTAAAAAAGCCGTTTTCCGCATCGGTTATATGCCCTTGGTGAAGCTCTCTGCCTCTTTCAGGTAGGTATCGAAGGGATTTTTGAGATCAAGATGGCGGTTTTTAGCCAAATAGACCAAGTCCCAGTCAATGACGTAGTCCTTGGACTTCTTATCCAGCAGTTTCTTGATGATATCGGCGCGAGCGGCGGCGCGGGTGTTCTGTGGCGCAGCGACCGTAGCCTCGGCGATCTCGGCATCGGTGACCAGGCGCTCCATCTCACCAAGCTCCTCTAGGCCATAGAACAGGCTCTGACTACGGTTGGCGTTGTGATACTCGATATCCAAGCTCTGCATCACATCGTCGTGCCAGCCGACGCCTTCCGACTTCATGAACTCGGTGTACATCTTGTGCTTAGCGACCCAGTCGAGCTTATTGGCCAAGGTCATCGGGTCGGACTCCAGAGCATCAAGAGTCGCTTCCCACTCTTTAAGCACCCAGTCGGTCTGCGTGTCCACCCCCGCGAGGCGCTTCTTACCCGCTTCCAGGTAGATGCGCTGGAGATCCACCGCCTTGATCGTCCCCCCCGCCTTGCGCTTCACCAGCCACTTCCAACTTGGGTCACGGCTGAC
>Ga0315904_10012660_pt1 | contig 10637 bp, 9 predicted proteins | sample LakEriMetagenome_6_FD_203529 | JGI IMG/M metagenome (GOLD analysis project Ga0315904, IMG submission 203529) | Freshwater fungal communities from buoy surface, Lake Erie, Ohio, United States - Buoy 12 MA120 | ecosystem: Environmental > Aquatic > Freshwater > Lake | place: USA: Lake Erie, Ohio... | reverse complement strand
TCGCCACATCGCGAAACTCTTTGTAGAGCAACAGGCGTGCGACCAAATCCTCACGCGGGTCGAGGTCGTCATCCTCGGAAATTTCCTCCGGGGGACGCGGCAACACCGTGCGCGACTTCAACTCCACGAGGCGGCTGGCAACTTCGACAAAATCGCCGACACTGTCGAATTGAATCTCCTGCAAAACCTCCAGATACTCCAGAAACTGGGACGTGATTTTAGCCAGAGAGAGCTGATTCACGTCGACTTCGTTCCGGCGGACCAAAAACCAAAGCAGGTCGATGGGGCCGCGGAATTCAGTCAACTCAATCGCAAACATCTGGTTCACCATCCAACAACTGTTAAACGCGGGGGGCCGACGCAAGCCGTCACGTTGGTCAATACCAACGGCCTCACAAGTGTCTGACCGGCATTCGATCGAGACAAGATCAGATCACTGGCGAGACTGCTCCAGCGAGAACATTTTTCCCTGTTTTGGTAGCGGTTTTCTTCGATCGGCCGCCTCCATTGTCGGTGCAAGAATTTAACTGGCAGGAAAGAACGCCGGGTCGTTTCGATTGTTCCAGCCTTGCAATTTGGGCCAGCGGCCATCCTTCGCCAAGCCGCAAATTTTGCCAGAATTCACCTGCCAGCTGTCAAATAATGTGCCGATATCTTCCCTCGTCGACCCTAATCCCCCGCCTTTCCCTTCCTTCCTGCCCGCTCGCCCCGGCCAGTACAAGTTCAAGGAGCAATTGCCGATCATGCGGCAAAACAGTGTAGAGATTCAAAACCTGGTTGAACTCAGACAGTTTGTTTCTCGCACGTTGTGTCAAATCAATGATTTTGAAGAGGGCATCTTCCAGGTCACCGAAAGGGTCCTGCTCAAATGCGGTGAGTGTTGCGGAATCCTATTCTGTTTGCACGGCCCCCGCAGTGTCCGCCTGACAGCGGTCTGGGAGACGATTACCAATTCGATCAATTTTTACGACTCAACCGGCGAGAAAATCCAGAAGACTATTCTGCCACTCCCCGTGGCGGTCAAGGAATAATTCATCACATCATACCGTGGATTCTCGCTGCGAGGAGGTTGTTCGAATGCTCGTTCTTTCCCGAAAGGAAAGTGAAAAAATCAAGTTAGGCGATTCGATTGTGCTGACAATCGTTCGTGTTTCGGGAGATCGCGTTCGCCTGGGGATTGAAGCCCCGGCAGACATGCTTATCCTCCGAAAAGAACTGGACCGGCCAACCGCAGTCAGCGGTGGTCAGGATGACTTGGCGGTTGCTTGACCTGGTCTTCAGGCAACTGACAAAGCGTCTCGGTCCCAGCTGGCAGAAATCGAATCGATTCAGAAAAAAAGGGAGTCTCGACACACGCGTGCGAGACTCCCTTTTTTGTTTTTCCAACCCGGCCGGTTTCTATCCCGTTGCCCGGGAGATGCTCAATTCGTCCGCTGCAAAAAACTCTCCAGCTCCTCGGATAGCCGCTGCATTGCATCGCGGAAGAACCCGAGTTTCTCGCTCGCCCGCTCAAGGTCTCCAGCCTGCCCCAACAGTTCCAACTGCTCGGCCAGCGCCCGGGCTTCGGTGGCTCCCAGATGCAACAGCGACCCGCGAAAGCTGTGGGCCCCCCGACGAAACGCTCGGCCATCGCCCTGCCGCAACGCCTCTTCCAGTAACCGCCACAGCACCTCGCGCTCGGTCAGAAAAACCTGAATCAGTTCGGCCAGCAGTTCCTGGTCCCCACCGACTGTCTCCAGAGCGTGCCGCCAATCAATCGCCCCTCCGGATCCTGCCGAGGGAAGGGCAGAGTCCGCCGGCTCTCCATGGGAACGACCCGTCAACGCGTCGATCAACCGGTAAAGTTGCTCCCGGCGTATCGGCTTGGGGAGAAAATCGGTCATTCCAGCGGCCAGGCACTCGCGTCGAACTTCATCCGTCGCGTGAGCCGTCAACGCGATGATCGGTACCTGAGCCTGGGGGGAATGCCCGGCCCGAATTTGCCGTGTTGCTTCAACGCCTCCCAGCACCGGCATCTGCACATCCATCAAGACCAGGTCGAAGTTGCCGGTTGCCGCAAGCCGCACTGCCTCAGCTCCATTTTCAACCAGACTTACGATGTGCCCCTGCCGCTCGAGCAAGCCGAGCGCCAGTTTCTGATTCACCAGGTTATCCTCGGCCACCAGAATGCGCAGAGCCCGCCGCTGCTCGGGTGGCGACGATTCAGCGTTCACCGCCCGCGCGCTGCCACCTGCGGAATTGCCAGCGTTCAACCCGGCGGCCGCTCCTCCACCGGGCGCATCGCTCAAAGCCTCCAGCAGATCGCGGGGCTTGATCGGCTTCATGACTTGCTCGAAATCCAAGCCTTGGCCAACGCTGGCCAGGGATTGCCCCGAGGTGAGCAACACCAATCCAACGGAATCGTATTCGTGGTGGCGCCGTATCGCTTCAATCAAGTCCCAGCCATGGCCGTCCGGCAGGGTGTAATCGATCACCAATGCCTGCGGCAAGCCACCGCCGCGGCGGCGTTTCTCCAATTCCTTCACCGCCTGTCGACCGGATTCCAGATTCAAAACCCGGTATCCCCATCCACCCAGCATCCGCCCGAGACTTGCCGCGGTGGGCTGGTGGTCCTCTACAACCATGACCTCCGGCCCCGTGCCCAATGCCGGCTCCGGCTCGGTCGCGGCCGCCATTCCTCCGGTCGGGCAACGCAATTGAAAGTGAAAGCGACTCCCCTTTCCAACCGTGCTTTCCACCTCCAACTTGCCACCCATCAATTCCACCAGCCGCGCGGCAATGGGCAATCCCAGGCCTGTCCCCCCATATTCCCGCGAAGTGGAGCGATCGCTCTGTTCAAACTCCCGGAAGACCGTCGCCAGTTTATCGGGTGGGATCCCAATCCCGCTGTCCTGGACTTCCACTTGGACCACGACCGCCTGCTCGTCACTGGCGGCGATCGAAAACCGCACGCTGACCTCGCCGACACGCGTAAACTTAATCGAGTTGGCAACGAGATTGATCAGCACCTGCCGCAACCGGCCGACATCCGCGACCACAATTTCCGGCAACCTCGGCTCGAAGTCGAGAATTAACTCCAGCCCCTTGGACTGCGCGCGAACTGCCAGCGTGCGGAGTGTGTCGCTCAGCGATTCGCGCAAATTGAACGCCGAGAGGTCGAGTTCGAGTTTGCCCGCTTCAATCTTGCTGAAGTCGAGCAAATCGTTGAGCAGCGAGAGCAGGCTTTCGGAGCTCTGCAGAATCATTCCCAGATACTCGCGATGCTGGCGGTCGCGAACCGAGTCCAACAGCAGCTCGGAAATACCCATGATCGCATTCATGGGGGTCCGGATTTCGTGACTGACGTTGGCGAGAAAGTCACTTTTGGCGCGGCTTGCTTTCTCAGCCAATTCCTTTGCCGCCTTGAGTTGCTGTTCAGAGAGAAAACGCTCAGTGACATCCCAGAACAATCCCTGAATCCCAACCGGTTTCCCCTCCGGATTGAAGATCGGCGCCTTGAGCACCTCGACATACCGAACCGTTCCATCGGCGGCCGGATGCTCCTCGATATCCCGGAGCGACCGGCCGGAGGACATCACCCTGCGATCATCACTCTGGTACTTCTCCGCAAGCTTGGGGTCAAACAACTCCCGGTCTGTCTTGCCAATCAACTCCGCAAGTGTTCGCCCCAAGGTCTCGCAGTATCTTTGATTGCCGAAGACAACTCGCCCCTCACGGTCCTTGCGAAACACATTCAGGGGGAGACTCTGCACCAGCGATTCGTAAATCGCCTGAGACTCCACCAGTTGGGCTTGGGTGCGCAGCCGCAACGTCACATCCTTGGCGATCACGCCAATCTGCAAGGGCCGACCTTCCGGGCTGCGGATCAATCGAAATTGCCCCGAGAGCCAACGCTCCTTTCCCGCCCGATCGAGGACCCGAAAGTCGTGGGAAAAACTTCCCCGCTCCGACAAATGGGTCAACTGCGAGAGGATGGCCTGCTTATCGTCAGGGTGTAACGCCCCCAGCCAGAAGTTATCCCGTTGCCGCAGTTCCTCCAGTGCTCCCCCGTAAACCGCTTGAGCCGCCTCGTTGAGGTACAGCATGCGGCGGCCATCGAGGCTCAAAGACCAGACCAGGTCGTTAATCGCATCCAGCAGATTGCGATAGAAATCGGGACTGGCGGTCGTGGCGCCTGGCCCCCCATCCCCAGTCGGACCTTGAGCTGCAGAAGTATCCATCGGACGGCACCGCCGAGATCAGATTCTGCCCGACACAAAAAAAGGCTCTCGCCACACAAGCGAGAGCCCCGTTGTCAGGCTTCCTTATTTTTGCCCCTGCGGACCACTGCGGCCATCCCCCTCCAGGGAGAATCGCTCATGCACTCCGATTCATACCAGCAGCACTCACGTGCGAAACAGTCCATTCTGCAAAGGTTCGGGCACTTCACACAAACCAGCAGTCAAGCTGGGCAAGCCGCGCCGGGCAGCTCAATGCGACTCTGCTCCCGGAGCCTGATACCCCAGAGCCTGATACCCCAGAGCCTGATAGCCCAGAGCCTGATAGCCCAGAGCCTGATACCCCGGAGCCTGCAGGTTAGGCATGCTGGGCAATCGCGGAAAGCACCGCATCGTAATTAGGCTCTTGGGCAATCTCTGGAACCAGTTCCGAGTAAGTAACGACGCCCTTGGGGTCAATCACCAGGACTGCGCGCCCAAACAGACCGGCCAAAGCGCCATCCGTAATCGTGATCCCATAGTCCCGGCCGAAATTCGGCGATCGAAATGCAGAGGCATTTCGCACGTGCTTCAGACCTTCGCTTTCACAAAATCGCTTGTGGGCAAAGGGCAAGTCCAACGAAGCGTTGACAATCACGGTCTCACCCAATTGACCAGCCGCTTCATTGAATTTGCGAATCGAAGCTGCGCAAACCGGCGTGTCGCAGCTGGGAAAAATGCTCAACACGACCGTCTTGCCGGCGAATCCACTGAGCTTGCAATCCGCAAGATCGGTTCCTGTCAGATGGAATTCGGGGGCCTTGGCGCCCACCTTGGGCAACTCGCCAACCGTGTGAATCGGATTTCCCTTGAGCGTAATTTGAGCCATCGCTTGCCTCGCCTCGATCTAAGTAAAGGAATTGAACTGATTAAGAAAGGTCTCGGAGCGAGCCGGCCCCGAACCACCGAGCGAACCGGCCCCGCATTTGCCACCCAACAGCGGAATGTGCGACTTGCAACCGCGCCCCGATGGCTGGGACAACACGCCCGCCCAGAAACAAGTTCGGCTGCTCTTCGTCGACCCATCCGACCGAACCTGTTCACCCACTGTATCAATTCAGCCTTGTTCCGCAACCGCGAGCCCCCGGCGCGGTCAATCGACCGCTCGTTTCCACGACGCATCGATCGGTCCGGCCTCAAGCAGGCAAAGCTTGTAAACACCCAAAAACAGCGACGCCTTGACAGCTTTTCGGGCCGGTGATAACGTCATTCTCTCGCAGTCGGGGTTCCCGGCTGCACCCAGCATGGGGCTGTAGCTCAATTGGGAGAGCGCTTGCATGGCATGCAAGAGGTCGTGGGTTCGACTCCCATCAGCTCCACTCTTTTCTTTTTCTTCTCGTTCTTCCTCTTCCCCCTCCTGTTTCCCCTCTACCTGTGGGAAACGCAAAACCCGGACGGGGATTCCATCAGGGGATTCCGTGATCAAAGGATTCCGTGGCCAAAGAGGTCCATGGCAGATGGAATTAGGCGGACTCTCGGCCGGGATGTGCCGGCCGAAGCCAGAAAGCTCTGGTGAACCAAACAACTCAGCGGCCCAAACCTACTGAAAAATCGGTGGTAAATTGAGCACCCCGGAAACAAATCCGTGGCCCCGCTGCGCGATGACATCTCAAGGCGATGACATCCCAAAGCGATGACATCCCAAGGCGATCTCTTCTCGAATCCTGACGCCTCAAGCCGAACTGTTGCTATCAGGTTCGGGCCTTGTTCCAAACTGACGCTCTCCCGCTCGCATTGCCGGGCAAATGGACGACCGCGCAGAGTGCTCCGCCTGAGCGATTCGCTTTGCGAACGGCTCAATGCTCGGGCTTGTTTTTCGCAAACACTCATCTGCTTCCCGCCAATCTTTCGTCTCTCCCGATCCTCTGCGCAAAACCTGTTCCAGTTCCCCGGCTTTTGTCGCCGGGAAAACGAAACTCCCCACGGACTTTTCTCGACCGTCATGCTTTTCTTGACCTCCACCGAGCGCTCGGGCACAATCTGGGAGGCTGAATGAGCGACCGCGCCTTTCCGGAGCGAGCCTGGACTGATTCGCCAAATTACTTCCATCCAACGAGGAGTCTCTCGCATGAATCTGAATCGCCGCCAACTCATTGGTTCAGCTGCCGGTTGCTGCGCTTTCCCAGCAATCACTACCGAACCTGCCACTGCAGCGCCAGGACGAGACGAAGAGCTTCGCCAGGACGACTCCAGCAACTGCAGATATCATCTGGTTTTGCTCGGTGATTCCGTGTTTGACAATCAGCGGTACGCGGGCAATGGCCCCGCCGTCATCAATCAGGTGCGGAGTCAACTCTCCGCCGAGTACGCGGTCACGCTTTTGGCGGTTGACGGCCATACGACTCGGGATATTGCCAGCCAACTGCAACACCTGCCGAAGAACGCAACCCATCTGGTCGTCAGCGTTGGCGGCAATGACGCGCTCGCCAACAGCGGCGTCCTCAATCGCCCGGCGACTCATTCCAGTGAGGTCTTTTGGGCCTTGTCGGAAATCCGCGAGGCCTTTGCTCGTGACTATGGTCGGATGCTGGAGCAGCTATCGAACCTCGACTTGCCGGTGGTACTGAGCACCATTTACGACCCCCGGTTCCAGGACGCTCGGCACCAGCAATTGTGCGTGGCTGCTCTCGGTGTATTTAATGACGTGATCACCCGGGCGGCTGTCTCTCGTGGCTGGCCACTGCTCGATTTGAGGGTCATTTTCTCCGAGCCGGGTGACTACGCAAACGCGATTGAGCCCGGGGCTGCGGGCGGCAAGAAGCTTGCTCGGGCGATCGTGGCGGCCGTTCAAGGCAGCTCCGCCAGTGCGTCTGGCACGAATATCTACGTTTGAATCCAGCAAACCGCCTCCGCCACCCGGCCTTGCCGAAGACGACATCGAGGGATCGCAGGCGATGTCGCAGGCGACTTTGCCCTCAACCGCGGACGTTTTCTGTCGCGGCGTGACTGAAGCGATCCAGGCAATCGATTCAACGCTCAACCGACGCGGCAACTCGACATGCCGCCGTCGACTGCGAGGATTTGGCCAGTCACCCAGCCACTTTGGGGCGAGAGCAGAAACATTGCGGCGCCCGCCAGTTCGCTGGCGGTCCCAATCCGTTTCAGCGGATATCGGCTGGACATCGCCTCCCTTTTCTCGGGCGTGCTCAGCAAGCGGCTGGCCAGCGGTGTATCGGTGAGTGCGGGGGCGACGGCGTTGACGCGAATTTTCGGAGCCCATTCGGCGGCGAGCGAGCGGACCAGCCCTTCGACTGCTCCTTTCGCAGCCGCGATGGAAGCATGCATTGGCATGCCTTGCTGGACGGCGACAGTGCTGAACAGGACCACGCTGGCCGGGTTTCCGTCGCGGCCCTTGAGCTTGGCCTGACAAGCCTGCAGAAATCTCACGGCCCCGAGCAAGTTGATTTCCAAGTCTTGCCGAAAGTCGCTCGTTTGCAGACTGCGGAAAGAGCGAAGGTTAATGGTGCCCGGGCAATAGACCGCACCCTGCAAATCCTCGGGCAGTTCCGGAAGCGTGCTGTTTGGGTCGGCGAAATCACAGACCGAGTGTCGCACGCGGTCATTGCTGACCAGGTCGCCAAGACTCCGCGACCAAACGTCCACACGGTCAGCTTGCCCCGCAAGTTGCTGGACCAACTCCAGCCCAATCCCCTTGGTTCCGCCAGCAACGACAAACGTGCCCCAACTCATCGCTTTCGACCTTTAACTATTTTAAATGACTCGGATTCAACCGACCCTGCCTGCCGCTGGGCACCAGTGTCTCGATTGCGGCGACAACGGTCACTGCAGTATTTCACCTGTTCCCAGTCCCGTTCCCATTTTTTACGCCAGCTGAAGGCGAGTCCGCACGACTGACAGGTGCGGGTCGGCAACGAGCCCGAACGAGTGTGACTGTCGCGTGCCAAAACGGCCTCCGTTCCCAAAAGATTGTGATTGAACTAAGTTGTGACTGCCTTGAATTTTGATTGCCTTGAATTTTGACTACCTTGAATTTTGATTGCCTTGGCTATCGACCCGCCAAGGCCAGGTCGCTTCCGTTCGGGTTCCCAGCGAGCCTTTCTGCCAAGAGTTCATAGAGACACAATCGCTCGGTCGCATTCTCTAACGCCTGCCGCGCGTCAAGCCGCTGACTCACTTCGACATCGGGCAAGCCCGATTCGCGCAGTAGTTCGCGAGCCTGCTCCCAAGTCGGTAGCCAGCAGAGGTCCTGCTGTAACCGCTCGATGGTGCCCGCCCGCCGCAAAAAATGCTTCAGGTCCAGAATGAAGTAAACGTAGTCATGAAAGGGGCTGGTACAGTTGATCAGTCCCGTTTCATCCCAGACAAAATGCCCCACGCTCGGCGTCCAAGCCAGTCCGAGCTGCTTTAATCGCCTTGCCAACTCAATCTCTGCCGGGGTGAATTTCATAAGATTTTTGCGGTCTATCAGGATTCAGGTCGGAAACGAAAAAGGATTCATCAGCACGATCCGGGCGGGTCGTCTGTAAACCGGCCAAACCAGTCAGGAATAACCCCGAACGAGCTCGATTTTCGGGAGATTGCGGGCGTTCTCGCCGGAAGTCAAACTTTCGGCTCGGTCGGTCGGCCCATTCGATTGCAGCCCGTAGCCTCCATTCGGGCTTGGAGAAGAGAGCGAGCGTACAGGACTTCAAATGACGGAATTGGACAAAATGCTGGAGCGGTTACCGAAGCACCTGCAAGAACGGACTCGCCTCCCATCGCGGAAGTCGGGTTCGGCCCAGCCCACTGGAGCATTCGTCCTGTACTGGATGCGGACCGCACTGCGCGTCGCCGAGAACCCGGCGCTGGATGTCGCCAGATTATGGGCTGACCAGCTCAGTTTGCCGCTGCTGGTCTATCACGGTTTAGATGAGCGTTACGAATTCGCCTCCGACCGGCATCACCGGTTCATCCTCGAAGGAGCGCGGGACGTGCAGGCTGAGTTGGAGGCAGCGGGCATCAGCTATGCCTTTCATCTCGCCCGGCCCGGGAAACGAGAACCGCACCTGGTTCAGCTGGCGCGGGCGGCTGCGGTCCTTGTAACCGAGGAAATGCCGGTCGATCCGCCGCGCAGGTTTTTAAGCCAACTGGAGGGCCAAACCACAACTCCGGTCGCCGCAGTCGACACCGCTTGCGTGGTGCCGATGCAGTTGACCCAGCGGGCCATCACACGGGCTTTCGAATTCCGCTCCGCAACCGAGAAATGGCGCCGAGCCCGCCTGCAGCAACCATGGCCGCAATCGCCGGTAGCGGTCCGCGCCTTTCCGAGCGAGCGGCTGGGCCGCGAATTTGGAATTGAACCGCTCAATCTACAAACTGCGGACCTGGCAGCTCTGGTGGCTGAATGCGAAATCGATCACCTGGTTCCCCCTGTTTGGGACACACCGGGTGGGTCCACCGCCGGGTATCAGCGATGGCATCGCTTTTGCGAATCGGGTCTGAAGCAGTATGCCCGGCGGCGAAATGATGCGCTCGATGGTGGAGTCAGCCGAATGTCTGCCTATCTCCACTACGGCATGGTTTCACCCTTTCGGATCGCGCGCGAGGCCGCTGAAATTCGCTCTGAGGGGAGCGAGAAATTTTTGGACGAATTGCTGGTCTGGCGGGAGCTTGCCTACCATTTCTGTTTTCATCGGGCAGATCATGACCAAGTAACAGCACTCCCGGACTGGGCGCTCGCCACGCTGCGTTCCCATCAGGCGGACCGACGTACGGTTGTGTACGACTGGGAGACGCTGGCCCGCGGTGAGACCTCGGATCCGCTCTGGAATGCCGCCCAGAAATCGCTTTTGCTGCAGGGCGAGTTGCACAACAACGTGCGGATGACGTGGGGCAAGGCCTTGCTCAACTGGACCGCGACTCCCGAAGAGGCCCTGCAGCTGATCATCGACTTGAATCATCGCTACGCGCTGGACGGACGAGACCCCTCATCCTACGGCGGGATTCTCTGGTGCCTGGGGCAATTCGATCGGCCGTTTGAACCTCCCCAGCCGATTCTCGGCACGGTTCGCCCGAGGCCAACCGGTGAACATGCGCGGCGGCTCGATCCAGCCCGCTACCACCACATCGTCACGCAGCCGCGATTCGCACCCGTCCCATCGGTCGCAATCATCGGCGCGGGAATGACCGGGCTGGTTGCTGCTCGAACCTTGCGCGATTACGGTTTGCCCGTTGTCGTGTTCGAGAAAAGCCGCGGAGTCGGCGGACGCATGGCCACCAAACATCTCGAAGAGTGTGGCAGCTTCGACCACGGTGCGGCCTGTTTCGAGGCGAGCGACCACCGCTTCCTTCGCTACCTCCAGTCTTGGCGCGCTCAAGGGCTCGTCGAACGCTGGCCAGCGCAAGCAGAGCGACACGTGCTGCTCTGCGCTGGCGAGACGA
>Ga0315904_10012659_pt1 | contig 10638 bp, 8 predicted proteins | sample LakEriMetagenome_6_FD_203529 | JGI IMG/M metagenome (GOLD analysis project Ga0315904, IMG submission 203529) | Freshwater fungal communities from buoy surface, Lake Erie, Ohio, United States - Buoy 12 MA120 | ecosystem: Environmental > Aquatic > Freshwater > Lake | place: USA: Lake Erie, Ohio... | reverse complement strand
GGTCGATTGGATTATTCCAATGAGGTATTGGCAACATTTGATTTGGTCATTGCCTCAGTACATCAAAATCTGAATATGACTGAAGAAAAGGCGATGGAGCGGATTTTAAATGCGGTTCAGAATCCATATACAACTATTCTGGGGCATCCTTCCGGGCGCTTGTTGCTCAGTCGGAAAGCCTATCCACTCAATTATCCAAGGCTTATTGAAGCATGCAAGGCCCATCAGGTGGTCATGGAAATCAATGCACATCCCCGCAGGTTGGATTTAGACTGGAATTGGGTGGGCTCTGCGATTTCGGCCGGGGTGATGTTATCGATTAACCCGGATGCCCATAGTTTGCAGGGGATTGAAGATATTCGATTTGGAGTTTTATCGGCCCAAAAAGCCGGATTGCAGGCGGAACACAATTTGAGTTCGATGAATTTGGGGGATTTTAGAACATTTTTAGCTGAGCGGAAAGCAAATAGAGCCTAACAAAAACCCTTCTATTTTTTCTATATGAAACAGAGGAAAAAAAAAGTACGACCCACGCCCATTAACAAAATTTTTCTATACATTTGAAACTTATAATTTAATAAAAAAGTAATGAATATGAAGAAAATTACATTGTCCATGTCTTTGTTTGTGCTTTGTTTGCTTGGATTCAATTCCAATGCTGATGCACAGAACAGACGTTCGAGTTTCAGGGTTGATGCGCCTGCATCAATTCAGGGGTACAAAATCATTGAAGAAATTGACTCCACTTCAACCACAGCACCATGGGGAACAAGTATCGATTCTACTTGGGAAGGAATGGATGTGATATACGATCCTAACAATCTCGATGGTTGTGTGTCGTTTGCGCCGGGTTATTTTACGGGAAAATTTGCATTAATTTTTCGGGGTGGTTGTGAATTTGGAAGCAAAGCCAAAAGAGCACAAGATGCTGGAGCCCGCGGGGTGATTTTGGTAAACAACCTCTTGGGTGTTGCTGGCATGGGTGCTGGTGCCGATGGTGCATTGGTTGAAATTCCTGTGGTGATGGTAACGAACGCTGACGGGAATGCCATGAGGGCTCAAATTGATGCCAGTAATCCTGTAACTGTTTCGTTGGCAGCATGGAGATTTGATCCGGTTGCGAATCCAGTAGATATTGGTTTTATGAACGATGGTCCTGCTTTGCCTTTAGGCCGTTCGATGCCATTTCATCAGGTAAGTACCCAATACGGTATGATGGATGAAGACTTCCGCGTATTTGGAGGCTCTGTTTTTTATAATTTCAGTACAAACTCCTGGGATACCTTGTTTCAGAAGGTATGGAAAAGTTACAATTCTCAGTTAACCGGAGGTTCTTATACGCTGCAGGATTCAAACTCTGTAAATTGGAACTTTGCAACTCCTGTTTCTACATTGGATTCAATTTTGGCAGTTCGTTTGGATACAGTTGGTACAACCTTACAAGGCTTTGACATGAATGATGCGCCTAAAGGCCGTTATTTGATTGAGAACACCATGGCTACAATTCCTTTCACAGAAACCGGTTTAGCACCGTTAAACAATGATTGGGCCTATGAATTTGCGATACATGATTCAATTTATTCAAAATGCGAATATGATTTTGTAAAAGGTCGTCCGGTTGCTAACAGCTATATCAATGTCAATTCAGCTGCAGAATGGGGGCCAATATTACATATTCGTAATGGCGGATTTAGTGCGAAAAAAGTACAGGTTGTATTGATGCGTCCTGTGATTGATGATTCAGTATTTACTGGTCAGGATGTGTTAGTGACCCTTTCAAAATGGTCAGACAATGATGCCAATGGTGCGATTGATTATGCTACTGAATTGGATGAAATTGCAAATGCTACTTATCAATTAACTGCAACAGACGTTATTCCTATTGGTGGTTTATTGTTGACCATGAATTTAGTGAATACAGTTGCTCCGGGTCAATTGATCAAATTGGAAGATATGTCTGATTATTGGTTACGTGTTAGCATTCCTGGAACTACAACAGGTTTTGCAATTGGTGCTGATTATTATTCAGATTATCGCGCCAATTTAGAATTTGATAATGGATATGGTAATCCGCTATATTTCAATGGAACAATGTATGGTGGTGGTTTTGCAAATGCAGGATCTCCTTCCATTGCTTTACATATGAATACCAATAAAACTGAATCCGTTGAGGATATTGCTAACTTTGCAGGTTCTGTAAATGTTTATCCAAACCCAACTTCTTCAGTTGTAAATGTGGCGGTTGAATTGGATCAAATGAGTGCAAGCATCCAATATGAAATCATGGATGTAACCGGTAAAGTATTGGATACACATTCTGTAAAAAATGCACAGCAAAATACCTTCACGTATAATACTGCCAAATTGAGTGCAGGTACTTATTTTGTAAATGTGATTACTGAAAATGGTCGTACACAATCCAAATTTGTGGTGACGAAATAGTTTTCAAATTGTTTGGATAGTTCTGAAACCGCCTTGAAATGGGCGGTTTCTTTTTTTTATCCAATCCTTTTCTTGAATTACCTTTGCCCTATGTCATGCGGTACCCCGGTTGATTCAAATACAGTTCAGCGCGTTAAAAAACCAGATTGGTTAAAGGTTAAACTTCCCATTGGCGAAAATTATCGCCATGTGCGTGGTTTGGTTGATACCCATAAATTACATACCATTTGCGAAAGCGGTAATTGTCCCAATATGGGTGAATGTTGGGGTGAAGGAACCGCAACTTTTATGATTTTGGGAAATACCTGCACGAGGTCTTGTGGATTTTGTGCCGTGTCAACAGGTCGTCCTGATCCATTAGATTGGGATGAACCGCAAAGGGTTGCCGAAGCGATTTATTTGATGAAAGTCAAACATGCCGTCATTACATCTGTTGATCGGGATGAATTAAAAGATGGTGGAAGTATTATATGGGCAAATACCATTAAGGCCGTCAGAGCACTAAATCCTGAAACAACGCTGGAAACTTTAATCCCTGATTTTAAAGGAGATAAAGAGAATATTCAACGAATCATTGATGTGGCGCCGGAGGTGGTTTCGCACAATATTGAAACAACAGAAACCCTCACCCGCAAAGTACGTATTCAGGCCAGATATCATCGGAGTATGGAAGTGATACGCACCTTGAAACAAGGAGGCATGCGAACCAAAAGTGGAATCATGCTGGGCTTAGGAGAAACAAAAGAAGATGTGATTCAAACCCTGCATGATTTATTTGATAATGGTTGCGATGTGGTAACCATCGGACAGTATCTACAACCCACTCCAAAACATTTGCCGGTCGTCCGTTTTGTACATCCGGATGAGTTTGCAGAATTTAAAGAAATCGGTTATCAGATTGGGTTGGATCATGTTGAAAGTGGTCCATTGGTGCGATCTTCGTACCATTCAGAAAAACACTTGTTCTCCGGTCGCCGACCCTAACATCCTTTTTTAAGAACGGGGTATTTCAATGCCTTTAATAATTTCTTGAATGATATCATCTGTGGTTGCACCGTCCATTTCTTTTTCGGCGGTAAGGGCCAATCTATGGCGCATCGCTGGCTTTGCTACTTCAATAATATCTTCAGGCGTTACAAAATCTCTGCCCCGAATGGCGGCCAAAGCTTTTGAAGTATTTAAAATTGTTACAGATGCTCTTGGGGAGCCACCCAGAATTAAACCACCATGTGTTCGGGTTTGATTCACAATTTGAGCGATATATTCCAGTAATTTATTTTCGACAGAAACTTTAGAGACCACTTCACGTAAAAAATTAAGTTGTTCAGCTTTTAAAATAGCTTGAATTTCCTGTATCATGTGATGTAGGTTTTGGCCTTGCTGATGACGCTGTAAAATTTCTACTTCATCCTGTAATTGAGGGTAGTGGATATTGAGTTTAAACGCGAATCGGTCGAGTTGTGCTTCCGGTAGTTGATAAGTGCCTTCATGCTCCACCGGATTTTGGGTGGCAATAACCATGAAAGGATTTTCCAAAATATAACTCACGCCGTCTACTGTGATGGTTCTTTCTTCCATCACTTCAAACAAAGCCGCCTGGGTTTTAGCGGGAGCCCGGTTGATTTCATCAATCAACACAATATTGCTGAAAATGGGTCCTTTTTTAAATTCAAAGGTGATTTTTTGGGGATTAAAAACATTGGTTCCCATCACATCGCTGGGCATCAGATCGGGCGTGAACTGAATACGCGAAAAACCCACATCAATGGTCTTTGCCAGTAATTTTGCAGTCAGTGTTTTGGCAACACCCGGCACGCCTTCCAATAACAAATGGCCATTGGCTAAGAGGGCAACCAGCATCATTTCAACTGTCTGATGTTGCCCGACAACCACACGTCCGATTTCGCGTTTGATATCCTGTACGGCAACATGAATTTGTTCAATGTCAATGCGATTTTCAAAGAGGGGTGTTTCCATATGTACTAAACTTTTGTATTTGATGGTATAAATGTTTGATATCAGTTTCGGCGATATCACTATTTTGGCGAATATAGATCAGATAGTCTACAAATGATTTGGTTTCAACCCGTGAATGCCCTGTTTTGCGCGAAAGCATTTCCACGAATGCATCATCCGAAAGTTTGGTTCGAATGCCAAATTTTATACGCATATTCTCCAGGTAAAACTGAATCATTTTATCGGAGAGATTTTTGTGATTGCCGGTGTTTAAATATAAGAGGCCAACTGTTTCTGCAAATTCCAGAGACGCATTGGCATTGCTTTCGCGAGGGGGGATGATGCGTTGTTTTCTTTTAGATTGGAAGAGGGTATAAACCAGCAGTAATCCAAGCAGAATGAAGAAGGCATAGCGCAATGCCGGATATTTTAACAGGGAAGTCCAGGTTTCTTTTTGGGTAGTTTCATTTTCGGATTTGGTAAAATAATTGAACCATGAAACACTGTTGGGATATTCGTTCAAATAGGAAAGGAGCAATTCATAATAAGCCCTGTTCTGATTTTGTAACATAAAGTAGTTACTAAATACAATGGGTGAATGATGGATGAACCAAATACCTTGATTTTTTTCGTAAGCTAAAAGATTCGGATGATTTTTTTCGCCGGAGTAACCTAAAACGGCAATGGATTCCACCGAGGTATCTTTGAACTGAAAAGTATGATTTGCAGGAATACCACTGAAACGAAAAGAATGTATGGAATCGTTGAATTGAAGATAAAACGCTTGATTGGGTATGGTGTCCCTTAAGCTATAATTTTTAATAGTCTGCAGGGTATCCTTCACCCCAAAAAAATCAAGGATATTTTCGCTGTAATGCTCCGAAAGAATGACTACTCCATTACCGGCCTCAACAAATTTTTTCATCCGACTGAGTTCATCATCATCCAGTTGAAAACTTTTTGCAACAGCAATGAGGATGTTTCCACCCGTGTTTGTTGTTGATTTGTTGATGGCATCCACCTCAGCCATGATTTTTAAACCGGCTTTTATTTTTGCATTCGGAAATAACTCATCCAGGTGCTGATAAGCGATATGATAACCATAAGGTTGTTTGGAATTCCGGGAGTATTGTTCGGTCCAATCTGTTGATTTTTTTTCATTGCAAGCACTGAATAATATCAACAGTAAGAAAAAAGAATATGTCCAGCGGTTCATCATGCCAAGTCAGTTTCAAATTGTTTAAATTGGTCATGAATACTATTAAATTCGCCATTATTTAATGGGAATGAACCATACCAGATATAATCAAAGTATCGCGTTAATGCGGAAAAGCTTTTCTCGATAGGTTTGCCACTCAGTTCCTGTACATACGCCCAATTGGATTTGTCTTCTTCATATACAACCTGATTTTTTCGATCTAAGAGATAAATCGTCTTGCGATAAAGAAGGTTAACTGCCAACCGGTAATCCTGATTCTGTATGGCTTTGTTGATTTCATCATCATAAGGAATCATGGTTTTGGCGCTGGATTCAAGAATGTCTTCTTCAGTAGATTTTTTCGAGGATGTTCGGAAATAATTAAAGCTGCTATTTTCGAATATTCTGTACAGAATAAAGATAAGCAGGGAGATGACCAGAATATATAAGATGATTTTAAAAATCGGCCCACTTAAAAAATTGATGAATGCGGAGGGTTTATATTTTTTTTCAGGGAGGGCCTTCGGCGCTGGTTTTTCTTTTTCGTAAGAGTAAATGAAATTTTTATCTTCCTTGATTTTTTTCCATTTATCATCTCCGATTTTTCGTTGTACGTATCCATTGTCAGCATCCTCATCCTCAAAGTCTTCTTCATACGCTTCTTCTTCTGCACTGGCTGCTTCATTGGCTTTTAACAGATCTTCACTCTTGATATTCTCATCTATTTTCTCCTGCTGTTCTGAATCATTTTCTTTTTCCTCATTTAATTGCATGAAAGCCGATGAGTCATAGCCGGATAACTTTTGCTGTCGATAAGTTTGGGATTTACTCTCCACTGAAAAAAGCAAAACACAAAGCAGCCCGATACAAAATAAACGACTAATCATGCTGTTCGGGATATATAACTTCACCCTTGACAACCCGAATTCCGGATTTGCCAAGTAAGATGGGATAAACAATAAAATACCAGATAATCAAAAGTGCAGAACCAATCAGAATCAGGAGGCTGAGCCAAACCGGCATTTCTGTATGTCGGGTAATAAATCCTTCAAAGAAGGCCGCAATGAGGAAGAATGGTATCAGACCTATGATGACTTTGACGGCATCTTTCGCACCCATTTTTAGTGAGTCCGTTCGGCTATATGTTCCCGGGAATAAAAATGCATTTCCAATAATCAGTCCTGCCGTTCCTGCAATGACAATAGCAGAAATTTCAATCGTTCCGTGAATCCAAACTACCAAAATGGATTTCCAACCTAGTCCTTTTGCAAAAAACATGTGTTGAAAAGTACCCAACATCAAACCATTGCTAAATAGAATATATAAAGTGCCAACACATGCCACTATGCCCAACGCAAAGGCCATGAGAGCCACCCGGATATTGTTGGCAGCAATATTTACAAACATGCCAAATTCATTCCCGTTTTTATAAACACCAAATGGATCTCCTTTTCGAATATTTTCTTCGGTCATTTCAACGTATCCGTCTCCGAGTATTTGTCGCACAAATTGCCCATCAGACATCGAGGAGAGGACGCCTATCATGACAGCCGCTGTAAAAAAACAAAAAGTGAACAAATACGTTTTTAGGTATTTCCTGAACACCAATGGCAACTCAAATTTCCAGAAAATAAATAATCGTTCAAAACGATGCTTTTTGTGTTGGTAAATTTTTTGAAATTGCTGTGCGGCAAGTCCGTTGATAAACTGAGTGGTTTTGCTTTGCTGGTAATGGGTTTTGGAATAACTTAAATCATCTACAAGGTTCACAAACCTTTCGGCCTGCACATCCGGATCGTCGCTGGGTTCCATGTATTCCTTCCACCGTTCAACGTTTTTATCAATGAATTTACCCTCACGCATTCTGATGTCTAAATTAGGTGCTTTTTTATGGTTTACAAAAATATCTATACATTTACTTCATGTCTCTTTTACAAGTCAAGACACCATTTAATATTGAACTGCAATTTGAAACAGCTCCTTTTCATTTTCGCCTCTTTGCGTGGATGATTGATATTTTTTTATTGTTGTTATTTTTATGGGGAATGACCTCTATTCTGGATAAAACGATGGGCATTTCCCTTGCAGCTGATTTTGGTTTTGTCGAGTTGTTACTCACGACTCCTTTTATTATTTATCACCTGATGTTTGAAATATTTAATAAAGGGCAGAGCATCGGTAAATTGGCTATGGGTATTCAGGTGATTGGCCTGAGCGGAGAAATGGCCACGGTGAGTCAACTTCTTTTGCGCTGGTTGATCCGGTTTATCGACTTTGGCTTTATCTGGGGTTTTATTTTTCTGGCTGCCAGTAATACTTTCTTAGGCGTGGTGATGGTATTAGGATGTATTGCTTCATTTATTTTGTTTGTGTCAACACCATTTAGTCAACGACTTGGAGATGTGGTTGCAGGTACCAGCGTAGTATTAAAAAGATTGCCCTATAAACTCAGTGATACGATTTTTCAGGATGTACAATTTGATCAGTATGTAGTGAGTTTTCCGCAAGTGATGAAACTGAGCGACAAGGATATTAATATCGTCGACAATATTGTGAAACACCATACTAAATCCAATGTGGGAAGGTATGTGGAGAATGTAGCCAGCAAAATCAAAACCGTTCTGCAAATAGAATCCGATATGCCGGATGATATGTTTCTTGAAACCTTATTGCGCGATTATAATTATCTCAGCAGAAAATAATCAATCTGTTTATGCCACAAAAATACGTGGCATCCATGTTGAAGGGAGATGATTTATTTACCCCAACCTAACCAATCATTGGCATTGGCATAAACCATGAGTAATAAGAGGAAGATCATACCGGCCATCTGAGCATATTCTAAAAATTTCTCATTGGGTTTGCGGCGTGTAATCATTTCATACAAGGTAAACATCACATGCCCGCCATCCAGGGCCGGAATGGGTAATAAATTCATGAAAGCCAGAATGATGGATAACAAAGCCGTGATGCTCCAAAATGATTCCCAGTCCCAAACGGCAGGAAAGGCATTGGCGATTGCTTTAAAGCCACCCAGTCCTTTGTAGGCACCTGTTTTTGGAGAAAGTATTTTTTTAAACTGATCGATATACTCGCCCAGTTTTTCGCCGGTTCGTTTAAACCCTGCCGGGAAACTTTCTGCAAAGCCATATTTTTTAGTGATCACCTGCATCAGTCCTAATCGTACAAGGGTATCCTCACTTAAAATAGGAAGTACCCCCAATCTTTTTTCATCCGTCAAAGTAGAAGTGAGCATCATCGTGTCTATACCTCGTAAAATTTGTACTTGCACCGTTTTGTTTTTGCTCGCGGATACAATCGGTTTTATTTCATCAAAATAGGTAAGACCTTGTCCGTCAATCGCCAATATGCGGTCTCCTTGTAAAGCTCCGGCCTTTTTAATCGGTGAAGGATCCGATAATTCTTGAATAGGTCCAATGATGGCCGGGGTGCGGGGCAGGAGCATGCCGCTGTTTCGCTTTTTATTTTCAATCAGTTTGCCAATCAGGTCTTCCGGAAATATTAAATTGACGGCTGTGCCATTGCGTTCAACCACAGCCGATTTACCCATAAATATTTTCAGCGCAGTTTCTTCGAGGTATTCGATTTTTTTACCATCCACCGATTTTATTCGATCTCCATTTTGAAATCCTACCTGTAGTAATAGACTATCCTGAAAACTCACACCGTATTTGAGCGACGACATCGGAATTTTACTTTCACCCCATACAAACAACACCATGGAGTAAATTAAAATAGCCACAATCACATTCATGATAATTCCACCAAGCATGATAATCAATCTCTGCCAGGCCGGTTTACTGCGGAATTCCCAAGCCTGGGGCTCCTGTTTCAGGGCTTCGGTATCCATGCTTTCATCAATCATGCCTGAAATTTTTACATAGCCCCCCAGCGGTAACCAGCCAATTCCATATTCGGTATCACCTACCTTTTTCTTGAAGAGAGAAAACCAGGGATCAAAAAACAGATAAAATTTTTCCACCCGACAACCAAACCATCTGGCGGTAATATAATGACCGAATTCATGAAGAATAATCAAAATACTCAGTGAAAGTATGAACTGTGCAACCTTGATTCCTACCATGGCCCAGTCTATTGCAAGTATGTGCATCATTGGATATGCTTTGCTTTATTTGTATAATGTAAGAGCCAGTTTGCGCGTTTCTGCATCACAGGCCACGTAATCGTCCATGCTGGGGTGTTCCAGAAAAGGAATCGTTTCCAAACATTTTTCGATGATATCACTCATCTCCAGAAAGCCTATTTTATTTTTTAAAAAGGCTTCCACAACAATTTCATTGGCTGCATTCAGAACACATGGTGCGTTTCCACCGCGGAACATGGCCTCTTTTGCCAACGCAAGATTACGGAAAGTTTTAGTATCTGCCACTTCAAATGTGAGAGACGGAAAATTCTTGATTTCATAGCGCTTATGGTTATTTGGAAGGCGTTCCGGAAAAGCCAGCGCATATTGGATGGGTAATTTCATGTCCGGCAAACCCATTTGGGCTTTCACACTGCCATCGTGAAAATGAACGAACGAATGAACAATGGATTGCGGATGAACAATCACTTCTATCTGCTCGTTTTTTAAGCCAAACAACCATTTGGCCTCAATCATTTCAAGCCCTTTATTCATTAGGCTGGCTGAGTCAATCGTGATTTTAGCCCCCATCGTCCAGTTCGGATGCTGTAAGGCATGGTCTTTTTTGACATTGATCAAAAAGTTAGGTTTTTTACCTAAAAAAGGACCTCCGGATGCAGTCAGGGTAATTTTTTCGATATGATCCGGATTTTCACCAACCAGACACTGAAACAATGCAGAATGTTCACTATCCACGGGGATAATCCTTGCCTTATTCGCAATTACCGCTTCAGATACCACATCGCCGGCTACAACCAAAGTCTCTTTATTCGCCAGGGCAATGGTTTTTCCCTGTTGAATGGCGGCCCAGGTAGATGCCAGACCCGCATAACCTACAATGGCTGCGAGCATAATATCATAGTGGTCCATCGCTGCC
>Ga0315904_10012658_pt1 | contig 10638 bp, 7 predicted proteins | sample LakEriMetagenome_6_FD_203529 | JGI IMG/M metagenome (GOLD analysis project Ga0315904, IMG submission 203529) | Freshwater fungal communities from buoy surface, Lake Erie, Ohio, United States - Buoy 12 MA120 | ecosystem: Environmental > Aquatic > Freshwater > Lake | place: USA: Lake Erie, Ohio... | reverse complement strand
TGGCCAACTGATCCGCCGCCGCGCGCCGGGCAAGCTGTTCAATCTGGTCAAGGAACTCGCCCGCGATCCCGCGCCCGGATCGGTCGGCATTGCCCACACCCGCTGGGCCACCCATGGCGCCCCGACCGCGGTCAATGCCCACCCCCACGCTACCGAAGTGCTGGCGCTGGTCCATAACGGCATCATCGAGAACTTCAAGCCGCTGCGCGAGGCGCTGACCGCGCGCGGCCGGAAGTTCGAGAGCGATACCGATACCGAAGTTGTCGCCCACCTGCTGTCCGAAGCGGTCGAGGCCGGGGCCAGTCCGGAAGAGGCGGTCAAGGTCACCCTGCCGCAACTGCGCGGGGCCTTTGCCCTGGCGATCGCCTTCAAGGATCATCCCGACATGCTGATCGGCGCGCGGCTCGGCTCACCGCTGGTGGTCGGGCATGCCGATGGCGAGACCTACCTGGGCTCGGACGCACTGGCGCTGGCCCCGCTGACCCAGCAGATCACTTACCTTGAAGAAGGCGACTGGGTCGTGATCACGCGCGAGGGCGCGCAGATTTTCGACTCTGCGAACCAGCCCGTCGGACGTCCCGTAACCCACTCCGGTGCGACCGCGGCAGCGGTGGAAAAAGGCAATTTCAAGCACTTCATGCAGAAGGAAATCTTTGAGCAGCCCACCGTCGTGGCGCAGACGCTGAAGAGCTATATCCGTCAGGTCGATCAGTCGGTGGCCCTGCCACAGTTCGATTTCGACCTGTCCAGCATCAACCGCGTGACGATCGTGGCCTGCGGCACCAGCTACTATGCCGGGATGGTCGCCAAGTACTGGTTCGAGCAATTTGCGCGCCTGCCGGTCGACATCGATGTCGCCAGCGAGTTTCGCTATCGCGACCCTGTGCTGGAGCCGGGCGGGCTGGCGCTGTTCATCTCGCAGAGCGGCGAGACCGCCGATACCCTGGCCGCGCTGCGCCACTGCAAGGCCGCCGGACAGACCATCGCCGTGGTGGTCAATGTGCCGACCAGCTCCATGGCCCGCGAGGCGGACCTGTTGCTGCCCACCCATGCCGGGCCGGAAATCGGCGTGGCCAGCACCAAGGCCTTTACCTGTCAGCTGGCCGTGCTGGCCGCGCTGGCCGCGCACATGGCGGTGAAGCGCGGGCGGATGGCCCGGGCGGAAGAGGCCGAGGTGGTCGACCACCTGCTGCAGGCCCCGGCCAGCCTCAATGCCGCCCTGTCGCACGATGCCGATATTGCGGCCATGGCCCACCTGATCGCGCCGGCGCGCGACGTGCTCTACCTGGGACGCGGGCCGGACTATCCGTTGGCGCTGGAAGGCGCGCTGAAGCTCAAGGAAATCAGCTATATCCATGCCGAAGGCTATGCCTCGGGCGAGATGAAGCACGGCCCGATCGCGTTGATCGACGAAGCCGTGCCGGTGATCGTCCTCGCGCCGTCCGGTCCCTTGTTCGAAAAGACCGTTTCGAACATGCAGGAAGTACGCGCCCGGGGGGGCAAGATCGTGCTGGTTTCCGACCGAGAAGGGCTGGACGAGGCGGGCGAGGGGTGCCTGGCCACGATCGAGATGCCCAAGGTCCACCCACTGATCGCGCCGCTGGTCTATGCCGTGCCGGTGCAACTGCTGGCCTATCACGTAGCCTGTGTGAAAGGCACCGATGTCGACCAGCCCCGCAACCTGGCGAAGTCGGTGACGGTGGAATAGCGATCCGACAGGGCAGGGTTTACGCGACGCTAACATTTGTCCGGTATGTCCGGAAGGGTGAGCAAGAACAGTCCATCCACTTCGAACCTGCCCCGCGAACTGCCGGTGATGGCAGTCCTTGGCCTCGCCGACCCCGGTGATGCGGATTGGGCCCGGCTGCGCGGCGTTCAGTATTCGAACCTGGCGACTGTCGCCAAGGCACGGGTGCTGGCTCAGGTCATTGCCGCGCTTGGCGTGGTTTGGCTTTATGCCGGGGTGATTCATCCGGCCGTGCTGGCTGCATGGGCTCTGGTGCTCGGTGCAAGTCTTTACCACGGCATCCGGATCGACAGCACATTGGCCGATGCCGATCAGCGCCGGATGTCGCGCGACGAGGTGAAGCGGCAGTCGCTCGGGGCAATCCTCAATGCCCTGGCCTGGGTCGTGCCGATGATCGGCTTCGCGCCCTTCGGCGATGTGACCACCCATCTGGAGATGTGGGCGATCACCGCCATGCTGCTGACGGCCTCGGCCGTGGTCCTGCCGGCCGTCCCCCTCGCCAACCTGCTGTTTGCAGGGGTGGTGGGCGCAGCTTCGATCGTCAGCCTGCTTTGGTCGGGCATGTTCGAAATGGCCTTTGTTACCCTGGCCTGGCTGGCGGTCATCGCGATCGGCTCGATCGAGAATGCCCGCTCGTTCCTGACCGCGCGGGTGGCCGAAGCGGCCATGGCGGAAAAGAACGAGGTCGTCTCGCTGCTGCTGCGCGAGTTCGAGGAAGGCGAGGCCGACTGGCTGTGGCAGATCGATACGACCCGCCGGGTCCGTTCGGTCAGCCCGCGCTTTGCCTTTGCCCTGGGCAAGACGGCGGAAGAAATCGACGGCAAGCCATTCGTCCAGCTGATTGCCGGTCCGGCCTGGGAAACCGGCCAGTTCCCGGCCAGCCTGCACGATCTGGCCGAACGGTTGAAGCGGCGCGAAAGCTTCTCCAACCTGATCGTGCGCGTTGTCATCAACGGCGAAAAGCGCTGGTGGGAGCTGTCCGGCACGCCCAAGTTCGATGACAAGGGCGCCTTCGACGGGTTCCGCGGGGTCGGTTCGGATGTCACGGCGCAGCGCGAAAGCTCCGAGAAGATCGCCCACATGGCGCGCTTCGATACGCTGACCAGCCTGCCCAACCGCATGATGCTGACCGAGGCGCTGGGCGAGGCCCTGCGCTATGCGGCCCAGTGGCGCACCAGGTGCGCCTTCATGATGATCGACCTCGACCGGTTCAAGGCGGTCAACGATACGCTTGGCCACCTGGTCGGCGACCAGTTGCTGGCCCGCGTTTCCGAGCGTCTCAAGTCGATTGTGACAGACAATGAGCTGATCGGCCGCCTGGGCGGTGACGAATTCGCGATCGTGGTGCGTCATGCGTCCGATAAGCAGCGGATGCAGCAAGTGGCCGAGCAGGTGATTCACCTGCTGTCGCAGCCCTACGAAGTGGACCACCATACCCTTTTCATCGGCGCCAGTATCGGTTCCGCAGTCGGCCCGCGTGATGGCAACACGGTCGAGACCCTGATGCGCAATGCCGACCTGGCGCTGTATCGCGCCAAGGAAGAGGGCGGCGGCCAGCACTGCAATTACGAGCCTTCACTCCACGCCAGCGCAGAAGAGCGCCGCAAGCTCGAGTTCTCGCTGCGCCGGGCGCTGGAGAACGACGAGTTCATCCTCAATTACCAGCCGGTGGTCGATGCCCGCGAGGAAACCATCGTCAGCTTCGAGGCGCTGCTGCGCTGGAAGAGCGAAGAGCATGGCATGGTCAGCCCTGCCAAGTTCATCCCGCTGGCCGAGGATACCCGGCTGATCGTGCCGATCGGCGAATGGGTGCTGCGCCAGGCTTGCCGCGAGGCCGTGAACTGGCCGGGCCAGGTCAAGGTGGCGGTCAACGTTTCGGGCGAACAGCTGCTCGACCCGGGCTTCGTCCCCAGTGTGGTGACCGCGCTGTCGACCTCGGGCCTGCCGCCGCAGCGGCTGGAGATCGAGGTCACCGAATCGATCTTCGTGCGTGATGCCAACCTGGCCCGCCGCGCGCTGGAACAGATCATGGCCCTGGGCTGCGGGATCGCGCTCGACGATTTCGGCACCGGCTATTCCTCGCTCGCCTATATCCGCAACCTGCGCTTCTCGACGATCAAGATCGACCGCAGCTTCGTGCAGGGCGCTTCGGCGGGCAGCCCGGAAAGCCTTGCGATCATTCGCGCCGTGGTGGCGATGGCGGAAAGCCTCGACATGTCGACCACGGCCGAGGGCGTGGAGACCGAGCGCGAGCTCGAGATCATCCGTGGCCTGGGGTGCCGCAAGATCCAGGGTTACTACTTCGGCCGACCGATGTCCTCCCTCGACGCGCGCGGGTTGTTCGCCCGATCGGACCTGCGTCAGGCTGTCTAACGCAAGCCCGATAAATCAGGCTGCGACCAGACCACGCACGGCGCTTTCGAACAGCGCGCGGCCATCGGTGCCGCCCTGGGCCGGTTCGATCACCCGTTCGGGGTGCGGCATCATGCCCAGGACGTTACCAGCGGCATTGAGCACCCCGGCGATATCGCGGGCCGAACCGTTCACCTGCTCGGCATAGCGGAACGCCACCCGGCCTTCGCCTTCGAGCCGATCGAGCGTTTCGGCATCGGCGAAATAGTTGCCATCGTGGTGCGCCACGGGGATCACGATTTCCTGCCTGGCGCTGTAACCGGCGGTGAACAGGCTTTGCGCGTTTTCCACCTTCAGCTTCACTTCGCGGCAGACAAAGCGGATCCCGGCATTGCGCATCAGCGCACCGGGCAGCAGGCCCGCTTCGGTCAGCACCTGGAAGCCGTTGCAGACGCCCAGCACCGGCACGCCCCGGTTGGCGGCGGCGATCACCGCCTGCATGATCGGGCTGCGCGCGGCCATGGCGCCAGAGCGCAGGTAATCGCCATAGGAGAAGCCGCCGGGCAGGGCGATGAAGTCCAGCCCATCGGGCAGGGCGGCATCGCCGTGCCACACCCGGTGCGGCGCGGTGCCGGAAACCTTTTCCAGCGCATCGGCCATGTCCCGGTCGCAGTTCGAGCCGGGAAAGGTGATCACGGCCGAACGAAAGCTCACGGCTGCACCCGTTCGATGCGGTAGTTTTCGATTACGGTGTTGGTCAGCAGCTTGCTGGCCATTTCCTCAAGCTGGGCATCGGTGACGCTGGCATCGACCTCCAGCTCGATCATCTTGCCGGCGCGCACGTCCTGCACGCCGTGGATGCCAAGGCCCTCGATCGCGTGGTGGATCGCCCGGCCCTGCGGGTCGAGCACGCCGTTCTTGAGGGAAACGAATACGCGGACCTTCATCGCGGAGCCTTTCGGACAGGGGGATTCGCTCGCCGCGCCTATGGCGCTTCGGCGGGCGCCGGACAAGCCCGATGCGCCCTGAATCCGTCATGAAACGTTCCGCTTTGCACAAATCCGTGGCGCAATTCGGGGGGCATCCGGCCGGGCTCGGTCATGCTGATCGCCATTCACGAGCAATTGAACGTGATCTGGCCCGGACTATTGTTGCCGGTCTTGCGGCATTGCGGTGGCCAGCCATACTTTTCCCAGGCCCGAACCAGTCCAAGCCGTTCGGCAAAGGCCGGAAAGGCCGGGTGGCGGCGCAGGTTTGTATAGTGTGGTTCGTTGATCCACATCGACGCCACCATTGATGAGCTGCCCGAATAGGGATGCTCGATGAACTCCCCCATGAACAGCTCGGGAGGCCCAGCGCGCAGATAGAGGTCCATAAGATAGTTGTTCACCTTCGGATCAGGCTGGCCGAAGTGGTCCTGCAGGATCGCCAGAACCAGTTGGCGGGAGCGCTCATCCCGATCCGTGAATGTGGCGCCGATCTGACCCCAGGCCTCCCTGTCGTTGAATGGTGGACGGTACCGATCAACGATTTCGTCGGGCAAGGCCATCCAGCATTCGCGCGCGGCCTGATCCTTGCCCTGGAGCTTCTGTATCATGCAGATTGTCGGCGTGGCCGGAACAAAGCCCAGGTCCCGGCTGCGGATCGCCAACCGGTAAGCCTCGTCAAGCTTGCCCTGCGCCAGCTTGATCCGGGACAGATTGAAGATGCCGGTGGCATCGGTGGGGTCACGCCTCAGGCCGTCCTCGATCAGTCGCTCGGCCTTGTCGAGCTGGCCCAGCATCGCATAACTCCTGCCCCGGCGAATGATCAGGTAGGGCTGGTTCGGATCGGCCGCATAGGCGCGCTCCATGGCGTCGATCGATGCGGCAAAATCAAGGTCGTAATCGTGCAGGACCGCTTCGAGGAAGTGCCCCATGGCGATGCCCGGATCGATCGCCTTGGCCTTGTCAACCGCAGACCTCGCCTGATTGACCAGGGCCCTTGCTGCGACAGGCTCTTCGGTGATCGCCATTAGCAGCTTGGTCTGGCCCAGCCAGGCCCAGGCCAGGGCAAAGGTGGGATCCCGTTCGACGGCCTGTTCGAGCAGCCTGATGCTCGACCGCTTGTTGTCGCGCCCGAACCGTCGCGACAGGTCGCGACCTTGCAGGAACAGTTCATAGGCCTCCTGGTTGCCCGTCACGCTGGGCAACACGCGATCCTTGGCGGCGATGGCGACACCCAGTTCCGATGCGATCGAGCGGGCGATGCTTTCCTGAAATTCGAAGATCCGCTCGATCGACCCTTCGAACGTCTGGGACCAGACGATGCGCCCGCCTTCGGCTTCAATCAGCTGGGCAGCCACGCGCAGCCGCGCATCCTGCTTTCTGAGCGAGCCGACCAGCAGGAACTGGCTGTTGAGATCGGCACCGATTCGGCGCGGATCGATATCCCTCGCCTGGTACCGGAATGACGAGGTCCGGCCGACTACCCGCAGTTCGGGAAACTTCATGATCGCGTCGAGAATTTCCTCGGTCAGGCCATCGGCGAGGTAGCCCTGGTCCCCGGTGGGACTGAGATCGGTGAAGGGCAGGACAGCGATCGAATTGCGATTGCTTGCATCATCGGTGCCTGCGCCGATTGGTACAAGGCCTTGCATGGCCGGTCCGAGCCAGCCCGCTCCGGCAAGCGAATGGATCAGCGCGACCGTCGCCAGGATGAGCAGGGCGCCAATGGCCGCCATCACCCGCCTTGAGAGCGGCTTGGGTGGTGCGGCGGTGCTGGTGGGTGGCTCGGCAGTGTCGCTGACGGCTTGATCGATCGCGCCGGTCTCGACGGGAGTGACCAGCAGGCGATAGCCGCGCTTGGGGATGGTTTCGATACAGCGGTTATGCCGCGCGTCCTCGCCCAGCGCCTTGCGGAGCAGCGAAATCGCCCGCGACAGTCGCTCGTCGCCGCCAAAGGACACGCCCCAGACCTGGTCGATCAACGCTTCCCGCGGAACGACTTCGCCCGGCCGCGCCATCAGCGCGCGCAATACCTCGAGCACCATCGGCTCGACCGAAAAGCTTCCAGCATCTCCCTCGATCGTCTGGCGCGAGAAGTTTACCGTCGCCGTGCCGATCCGAACCTGGTCCATGCGCAGCAATTGCCCTGTCTTGAACGCGAGGATCCGCTGGGCAGACAATACAGCAAAAGCAGCGAATTCCACCCCCTAAGAAAAAACTAAGACATTCCTCATTCCCGCCACAGGACTTTGTGGGGCGCTTCGTTTGATCACGCCTGCATTCCGGCGCCGACTGCCGGACTGCGGAGGACGGATCATGATGTTCGACAACCCGATCACCAATCATGCTGCAACCGGTCCTATCTGGGACCCGGCATATTCAGCGATGGACAAGCCAGCTGGCACCAGACCTGATAGGGACGCCAAGCCTGCCATCCCGCTTTGCGCCGCCCACATAACGACTGCATGGCTGAACCAGGTGCTGGCGCCGCACCTGGCAGGATACGCGGTGATCGGCTGCCAGACGAAGCCGCACGCCGTGCCGGGGCAGACTGCCGACATCGTAGAGCTCTGGCTGCACTATGATCGTGCGCAATGCCCGCTGCCGGTGCGGATGATCGCGAAGCTGGGTGCAACCGATCAGACCACGCGCGACCTGGCGCGGACCTTCCGGCTCTATGAGCGCGAAACAGCGTTCTACGGTTCGGTCACCGGTGATGATTTGCCGATCGCACGGTGCTTTCATGCCGACTTCGATCCGGCCAGCTATGATGCAGTGCTGCTGCTGGAACACCTTGCACCATCCTATTGCCCGTCGTTCAACATTTCGCCCGGGCAGGTCCGGCTGGCAGTCGGCGAAGCGGCGCGGCTGCACGCGCGCTTCTGGAACGATCCCTTCGTGCAGGAACATCCCGGCCTGATCCAGATGACCGACCCCGAATACTGGCCCAACTCCGTCAAGGCCACCACGGCGGCAATTCCCAAGATCAAGGCCCTGCTCGGCGATGCCTGCCAGGAAAGCATTGCCGTCGCCGAGGCCTGGGCCGCCAATTTTGATGCAATCATGCGCTACCTGCGCTCACGTCCCTTCACGCTTCAGCATGCCGATTTTCATCCCAAGCAGCTGTTCTTCCCCGATGCGGACGGGCAGGGCCGGTTTGCGATCATCGACTTCCAGTTCTCGATCGCGGGGTCTGGCGCCTGGGATATCGCCCGCTTGCTGCACATGTCGCCATCAACTGAATCAAGCCCTTCCTGCCAGGCAGACTTGTTTGCCCATTACCTTGCCGTGCTCGCGGATTGCGGCGTGCGCGATTATGGCTGGGATGACTTCGCTGCCGATTTCAAGCTGGGGCTGATGATGACCCAGCTGATCAACTTTGTCGCAGTCGACCAGACCGACATCTCGGTCCTCCAGCGCGAGTGCGACGATTTCGGTCTCGATTGGCGCGAGGTCTGGCTGCTGCGCGGCGAACGGATGATCCGCGAGCTGAACGTCCCGGGTTTCCTGCGGGCACTCTAGGTTAGCCCAACTGCTGGCGGCCCGGATCAGTTCCGCGTGCCGCCAGTCTTTTTGTCATCCGCAAACATTAGCTTTGCCAGGCCATGGGCCGCGATTGCCCCGGCCAGCTGCGCAGCGATGAAGCCGGGCACGTCCGCCGGCGCGATCCCGGCAAAGCTGTCACTCAGGCTGCGGGCAAGCGTGATCGCCGGGTTGGCAAAGCTGGTGGAACTGGTGAACCAGTAGCCGGCGACGATGTAGAGCGCGACGCTTACGGGCACCGCATCTGGCTTGTGGCGCAGGGTGCCAAGGATCGTCAGGACCAGGCCGAAGGTCGCGACGAATTCGCCCAGCCATTGGCCCATGCCGGTCCGCGACTTGGTCGAGACTTGCAGGATCGACAGATCGAACATCGCGTGGGCCAGCCAGACGCCCAGCACACCCGCTGCGACCTGCGCCAGCACTACCAGTGCCGCGCCTCTCCAGCAGCACTCGCCGCGCAATCGCATGACCAGCGTCACCGCCGGGTTGAACTGCGCGCCCGAAACCGGTCCCAGCATGGTAATCAACACATAGAGGATCGCGCCGGTCGCCAGGGTATTGCCAAGCAGGGCGACGGCCACGTTCCCGCCCGCCAGTCGCTCGGCCATGATCCCGGAGCCGACCACGGTGGCGAAGAGCAAGATGCTGCCAACCGCCTCGCCCAGCAACTTGCGGGTAAAGGCGCTCATGCTGCACCCTCCATCGTGCCGATCCGCGCGAGTTCTGCTTGCAGCGCCCTGGCGTCCAGCGCCGCGAAGTCGAGCACGAAGAAGGCTTCGACCCGGATGGTCAGCAAGCGCCAGGTTTCCGCAAAGGCAGCGTCGACCGTCGCCTCGTCGCCCTCGACATCGGCAGGATCGGGCAGCCCCCAGTGGGCGCGCAGCGGACTGCCAGGGAACACCGGGCAGGCCTCGCCCGCGGCATTGCCGCAGACGGTAATGGCAAGGTCGATCGGCGGCGCTTCCGGACCGGTGAACTCGTTCCAGCTTTTCGAACGGAAGCTCCCCGGATCGAACCCCTCGCGCGCCAGCAACCGCAGCGCGCCTGGGTGGGGCACACCCTTGGGCTTGCTGCCGGCGGAGTAGGCCGAGAGCAGGCCCGCGCCATGGCGGCGGAACAACGCCTCGCCCAGGATCGAACGGGCGGAATTGCCGGTGCAGAGCACCAGGACCGCAAACGGTCGGTCAATCGGCATCAAGGACACGGTTTCATCCCTTTCCCTTGCCCTGCAGCAAGCACTTGATCACATGTTCTGCATCGCCGCCCGTACCGCGCAGCGTGGCCGAAGCAAAGCCGGACTGGCCCGACAGGCCGACATAGCCGAGCCCGGGAACCGTGGTGGAGATCCCCTTGCGGTGCAGCGGTCGACCGTCCCCGCCCAGCGCGCCCATTTCGGACAAGAGGCCCAGGTCAGCCTTGAACCCGGTGGCAAAGATTACCTGATCGATCCGTTCACGCTCGCCATCCGCCCATTGCACCCCGTCTGGTGTGAAAGCGGTAAACATGGCGCGGGTTGGCGGGTGGTTGGCGGCGAGAGCGGCGCGGTAACGGCCATCGTCAATCACCGGCACACCATGGTCGGAAAACAGGTTGGTGCGATTGAGCCGCAGCTTGTCGAACCACCAGTGCACATCCTTGCCCAGCACCTTTTGCGAGAGGAAGCGCACCTTGTCGCGCACGGCCAGGGTCACAGCGGCATGATCGGCCAGTTCCACCGCGATCTGCACGGCTGAATTGCCGGCTCCAACCACGATCACGCGCTGGCCGCGAAAGGGATCAGGATTGCGATAGTCGGCCGAATGGAGAATCCTTCCTCCAAACTGCCCCTGGCCTTCGATCTGCGGAATGACCGGCGCGCCGAAGGCCCCCGTTGCCACAATCAGGTTTCGCGCCACCATGGGATCGCCCTGTTTAGCACGCAGGACAAAGGCCGCATCGCTGCGCTCAACAGCGGTGATGCGCGTGTTCAGACGGACCGGCAGGTCGAAGTGGGCCGCATAGTCATGCAGA
>Ga0315904_10012655_pt1 | contig 10640 bp, 15 predicted proteins | sample LakEriMetagenome_6_FD_203529 | JGI IMG/M metagenome (GOLD analysis project Ga0315904, IMG submission 203529) | Freshwater fungal communities from buoy surface, Lake Erie, Ohio, United States - Buoy 12 MA120 | ecosystem: Environmental > Aquatic > Freshwater > Lake | place: USA: Lake Erie, Ohio... | reverse complement strand
CCTGCTCGAACCTATCGGCAATGTCCCGCCTGCCGAGGCCGAAGGTCGCTACTACGCCATGCTGGACGACACGCCAATGGCAGCATAATTTGATGAAACTAGCCTCCGGCAATCCCGGGGCGGTTCAGACCGGCGCGAACAGATGCTGCTCGACATGGGCACGAGCATGGCCAAGCAGGCCAGCGAAGGCTTCATGCAGGGGCCGATCTTCGCGGAGCCCGGGATCAGGGCGATCATGGACCGCTCGATTGCGGACCTGCCCGAAACACTGCGCCCGGTCTTCAGCACTCACATGCCCAAGGTGTTCGAGGCCACGGCAATTGCCTATACGCGGCAATTCACGCTGGAAGAGTTGCAGGATATCAGCGCCTTCGCCCGCACGCCGAGCGGCCAGCGCTATTTCATCTCGCTTCAACTGCTGTTGAGCGATCCAGCGGTGGCCAAGGCGAACCAAGGCATGTTCGAAGCCAGCGCCCCGGTGCTCAAGGCCCAGCATGAAAAGCTCAAGGTCGAGCTGGTCAACTACCTTGAAGCCAATCCCGAAGTGGTGGAGCGGCTCCAGAAGGCAGGTGTCGGCAAGTAGCCGCGCGATGGGCTCGTTTGTGGGTCAGTGAGTCAGGCTTCGTGGGACAATCCCTTGAACGGCCCGAAAGACGCGAATTCAGGGTGCTGCCCCGCACCATCGTCATGGTGGGCGTAGTCGCTCTTTCGGTCGCAGCGCTCTTGCCCGCAATGAGTTTGCATGAGCTGCTCAGCACCGGCACGATCGATTGGACATACAGGGGGTCAGGTCCTCGCGCATTGCCAAGCTGGGTGGTCTATCCACTCGGTTGGGCTTTCCTCCTGTGGTGCCTCTATTTCTACATCCCCATGCTCCGCTATCTGCGGTCACCAGTGATGTTCGCGTTGGAACCAGATGCCATTGAGGTTCACGGGACACGGATAGAGCGGAACGAGGTCACATCAATCCGGCCTAGGATGTGGCACTCAGATGTGCTGCTGGAGAGCAAGCGTGGAAACTTCCGCATATATCCCGGCCATGCCGCTGGTGGTGTTGCTGCCCTCAAAGAGGCCTTTCCCGATCGCTTCGATCCGCTGTGGCTCAAGGATAGCGGCGCTTGGCTGGTGGGACGCTAACCGCCCTCACCCCCTACCGAACGGCCACACCAACTGCCGCGCCCAGCCCTCCGGCGCGCGTTCTCCCGCAATCCCGTAGCCTGCGGGCCAGCGCCCTTCCGGCATGTGGTGCGTGCCGAACCAGCGGTCGATCATGGGGAGGTGGACCGCGAAGTTCACGTCCCGCGCCTCCGGTTCGATGGCGTGGTGCCAGTGGTGGAAGCGGGGCATGGCGATCCACTTCTCCAGCCACGCCCGGCGCGGCGCGAAGTTCGCGTGGATGAACACCGCGTGGAAGCTTACCAGTGCGAGATAGGCATAGACCGCGCTCTGCGCGAACCCCGCCACCAGCAGCGCCAGCAGCACAAGGCCGCGGGTGACGATCACATCGACCAGATGGAGCCGCGAGCCTGCGATCCAGTCCATCGCCTCAAGCGAGTGGTGCACCTTGTGGAAGCGCCACTAGAGCGGCACGGCATGAAACGCGCGGTGGACGCCATATTGCGCAAGGTCCGCCACCAGCACGGCAAGGCCGAACTGCACGATCCACGGCAGGCTCTGCACCAGGCCTTGCGCGGCGGGAACCGCCAGCACCTTGCCCAGCATCACGGCGGGCGCTAGCACGGCAACACTCATCACCTGCGCCAGCGCGTGGGAGGCGAAGAAATATTGCGTGTCGGTCAGCCACCCGCGCCGGAAGGCACTCTGATCGCTCCGCAGGGGAAAGGCGCGTTCGAGCGGCACGAACACCGCTGCCGTGCTCAGCACCCCCAGCACGAACCAGTCGAGCCCGAGGTAAACCACGCTCGAACCGGAGCGCGGGATCTCCACCCCGCCCGCGCCCAGCAACAAGGCCGCGCCCGCCAGTGCCAGCCCCGTCACCCCCAGCGCCTTGCGCTTCCTCAGCAGCATCGACAATCCCGCCAGAGCCATCGCGGCGAGCAGGCCGACGTCGATCGCAAGCCGCACCCACTCCAGCGGATAGCGGCTCCGCAGTTCCGGCAGGGTGAGATATTGCGGGAAGTGCAGACACAGCACCGCAAACAGCGCCAGCAGCCCCAGCACGATCCCGAGGATGCCGCTGATCCAGCCCGTCCCGAAGCTGCGCGGGTGCCCGTCCGCAAAGACGCGGGCGAGCCATTGCTCGGCATTCAGGCGGGGCGCGGGTTGATCCATGGCCAAGTGCCTAACATCCATGCCCTTTCCGCCGCGTAAAGCAAAAGCTGCGCTGCCGGTCGAAAAGAGGGGGGCAAGGGGTGGAGAATCGCGCCCCCAGCGACTATGGGGAGCCCATGCGCATCGCCATAGCATCCGATCACGCCGCGACCGAACTGAAGGCGGACCTCGCCGAATGGCTCGTCGAGGAAGGCCACGAAGTCGCCGATCTCGGGCCCGAGCCCGGGCAGAGCGTCGATTATCCCGATTACGGCTACCGCCTCGCCGAGATCATCGCCGAGGGGACAGTCGAATTCGGCATTGCCCTGTGCGGCAGCGGGATCGGCATCTCGATCAGCGTCAACCGCCACCCGCAGGTGCGCTGTGCGCTGGTCTCCGAGCCGCTCTCGGCCGCGCTGGCCCGCGAACATAATGACGCCAATTGCATCGCAATGGGCGCGCGTCTCGTAGGGATCGAAATGGCAAAGTCCTGCGTTGCGACTTTCCTTGATACCGAATTCGCCGATGCCGGCGATCCTGCCGGGCGCCACCAGCGCCGGGTGGGCAAGCTTGGCAAGCCTCCCTTCCTGCCCGATCATATCGAGACCCACCAATGAGCACCGCCCCGATTGATTTCGCCGCCCGCGCCGGTTCCCCCATGGACGGCTTCTGGCATGACGACCTGGCCCACGCCGATCCCGAGATCGCCGCCGCCGTGGCCAAGGAACTCGCCCGCCAGCGCGACAAGATCGAGCTGATCGCGTCGGAGAACATCGCAAGCCGCGCGGTGCTGGAAGCGGCCGGCAGCGTCTTCACCAACAAATACGCCGAGGGCTATCCGGGCAAGCGTTACTACGGCGGCTGCGACTATGCCGACGTGGTCGAGACGCTGGCGATCGAGCGCGCCAAGCAGCTGTTCGGCTGCAGTTTCGCCAATGTGCAGCCCAATTCGGGTTCGCAGATGAACCAGGCCGTGTTTCTCGCCCTGCTCAATCCGGGCGACACCTTCATGGGCCTCGATCTCAACTCGGGCGGCCACCTCACCCATGGCTCGCCGGTCAACATGAGCGGCAAGTGGTTCAATGTCGTCTCCTATGGCGTCACCCGCGAGACCGAGACGATCGACATGGAAGAGGTCGCCGCCAAGGCCCGCGAACACAGCCCCAAGATCATCATCTGCGGCGGTACCGCCTATTCGCGCACCTGGGATTTCCCCGCCTTCCGCGCCATCGCCGATGAAGTGGGCGCGGTGCTGCTGTGCGACATGAGCCACATCTCCGGCCTCGTTGCGGGCGGGGCGCACCCCTCGCCCTTCCCGCATTGCGACATCGTCACCTCGACCACCCACAAGAGCCTGCGCGGTCCGCGCTCGGGCATCATCCTGTGGAACGACGAGAAGTATACCAAGCCCTTGAACATGGCGGTCTTCCCCGGCCTGCAGGGCGGCCCGCTGATGCACATCGTCGCGGCCAAGGCGGTGGCCTTCAAGGAAGCGCTCGACCCGAGCTTTGCCGACTATGCCCACCGCATCGTCGCCAACGCCCGCGCGCTGGCGGCGAGCCTTGAGGAGAACGGGTTGCGGATCGTCTCGGGCGGCACGGACAACCACTCGATGCTGGTCGATCTGACGGCCAAGGACGTGACCGGCAAGGACGCCGAGAAGGGCCTCGATCGCGCCTTCCTTACCTGCAACAAGAACGGCATCCCCTACGACACCCGCTCGCCCTTCGTCACCAGCGGCATCCGCCTCGGCACGCCCGCTGGCACCACCCGCGGCTTTGGCCCCGACGAGTTCCGCACGGTCGGCAAGCTGATCGCCGAAGTGGTCGACGGCCTCGCCAAGAATGGCCCCGAAGGTGACGCGCAGGTCGAGGAAAGCGTGCGCCAGCGGGTAGCCACGCTGTGCGCCGCCTTCCCCGTCTATCCGGGCATGTGAGGAGCCTTCGGCCATGAACGATCAGGAACCCCGCGGCTCGCAAGACTGGGTCGAGGACGCCAAGACCGAAATTTCGGGCATGGCCAAGGAAGGGGTCAACCACCCCTCGACCAAGCCTGTGCTCGCCGGTGCCGCGATCGGCGCGGTGGCGGCTGGGCTCCTGCCCGTGATCACCTGGCCGGTCGGTCTGCTGGTCGGCGCAGGCTTTGCGCTGTATCAGCGAATCAAGAAGTAACCTGTTGAATGCGCTGCCCCTTCTGCGCCCATGACGATACCCAGGTAAAAGACAGCCGCCCGACCGAGGACAATGCCTCGATCCGGCGCCGCCGCCAGTGCTCGTCCTGCGGGGCGCGTTTCACCACCTTCGAACGCGTGCAATTGCGCGAGGTGGTGGTGGTCAAGTCGGGGGCCAATGGAGAACCGGGGCGCCGCGAGCCTTTCGAGCGCTCCAAGCTCGAACAATCGGTCGCGCTTGCCTGTCGCAAGCGGGCGATCGAACAGGAACGGCTCGACCAGCTGATTTCCGGCATCCAGCGCCAGGTCGAAACCTCGGGCGAGGCCGAGGTGCCCTCCTCGCACATCGGCGAATTGGTGATGGAAGGCCTGCGGCAGATCGATTCTGTCGCCTATATCCGCTTCGCCTCGGTCTACCGCGATTTCTCCGAAGCGCGTGACTTCGAAGAATTTGCCAGCACCGTTCAGCAAGCCGCGAAAGAATAAACAGAATATGGCCGATCTCAACAAGCCGGTGATCGTGCTGGTGCGCCCGCAATTGGGCGAGAATATCGGCAAGGCGGCGCGCGCCATGCTCAATTTCGGGCTCACCGAAATGCGCCTCGTCGCCCCGCGCGACGGCTGGCCCAATCCTTCCGCCGGCCCCGCCGCCTCGGGCGCGGATATCGTGCTCGAACAGGCCAAGGTCTATGCCACCACCGCCGAGGCGGTCGCCGACTGCCAGCATGTCCACGCCACCACGGTGAGGAAGCGCGGCGTCACCAAGCCGGTGATCGGCGCGGACGAGGCGGGGCGACTGGTCCATACCGAGGCCGGGCGTCACGCGATCCTGTTCGGCCCCGAGCGCTCGGGCCTGGAAACCGAGGATGTCGCGCTCGCCCGCAATATCCTCACCATTCCGATCAATCCCGAATTCGGCTCGCTCAATCTCGCCCAGGCGGTGATCCTCGTCGCCTATGAATGGTCGCGCATGGGGCGCGAACTGGCCGATGCGTCGGACGTGCTGGTGCAGCCGACGATCGAAGAGATCCTCCCGCCTGCCCCGCAGGACGAGCTTGACGCGATGATCGCCCATTTCGAGAAGCTGCTCGCCCCGCGCGGCTACTTCCGCCCCGAAGCGCGCGCCGAGAGCACGCGGCGCACCTTGCGCACCCTGCTGACCAAGCCGGGCTGGAACCATCTCGAAGTGCGCACCTTGCGCGGGATCCTCTCCTCGCTGGAGCGCGAGCCCGAGGCCTGAGCGGGCCAGCCTGCCCTTTGCATTGGACAGGCGGGAACACATTGATTAGGCGGGCGTTCCCTCTTCCGGTCAAACCCTGTGAGATTGCTGATGAAATTGATCCTTACGCGTTCGGGCGCGGTCGCGCTTGCCTGCACCGCCGCGCTGGCCGCCACGGCCGCAGTCGCCGCCCAGAAAGCCCCCGCCGAAGAGCCCGAAACCGCCCCTGCCGAAGCCCCGGCGGGTGACAAGGCCGATGCTGCCGATGCAGCCGAAACCAAGACCGAGGACGGCCGCATCTGCCGCTACATCAAGCTCGACATGTCGAGCCGTCGCAAGAGCAAGATCTGCCGCACCACCGAAGAATGGCGCGACCTCGGCAATCCGCGCTGAGGCAGTCGGCCGCATCAGCGCAAAGGCCGCACACCTGCGCGGTTCATGATGCAGCAAGGCGAGGGCGATAAACTCCATACTTATCAAAGAAAGGAGCGCCAATGTCACTTGCCATCACCGCTGCGATCCTTCCCCTGTTTGCCATCGCCGCAGACGATCCACGGCTCCAGACCAAACGCACCTTTGTTTCCGAGGCAGCCCGAGCCGAGCTTGCCCAGGATAGCGACGAACGCGTTCTGTGCCTCGATCGCAAGAGCCAGCGGCAGCGCTACCGGAGCATTTGCCTGACCGAGGCCCAATGGCGCGAGGCGATAGCGCTTGCCGAGGCACAACCAAAAACCGGTGGCTACGCCCGCGACTTCATACCGGTTTACGAGAGCAATCTGGGCCTCGTCCCGCCTCCGTCAGTCAACCCCTGATCAGGCCTTCCTCAGATATCTTGACATATCGCCACCGCACGCTAGACGCGCGCCTTCGCAAATGGGCCCTGCACCCCGGTGAAGCAGGCGCCGCATCAGGAATTTCGTCCTGGTGGAGCGATGCCGGGTTGAATGGCCGCCACTGGGGCGGTCCAGCACATTGAAGGATACGACTTATGTCGAAGCGCAAGAGCGCCAAGTACAAGCTTGACCGCCGGATGGGCGAAAACATCTGGGGTCGCCCGAATTCCCCCGTGAACAAGCGTTCCTACGGCCCCGGCCAGCACGGCCAGCGCCGCAAGGGCAAGATGAGCGACTTCGGTCTGCAGCTGCGCGCCAAGCAGAAGCTCAAGGGCTACTACGGCGACGTCACCGAAAAGCAGTTCAAGCGCACCTATGCCGAAGCTGCCCGGATGAAGGGTGACACCAGCCAGAACCTGATCGGCCTGCTCGAGCGTCGTCTCGACATGATCGTCTACCGCGCCAAGTTCGCGCCGACGATCTTCGCCGCCCGCCAGATCGTCAGCCACGGCCACATCTATGTGAACGGCGTCAAGTGCAACATCGCCTCGCGCCGCGTGGACGTGGGCGACGTCGTCAGCCTCGGCAGCAAGGCCAAGGAAATGGCGCTGGTGATCGAAGCCCAGAGCCTGCCCGAGCGTGACATCCCCGATTACGTCGCGCCCGACGGCAACGACAAGGTGCAGTTCACCCGCGTGCCGAAGCTCGACGAAGTGCCCTATCCGGTGACGATGGAACCGAACCTGGTGGTCGAATTCTACTCGCGCTGATCCGGCAACGGCACAGACGACAAAGCAAGAGGGCGGCCTTTCGGGGCCGCCCTTTTCTTTTGCGCGGGGCCTGTGCCATCCTCCGTGCCTGAGGGGGATTCGCGATGAAGGTGCTGCTGCTCGATGCCCATCCGGACGCGGGGCGCTATGCCTCGCACCTGCTTCAGGTCTATCGCGATGCCCTGCCCGAGGCTGCGGAGGTAACGCTGGTCGCGCTGCGCGATCTCGCCTTTGATCCCAACCTCGCCCACGGATACGCCAGACGCACCGCATGGGAGCCCGATCTCCAGCGCCTCGCCGAAGCGCTCGACGCTTGCGATCACCTCGCGATCGCCTTTCCGATGTGGTGGGGAGCCGAACCGGCGATCCTCAAGGGGCTGCTCGACCGGCTGTTCCTGCCCGGCTTCACCTTCGCCTATCACGACAATGACAGCTTCTGGGATCGTTACATGGCGGGCCGATCCGCCGACGTGATCATCACCATGGACACCCCGCCGCTGTTCCTGTGGCTCGCCTATGGCAATGCCGTCATCCGCCGCTGGAAGGGTCAGGTGCTGGGCTTTGTCGGCTTCAAGCCGGTGCGCATCCTCCCGCTCGGGCAGGTGAAGTCCGGCGGGGCCGAGCGCAAGGGCGCGGGGTGGGAAGCGAAAGTGCGCCGGCTCGCGCAGACCATCTGTCAGGCAGAACCGGCCAAGAAGGAATTCCGGCTGGCGCGCTTTCTCAGCCGCAGGAAGGGTTAGTCCCTGATCCGGTCCCATTCGGTGAATTCGTAGGCGATCGAGCCTTCGACGAGCCGTTCCCAGATATCGCCCACGACATCGCCCGGAATCCCGCGCGCTTCGGCCTCGGCCACGGCGGCGGCGATGACGCTGGCCTTCCTCGCCTCGTCCCGCACGGCATCGCGGCTGGCCTTGATGCGGGCGGCTGCGCGCATATAGCCGAAGCGCGTCGCCAACAGCGCCACCAACTCGCGGTCCAGCGCATCCACCCCGGCGCGCACCTCGGCCATGGTGGTGCAATCCTCGGGGGCAAGGGGTCTATCACTCATGGCGCCCGCCCTAGAGGCTGGAGGGGCGATTTGTCGAGTGCTTCAGTTGCGCTTCAGCGCCTCATCGAGAAAGCGCCCGATATCGGTCAGCATGTCGACCCGCACCTTGCTGTCGCCGAGATCGTGCTGGAGATCGGGATATTCACGGTAGAGCACCTGCTTGCCCGCCCCCTTGAGCGCGCTTTCCATGCCGCGCGAATGGCGCACTTCGACATTGATATCGAGCGTGCCGTGGAACAGCGCGACCGGCGCCTGGAACCGCTCGGCAAAGCGGCGCGGGCTGCCTTCGCTCACGTGCGGGCCCTGGCCGATGAATTCGCGTACCACCTTGGAATTGGTGTAATCGCGCGCGTCTTCGATGATGTAGGACAGGTCGGTCACCGGCGCGATCGCCACGACCGCCTTGTAGAGCGCCGGATCGAGCACCTGCGATTGCAGCGCGGCATAGCCGCCATAGGACCAACCAAGGATGGCGAGCTGATCGGGCCGCGCGATGCCTTCCTTGACCAGCCAGTGGCCGGCATCATTGACATCGCCGATCGCCACATCCCACGCCTTGAAGCCGTTACGGCCATACCACGCCTCGCCATAGCCCGATGACCCGCGGTAATTGGGCTGGAGCACGGCAAAGCCGCGCGCGGTGAGGAATTGCACCAGCCAGTCAAACCCCCATTCGTCGCGCGCCGCAGGGCCGCCGTGGGGCAGGACGATGGCCGGCAGCCCCTTGCCCTCCGAACCATGCGGCAGGGTGAGGTATCCCGGGATCATGGTCCCGTCGCGCGCCGGAAAGGTGACGGGGCGCATCGCCCCCATCGTCCGCCCCACCAGCGCATTGCGCACCGGCAGCAGCGGTTCAAGCTGGCGCGTCGCCTTGTCGAACAGATAGGTCATGCCCGGCAGGGTGTCGCTCGATGCGATCATCAGCAGGCGGCTTTCATCCGCACTGGCACCCACGATGTTGACGATCGGCTGATCGGGCAAGGCCTTGCCCAGCGCCTTGGCGAGCCGGGCGAGATTCTCGTCGAAATAGGCGATTTCGCGCTTTTCGGTGGCATAGCTTGCGCCCACCACGCGGCGCTTGCGCCCGATACGGATCAGCGCATCCACATCGACATCGGCGCGGGCCATGACCAGCTTGCCGATGCCGGTGCCATCCAGCGCGAACTCGGCAATCGCGTCATAGCCGCCCTTGGTGACGAAGCCGTAGGCAACATTGCGGCTGCTATCGACCGCCACCGGCGCGAATGCGCGGACCGGCGCGCCGTCGATCGTCAGATTGTCGAACCCGAGCCAGTCATTTGTGGCGGTGCCGCGGTAGAAATAGCGCCGCTCGCCCGTGAGCCGGCCGATATTGTCGCGCAGCGTACGAATCTTGATCCGCACCCGGCCAGCCTCGTCCGCAACGTAGCGCACCGCCATCTCGTCGGGGCGTTCGAGTACCCGGCGCTTGCCCGTGACGATATCGACCAGATCGACGCCGAGGCCCTCGGTGTCTTTGAAGGTGCGCGATGCCGTATCCGCTTCGGGCACATATTGGCGGGTCATGACAATCTGGCCCTGCTCGGTGCTGGCATCGAGCGCGATCACATCCCCGCCATCCTGCAACGCACGTGTGGCGAAGATCGACTGGTTGCGGCTGATCTGGATGATGTTGGTCCCGATATCGTCGAGCGCGAACATCCGGTCGAACGGCAGCAGGACCCCGGGCTGCCCCTGGGCCATGCCCGACAACTGGCACAGGAGCCGGCTGTCGGTGGCCCATTCGCACCAGTCCAGATCCGTGTCCTTCTCGCGGTTGGCAAGGATCATTCGCGGTTTGGCATCGCCGCCCAGATCGATGACGCTGACGATCTCGAAATGGTCGGGCCCGCCCGAGATATAGGCAATCTTGTTTCCCGAAGGCGACAGGCTGATATCGAGAACGGATTCGCGCGCGCCGAAGGCCAGCGCGGTGGCGGCCACGTCTTCCTTGCCTGAGGTATCCTGAGCCGCCAGCGGGCCATGCCCCAGAACCGCCAGAATGCTTCCGGCAAGCAGCATTGACCGTGCCCGCAATGCGAGCCGCTGCGAAATCGGTTTCATGATGCCCCCCGTGCCTTCTGCGACAGGGACAGCCTAACTCATCACGCGCCGGATTCAAGCCTTCTTGTGGAGGTAATCGCTACGGAAGTCTCTGGCGAAGCTGGCGAATTGTCCTGCGGTGATGGCATCGCGCATGCCTTGCATCAGCGCCTGATAGAAGCTCAGGTTGTGCTCGGTCACCAGCATCGCGCCGAGCATTTCGCCCGATTTGACGAGGTGGTGGATATAGGCGCGGCTGTAGGTGGTG
>Ga0315904_10012653_pt1 | contig 10641 bp, 13 predicted proteins | sample LakEriMetagenome_6_FD_203529 | JGI IMG/M metagenome (GOLD analysis project Ga0315904, IMG submission 203529) | Freshwater fungal communities from buoy surface, Lake Erie, Ohio, United States - Buoy 12 MA120 | ecosystem: Environmental > Aquatic > Freshwater > Lake | place: USA: Lake Erie, Ohio... | reverse complement strand
GTGATAAAACGTGATAAAACATTATGTTAACCAGAGGGTCTAACGCCCTCATACTCAACGGGTTGCAGTGTTATATAAGATTAGTCCTAACTGGCTGATTATCAATGCTTTGGGGATTCATTGAAAGATTTTCAACAAAACCGGGCTTTTATTGAGAATTCCATAATCCCATCCGTTAGCGCAGTGAGGATTCCATAATCCCGACCGGCGCCGTGTGCCGTACTCCATTCCGTTCCACCGTTCCGTACACTGCGCAGCGCCAGCAGATACAGCGCTGATTTTATTTCAGCTCAATCGGTTTCATCCCACACATCCGTAACCTCCATTTGGTTTTTCTCTACACATCGGCGCTGTTGTCGGGGCTTGAGTGAGCCCGGTTATTGCCAACATCTCTACATGCTATCTGCCCCATTTCTTTTTTATATAGGATTATGCCCCGTCAGGGTATTTTAATATAGTTGAAATTGTTGACACCGTATTATTAAAATGGTGGGAGGTTTGACTGGGTGAGTGCCTCGGATTCCACTTCTACCTTTATCCGTTCCCATGCCATTTCCGTATCGGTTAGTATGGCTTCCATTTCGTATTGAGGACTATCTTGCTTCCAAATGATTCGGCCCCTCCAATGGGTTTCGGTTACGGGCCGGTGGCGATATACTACTATATGAAACGACTCACTCGGCATTTTGGTTTCCAGTGCCGGTGAATACCATGAAAGGGTTTGTACCCGGATTTGGTATCGGTCTTCCCGTTCCGTTATGTGGTCTATCCATAGGGTAGGATGTCCAGTCCAATCGGCAGTTGGGAGCCAGTAGGTTGTGATACCGGCCGTTTCCATTAATCCCATTCCGGTTATCTTATTATAGTTCTGTATGGTTATCATGTATACTATCTATATGTACTCTATGTATTGTATTCTTTACTTCTTATTCTTATTCTTTATTACTGATATCCTTATTTAGATCTTTTTTATTTGTATTAGATTTATACTAGTCCGGCTCCGTATTGTTTCTTCTTCCAACGATTTGCTCTATAACTTCTAGATGTAATGGATTGAACTGTTTTGGCTCCTTCCGCATTTGCAAGAGGTAATACTATCACTCCTTTTTCATTTGGTTTTGGTAGGGGTTTTTTCACTCCTACTATTTGCTTCAATTTCTCTCTTTGTTTTTGACTAAGTGGTAATTGTTTATGTTTGAGGTCTGCTATGAATTTTCTTTCCCATTCATTAAGATGTTTTCTTTTGGCTTCTGCTATTAACTTCTTTTCACTCTTTGTCATTTTGATTTTTTTATTATATAAGTCCGATGTTTTTGGTTTTACTTTATCAGTTGTATGTGGATTGCCGTCAGTAGTTTATCCATTTCAAATTGGGTTGAGTCCCATAACTCAGCTGCTATCGTTATGTTTCCCTTATGCATCTCTACACTATACAGTGATGTTCCGACTACTTCCGTGCTATCCCTCCATATCGTAATGACTGCCGATTCGGGTTGTGGTTGGATATATATCAATCTTAACCGATACCACATTTCGGTTTCTTCAATCAGTTCTATATGTGCCTTACCTCCACCCCGTACACTTGTGGGATATAAAGGTAACCAACTACCGTCATCGTAGTAACATAGTCCCCTAATCTTTTTGTAGTTTCGTATGGTTAGTCTTTTATTATTCATAGACTACCTAATATAACTTATTTTTTGAAGATTACCAAGTTTATCTGCTTAGTTCAATGTATAGTGTAGTTAGAAAGCAAACTACATTTATTATAGTCATTATTGCTATCAGTAAGTCATGTCTGTTCTGATTCCGTTCCATTTCGTCTATTAGTCTTTTAAACTCTGATTCCATATCCTACATAAATATAATAGGGAAACAGTTACCTGCTTCCCTCTTATTATTTTTATTATGTGTGTCCGAATTAGTTTCCTTTCACGGGAAATCTTGTCCAACTATTAGTCCACACAGGAAATTTTAAATTAACCATATCCAATCCTACTGCCGTCTCGGTATTACCATTTGCCAATGCTTTTGTTTTTACATCTGCATTTGTCAGAATTGTTGTTGCCTTACTGATAAAGTTTAATGTAGGGTCAAATGCATATACATTATTGTTTTCAAACTTACTTACACCATCTTTATAAAATTGTGCAGTCTCATTACTTTCTAAACTGAATCCACCTTTCATGTGTCCGACTATAATTGAATTGGTTACTGTGAATTGTGTTGCTCTACGGAATCGTAATCCTAAATTATGATTAGATAATGCAGTTGAACTATTTGCACCAATCAATACAACTCTGTTAAGTTTCGGGTGAGTATAAGGTTGTGCAGGTGAACCCGTACCATCATTGTCACACTCCACACCATTTCCTGCATCACCCGAATCTACGAATAAAGGGTCACGATTTGCTACTGCATCTGTTACCGTACCTCTGTATCCGAAATCAAAATCATAATCGTCATCTGCTGTTGCGTATGCGTACAAATGATTAGGTGATACCGTTCCACCGAAAAATTCAAATGCGTCATCGTTTGCATAAATTGTTTGTACATAATCAATAGTTGTACCACTACCTACTGCACCTAATGTCAATCCATTTATTTCTGAATTAGGTAATGCTGCAATACCTGCGTACTCAATACGAACATATTTTAAAATACCACTATTGTCCGCATCATCTGTTCCACCATAGGGTCTTCCGATTCCACCTTCAATCGTTGGTTCTGTTGTTCTGTTGGTAGTTGCTTTACCCAATATTACAATACCACCCCAATCACCGGGAGCTTTTTCACCTACAAGTTTTCCGGATGTAAATACAATCGGTTTGAGTGCTGTTCCTTCGGCAAGTATTTTACCACCTCTTTCAATAATCAATGCACCTTTCTCTACAATATCAGAAACGATTGTAGTTCCGGGTTGAATAACTAATGATGCACCATCTGCCACATATACATAACCTTTTAAAGTCCACTGCTTATCAGCAGTCAATGTAGTAATTGGGTCAGTAAGTGTTCCTGTTATGGTTGTTTCGGTCGGAACATTGATAGGTTTATTTACTTCACCTAGTTGGTCATTACATGATACTAATGTAATAACGATGAGAATTGATAATAGTTTTTTCATAATTTGTAGTTTAAGTTAAACGAAAAGATTTGTTCATTGTTTGTTTTTATTAATTCACGACTCTGTAACCTCTGAAAGTAAATTGATGGTTGCGCAAGTACATCATTCACCGTCAGTTTTATTTCTAATTTTCCGAATGTATGTAGGTATGTGAAATCAATAACATTTCTGCTATTCTCCCATATATCTGCATACCCCTGAAAACCAACTGCTGATATTCTTTCACCTATACGATTGTATGAAAGATTCAAAGTATTATTTCCTTTTTGATAGTTTAGTCCACCATTGATTATGTAATTTGATTGACCTTGTAATTGTCTGCTAATACCATCAACTTTAACTTGCGACTTCATTAGTGCCGTATTAGTGTATGCTGAAAGTGTTTGTGTTAAATTTTTCCTTAACTCAAATTCAATACCATATAAAGTTGCTGCGTTTGGATTTTTATAAGTCAGTAACAAATTAGAAGGAACTGAACCATTATCTACCACTTGCTCTATTGGATTAGAAAATTGTTTACCGAATAGTGTGAGAAACACGGTCTCTGTTTTTGATGGATATAATTCCCATTTCAAATCTATGTTGGTAATGTTTGCAAGTTTAAGATTTGGATTACCAACTATCTGTGCATTTCTAACAAAGTCATAGTAAGCAAAGTTTGCAACCTCTCTAAACTCAGGACGCGATACCGTTCTACTTACCGATGCTCTCCATTTTACTTTATCTAAATTGTAAGATAAATTTACGGAAGGTAGTACATTTACAAATGAATTTTTCAGAAAGATACTTTGACCACCAAAGTCTGCAGTCTCCATATTGAATCCTATAAATTCAGACCTGACTCCACCACTCACGTTCATCTTACCGAAATCTTTAGAATATAGTCCGAATGCATTTCCAAAATTAACATCAGCGGAATACCTATCTGTATTATTTGTAATTTCATTTAGTAAATTTTCAGAATCATATCGGAAAACCCTTGCATTAAAATTTCTAATTCGTTTAGTGTAACCGATACCAAACTTATAATTTGATATTTGTTTATTCAAGTTTAAGTTACCACTATGTTCATTTAATACACTCCAAAATCTGTATGTATCTCGCCATGCTACGGAATAATCTGATTCACTACCTAATGATTTTACAATCGGATTGACTCTATAATCTGGTTGCTCTCTATGTACAAAATTATAACCCGCGTCAAAGTTAATACCTAACCATTTACCATCTACTTGTGAATTGATTACAGAATTTTTTATGTGATTTGATGAAGATGATAAAACCGACTGAACATTATCGTAATTGTCACCCGTCCTTTTTAGGAAACTATTCGTAGACTGATATGCGTAAATTGTTTTCCAACTATATTTGTTTTCACCAATGTATGTAAAATTCATCAATGAGTTTACCGACAATGTTTGTGTGAATAAAGTATCGGAATAATTGTAAGCCAACTCTGTTGATGATTGATAATCTTTTCTGTTTGTATAGTTTAATCCGTAATTGTTTCTTATTGTTGTACTAAACAAAGACTTTAACTTTCCAAAATCTTTTCCGATTGTCACCGATAGATTTGTGTTTGGAATAGATGTAAAACGATTCGGACTAGGTGAAGATATTGTACCGGAATATATCAGTCTATCGTAAGTGCTAGCTATTCTAAAATCGTATGTACTTGGAAACGAGGATGGGAATTTCGTACTTTGCACCAAACTAAATCCCTTTGCCGATGAAACCGAACCCCATCCCGTTCCAAGTGATATTGTAGTAAAGTCTTCGGATACTTCTTTTGTAGTGATTGATATTAATCCACCTGTAAAGTCTCCCGGTAGGTCTGCTGCTGCAGACTTCACTATAATTAAATTATCAATAAGAGCTGTTGGTATAATATCAAAACTGAATGCTCTTCGGTCGGGTTCGGTTGATGGCAATGTTGTTTTATTGAATCTCGCTAGATTGTATCTGTCTGCCAATCCTCTGACCAATACAAATCGGTCACCTTGTATAGTTACACCACTTACTCGTTTCAATGCGTCTGCAACATTTCTGTCAGGAGTTCTGCGTATTGATTCAATTGATATACCATCCGATACCACGGGTAGTGTTCGGATTGTTGATATGACTGTTGTGGTTGTTGCTTTCTGTGCAACGGATGTTACTACAACTTCATTCAATAGTTTTTTGTCTTCAACGAAAACTAATTGTATTGTAGTATCTGATTGAACTATAAATTTTTGAAATCGTATCGTTTGAAATCCAACTGCGGTTGCTTCAACTTCATAGTTACCAATCGGTGTCTGTATTGTGAATAAACCATCTATATCCGATGTTGCACCATAAACTTTTCCTGCTTCATTCTTGAAAACGATATGGGAAAATGGTATTGATTCGGTTTCGGTTTTTGTAGTGCCGGTTATTGTCTGTGCCGAACTTATACCGGAAATCAGTAAGCAAAGTAATAATAATTTTTTCATTCTATAGGATTTAGTTTCCTATAGTTACCAAAATATTATTTAATTACCCCATTTTGGGTGTTACTAAATCATTAAGGTTTTGAGAATACACTGTTATCAACGATTGTAAACTTGGGACAAGGTACAATAAACTTACCACCAGACAACAAATAATCTTTTTCTCTTTCTATAAACTCATTTATAAAATGCCAAGGTAGTATTAGAATATAATCCGGTTTCATATTTCTAACATCTTCTTCTGATAGTATTGGAATATTTGTACCGATTGTTTTCAATCCAAACTTATAAGGTGACCTTTCGGCTATCGCATCAATCAATGTATTGTTCAATCCGAAATACTGGAGAAGTGTGTTTCCTTTTGTAGATGCGCCATATCCACAAATTATTTTACCTTTCTTTTTTTCTTCTGTTATAAAACCGACTGTTTGATTCTTTAGTGTCTGAATATCTTTTGAAAACTTCTCCCACAGCCTTTCGTCAGTTATGTCAGCTTTTGATTTTTCATATTCTAAAATAGATTCAATTCTAAAATTACATACATCACGCAAAGGTAGTGTTCCGAATGAATTACTCTTAGCTATATTTTTTTGAACATATACTCTAAAACTACCACCATTAACATCATTTAAACTACAATCAACTATTTTCAAATCATGCTGATGAAATAGTTTTTTCAAAGAACTCAATGAGTAGTAATAAGCGTGCTCGTGACAAATATTATCAAACGCAAGTTGCTGTAACATAAGAGGTGTGTAAGATGATTGTAGTACCCAAACACCATTGTCATCTAATGATTTATTTATATCCTCTAAAAAAGGATGAGGATTTATCAAATCGTAAAACATTGCTATTGTAGTAATTACCTTTGCTTTCTTATTAGCGGATAATTTTTTATATGCATCATAACTAAAATAGTCCTTTACAACATTAGCCACCTTACATGATTCCGAATAAAATGTATCATCGGCTGGGTCTATTCCTAATTTAATAAATGAATAAGGCACTTGTTTCAATAGTGTACCATCATTGCAAGCTATGTCCAACCAAATGTCACCATCAGAGTATTTTATTCTACTGATTATTTCTTGAACTATGTTTCCTAATTCTTTTGTCATTGTGGAATTTATACCGGAACGATACCAATACTTTCCCCACATCATATCAGATGGCGCCACCTCAACTAATCTAACAGCACCAATACTTTGGTCTATCTCTAAATCCAAACTGTATTTGGTTCTGTTTGTATAATCATTATCAGACTTTATGAAATCTGACACATAATGTTTTCCCAATTGCAAAATCATAGTGGTTCTAATTTAATTATACCCTCTTCAAATTTTTGCACTTGTTTGGGATATGATAGTGCAGGATACTTTAATCCTTTCAAAATTTTTTTACGTTCACTTTTCAAGTCCGATAGAATATAAATATATCTGTGCTTCCTCGGTTCTTTCTTTAACCATATCGGACTAGATATTTTTTCTCTTATCTTTTCCGGATTATTAGTACCCCAATATGGAAACACGGTTCTGCCATGTTGCCACTCACCATCTTCAGTCAGTCGGAATAACCAGCTATCGTTTGGTCTTATACGATTACCCTGATATATCCAATTCGTTGCTTGATATACTGTTCCAAGATGTCCCGCCTTTGGGTCTGAATATGAAATCAATCCTTTGATATGTGGTGCATTTTTTCGTAACCATTTGAAAGATTGTCCAACAAACCAACTTTCTGCATTCGTTCCGTATCCGTCAAAGATATATAACCTTGTCAACTCCAATACTTCTGTCCGATGCAATTCAGTACTAATTGATGCACCGGAATGACGACCAATCGGGTCACCATAGCAGATGACTCCGATTAATCTTTCATTTACTCCATCAAAGAATTTATGGTCAGTTGATTCATTATAGAACAATCCCAAACAATAAGAAACCTTAGTCCAAGTTCCACTATAATGGTTTTCTATTATGATTTGCTTCGCTGCTTCCTTTGATACGGGTCTGACTGATGCTTTTGTTGAATCAAAATATAAATTCAATGTCTGGGCCGTCATTAATTGGAGAATTGTCAATCAGTACCATACATTTAATACCATCCTCACTTTCAAAAAGATATTCAACATATACTTCAGTTGAATCCACCTCTTTTACGAAACGGAATCGGCGAAATCCTCCTGTATTTGGATTAAAAATATAGAATTGTTCTTTACCATTCGGAAAGTTATAAGCATAATCAGGATGCCACAACTCATGTGAGTGTCCGTAAAATGTATTTTCCTCTTTTACCCAAGTGAAAAATTGTATAGGGTATTTTATATTATTATCCATTAGTGTTTTGGTTTTGTTCTTTTATTTGTTTGATATGTTTACATTCAACTTTACGATGTGTATAATGTGGACAAGTACAAGTCCAATCAGTTCCATCTTCAGGGTTTACTACAATGTATTCATCACCTTTACTTCCTGTAACCTTATATTCTTTTGCCATAACTTATTTTTTATTTTGCCAATATAAATTTCTAACTTTTTCACCAAGTTCTGAATTGTTGGGAGTATCTAATATGATATTTTCGTTTACAATGATTGAGTTTTTCTTTTCACCCAAATAACAAGAAGGGCACAATTGTCCGGAACCTTCTACATATCCCCATCTAAAATCCACATGCGTTTCAAAAGGTACACCAGTATCTTTTCCACACATAATACATAAATCATTTTTCATAAGCATTTAATTAATTCTGTAACTATAATAGGTATCAATATAGACAAAACAACTATCCAAGTTCTCATGTTACCACTCATTTCATCGTTGTCGTTTTGCATGGTATTATCTTTCTTTTAACTTTTTTAATTCTAACAATATCCTTTTTAAATTTGTATTTACGCTTGGATATTCTGTACTGCATTATAATAATAAAAATTGACAATAACAAGAGAATCCACTTTTCTTCTAACAAAGTAAATCCAATAAGAAATATATGCCCACTTATGAAGAGCATATGTTGACGAGAGTGATTTTTTGAATTTAGGTAGTAACCGATAAATACGCAGATAGAACCTAATATCTGAAACAATAAGGATAGACTCATATACGTTTTTTATGTAACCCTTTCTTTTGTAATTGCTTTCTTGTAGCTTTTGCCATTCGTTTTCTACTCTTAGCTGCTCTTTCTCTGTTTGTCATGGTGATATGTGGTTTGGTTTATACCCATATCTATACAAATTTTATATTTTTAGTAATAGTCAACTTCAACACCTGCCTCCGATAACATTTGCCTACTACGTATTTCATGTTCATCCCACTTTTGACCAGTTGCTCCCTCGCCCGGCATACAAACGATTCTGACTATACCAGCGTTTATGATACCGCGTGTACAATCGGCACATGGTATTCCACAAGTCAAGTACATAGTACAACCTTTAGTTGATACACCAATTCTTGCTGCGTTATAAATGGCATTTCGTTCAGCGTGTTCAAACCAATAATACTTTTCGGGCCTTTCTTGTCTTTCGGGTAAATCATCATTGATTCCACGAGGGAATGAATTATAACCTGTTGAAACAATTTCATTGTCTGTACCAACTATTACACAACCTATTTGTGTGCGATTGTCTTTTGATTTGTTTTTAACTTGCTGAGCGATGTGCCAAAAGTATTCTTTCCAATTCATATCAATCTATTACCCAATTTTGTAAAACATTTTTCCAATACAACTTTTCAGTTACTGCTTTTGTATGTGGTCTTTTTATCTTACCATCAAGATAGTCAACAAGTATTCGCATGAAATCTTTTTTGTCTTCATACAATAACGGATAATCTTCACCCACCATTTCTTCATAACACAATCCTTTTGGTAGAATATATGGTACACCACGGCTTAGTCCATCGGTTGTACTCATACTCCATGCTGAATACTTTCGGAAACATCCAACACCAATATCAGCGTTGCCAACATTGTTTAGATAATGTTCTCTGTTGGGATGTCGTATTGATTTTGTGTAAGGTTTACTGACACTTGCTATTGATGTTAGTACTTTGAAATCTTGACGAACCTCCCACAATTTATCCATCTCTTCAAAAAACCATTGTGAGCCCGTGTATGAATCATCTCTGTGATTAAACAAAATTGTTTTAGGTATTGGATTACCCGGCTTCCATTCGTCACATCCAAGATACCACGGCTGAATGATTTGTTCCAATTTCTCAATCGTTTTATCATTCAAAAATTCAGCTGCTCTCTTCAATATGAGTTGCTTAACCCATTTTGAATTTACTCCACACACTTTCATCTTTAACATACCTTGTACATTATTCCAAAATGAATTGTGAGCATACGCACCATTGTCTGGTATCTCCCACCAATGACAATAACCCAATACAGGCTGCGTCACGGTATTATAACGCCTTACGATTAATAATTGATTAGTCCATTCAGGAAGATGAGACCAAATAATATCAATACCTTCTTCGGCAAAAATGCGTTTGAAAGCAGAATCGGGAAATTGTATTCGCATCAACGGAGGAAATGTTGACACTTCCCCCATGTTGACCAACTTTACATTTTTGTATTTCATAAAGTCTGTTGGCATGAAACCATTTGGATATGGAATTATAAACTGAAAATGTTTATAGTCCGCGTTATCAAAAAAAGATTTCATTACCAATACGAATGAATCGGCATTGATGTTTTTATCAATTCCAAAGTGAGTATAGTTTGGAACTACCAAAACTTTTTTTTCAAATTTACCAATATCTGATTCCCAAAATTTCATTACAATTCTATTTTGTCGTGTATCGCAACTACTTCACCATTATCTATATCTAATGAACCTATTACCCAATTGAAAGTTTTAAGCTTAGCAAGCTCTTTTAACTTTAAAGTTCCAACGGACATTCCGGGTTGCCAACAATTCCCATCTATTATACCATAACCAGCCATGGCTCTTTTTCCATTTGGAGATAGTGATAACAATAATACATAGCCATCCTTATATCGGTGTGACACCCATTTCGGATTTTTACCATTCTTGGTGA
>Ga0315904_10012652_pt1 | contig 10642 bp, 10 predicted proteins | sample LakEriMetagenome_6_FD_203529 | JGI IMG/M metagenome (GOLD analysis project Ga0315904, IMG submission 203529) | Freshwater fungal communities from buoy surface, Lake Erie, Ohio, United States - Buoy 12 MA120 | ecosystem: Environmental > Aquatic > Freshwater > Lake | place: USA: Lake Erie, Ohio... | reverse complement strand
ATTTTGCTTTCGCATCGGGGAATGAATGCTTCAACGAAAATACATATTTCCAAACGTCATCGAGCTAAACGTGCAGGCCGGCCACCTCATCGGCTGCAATGTCTACTTGGTGCATGATAAAGAAGACTGGGCGCTCATCGATGTCGGCTACCATGAATCTGTCGACGAGATTGTGGAACTGATTCGAGATCTCGATTTTCGGTTGTCCAAATGCAAGACGCTCATCGCAACCCACGCAGATGTTGACCATTGCCAAGGGCTCGCGAAACTCAAACAAGTGCTACGCACGACCGTCACCGCACATCCAAAGGCGGCCAGTCTGCTCGAGTCCGGTGACCGATTGCAAACCTTTGCCGAGATCCACGCTCAAGGTATCAGCGAAGATATGCCGCCAGTCACTGTAGAGGTACACGTGAATGATGGAGATATCATCCAGATCGGAAGTATTGAGCTTAAGGTATGGTCCACCCCTGGACATGCCGATAGCCAATTGGCTTTTCAAATGAATGACTTGCTCTTTAGCGGAGACAATATTTACCGCGATGGCGGTGTCGGAGCTATCGACGCTCACCACGGTAGCGACATTCCTTCGTTCATCCAATCGCTCCAACGAATTCGAGACTCCGAAGTAAAGTGGTTATTGCCTAGCCACGGCCCCTATTTTCGAAAAGACGCTGCCATGATCGATAAAACACTGCAACGTCTCGATAGCTATCTCCACCTCTCCGACTTCGGTACCTGCGCAATCGATTGGCCCTTGATCGAACAATGGGAACAAGAAATCGCAGAAGGCAATCTTCCGAGTTGATCGACTATGTCGAACACGAATGAATCTTCGAACGCGAGGGAGCTGAAGGAATCGGTTCCCCCCGCGCAGAAAAAGTCGGAGCCCCTGTTGGATCGACAAACAACAAGGATCGTCATGTTCGTCGTCCTGTTCGGTGTGACAGGGTTCCTTGGCTTGCCTGCTTTATGGATCAGCAAGTCGTTTACTCCTTCGGAAAAAATCTTTTGGTCGATCATCAATACAATCTACACTTCGGTTCTGATCGGCATCACTGCTGCGATTTGCTGGTGGTCGTACCGTCAAATCTTCGAAACCTACTAGGACAATGATGAACCCTCGCGATCCTCGCCCTATCTCACCACCCATTGAGCTCTCTGGCGTCTGGGTGATGGACTCTGTGGAACAAGCGGATCAGTTGCTCGGAGGCCAACTCGAGGGACACATCTACCGCCGTGATGGTCATCCCAATGCAAAGTCGTTGGAAACCATCCTTCGCGAAATGCATGCTGCAGATCGAGCGATTGTTACCGCGCAAGGTATGAGCGCTCTTAGCGCGGCTTGCCTTTCTCTGCTCAAGCCTGGCGATCTTGTTCTCTTGGGCCAGCCACTCTATGGCAAGACGTCCTATCTACTCAAGTCGGAACTCAGCCGATGGGGAATCCTCACCGAGGATGTTTTGGCAACCGACATTGCCGCTTGGGCGACCGCGATCCAAAAGGCCCCGAGGCTCATCCTCGTGGAAACGATCGGCAATCCTCGCCTCGACGTACCAGACCTAGAGGTGATTTGTAGTCTGGCGCATGAGAACGCAGACACATTGGTCCTCGTCGATAATACCTTTGCAACTCCGGTTCTTTGCCAACCTTTGCGATTAGGTGCCGATCTCGTCATGGAGAGCCTCAGCAAATTTGTTTGCGGCCACGGTGATGTGATGCTAGGGTTGCTGTGTGGCACCGATCGCACTTGGGCTCGGATACGAGGCGTTGTCAGTGCATTCGGACTTGCCAGCAGCCCTCTGGATTGCTGGCTCACGCAACGAGGACTAGAGACTCTCTCTGTTCGCATGACGCATGCTGCAAACTCCGCCATGGAGATTGCACAACGGCTTGTAAAAGAGTTTCAACTCGAAGTCGACTATCCTGGACTCCCCGATCACCCGAGCCATGCCACTGCTATAAAACAACTACCAGCGGGTTGTTTTGGCAATATGCTAACCCTACATCTTCGCGGTGATAACCGGAAAGCAAATCAGTTCATTTCTGCGGTCAAGGACACGATTCCATTTTGTCCGAGCTTGGGCGACACTCGCACCACGCTGAGTCACCCTGTATCCACAAGCCACCGTTCCTATTCGGCTCAGCAACTCCAAACTCTAGGCATCGACGGAGGCACGTTGCGATTCTCGTTTGGGCTCGAACCCGTCGACCGACTGTGGAACGCATTCCAAAAAGGACTTGCCTCCTGCTAGAAACGAATGGTGGCCAGAAAGTGCTACCGAACTGCGAATTCACTTTCCCGCGGCGTGCAGACAGCGGCAGATAAAGGGGATGATCTAGTCGGGAAGCACGATCACCGAGTAGTGGGGAGCGATTCGTAGTGGGGAAGCAATTACCCAGTAGTATGGAAGAAAGAACTCCGACGAAAGGTATGTCGGCTCGTCTCCTCAAACGAATCGCTTTCATGGAAGTACATGAAATGGACGATGGTAATCGTTTTCTGTCCGACTTCAATTTGGTTGAGCGAGTTTTTCTCCTGCTCGCGTCCTCGCCCCCGCCTGGACGTTGTGGTTCCACATTGGGCAATGATGATACCTCGGTCTCGATGCGCCCCAGGATAGAAGTCTAGTGAGTTCCCAATATAGGCTCGATGCAAGTGCCCACCCAGAATCATATCGACATTCAAATCTACAAATCGCTCGATCGCTCTTTTGGCGTTCGGCATGCTCCGATCGCGGAGGTGGTCCGGCGCCGGTGCAAAATGGTGGTGAGCAACAACAATTCTTGCGATTCCGCTCGGTGTCTCTCGCAGGGCTCTCTCGCAGTGGTCCAATTGCCATTTGAAGATATGACCGTTGCTGATAGCCGTACGAGGTGCGGTCGAATCCAAACCGACGATTACAGCTCCGTCGATCTTAAGCACCGGATTGAGTTCTTGAGCGATGATCTCTCGATAAAGTCGATGGGGATCGAGCAAGCGTTCCAGGAAACGGTAGAGTGGAACATCGTGATTTCCTGGAATAACCAATTGCGGAATTTGGGGCAGTCGCCCCAAGTATTTTCTTGCCGCTTCAAATTGCTCTCTCTTGGCGCGCTGAGTTAGGTCGCCATTGATAATTATTGCGTCGGGATGAAGTTCAAAGGCCATCCGAAGCGCAGCTTCGCCGACTTTTTTCAAATAGGGAGGACCAAAATGAAGGTCGGATATTTGAAGTATTTTAATGGGTTTTTCGGTACAATCCACTTGGGCTTTTCCAGAGGTTTGGACGAATCGTGGCTGTTAAGGAACACGGAGTTTACGTCGTAGAGTATGACAAATCCTCGCGCAAGCCAAGGCTTGCGTAAAAAACACAGAAAGATGCCGCGTGTGTTGGTATGAAAAATGCGGCACAGTTGAAGCGAATTGCGGTCCGGAACTGATTGATTGAAAACCAATCTTGTAATTCGAATTATATCGTTCGGATAGATTGTTCGATGGAAATGGTACGAACGGATTGCGTTCCATTCACTCTATTTTGTTGAGGGTCTAAGCTTGTTCTTTCCTTCCTTTCGCTACCTTTGGGTTATTGCTGGTCTGTTTGCAATCCTGACATTAGGAACAACGGTCAGGCTTGCAATGCTGCGAGGGTTTGCAGACGAAAAGTCGCAATCGCATCGAAGTAGTGTCCGCACTTGGTGGTTGTTAGCGGTCCTGCTCACGGTCGCTTTGCTATGCGGTACCAGTGGAGTGGCAGTCCTTCTCGCAGTCACTGGCTTGCTTTCTTTGCAGGAGTACTTGAGAATCATCGGCTGGAATCAGGTCGGCAGACCAACCGCGATCGTCGTCTTTTCGATCGTGCCAGTCTACTACTCCCTTTTGCTCCTTGGTTATGCAGAGTCGACACGATCCATTGCGCCTGCTGCAGTCCTCATCGTGGTGGGAACGACACGAGTTTCGCTCGGTTTAGTTCAGGACTTTATTCGAACAACCGCAGCCTTGATTTGGGGAGTCCTCTTGTTCGTTTACTGTTTGTCGCATGCCTTTCTTCTGTTGACTTTACCTGGCTTACCGGAACCTTGGGTTGGACACCTAGGTTGGTTTCTATACCTCGTGTTATTGACGGAAACCAACGATATCGCGCAAGCGATTATTGGACGTGCATTGGGTCGGAACAAGCTCTGGCCGCGCGTGTCCCCCAACAAATCACTTGAGGGGTTACTCGGTGCGATGATAGTAACGACACTCCTGGCTGTATTGCTCGCACCTTGGTTGACAACCTTCATGCAGAGATCGATGAGCACCGGCGTAGTTCTTGCCGTTCTTTCTGGTCTATTGATTTCGACGTTCGGGTTTCTGGGAGACCTCAATAAATCTGGGATCAAACGAGATATTGGCATCAAAGACAGTGGAAAACTACTGCCAGGCCAAGGAGGCATGATAGATCGGGTTGATAGTCTAACGTTTGCGGCCCCAGTATTTTTTTTCTTTGTCCAAGCCATCCTCGTCTTAAGATGACTGAAATTGCGTAGGAACGAACGTCTGTATGGAACCCATCCAATCTCCTGATATACCTCCATCTCTATCCGCCAACAGCGATCTAGTCGAAACCGAGGGCGTATATCAACACAAGTATTTCACGATCCCCAACATCATTTGCAGCATTCGTTTGATGGGTGCATTTTGGCTTTTTTGGATAGCCATTCAAAGCCGACTTGTACTCTTTACGAGTATCTTTGTTGTGCTCAACCTGAGTGATTGGATTGATGGTCGGTTGGCACGCTGGCTAAAGCAACGTTCTGACTTTGGAGCACGACTGGATAGTTTTGCAGATTCGGTTTTGTATGGAGCGCTCTTCTTCGGGCTGTTCCATTTTCGCGGGGAAGTACTCCTTCGCGAAGCAGGTTGGTGGATGATTGGTCTGCTCAGCTATTTGCTTACGACGGGAGCAGGTCTTTGGAAGTATGGCCGTGTTCCAAGCTACCATACTTACGGTGCCAAAGTATCCCAATGGTTCGTGTTGGCAGGAGCGATTTGTTTGTTATTGGACTATACCATTTGGCCATTTCGTATTTCCATGTTTTTAGTCACGCTAACCAATCTAGAGGCAACTGCAATCACCTGGACTCTGACGAAATGGCGAGCCGACGTCCTGTCTATACTTCATGTGATGCCAAGAAACGACCGTAGTAATTCCGCAACGAACTCACGGTAAAGAGGTTCAACGCGAAGCTTTACTTTTTTGCCATCGCAGCTATCCGATTCAGTTGGAATCCCACGCATTCGATTCCGACGATTGTACGCGAACTCCATCGTATACTTGGTCAGTCGGATAAACGATGACTGTGTCGAGATCCGTCACGCCGCGAAGAATCTCAGTCTCGATCCCATTGGTCACGCCGATATCTACTTTTGTTTTTCTTGCTTTACCGTTTACGATACGATAGACATACCAATCGTTACTGTCTCGGAACAAGGCCCCAGAGGCAACATGAAGGGACTCGGGATTCGTCTGTTCAACGATGATCTTCGCTTCGATACGAAAGCCATCGCCGATACCATCACGTTTCGATTGAGGTTCAATAAAATCGGCAATGACGTTCACTCGCTTTTCCTCGACACCCAACGCCGAAACCTTCAAAAAGGCAGAGGGTTCGACTCGTCTGACGATCGCATGCAATGTTTCTCGGCCACCCCAATGAAGGACTTCTATTGGGTTTCTGGGTTTGATACGAACGGCTTCTGTGGACAGGATATCCACGACCAACTCCAGGTCAGAGATATCGCCAATTTCAACCAGCGCGGCACCAACCGGAACGACTCCCATGTCTTCTCGAAGCACTCGCAATACTCGACCGTTCGTAGGAGCGAGCAAAGTGATCATACTACCAGGATCGTCGCTCTCCATATTCTGGATTCGGCCCAACGCGACTCTTGCCTGCAGCTCCTCAAAGGATCTTACCTTGACTGTAAACTCTGCGGCACGAACATTGGCTCTCGCCACCGCAGCTTGATGTTCGATTTCATCCCTTTCTTGCGGGGAGATCGACTCCGACGTGACAAGTCTGGCGGCTCGCTCGAGGTTATGTTGGGCCATGCCCTCCAATTGATACGCGCTTTCGAAAGCAGCGTCAGCTTGCATCTTGGCTGCCTCGGCTGCTTGAACTCTCGCTTCCAATTCAGCACGTGCGCGAGAATCAAGCAAACTCGGAGCCGATGGAACAATCTGCGCGATGACTGTTTTTCTCGCCTCGACCTCATCACCCGCGTGCAACTGGACACGCAGAAGTTGGCCAGTCATCGGTGAGGAGACTATGTACTTCTCACGAATGCGTGTCTCTCCATCGTCATTCACCGTGACTCGCAACGGCCCCCTTTGAACCCGAGCCGAATCCACTTGTACAGCTTCAGGCCAAAAGCCATAGAAAAGCCCCCCCAGCAATAGTAAAGCTGCTATGATCCAAGGAAGTTTTTGCAAAAACTTTTTCACGATACCTTTACCTTCAGAACCGACACCAAGTCCAGTTGATTGAGCATGCGACGCACAATCAAGGTCGATGCCAGCGCAGCCATCAGAATGACAAGTGTGGCATAAGCAAATGTGTGCCGACTGACAACCAGCGGAAAGCGATGTGTTTCAGTGTCGATTGCCAAGGTCGCAAGGTAGCAAAAACCGTATCCAACCGGCAGTCCAATCGGTATGGCCAACAACGTGATAATCGCTACCTCTCCCACGAGAACGGTCGCTACTTCTCGTCTTGAAAAACCAATCACACGTAGCGTCGCCAAATCGCGACTACTCTCCGCTAACGCAATGAGTGCTGCGTTGTAAATAACTCCAATCGCGATCACGACCCCAAAAATCGAGTTCACGATACGCATAATACGAGTGTTGGCCTGTATCAAATCCTTGAAGCTCTTGCGAGCTGCATTGTTGTCGAGGACACCAGCAATGGCCGGGGTTTCTTTGACCGCCTCATAAAGCAAATCGACTTCTTTCGAATCCACCGACATAAATACACCGGACGGCCGCTCGCTCTCCTGCATCAATCGATGAAGGTCCGTCCGATTGAGGAACGCAGCCGGAGCCGTATAGTTGGAGAAGACCGAAGATACCTGCATGTTTTCCGGTTTCCGATCGTTCTCGAGAATCTCGATAGTCACAATATCGTTCCTCTGTACACCCAGCAGCTCGCAAAGCTTCTTCGTCAGGGTAAGTCCGCTCCCCGCGGGAAAAGCGATTGGTTTCTGTTCCTCATCCAGAATCCGATAGAGCTCCGGACGCTCTGTCAACCCCATCAAAGTGAGTCGATATTGATTCGTCCCGTGCCGAATTCGTACCGGCACCGCGCGAAATGGCTCAACTCGGGTAACTCCCGGCAGATGGGTCGCATCGTAAAGTCCACTAGCCGACTTCGGATCATTGAATATTAGCATTACATCCTGGCGCTGCGAACGGCCAAACTGGACATCCATGACGAATGCTATCGTATCTTCCATGAAGGATCCAAGCACCAAGACAGCAACCCCCATGGCAATGCCAAAAATCGAAAGTGTAGTGGCCATTGCGTTGCTCTCGACACGACGCAAGATCATTTTACCCATAGGAGAAAGCAACGTGCCTAAGCCCGCACGGTCGAGCCAGTCGCTTCCAAGAGTTTGTGGTGGCTCGGGACGCATCGCGACCGCTGGTTCCAATCGAAATACTTCCCTCAAGGCACCAAAGCTGCCCACGGCCGCAGCCAAGAATCCGATCAGCGAAGCCATAACTGCTTCTCGAAACGCGAATGCGTGAACGACAATCGGAAACCGAAAGAATATTGAGTAGGTATCCGTCATCCAAATCGACAGCCGCCAACCAGCTAGCCATCCCACGGAAGATCCACATGCAACAAGAACTACCAGAAACTTGAAATAGTGAAAAGCCAATTCATAGCGAGTAAATCCGAACGAACGCAACGAAGCGATCTGTTCCTTTTGTTGGTGAATCATTCGCGTGAGAACAATATTGAACAGAAAAGCAGAGACCGACAAAAAGATGAATGGAGTCACATACGCCATGCTTTGCATTTGATGCATCTCGTCACTCAAGCGACGGTCCGACTCTTGGTCGCGGCGGGTGTATGCACCTGCACCTCCATACGGCTTCAATGATCTGTCGACTTGATAAAGTACATCGGCGATCGAAGCATCCGGATAAAGAGTAGCAGTGAGATTGTTAAAGGCTCCTTCCATGTTGAAAGCTGCTTCCATCGAATGTCGTGGCATCCAAAGAATCCCAAATCGCCGATCATCCGTAAGCAATAAACCCGGCTGAACGGTGTAGACGAACTCGGGGGATAGCCCAATGCCTACGATGATAAGTTTTTCCTTGCGACCATCCATATTGACCATCAAATCATCGCCGGGCTGAATGCGATGAGCATCCGCAAAAGGTTCACTCGCGATAACCTCATTTCGTGAGTTTGCATCTGGGAATCGCCCTTTCCGCAAACAAATGCGATTGAGGCCTTGGGCTGGATCGCTCTCGATCGAGACCAATCGGCAAGAGGCTGGTTCGATCATCGAAGGGATATCAAGCAACACACTCCGCACAATGCGTGTCTGCAATTGTTCAATTCCTGGAATGCTTTTCAGACGAGCGGCCAGGCTGTGTGGAGCTCGAGTTAGAACAGCGAAGACTTCCGAAAATCGATAGTCCCGATAGTACCGATCGCGACTGACTCCCAGCGAGCGCATCGCACTCGTCGACATGATAAAGGTGGCGATGCCACAGGCTAACAGAAAACTGATAGCCACGGACTGCTGCCACATGCGTCTAAGGTCAGACCAGAGTACTCGATTGAGCATCATGCTTTACCATACCAATTCGCGAGGCAATCGCTTATACGACTTGACTTCGACCTTCGAAATCTGGCCATCAATCATCGTTATGACTCGATCCGCCATATCTGCAATGGATGCATTGTGAGTGATTACAACCGTAAGAGTTCCGAGTTCACTATTGGCTCTTGCAATCGCTTCGAGCACGACAATCCCCGTCTTGATGTCTAGCGCCCCCGTCGGTTCATCACACAGAAGCACATCGGGGCGCTTGCCGATGGCTCGTGCGATGGCTACTCGCTGCTGTTCGCCTCCGGATAGCTGCGATGGATAGTGAGAAGCTCTATTTCCCAACCCAACAATTTCAAGGGATTGAATCGGATCCAATGGGTGCTGTGCAATTTCCGCCACCAAAGCTACGTTCTCAAGGGAAGTCAAACCTGAGATCAGATTGTAAAACTGAAAAACGAAACCCACATGATCGCGACGAAACTTGGTGCGCTCATCTTCATCCGCGCTCGTCAAGTCGTGATCAAGAAACTTGACCGTCCCGCTGGTTGGGGTATCTAGCCCACCCAAGATATTAAGTAAGGTCGATTTCCCACTTCCTGAAGCACCCAAAACGACAACAAACTCACCACGGTAGAGCTCTAAATCAACACCGCGCAGAGCGTGCACTTCCACATCTCCCATACGGTAGACCTTGCTGACGCCGCTAACTTGGAAGACTCTCTCCACCATTACCTCAGATTGAACGCAGCGTGAAATGCTCGATCCTAAGTGCAAGTCTCGTTGTAGGTCGCTAACTGATCGCGACCTACTCAACTTGTTCCATTCGAGACAATTCTAAAGGCTAGGTCAGCCCTTGACAGCGATTTTCTTTGCTTTGGACTTTTCCGTTTTCGGTAGAGTCAGAGTCAGAACGCCGCTGACGTATTCCGCAGCTACTTCATCGGCGTTGATACTGCAAGGTAACGTGACGCTTCGAGAGAAAGCGCCTTGACGACGCTCCATCCTATACAATGTCTTTTCCTTAGTCTCTTTCTCTTCTTTGCGTTCACCACTAACGGTCACCGTGTCCCCTTGAACTTGAATATTGAGGTCCTTCGCTTCGAGACCAGGAATATCGACCTTCATCACGAACGCGTTTTCTTGCTCAGTCAGATCAACGGCCAACGAAAGGTTACCTGACATCCAAGCCGAGGGAGCCCCTCCCCAGAAATTGGAGAGCATTTCGTTCATTTCTTTTCGCATCAGAGAGAACGAATCACGGTCAGCAAGTGATGACGAGTTTTTCTGAGGGCTTAGCGTTGTACTCATGTTACTTCTCCTAAAAGACAGTTTGATTGAGGCTCCGAAAATCTACTGCCGCAACGTGCTGCAGTTTGACAAGCCTCAAAGAACACTCTTGGCGATGTTGCAAAACAGAGACCAAGTTGAAAAAAATCGCACTTTGCGTTCTTTTGCTTCTCCGCAACCCATAGACTGCTTGCCGCGTGTATCACCATAGCACAGCCTGCGCGACAGTTAGCACCAAACTCCTCTCGTGTCTGCAAACGCGACTTCTGCTTTTCCAGCAATCTGCTGTTCCAGTAAGCTGTCCGCGAAGTTAGCCACAATCGATGCCTCAGAGGGGCTTGAATCGTCCCCTTCTGCTCGGGGAGAGAAGATATTGAAACGAAAAAAGCCCCGAAAATTCAGGGCTTTGACGACATTTGTCGCTTGATATCTTCTCTTGGCATAACTGAGGTAATGGACGACATTGGACTCGATAAAGTTGCTCTTTCCCTAGGAAACATGCCTATCCCTCATGAGTTAGCCCAAAAGTTAGCCCGATTC
>Ga0315904_10012651_pt1 | contig 10642 bp, 8 predicted proteins | sample LakEriMetagenome_6_FD_203529 | JGI IMG/M metagenome (GOLD analysis project Ga0315904, IMG submission 203529) | Freshwater fungal communities from buoy surface, Lake Erie, Ohio, United States - Buoy 12 MA120 | ecosystem: Environmental > Aquatic > Freshwater > Lake | place: USA: Lake Erie, Ohio... | reverse complement strand
GACGCGCCGGTATCGGGCAGCGTCCCGCAGGCGCGCGCCCACGAGCTCGTCTTCATGGTGGGCGGAGCGGCGGCCGATGTTGCCCGGGCCGAGCCGCTGCTGGCCGCGATGGGGCGCACCCACCGCCACATGGGCCCGACCGGTGCGGGCGCAACCATCAAGCTGATCAACAACATGCTCTCGGGCACGGTCAATGCCGCAATCGCCGAGGCGCTGCTGGTTGCGCAGGCCGCCGGGCTCGATCCGCAGGCCACCCAGTACATCCTCGGCGAGGGCGCCGCCGGTTCGCGGCTGTTCAAGACCAAGATGCCCAAGATCTATGCGCGCGAGTTCTCGCCGCAGTTCCAGCTCGCGCTGATGGAAAAGGACCTGCGCTACTTCCTGTCGCTCGCCCAGGAGCTCGACCGGCCGGCGCCGATCGCCGCGCTGGTGCGCAGCCAGATGCAGGCGGCGCGTCTGGCCGACCTCGGCGCACTCGACGTGTCGGCCATCTTCCTGCACGTCGCCGGCGAGAAGCCGCCGGCAGGCTGACCGGCGCGGCCCGTCTCAGCCGCGCCGAGCCTTCGCGGCGGCGCGCGCCGCAAGGAAGTCGGCCATCATGCGCGTGGGCTCGCCGCCACGGTAGCTGCTCGCGAAGGCGTCGATGCCGGCCGTGATGGCCTCGTCGCGCGGCAGGTTCTCCCAGGCGTGCATCAGCCGCTTCTGGGTGCGCAGCGCCTGCGTGCCACCGCGCGCCAGGCTGGCCAGCCAGCCCGCCACGGCGGCGTCCAGGTCGGCCGCCGGCACCACCTTTTCCACCAGCCCCCACTGCAGCGCCTGCGCGGCGCCGAAGGTGTCGCCCAGCAGCAGCAGCTCGCGCGCCCGGCCCCAACCGACCAGATGCGGCAGCAGCGCCGCCTCGATCACCGACGGAATGCCCAGGTGAACCTCGGGCATGCCGAAGCGCGAGGCCTCGCTCGCCACCCGCAGATCGCAGGCCGCGGCAAGCTCCAGCCCCGCGCCCAGCACCACGCCATCGATGCGTGCGATGACCGGCGCCGGAAAGCGCCGCACCGCCTCGCAGCAGCGGTGCAGCTGCGTGATGAAGGCGCGCGCGCCTTCGACGTCGAGCCCGGCCATCTCGTCGATATCGGCGCCGCCGACGAAGGCCCGCCCGCCGGCGCCGGTGAGCACCAGCGCGTGCAGGCTGACGTCGTCGGCGAGCCCGGCCAGGCGTTCCTGGAAACGGCGCATCAGCGCGCTGCCCAGGCAGTTGGCCCGGCGTGGGTTGTCGATGACGACGTGGGCCACGCGCTGGCCGCTCGCCAGGCTTTCGAGCCGGACGGTGACGTCGGGCGAGTGGGCGCCCGGCGCGGCAGGCGAGTGGGGTTGGGCGGGCATCGGGTCGTCCGGGAAAGTGCGCAGGATACGCGAGCGGCCCGGCTTTCGCGCTATCGTCGCGGCTGCATCAACCTGGCCGCCAGCCGGCCCCATCACCCGTGTCCAGTCCTACCGTTTCAAGCGCAGCCCCGCGCGTCGACTTCGGCGCCGTTTCGGTCTTCTTCGGCGAGAAGAACGGCAAGTATCCCGATGGCAACCAGGTGGTGGTCGCCGGCCGCGACACGCGCGTCGTGTTCGACTCGCCGCCGGTGGCCAACCGCATCGGCGCGGCCTACGACGACGCCGACCTGTGCGTGCTGGGCCACGTCCACGAGGATCACATCGCCGGTCTGCATCGGCTGCCCGGCGTGCCGGTGCACGCCCATGAGGCCGACGTCGCGGCGCTGCGCAGCTGGCCCGGGCTGGCGGCCCACTACGGCATCGCGCCGGCCCGCCACGATGCGATGCTCGCCAAGATCCGCCGCGACTACCACTACGTGGAGCGGCCCGACGCCATCGCCTACGCCGACGGCGCCACCTGGGAGCTGGGGGGCTGCCGGGTGCGCGCAATCCACATGCCCGGCCACACGTCCGGCCACTGCGTGCTGCTGGTCGAGCCCGAGGGAGTTGCCTTCATCGGCGACATCGACCTCACCGGGTTCGGCCCGTACTACGGCGATGCCACCTCGAGCCTTGCCGACTTCCGCCGCACGCTGGCCCGGCTGCCCGACATTCCGGCGCGCGTCTGGGTGACCTCGCATCATCGCGGGGTCTACACCGACCGGCGCGCGATGCTCGAGGCGCTTGCCGCCTTCACCGCCAAGATCGACGAGCGCGAGCAGCGCCTGATCGCGCTGCTCGCCGAGAGGCCGCGCACCCTGACCGAGCTGGTGGCGGCGCGCCTGCTCTACCCGCCCGACTACGAGGAGCTGTGGATCGACGACGCCGAGCGCCGCAGCATCTCCCAGCACCTCGAGGAGCTCGTCGCCGACGGCCGCGTGATCGCCGAGCCCGACGGCGTTCATCGGCTGGCCGCCGGTCGCTGAGCGGCCGGCTGAGCCTCATCCCAGGGAGTCCGACATGGACATGAGCCAGCGGCCAGGCCCCGCGCCTGCCGCGCCGGCCGGATCGCCGAAAGTGCCGTTCGCCGACCCGATCGCGGCCACGGTTTCGCCGGTGCCCGATGCCCGCGGCACCAATCTCTACCTCGCCGACACGATGGCCGCGCCGCTTTTCGCGGCCTATCTGCCGGCGCCGCTGATGGCCCATCTCGCGCCGCACTTCGCGCGGCTCGGCGCGCTGGCCGGCGGCCGGCTCGACGAGCTCGCCGGGATCGCCGACCGCAATCCGCCCACGCTGTCGGTGCGCAACCGGCGCGGCATCGACGAGTCGCGCATCGACAAGCACCCGGCCTACGTCGAGATGGAGCGCCTGGGTTTCGCCGAGTTCGGCCTGGCGGCGCTGTCGCACCGCGGCGGCGTGCTCGGCTGGCCCGAGCCCATGCCGCCGGCGGCCAAGTACGCGCTCACCTATCTGTTCGTGCAGGCCGAGTTCGGGCTGTGCTGTCCGATCAGCATGACCGATTCGCTCGCGCGCACGCTGCGTCGCTTCGGCGAGCCCGCGCTGGTCGAGCGCTACCTGCCGCTGCTCACCTCGCTCGACTTCGACGAGCTGCGCCAGGGCGCGATGTTCATGACCGAGCAGGGCGCGGGCTCCGACGTGGCTGCCACCGCCACGCTGGCGCGACCGCAGCCCGACGGCAGCTGGGCGCTCACCGGCGACAAGTGGTTCTGCTCGAACCCCGACGCGGGTTTCGCGATGGTGCTCGCGCGCAGCGACGAGGCAGCCGGCCACGCGGGCATCTCGCTGTTCCTGCTGCCGCGCGAGCTGCCCGACGGAACGCGCAACGCCTATCGCATCCTGCGCCTGAAGGACAAGCTCGGCACGCGCTCGATGGCCAGTGGCGAGATCCGCCTCGAAGGCGCGCGCGCCTGGCTGGTGGGCGAGCGCGGCCGCGGTTTCAAGCACATGGCCGACATGATCAACAACTCGCGCCTGTCCAACGGGGTGCGCGCCGCCGGCCTGATGCGTCGCGCGCTGACCGAGGCGCTGCACGTCGCCCACCAGCGCGAGGCCTTCGGGCGGCGTCTGGTCGAGTTGCCGCTGATGCGCCGTCAGCTGCTCAAGATGGCGGTGCGCGCCGAGCAGGCGCGCACGATGGTCTTCCAGACAGGGGCGGCGCTGCAGCGCGCCGATGCCGGCGAGACCGGCGCCGCGGCGCTCGCGCGCATCCTCACGCCGCTCATCAAGTTTCGCGCCTGCCGCGATGCGCGCGGGGTCACCGGCGACGCGATGGAAGTGCGCGGCGGCTGCGGCTACATCGAGGAGTGGAGCGACCCGCGGCTGCTGCGCGACGCACACCTGGGTTCCATCTGGGAAGGCACCAGCAACATCGTCGCCCTCGACGTTCTGCGCGCGATCCGCCGCGATGGCGCGCTGCCGGCGCTGCGTGCCCACGTCGCTGACCTGCTCGCGCAGGGCGCCCCGGCCCCGGCCGGGCTGCGCGAGACGCAGGCGCGCGCCCTCGAGCGCTGCTTCGCCTTCGCCGAACGCGCCGCCGCTGCCGATCAGGCCCACCTTGCCCGGCAGGCCGCCTCGGCGCTTTACCACGCCACCACGCTGGCCGGCCTGCGCTGGGAGGCCGCGCGTGCGGGCCTCGCGCTGCGCGGCTGGATCGCCGATCAGGTGCTCGCCCACCGCCTGGGCCCTCGCGATCCGCTGGCCGACGACGACGGCGCCCACGATGATCCGCGCTGCCTCGAACTGCTGACCCTTGCCCGGAGTGCCGCATGAAGGCCGCCGCCCTGCCCCTGCCGCTTGCCGGCATCCGTGTGCTCGACCTCTCCGCCGTCTACTCGGGGCCGATGTGCGCCGCGCTGCTTGCCGACCAGGGCGCCGAGGTCATCAAGGTCGAGACGGCCGGCGGCGACATCGCCCGTCGGGTGGGCCCCGCCAAGGGCGACATCTCGGCGGTGTTCGCGGCCATGAACCGCGGCAAGCGCTCGATCGTCCTCGACCTCAAGCACGCCGAGGGCAAGGCGGTGCTGCGCGACCTGATCGTGCGGGCCGACGTGGTCATGGAGAATTTCCGGCCGGGCGTGCTCGCCAAGCTGGGCTTTCCGCGCGAGGAGCTCGAGCGGCTGAACCCGCGGCTGGTCTACCTGTCGATCACCGGCTTCGGCCAGGATGGTCCGTACACCGAGGCCCGGGTCTACGACGCGGTGATCCAGGCGGTCTCGGGCATCAGCGCCTCGCATCTCGAGAAGCCCGGCGGCGAGCCGGGGCTGATCGCCACCACGGTCTGCGACAAGCTCACCTCGATCACCGCGGCTCAGGCGGTCACGGCGGCGCTGCTCGCGCGCGAGCGCGACGGCCACGGCCGCGTGGTCGAGCTCTCGATGCTCGATGCCGCGCTCGCGTTCAACTGGCCCGACGCGATGTACAACCACATGTTCCTCGACGATCCGCCGGCCGCCTTCCCCGAGGTGGGCGCCACGCTGCGGCCGTACCGCACGCGCGACGGTTATGTGGCCACGATGACGCCGCAGCAGGACGAGTTCGAGGCGCTGTGCCGTGGCCTGGGCGCGCCCGAACTCGCGCAGGATCCGCGCTTTTCGTCGACGCCGGCGCGCTCGCGCCATCCGCACGAGTTGCGCGCTGCGCTCGAGCCGCTGTTCGCCGCCTTCGATACCGACGAGCTGGTCGCGCGCCTGAAGGCCTGCGACGCGCCGGTGGGCAAGGTCAACCGCAAGCCCGAGGTGCTGGTCGACGCGCAGGTCGTGCACAACCAGGCGCTGGTCGAAATCGACCATGGCGCGCTCGGCCGCGTGCGCGTGGCGCGCGCGGCGGCCCGCTTCTCGGGCACCGAGCAGGCGCCGCCCCAGCCGGCCCCGCACCTTGGCGAGCATGGCGAGACCGTGCTGCGCGAGCTCGGCTACGATGAGGCGCGGATTGCGTCCCTCAAGCAGACCGGGGTGTTGCGCCTGCCGGCCGCCTGATCGACGACGATTCCGGTTCCCCCGAGGCGGCGCCATGACCGCCGACACGAACGTATCCAGGAGACCTTCATGACCCAACTCACCCGGCGCACCTTCACCTCGCTGCTCGCCCTGGCCGCTGCGCCCTCGTTTGCGCAGGCCGACTTCCCCAACAAGCCGATCCGCGTGATCGTGCCCTTCGGTGCCGGCAGCGGCGCCGACGGCGCCACCCGCGTGATCGCCGAGCAGATGCAGCGGGTGCTGGGGCAAAGCATGGTGGTCGAGAACCGGCCCGGCGCCAGTGGTGCAGTGGCGGTGGTCGCCGTCAAGCAGGCACCGGCCGACGGCTACACCATCCTGGTGGGCACCAACTCGCCGATGTCGGTCAACCCGATCGTCATGAAGAACCCCGGCTACGACTCCACCAAGGACTTCAAGCCGGTCAACGGCATCCTGCGCAGCATGAACGTCTGGTACGTGGCGCCCGAATCGCCGATCCGCGGGATCGCCGATCTGGTGACGGCCGCCCGCAGCGGCAAGTCGACGTCGGTGGGCAGCTACTCGGCGGGCTATCAGCTGGGTGTCGAGTGGGTCGCGGTGCTCGGCAACACGAAGTTCAACTACGTGAATTACAAGGGCCAGGCGCAGGTGATCACCGACGTGCTCGGTCGCACGCTCGATGCCGGCATGGGCGACATGTCGGGAGCGCTGCCGCTGATCCAGTCGGGCAAGCTGCGCGCGCTCGCGGTCTCGGGCGCCACGCGCCACCCCAGCCTGCCCAACGTGCCCACGGTTCGCGAGCTCTATCCCGAGTACGAGAACTACGCCTGGACGTCGTTCTTCGTGCGCGCCGAGGTGCCTGCCGATGTCCACGCGAAGCTGGTGTCAGCGATGCAGACCGCGCTGCGCACGCCCGAGATGAAGCGCTACTTCGAGGCCAACGGCAGCGATCCGATGGTCGATTTCGGCCCGGAGCGCATGGCCGAACACCTGCGCCAGGAGATCGCGCGCTTCCGGCGCGTTGCCGACGCCGCGGGCATCAAGCCCGAGTGAGTGCCGCCCCGATGATTTCACGAAGGACAAGACCATGATCGGCTACGTCACTCTCGGCACCAACGACCTCGACCGCGCGGCGGCGTTCTACGACGCGCTTCTCGGCGAACTCGGCGCGCGCCGCCTGTGGTCCAACGACCGCGGCATCGGCTGGGGCACCGCACGCAACCTGCCCACCCTGGGTCTGATGCGGCCCTTCGACGGCCAGCCGGCCACGCCGGGCAACGGCACGATGCCGGCGATCACCGCCGGCAGCCGCGAGAAGGTCGACGCCCTTTACCGCAAGGCGCTCGAGCTCGGCGCGGCCGACGAAGGCGCCCCCGGCGAGCGCGGCAAGGGTTTCTACGGGGCCTACTTCCGCGATCCCGACGGCAACAAGCTCTGCGCCTTCCACATCGGCTGAGCGCGCGCGGCGCCCGCTGCGGGCGCCGCGTTTTCTCGGCCCCTGCCTGCCCCCAGATCACCGGGAGTCCGACGATGACCACGGCCGATACCGCCGAGCGCACGCTGCCTTCGGTATGCCCCCTCGACTGCCCCGACACCTGCAGCCTGTCGGTGGGCGTGCGCGATGGCCGCGTGGTGAAGGTGCGCGGCTCGCATGCCAATCCGTACACCGCGGGCGTGGTGTGCGACAAGGTCGCGCGCCACTATCCCGACTTCGTCCACGGGCCCACGCGCCTGACGCGGCCGCTGGTGCGCACCGGACCGCGCGGCAGCGGCCAGTACGCGCCGGTTTCGTGGGACGAGGCGCTCGATCGCGTCCACGCGGGCCTGCGTGCCGCGATCGACGCCCACGGCCCGCAGACGGTGCTGCCGCTGAACTACGCCGGGCCACACGGCCAGCTCGCCGGCGGGTCGATGGATATGCGTTTCTTCCATCGCCTCGGCGCCACGCAGCTGGTGCGCGGCCCCTTGTGCGGGCTGGTCCGCGGTGCCGCCTACACCAGCCTGTTCGGCGCCTCGCCCGGCATGCCGCCCGAGGAGGTCGCGCATGCCGACGTGGTCGCGGTCTGGGGCAACAACGTCACGGTCTCCAACCTGCACCTCGCCCGGTCCATCCAGGCGGCGCGTCATGCTGGCGCGACCCTCGTCGTGGTCGATCCGCGCCGCACGCGCATCGCCGAGCAGGCCGACCTGTACCTGCAGATCCGCCCCGGTACCGACGTGATCCTCGCGCTGGCGCTCGCCGCCGAGCTCGAGCGGCGCGGTGCGCTCGATCAGGCCTTCATCGCGCAGTGGACCGAGGGCGCCGACGCCTTTCTCGCGCACGCGCGCAGCCACACGCCCGCGATGGCTGCGCAGGCCTGCGGCATCGCGCTCGCCGACTTCGACCGGCTGGCGCAGCTGTACGCCGGTGCGACCCGGCTCGCACTGTCGGCGGGCAACGGCATCGAGCGCGGCCGTAGCGGCGGCTCGGCGCTGCGCGCCATCATGGCGCTCAATGTCCTCACCGGTCAGCTCGGCCGGCCGGGCGCTGGCGTCTTCGTGCGGCCGGGTCTGGCCTTCCCGACCACCTCGGCGCGCCTGCAGCGGCCCGACCTCGTGCCACCGGGCACGCGCAGCATCAACATCGTCGATGTCGGCCGCCTGCTGCTCGACGATACGCTGGCGCCGCCGATCCGCGCGGTCGTCATCTACAACCACAACCCGGTGTGCACGCATCCCGACCAGAACCGGATGCGGCGCGCGCTGTCGCAGGAATCGCTGTTCGTGGTCGGCAGCGATGTCGTGATGACCGACAGCATGGCCTATGCCGACGTCATCCTGCCGGCCTGCTCGCACTTCGAGCACGACGACGTCTACACCGCCTACGGTCAGGCGTGGCTGCAGCGCGCCGCGCCGGTGATTCCGCGGGTGGGCGAGGCCCTGCCCAACACCGAGATCTTCCGCCGGCTGGCGGCGCGCTTCGGCTTCGACGACGACCCGGCCTTCCGCGACGACGACGCGGCGCTGATGGACGCCGCGATCGATGCCGCCGATCCGCGCCTGCAGGGTCTGCGCCCCTCGCAGCTGCCGCTCGATCGGGCCTTGCCCATGACCGCCGCCGATGGCGGGCCGGCGCTCATGTGCGCCTCGGTGCGGCCGGCCACGCCCTCGGGCCGCATCCGCCTGCACGACCCGGCGCTCGAGGCGCGCTACGGCTACGGCCTGCCGCGCCACGATCCGGTGCCCGTGCCGGCTGGCGCGCCCCTGATGCTGATCTCGCCGTCGTCGGCGCGGCGCACCAACGCCACCTTCGGTGGCGATCCGGCCTCGCAGGGCGCGCAGCGCCTCGAGATCCATCCCGATGACGCCGCGGCCCGCGGCATCGCCGAGGGCGACCGGGTGCGGGTGGCCAACCGGCTCGGCGAGGTGGTGCTGATCGCGCACCTCACGACCGCCGTGCCGGCAGGGGTGCTGTACTCGCTCAAAGGCACCTGGCTGGCCACCAGCGAGACCGGCCAGACCGTCAACGCCCTGATCGACGCCGACCTGCGCACCGACATCATGGATGGCGCCTGCTACAACGACACCTTCGTCGAGGTCAGCCGGCTCGGGCCGGCGGGCTGAGCGCGCGCCGTCCGGCCCGGCCGCTTGGCCGGCGTCGTGCGGCCTTGCCGAGCCGGCCTCAGCCGGCCACGATCCCGCGCGCGCGCAGTTCCGCCACCTGCGCCTCGCTCAGGCCGATCTCGCGCAGGACGGCGTCGGTATCCTGACCCAGCGCGGGCGCGTTGCGGCGGTGCACGCCCGGCGTGCGCGAGAGCTTGGGCACGATGCCTGGCACCGCAATCTCGGCGCCGTCGGGCAGGCGCACGCTGTCGAGCATGCCGCGCGCCCGGTAGTGCGGGTCGGCCGCGATGTCGGCCACCGTGTAGATGCGACCCGCCGGCACCGCGGCCGCCTCGAGCGCGGCCAGCACCTCGTCGACGCCGCGCTGCGCCGCCCAGGCGCCGATGGCCGCGTCGATCTCGGCCACCCGCGCCACGCGGCCGGCGTTGCCGGCGAGTGCCGGATCGTTGCCGAGGTCATCGCGGCCGATGGTGCTCATCAGGCGGCGGAAGATGCTGTCGCCGTTGCCGGCGATGAGCGCCCAGCCGCCGTCGGCGCAGCGGTAGGCGTTGCTCGGGGCGATGCCGGGCAGCGCGCTGCCGGCCGGCTCGCGCACCGCGCCGAAGGCGCTGTACTCGGGCAGCAGGCTCTCCATGCAGTTGAACACCGCCTCGTAGAGCGCGACGTCGATCACCTGGCCCAGCCCGGAGCGCTGCCGCTCCTGCAGCGCGAGCAGGATGCCGATCACGCCGTGCAGCGCTGCGAGCGTGTCGCCGATGCTCACGCCCACCCGCACCGGCACCCGCCCCGGCTCGGCCGTGAGATGGCGCAGCCCGCCCATCGCCTCGGCGACCACGCCGAAGCCGGGCCGGTCGCGGTAGGGCCCGGTCTGGCCGAAGCCGCTGACCCGCAACATCACCAGCCGCGGGTTGCGCGCGTGCAGCGCATCGGGGCCCAGACCCCAGCCCTCCATCGCCCCGGGCCGGAAGTTCTCGATCAGCACGTCGGCCTCGGCGGCCAGCCGGCGCACGATGTCCTGCGCCTGCGGCTCGCGCAGATCGAGTGCGAGCGAGCGCTTGTTGCGCGATTGCACCTGCCACCAGACCGAGGTGCCGTCGCGGATCAGGCGCCACTGGCGCAGGGGGTCGCCTGCGCCCGGCGGCTCGATCTTGACGACGTCGGCGCCGAAGTCGGCGAGGGTCTTGGCGGCGAAGGGGCCGGCGATGAGCTGGCCGAGTTCGACGACCTTCAGGCCGGCAAGCGGCCCGTTGCGCGTGGTGTCGGTTTCCATGGGAGCGGACTGTGGCGCGACTTGTCGCGTTCGTCCACCCCGGGTGGGGCCGTGCCCTCTACGCGTTCGCCGCGTCGGCGCGCGTGGCCGAGCGGCGCCGGCGCGCCGCGGCGCCGGCTGCGGCCATCAGGGCAAGGCCCGTCAGCGGCAGGCTCGCCGGCGAGGCGACCGAGACGCCGGGCACGTCCACGCGCAGGAAGTCGTTGCCGCAGGCCTCGCCCCAGTGCACGACGATGTCGCCCGAGCCGTTCAGCGAGCCGAGATCGGCGAGCTTGACGGTGGCCTGGTAGGCGGTGTGCTGGCCGATCGTCTCGTAGGCCATGGTCGCCAGTCGGCCGAGGTTGAAGCCGGTGGTGTAGCCCGCGGCGATCTG
>Ga0315904_10012650_pt1 | contig 10642 bp, 8 predicted proteins | sample LakEriMetagenome_6_FD_203529 | JGI IMG/M metagenome (GOLD analysis project Ga0315904, IMG submission 203529) | Freshwater fungal communities from buoy surface, Lake Erie, Ohio, United States - Buoy 12 MA120 | ecosystem: Environmental > Aquatic > Freshwater > Lake | place: USA: Lake Erie, Ohio... | reverse complement strand
GCCCTCGAGGTTCTCGCGACCCTCACGGCCGACGAGGTTTCCTCGAGCTACGAGATCGTCCGTCGCGCCCACATGAAGGTGAGCGGACTCTCCGGCACCGCCTTCGAGTCATGGTGGCGGAGCAATCTCGACCGCGGCGCCGTCGAAGGCACCGCGTGGAAGTCGGTCGCGCGCACGGTGAACGCGGGCGCGCTCGCCGACCTCTGCGGCAAGGCCGCTGCCGGTCTCGGCGGCGAGTTCGAAGTCGGCTTCCAGATCGACGGCAAGGTCGCTGGCGGCCACTTCGCGAACCTCGGCTGGCTGCAGGAGCTTCCCGACCCCGCGACCAAGATCACCTGGGACAACGCGCTCCTCATGGCGCCCGCGACCGCGCGCAAGCTCGGCTTCAAGAAGGGCGACATGGCGAAGGTCTCCGTCGGAGGCGCGTCCGTCGACGCAGCCGTCTGGGCGCTGCCCGGCCACGCGGAAGACTGCGCGACGATCGCGCTTGGCTACGGCCGCGGCGATGTCGCCGGCCGCATCGCGGTCGGCGCTGGTTTCAACGCGTATCCGCTGCGCACGAGCACCGCGCTCGGCGGCGGCAAGGCGTCGGTCGCGAAGGCGTCCGGCACCTACACGTTCGCCCACACGCAGGATCACGGCGTCGCCGACGCGCTCGTCGGCAACGTGCCCACCGACGGCGTGCAGGCGCGCCTCCCCGTCCTCGTGCGCGAGGCCGTCCTCGCCGAGTACAAGGTTCACCCCGACTTCGCCCGCCAGCGCTCCAAGGTCGCGCACCGCCTCTCGCTCTGGGAGGAATCGAACCTCGACGGCGCGAAGTATCGCTGGGCGATGACGATCGACCTCTCGACCTGCACCGGTTGCAGCGCGTGCGTCGTCGCGTGCCAAGCCGAGAACAACGTCCCGATCGTCGGCAAGGCGATGGTGGCGCGCGGCCGCGAGATGCACTGGATCCGCGTCGACCGCTACTTCCGCGGCGAAAGCGTCGACAGCCCCAAGGGCTTCGCCATGCAGCCCATGACCTGCCTCCACTGCGAGAACGCGCCGTGCGAGCAGGTCTGCCCCGTCGCCGCCACGGTGCACGACCATCAGGGCATCAACGTGATGGTCTACAACCGTTGCATCGGCACCCGCTACTGCAGCAACAACTGCCCGTACAAGGTGCGCCGCTTCAACTTCTTCGACTATCACAAGCGCGAGCCGGGCCGCGAGGAAGGCTTCCTCAAGGTGCAGCCCGACTACTACAAGGACATCGCGGAGACGAGCTATCCGATCGACAATCCGGCCGACGCTTGGCCGCGCATGCAGTTCAATCCCGAGGTCACCGTCCGCTCGCGTGGCGTGATGGAGAAGTGCTCCTTCTGCATGCAGCGCATCCAGGAGGCGAAGATCCGCGCGAAGAACGCGTGGGCGAAGGCCGGCGGCGTCGACAGCGGCCAGAGCACCTGGTCGGTCGCGGACGGCGCGGTCATTACCGCCTGCCAGCAGGCCTGCCCGACGCAGGCGATCGTCTTTGGCGACCTCAACGATCCGAAGAGCAAGGTGGCCCAGCTTGTGAAGAGCAAGCTGAGCTACGACCTCCTCGAGGAAATCAACACCAAGCCGCGCGTGAAGTACCTCGCGCGCGTCAAGAACCCCGGCGTCGGCAACACGCACGACTGTGGACACGACCACAGCCATGACCACGGCCATAGCCACGACCACGATCACAGCCACGATCACGCCCACTGATCTGGAGCGCACCTCATGACGACGCTCACTCCCAACCAACCGCTCGTCGACAACACCGTCGACCGTCCCGGCGAACGTGCGCCGCTTGTCCTGAACATGGACAAGTTCAATCAGGTCACGGCGACCGTCTGCCGCGTGAGCGAGGCCGAGAAGGCTCCGTTCGCGTGGTACGTGGCGTTCGCCGGCGCGCTCGGCCTCCTCGGAGTGCTCGGCATCTGCATCGGCTACCTGATCTTCACCGGCGTCGGCGTGTGGGGCCTCAACAACCCAGTCATGTGGGCCTACGACATCACGAACTTCGTGTTCTGGGTCGGCATCGGCCACGCAGGCACGCTCATCAGCGCCATCCTCTTCCTGTTCCGCCAGAAGTGGCGCACGGGCATCAACCGCTTCGCCGAGGCAATGACGATCTTCGCCGTCATCTGCGCCGGCACGTTCCCAGGCATCCACGTCGGCCGCGTGTGGTTCGCGTACTGGCTCTTCCCGATCCCGAACCAGATGGAGATGTGGCCGCAGTTCCGCTCGCCGCTCCTCTGGGACGTGTTCGCGGTGTCGACCTACTTCACCGTCTCGCTCCTGTTCTGGTACACGGGCATGGTGCCCGACCTCGCCACCCTGCGCGATCGCGCGAAGGGCAAGGTCCAGCAGCTCGCCTACGGCATCTTCGCCCTCGGCTGGCGCGGCTCGAACCGCCACTGGCACCGCTATGAGCGCGCGTACCTGCTGCTTGCCGCGCTCTCGACGCCGCTCGTGCTCTCGGTGCACTCGGTCGTGTCCTTCGACTTCGCCACCTCGCAGCTCCCCGGCTGGCACACCACGATCTTCCCGCCGTACTTCGTCGCGGGCGCGATCTTCTCAGGCTTCGCGATGGTGGTCACGCTCGCCGTGCCCGCGCGCGAGCTGTTCGGCCTGAAGGACCTGATCACGATGCGCCACCTCGACAACATGAACAAGGTCATCCTCGTGACCGGGTGCATGGTCGGCTACGCGTACGCGATGGAGTTCTTCATCGCGTGGTACTCGGGCGCGATGTACGAGAAGTTCGCGTTCATCAACCGCGCCTTCGGCCAGTACTGGTGGGCCTACTGGATCATGGTCAGCTGCAACGTGATTACGCCGCAGCTCTTCTGGTTCAAGAAGATCCGCACGAGCATCCCGATCATGTTCGTGCTGTCGCTCTTCGTGAACGTCGGCATGTGGTTCGAGCGCTTCGTCATCATCGTGACGAGCCTTGCGAACGACTTCCTCCCGAGCTCGTGGGATCTCTTCACCCCGACCTGGGTCGACATCGGCACGATGGTCGGCGCGTTCGGGCTTTTCTTCACGCTGTTCCTGCTGTTCTGCCGCTTCCTCCCCATGATCGCCATGGCAGAGGTCAAGGCAGTCATGCCGCAGGCCGATCCGCACGGCGCCGGCGCGGGCAAGCACGGACATCACGGCCACGGCCACGATCACGATCACGGCCACGGTCACGGACATCACTGAGCGACGCAACCTCGAGGCAACACCATGGCGACGATCGTCACCAGCCCCTCTGAAACCAAGCCAGGCCAGCCGGTCAATCCGGCGAAGCTCTACGGCTACATCGCCGAGTTCGAGACTCCCGGCGATCTCATGGCCGCCGCCGAGAAGGTCCGCGACGCGGGCTACAAGTGGTGGGACTGCCACACGCCGTTCCCCGTCCACGGACTCGACAAGGCGATGGGCATCAAGCGCACGATCCTTCCCGTGATCGTGTTCTTTGCCGGCGCCGCCGGAACAGCCGCGGCCTTCGTGCTGCAGGCGTTCACCAACTCGCTCGGCTGGACCATCTGGGCGGGCGTGTGGGTGACGGGCTACCCGTTCCTCATCTCGGGTAAGCCGGCGATGAGCCTCCCGGCCTTCATCCCGGTGATGTTCGAGGTCACCATCCTGTTCGCGGCGCTCACGACGGTGTTGTTGATGTTCCTCTTCAACGGCCTGCCGCAGCTCTATCACCCGCTCCTCAAGTCGCACCGCTTCCGTCGCGCCAGCAACGACCGCTTCTTCATCTCGATCGAAGCGCGCGATCCGAAGTTCCTGCCGAAGAAGACAGAGGAGTTCCTCAAGACGCTCGATCCGGTCGCGATCGAGGCGGTGGAGGACTAAACCCATGATTCCCAAGCCTCCACGCTGGATGATCTTCGTCGCGGTCCTCGGCGGCCTTGCCGCCGCGCTTCCGCCGTTCATCATCGCCCGCGTCCGCGCGACGCCCGACCCGAACCGCGCTGTCCACATCTTCTTCGACATGGACTTCCAGCCGAAGTTCAAGCCGCAGTCGGAGAACCCGCTCTTCGCAGACGGCCGCGCGCAGCGCTACGACGTCGCCGGCACCGTCGCGCAGGGCGAAACCAAGCTTGACGTCCACCGCTACGAGGGCGTCGTCGACGGCAAGTGGGCCGACACGCTTCCCGCTGGCCTCGAGCTGACCGAGGCCTTCATCAAGCGCGGCCAGCAGCGCTACAACATCCACTGCACCGTGTGCCACGGCTACGCGGGCTTCGGCGACGGCCCCGTCAACAAGCGCGCGATGGAGCTGATGGCGAATTCCGAAGGCCCCGTGCAGGGGACGGCGTGGGTGCAGGCCAAGAGCCTGCATGATCCGCTCGTTCGCGAGCACTCGGTCGGCCTCCTCTACAACATCGTCACGAACGGCATCCGCAACATGGCTGGCTACGGTGCGCAGATCGATCTCGAGGATCGCTGGGCGATCGCGGCCTACGTGCAGGCGCTGCAGCTTTCGCAGAACGCGACGATTCAGGATGTTCCGACGGAGCTTCGCGACAAGCTTCCGAAGAACGTCGTGCAGTCGGAAGGCGGCGCCCCGACCGTTCCAACCACGACGACTTCGGCCGCGACGACGGAGGTGAAGTGATGGCTCATGCCACTGGACACGCGTTCGACCTGAGCGCGCAGAACACCCAGCTCCCCGCCTCCGCCTTCGGCTTGCGGAACGCCGCCATCGCCCTCGCCGTGATCGGCCTCGGCGCTGGCGCAGCGATCGGCTACACGGGCGCGCTCGGCACTTCGCCGGCGCACTTCTGGCGCGCGTACCTCGTGGCCTACCTCTTCGGCCTCACCATGTGCCTCGGAGGTCTCTTCTTCGTGCTGATCCAGTACCTCACGCGCGCCGGCTGGTCGGTCGCCGTGCGCCGCCCGGCCGAGGCGCTTGCCTCGAACCTGCGGTGGTACTGGCTGCTCTTCATCCCGTTCGCGATCCTGTGGTTCACGGGCAAGGGCAACCTGCTGTGGATCTGGGCCGACCTCGAGTCGCTCAAGGCGATCAACGAGTTCGACTACACGGTCGTGAAGAAGAAGGTCGGATTCCTGAACCCGACGTTCTTCTGGATCCGCGCCGGCATCTACTTCGCGGCCTGGGCGTTCCTCGCCTGGTTCTTCGTCGGCAACAGCCGCGCGCAGGACTCGACCGGCGACATCCGCGCCACCGAGCGCATGCAGAAGTGGTCCGGACCCGCGATCATTCTCTTCGGCCTCACCACGACGTTCGCTTCCTTCGACTGGATCATGTCGCTCTCGCCGGTGTGGTTCTCGACCATGTTCGGCGTCTACTTCTTCTGCGGCTGCGCCACGGCCGGCTTCGCAGGCATGATCCTCTTCACGGTGCGCCTGCAGTCGATGGGCGTGATGAAGGGGCTCGTGAGCGCAGAGCACTTCCAGGACATGGGCAAGCTGCTCTTCGCCTTCGGCATGGTGTTCTGGGCCTACATCGCCTTCAGCCAGTACATGCTGATCTGGTACGCGAACATCCCGGAAGAGACCGGATGGTTCCTCGCGCGCCAGGTGGGTGGCTGGGCGCCGCTCAGTTTCGCGCTGCTCTTCGGTCACTTCGTGCTGCCGTTCGTCGGTCTTATCAGCAAGTGGCCGAAGCGTTATCCGATGATCCTTGCTGCGGGCGCGGTGTGGATGCTCTGCTTCCACTACGTCGACCTGTATTGGCTGATCGTGCCTGAGATTCCGCATGACCTCAGCAGCATGACGACCTATCGTGAGTTCTCCGAGAAGTACGCCGACACCTCGACGAACTTCGGCAACCCCGTGAACTTCCTGCTTGCGATCGGAGCGCTCGCCGCAGTCGCCGCCGGAACCATCACCGCGCTCTCCCGCGCATCGCTCGTCCCCACCAAGGACCCGCGCCTCGGCGAGAGCCTCCGGTTCGAGAACATGTGATCACCGACGAACGATCAGGAACACTGCATGCAATCCGAAGCACCAGCCGCCACCGAGCAACTTGACGACCCAGAGATGGGCTCGACCTGGTTCTACTCGTTCGTGGGCATCATCTTCTTCGTCGTCTTCTGCCTCGCCGTGTCGGTGCTGTACTTCGGCGTCGAGCGTCAGTTCTTCCAGGACCGCGTGGTCGAGGAGAAGCCGGCGCTGTCGACGACTCTTCGCAACGAGCAGAAGGGTCTGCTCGGCCAGTACGGCACCTATGCCGAGGAAGTCGACGACAAGAAGGTCGAGCGGATCCGTATTCCGATCGACCGAGCCATCGAGTTGAAGGCCAAGCAAGCGAAGTGAGTGCAACCGCCATGATCTCCAGCGTTCCCGGCATCCATCGTCTGCACGCAGCTATCGCGGCCGCCGTGGCGGCGTGGGCGTTCACGGGAGCGCTCGCGCAGATCAACGTGGCGCCGAAGGAGCTCGAGGGCGTCGACATCATCGAGAAGCTCGACAACCCGGTTCCGCTGCAGGCGCGCTTCCTTGACGACGCCGGGAACCCCATCGTGCTCGGCCAGTACTTCACGGGCAAGAAGCCGGTGCTCCTGCAGCTTGGCTACAACAAGTGCCCGATGCTCTGTAATCTCGTGCTGAACGGAGCCTTCGATGGCCTGAAGGGCGTCGACTGGAACCCGGGCGAGGAGTTCGAGGTGCTGTCGGTCTCGATCGACCCGACCGAGACGCCGATGCTTGCGAAGGCGAAGAAGGAAAGCTACCTCGCCGAGTTCGAGCGCCCCGGTGCGGGAAAGGGCGTGCACTTCCTCACCGGCGACGAACTCATGTCGAAGGCGGTGGCCGATTCCGTCGGCTTCAAGTTCCGCCTGCAGGAGAACGGCGAGTATTCGCACGCGGCGGTGCTGATCCTCCTCACTCCGGAGGGCAAGGTCAGCCGCTACATGTACGGAACCAAGTTCGAGCCGAAGGATCTGCGCTTTGGCCTCCTCGAGGCGTCGCAAGGACGCATCGGATCCACGCTCGATCGATTCATCCTCTGGTGTCATATGTACGACCCCTCCGCCCGCGGCTACGTGCTGCAGGCGCGCCGGGTCATGTCGCTCGGTGGCGCGGTCACGCTGGTCGTCCTTGCGGTCGGCCTCGGGCTGTTCTGGCGCGCGGAACTCAGGAAGAAGAAGGACGCTGTGACCGACGTCACCGCGGCGAACTGACGAGGCGAATGACCGTGCTCAACTCCATCACCTCTTTCCTCGCGCAAACGGCCGCCGATCCGGCGGCTGCGGCTTCCACGAGCGCTCCCGTCGAGCCGACGAGCATCAAGTCGACCGAGTTCTGGATGCCCGCGGGCGCCTCGAACTTCGCGGCCGAGGTCGACTGGGTGTTCCACTTCATCAACTGGATCAACGTGTTCTTCTTCGTGCTCGTCGTGGCCATCATGTGCTACTTCGTGTGGAAGTACCGACAGAAGGGCCGCGAGGTCTATGCGCGCGGGCCGAACCACAACCTTCCCCTCGAGCTCGGTTGGACGATCCTGCCCACGATCATCGTGGTCGTCATCTTCTTCATGGGCTTCAAGGGCTACGTCAGCATGCGCACGCCGCCCGCCGACGCCTATCAGATCGACGTGACCGCGCAGCAGTGGAGCTGGCAGTTCAAGTACCCCAATGGCGCCACCAGCGCCGACCTCTACGTGCCGGCCGGCAAGCCCGTCAAGCTCGTGATGCGCTCGAACGACGTGCTTCACTCGCTCTACATCCCCGACTTCCGCGTGAAGCAGGACGTCGTTCCCGGCCGCTACACCACGCTGTGGTTCCAGGCCGACGCGGCGACGGGCGAAGAGACGTACCACCGCCTGTTCTGCACCGAGTATTGCGGCAAGGACCACTCGCGCATGAACCAGCGCGTGTACGTGCTGGGCGAGGTGCAGTTCTCCGACTGGGTGACCAAGCAGGGCCGTTGGCTCGAGGAACTCGCAGTCAAGAACCCAGGCGATGCCAGCATTCTCTGGAAGGTCGGCGGGCCGCGCCTCTACGGGCGCTGCGCAAGCTGCCACACCATCGACGGTGCGCCGGGAACCGGTCCCTCGTGGGGCAACTACGATGGCTCGGGCGACGTGTGGGACCGCATCCAGGCGGGCGCCGTCCACAAGGTCGACGGCGGCAAGCCGATCCAGGACTTCATCGGCCCCGGCAAGCAGTACGAGACGCCAGAGGCATACCTCCGCGCGTCGATCCTCAATCCCGGCGAGCACGTTGTCTCGAACTACGGAAACGTCATGCCGACCTTCAAGGGTCAGCTCCGCGACGCCGAGGTCGACGTGCTCATCGACATGATGAAGAACCTGAAGGACAAGGACGGCAAGCCGAACTTTGACGCGAAGGGCAGGTTCATCGGCTCGATGGGTCCTGCGCCCGCCGGCTCCGAGTGACGGAGCATGCAGTAACCCTCCCCGCCCCGCGATCAGCAACGAACGCCACTTTCACCGAGCGACGCCATGACGACTCTCGACGCACGACCCACCATCGCAGCCGAAGCCCCGGACAACTACCTCACGTTCCGGCGCGGGCTCCTCTCCTGGCTCTTCACGCTCGACCACAAGAGGATCGGCGTGATGTACCTCTTCGCCGTGCTCGCGTCGTTCTTCGTGGGCGGCGTGATGGCGCTTCTGGTCCGCACGAAGCTGCTCTTCCCGGGCGAGGTCGCCTGGATGACGGCCGATCAGTACAACAAGGCGTTCACGCTGCACGGCGCGATCATGGTGTTCCTCGTGATCATCCCGTCGATTCCGGCGGCGCTCGGCAACTTCGTGCTGCCGATCATGCTCGGCGCGAAGGACGTCGCCTTCCCGCGGCTGAACCTGTTTAGCTTCTACCTGTGGATGCTCGGCGCGATCTGCGCCGTGTGGTCGCTCATCGCGGGCGGCTTCGACACCGGCTGGACCTTCTACACCCCGTACAGCTCGACTTCGCAGGCCGGCGGCGTGATCCCCGTTCTCGTCGGCGTCTTCATCCTCGGCTTCTCGTCGATCTTCACCGGCATCAACTTCGTCGTCACCATCCACAAGCTGCGTCCGCCGGGCATGACCTGGTTCCGCATGCCGCTCTTCCTGTGGGCGCTGTACGCGACCGCGATCATCCAGGTGCTCGCGACGCCGGTTCTCGGCATCACCGTCGCGCTCCTCGTGATCGAGCGCGCCTTCAACATCGGCATCTTCGATCCGTCGATGGGCGGCGACCCGGTGCTCTTCCAGCACTTCTTCTGGTTCTACTCGCACCCGGCTGTCTACATCATGATCCTGCCGGGCATGGGCATCATCAGCGAGATCATCTCGGTCCATAGCCACCGCCACATCTTCGGCTTCCGCTTCATCGCGTTCAGCTCGATCGCCATCGCGATCTTCAGCTTCCTCGTGTGGGGCCACCACATGTTCACCAGCGGACAGTCGCCGCTCATGAACGTGCTGTTCTCGGCGATCACCTTCTCGGTGGCGATTCCGTCGGCGGTCAAGGTGTTCAACTGGCTCGCCACCCTCTACAAGGGCTCGATCTCGCTGAACACGCCGATGCTGTACGGCCTGTCGTTCATCTTCCTGTTCACCATCGGCGGTCTCACGGGCATTCCGCTCGCGGTCCTCTCGACCGACATCCACCTGCACGACACCTACTTCGTCGTCGCGCACTTCCACTACGTGATGATGGGCTCGGCGCTGATCGCCATGATCGGCGGACTGCACCACTGGTGGCCGAAGATGTTCGGCGTCATGTACTCGGAGTTCTGGGGCAAGATCGCCTGCGCGCTGGTCTTCGTCGGCTTCAACCTGACGTTCTTCACCCAGTTCATGCTGGGCTCGCAGGGCATGCCGCGGCGCTACTACGCCTACGACGGCACGAGCGCGGGCATCCCCGGGTACGTCGAGGGCATGGCCGAGACGTTCCGCATCTACCACCACATCTCGACCGGCGGCTCGTACATCATGGCGCTTGGCTTCGTGATCACCGGCATCTACCTCCTGCACTCGCTGTTCGCGGGCCGGAAGGCGCCGGCGAACCCTTGGGGCGGAGCAAGCCTCGAGTGGCAGTGCACGTCCCCGCCGCCGCACGACAACTTCTCGAAGACCCCGCGCGTGGGCGACTGCTACGACTTCAGCGCCGTGCACTGGGACGAGAAGCAGCAGGGCTACGTGGTCGACGCCGACGCGCACGCCTCGTCGGCAACCTCAGGAAAGGGGCACTGATTCGTGTCGAACGCGCATTCAGCGGACTCGCATGACGCCCACGGCCACGATGCACATCACGGCCACGGCGATCACGCGAAGTACCCGTTCCTCGCACACCACTTCGACACCCCGAACCAGCAGTTCGAGTCGGGCAAGCTCGGCATGTGGGTGTTCCTCGCCACGGAAGTCCTCTTCTTCGGCGCGCTGTTCGTGATGTACGCGATCATGCGCTTCAAGAACCCCGAGGTCTTCTCGTACGCCAGCAACTACCTCGACACCATCCTCGGCGGCATCAACACCTGCGTGCTGATCCTCTCGAGTCTCACGATGGCTGTGGGCGTCCGCGCGGCGCAGACGAACAAGAAGGGCCTCCTGGTCACTTGCCTGGCGCTGACCCTTGCGGGCGCGATCGGCTTCCTCGTGATCAAGTACTTCGAGTACAGGCACAAGTTCGAGCACAACCTGAAGTGGGGCATCGCGTTC
>Ga0315904_10012649_pt1 | contig 10642 bp, 7 predicted proteins | sample LakEriMetagenome_6_FD_203529 | JGI IMG/M metagenome (GOLD analysis project Ga0315904, IMG submission 203529) | Freshwater fungal communities from buoy surface, Lake Erie, Ohio, United States - Buoy 12 MA120 | ecosystem: Environmental > Aquatic > Freshwater > Lake | place: USA: Lake Erie, Ohio... | reverse complement strand
AGTAAAGCCCATAGGGCTCTAGGGCTTTGGCAAACTGCATGCCCATCGCTGGAGAAGGCCTCGCATGGCAATCGACCATGATGTCGATGTCCGAGCCCACGGCTTGCCGCATCGCCGCCACACACGCCTCGGCCGCCTTGATCGGCTTTAAACCTTCGATCGGCATCGTCGAGGGGACCGCCATGGACTTAAATGCTGTGAAGCCCTCGGCAAGAGCCTGCTGAGCCAGCTCAGCAAACCGTTTCGCATTGTCGACCGGCGTTTCATAAAAACTCTCCATCGAACCGCCACCCAAATGACAATACAGGCGGATGGTGTCGCGGACCGGCCCACCCCAGAGCTTGTGACAAGGTACCCCGTGAATTTTACCGATGATGTCCCAAAGCGCCAGATCGATGCCGGCGATTGCGGTCGATCGGACAATCCCATGTCCATGCCAAAAATGCTGACGCCACATCATCTGCCAAAGGTGCTCGACCCGAGTTGGATCTTCTCCCAGAAGCAGTTGGGACAGATCCTCGATCGCCCCGACGACGCCTCGGGTGTGCCACTCCAAGGTCGCCTCACCCCAGCCAAACAAACCAGGCTGATCCGTCAGAACCTTGACGAACACCCAGTTGCGCATCCGGGCATGACATACGAGCGTTTCGATGCGGGTGATTTTCATGGATAGCTCTTTGCACCCATCCCCGAATAGGAATACACGCCAAGCCCCGAAAGGACCACTCCTAGACTCAGCAGGAGGGCAAAGCGATCGGCCGTTGCCAATACGAACACCCAGCCTGCCGCCGCAATCAAACTTGGGATCGGATAAAACCACATCCGGAATGGCAAGTGAATATCCGGCCGCGTGGTTCGCACAATATGCAACGCGACGATCTGCCCGAGAAACTGCACCACAATCCGAACGCAAACCGCCGCACTGATGACCGTCGTCAGATCCAAAAAACAAAACAACGAAGTCAGAAGCCCCAAAGCCAAAAGGGAAACCCAGGGGTACTTCCCCTCGGGATGCAATTTGCCAAATACCCCGTAAAAGTCCCCCTGACGGGCCGCTGCAAACGGAATCCTGGAGTACCCAAGCGTGATTGAAAACATGCAGGCTGCAGCCGTCCAAAGGATCAGCCATGTGAACGCGACGGCCCAAGGCCTACCATAGAGAGTCTCCATGAAATCCGCCGCGATGTTTTTCGACTCCATGGCTTGTCTCCATGGCACGACCCCTATGATGCATAGATTCATCGTCATGTAAATCAATGCGATCAGAATGACCGACCCCATCACCGCACGCGGAATCGTCTTGGACGGCTCACGGACCTCGTCTCCTAAATGGCATACATTGTAGTACCCCAAGTAGTCATAGATCGCAATCAGCATGGCGGCTCCCAACCCCGAAGCAAACTGCGAGTCCAATCGGAACGCATTCTCGGGAAAGTCGATCTTCGACCAATCCATGTACCACCAACCGCTTAAAATCACCAAAGCGACGGTCAAAAGCGTTCCGCAGGTCATCAGTACCGCGATCCATCCGATGCTCTCGATCCGGCGACACAATAGAAGCGTGATAACAACCACCGCCAGCACCAAAATCCAACGCGTGCCACCAGGTATGGATCCGAATCGCTCGACAAGACCCGGCATGGCGTATTCGAGGTAACTCAATGCACCGATGTACCCCGAGGCCATCTCCATCGCGCCGCTGACCATAAACTGCCATATAAACAGAAACGGTAGAATCCTGCCCCATCGATACTTGCTATAAATCTGCTTGAGGAAATGATAGGTACCCCCGCTCCCAGGCAACGCGGCTCCAAGTTCGCTCCACACCAAGCCATCGCACAAGACCAATATCGCCGCGAGTACCCAAGCGATCATCGCTTGCGGCCCAGACATCGCTGCGATGAAGGCCGGAATCGTAATAAATGGCCCAATGCCCACCATGTTGGCGATGTTGAGCCCTGTCGCTTGGAGTAGTCCAAGCCCCCGATTCAACTCGCCATTGGCTCTAGGAACGTCACTCGCTATCGCCTCGGATCTCGGATCGTCGCTCATCGCAGAATCGGCCTAACTACATTGCCCGCAACGTCCGTCAAACGATAGTCGCGACCTGCGTGCCGATAAGTCAATCGGGTATGGTCTAGGCCCATCAAGTGCAAAATCGTCGCGTGAAGATCGTGTATGTGAACCTTGTCCTGCATGGCACGAAACCCAAAATCATCGGTGGCACCATGAGCCATTCCGCCACGCACTCCACCACCTGCCATCCAAACCGTGAACCCCCAAGGATTGTGATCCCGGCCATCGGAATTCTCCGTCGTCGGAGTCCTACCAAACTCACCACCCCAGAGCACCAACGTGTCATCGAGCATCCCGCGTTGCTTGAGATCCTTCAACAATGCCGCGACCGGACGGTCGATGTCTTCACACAGAGTTCGTGTCGATTCGTTGTGGTTCGAATGCGTGTCCCACGGCTGACCGTTCCCATAGTAAACCTGCACCGTGCGAACCCCTCGCTCTACCAACCGCCGAGCCAACAAGCAACCATTCGCGAAATGCGATTTGCCATAAGCCTCCCGCGTCGACTCGGTCTCCTTCTGAATGTCAAAGGCTTCTGCCGCCTCAATTTGCATCCGAAATGCTGTCTCCATCGCATGGATTCGAGACTCTAGCTGTGGGTCGACTCCTGCCCGAACATCGCTTTGTTGATTCAAATCCTTTAGCAACTCCAACTGCTCGGCTTGGGCCTCGCCGCTCCACTTGTTGTTTTGCAAGTAGGGTATCATCTGCTTGGGATCGAGATTCGAATGGTTGACATACACCCCCTGATGCTTGGCTGGCAGAAAACCACTGGACCAAAGCTCCGAGAATCTTACAGGTCGGCCAGGACACAATGAGATAAACTCGGGAAGATTGGCGTTCTCCGAGCCCAACCCATAGGATAACCATGCGCCCAAAGTCGGCCGATTCGGAGTGATCGTCCCATTGTTCATCATGAACAAAGCCGGACCATGGTTCGGATTGTCGGTGTGCATCGACCGGATAACACATAAGTCATCGGCAAACTGGGAAGTGTAAGGGAGCAGTTCGCTGATCTCCAAACCGCTTTGCCCGTGATGACAAAATCCAAACGGAACGGGCATCAATGCACCCGTGGGCCGTTCGGTCCTCAAGTCCGCCCCTTGGGGTTTCTGTCCAGCGAATTTGTTCAACGCAGGTTTCGGATCGAACAGATCACCCTGAAACGGCCCTCCGTTCATGAACAAATGGATGATCCGCTTGGCCTTCGGCGCAAAATGCCCCATCGTTCCAAGTTGCCCTGCCGAGTCGGCGTCGGCGGAACCCATCGAAGCGTGGTTTTCTCTGGGCAAAAGATTTGCCAATGCCAACATTCCAAGCCCAGCACCTGTGGTTTTCAACGCCTCTCGACGCGTCAGGACCGACGCAATACCCTCCTGTGAGATTCTCATCTGCCGGTCTTCCCTCAATTACAAAAGTAAAATTCGTTGCTAGCCAACAGCGTTTGTGCCAAAAGCTGCCATCGATCAGGTGCGACTTGAACGAACTCCTTGATCCTTGCGAACTCTCGCTCGGTCGGTTCTCTTTGATAAAGCCATCGGTGCAAGCGTCGAATCCTCTCTTGCACATCGTCGATGCCCTCGCGATCCAAACGAGCAATGAGCGCCTCGGACCGCTCGATCACAAAACGGCTATTCAAAACGTACAACTGCTGAAGCGGAGTGATCGTTGGAATCCGAGTTGGACTATGGGTAAGCGGATCAGGAAAATCAAAAAGCCGCAGTAAATCCGAAACTTCTCGCCGACGGACGTGACCGTAAAGAGTTCGCCTCGCATTGGTCAAGCTGCCAAGTTCCTGCGAAGGACCGCCGATCTGATAACTCAGACCTTCGGTGACCTGCAAGAGACTGTCCCGCCAAGCTTCGACGTCCAAAGCCCTACTCGGAAACGCCGAGAGGTAACGCAACTCGGAATCCTGCGATTTGGGCAATTCATGCCGACGCTGATAAGCCGCCGAAAGAAGGATTTCTCGATGCAACCACTTGATCGACCACCCCTGCTCGATGAAGCGATGCGCAAGATCGTCCAACAGTTCCGGATGCGTCGGAGCCTGACCCTGCCTGCCAAAATCGCTCGGTGTATCGACCAACCCACGACCGAAATGATGCTTCCATATCCGATTGACCATCACCCGCGCCGCAAGATCCTGCGATTGGCCAGTAATCGACTGAGCAAGCTCATAGCGACCACTGCCTTGGGTCCACCCATCCACCACCGATGTTGGCTGGGTCAGTACTGAAACGAACCGTCTCGGAACACTCGCCCCTAGCTTGTTGGGATTCCCTCGAATCTCGATCGCCGAATCCTTGAGCTCACGCTCAAAGACGATCCTGCTACCGTGGGAACCCTCGGCTTGGCGAACTTCAAGTCGCAGATCCTCCACTCCGGGAGTCAAAAGCGAATCGTAACCGGCGACCGATTTGGCCTGTTCGATCTTTTGACGTATCTCGGTCGCCTTCAACTTGTCCTCTTCCTTGTCGCTCTTGGAGAGCTTCTCGAACTCAGCATCGAGCGCCTTGACCGACTTACGCGATCGGACCACCTCAGCCGCATCGACCCCTTCACTCAAAGCCACATCGGTGGACTTGCTGTTCGATAGAACTCCGGCGATCGCATAGTAGTCGCTATGCGTCAGTGGATCGTACTTGTGATCGTGGCAACGCGCACATGCAAGATTCAACCCCAGAAAAGTACTCGATACGGTATGGACCCTCTCTTCGACCTCGTCCGATACGATCGATTTGATGATCTCGACGGGTAACTGCAACTCCTTCCAATACGACGGGCTCAGCCCGAGAAATCCCAATGCCGCTCGATCGCTCGCCGGAGTGCCGGGTATCTGATCTGCTGCTAGTTGCAGTTGCACGAAACGATCGTAAGGCAGATCGCGATTCAAGGCTTCGACAACCCAGTCGCGGTAGGGGTACGATGGGCCGATCGTCTCGGCCCAGTCCTCCATCGTATCGCAGTAGCGAACCAAATCGAGCCAGTAACGAGCCCATCGCTCGCCGTAGTGCCCCGAAGCTAGATACTCATCGACACGCCGCTCGTACGCATCGACTGCGGGGTCGGAGATGAACAAGGATACCTCCTCGTCGCTAGGGAGCAATCCGAGCAAATCAAGCTTGAGCCGTCGCAAAAGAGACCTTCGGTCCGCTTGGGCCGAAGCGACCAAGTCGAGTTCGATCAGCTTTCGTGCGATCGGAAGATCGATCCGATTCTCGATCGAAACCGTCGGACTTCGCAATTCCACCGCGTCGATCGACTCGCTCGACATCGGCTTGGTAGGTACAAACGACCAGTGCAAGCGACCCGCCTCGATATCGATCGATCGCTGAACCTTGGCCGCTTGCTCGTCGCTGGGCATCGAAGCTCCAGAACGAACCCAGAGTTCAAGTTTGACGATGAGCTCCTCGGATAACTTACCTGCTGGCGGCATCGCCGAATCGAGATCGTGGTACCGGACGGCTTGGACCAACAAGCTCTCGTCAGGCTTCGAGGCAACCACACTCGGACCGCTATCCCCACCCACTAGGATGCCGTTAGGCGTATCGAGCCGCAGGCCTCCCTGAAGCGACTTGGATTCCGACGAATGGCATTCGTAGCAATGCTCGGCCAAAAGCGGTCGAATATGCTGTTCAAATTCGATCGATTCGGCTGGTGGTTGGCCATAGGAAGGTAGGCAAAACCAAAACGATAAGAGCCAAATGCATGAGGAATACTTCATTCCGGTCTCCTAGATGGGGCAGGGGACTCTAATGTAGCCCCAGGCTAGTCCCAAAGCAACCAGCAGACTTACGAACCGACCCCTTATTGCCTCGCGATTGTCCCCAATCGATCCTCCTGAGGCACTAGTGTAGATCGATTGTCCCCAATCGATCCGCCCGAGGCACAAAGCCGAGAGGTTTGCCGCCAGCAGAAAACAGCCGAAAAACCAAAGACCCCGACGCCATGCGTCGCACCGAGCCATTGGGGACAATGGCTCTACACTAGGTACACCGTCCGCGACAAAAGCACCCGACTACTGACCCTTGGACAACTCATCGATCCGGTCCTGCGATTGCTTGGCCAACTCGTGATCGCTATGGTTGCTGAGCAAGAACTCATAGAACTTCTTGGCAGCGTCGATCGCCTTTCGTCGCCGCTCACCGGTCAAATCCCCAATCAAAACCTCCGAGCAGCGGCCTGCTTCATAAGCGCTTCTGGCCTGCCAATTCTTGATCTCCTCTGAAGCTTGCGTTCCCCCGAATCCATACATGACCTTCTGGAACACCTGCACCGCCTTGGCGTAATCCTGCTGTGCAAACCACAACTCTCCCTCCATGAACCTCGCACGAGCCCCAAGCTCGTTTCGCTGCTCCTCAGCGATCGACTCAAAAAGCTTCAAGGCCTCTTCGTTCCTCTTCAAATTTTGCAACGCGACGGCTTGTTCGTACCTCGCGATCGGCAGGAGATTTGAATCCGGTACCACCGTGGCCATCTTGGTGACCCAAGCCTCCACGTCGGCCCACTTTTTCAACTCGCTTGCCGTCTGGGCCCCATGCAAATAAATCAACGATTGAACTTGCTCCTGTATCCCCAGGCGATCCTGTGCGCTCTCGAGCGCTTTGCGCGCCGAATCGTAATGGATCATCGCCGATGCATACTGCTGAAGCTTGTAAGCGCACTCGGCAATCATCAGTCTAGCATCGAGCGATAACTCCCCTTTGGGAAACTCGGCCAACTGCTTGCTAAATCGCTTCGCTGATTCCTCATACTGCTTCTGTTGGTACAACGACAAACCGATTTTGTAGAGGGATTTCTCCTGCAATTCTTTGCTCGAAGACTTGCTTGCTGCAACCGTGTAAGCCTTGACCGCCGTTTCGAAACTCGCGTTATCAAAGTCGGCTTGACCAACGTGAAAATAGGATTCAGCGGCCACTGGACTCTCAGGATACTTCTCGGCAACGGCGCGGAATGAACGGTTGGCTTGCTCGAGTTGCCCAAGCTCTTTCTGTGCCCAAGCCCTCTCGAAGAGAACACGGTCCATCAACGCGTAAGTGGGAAATTCTTGTTCGATCCGATCGAAAATCGCCACGGCACGTTCGAATTGAGAATCCGAAACCAAACCGACTCCGAGCTCGTATAGAGCCTTGACCATCGCCCCCTTGGTCGGATTCTGTTCGATCAGTTTGGTTAAGGCTCCGATCGAGTCCTCAAGCTTTCCAGTTTGCCGCAAGCAGATCGCATTGGCCACGATCGCCTCTTGTGCCAACCCAGGGTTCTTCGTCGAATCGATCACTTGCAGGACCAACTCCTGGGCCTGGGCATATTGATTCTGCTGAATCAACAAATAAGCAGTGTCAAATTTGGCGAAATCTCGCAAGCTCGTATCGGTGTTCTGAACGATGACTCGCTGGTACCAATCGATCGATTCCTGTGTTTTACCCGCCTGGGCCGAAAGCTGTCCGAGCCGAAACTCAGCCTGGGTTTTGAATCGAGACTTTGGAAACTCCTTGAGCAACCTCTCTAAGACCTCCTTGGCCTTGACCTTGTCCTGCTTGGCCTCATGAGCCTGAGCCAAGACCAGTAAAACCTCGTCGGCTTGGCCCCATGTCGAACTCAGTTTCAACGATTGATCCAACGCGGCGATCGACTCGTCGGGTTTGCTGAGCTTCAGCAGACAAGCCCCTTGAAGGAATCGAGCTTCGGCCTGCACCGAAGGATCCTTGCTCTCCTTGACAATCGCGTCGATGCGCACCAGTGCTTTTTCGGGTTGCCCTGCAAGATACTGCGCGGTGATTCCACGCAATTCCCAATTCGTTCTCGAAGGATGGTCCTTGGCCGATTGCACGAGCTTTTCGAAAGCTTCAGAGGCTGCCGGGTGCTCACCGCGCTGCAACAGGGATTCGGCGCGGACATAACCGACGTCAGGAATCAATTCGCTGCCGGCAAAGCGAGTCTCGAAGGCTTCGGCCCATCGCAGGGCCTCTGGTAAATCCCCCATCTGCATCGCAGCAAAAGCCGCATTGTAGGTTGCCCGTGGAGATACCGGTTCGTCGGCATACTCGACGGCGATCTGCTCAAACAACTTCCGGGCCTCGGCCTTGCCTTCTGCGGTTGCAAAAAGCCCATCGGCCAAATCGAGTTTAAGCAAAGCCAACTGGCTCCGCGTCCCAGGAGTTAGGTCCTTGGCGGGAATCCGAGAGGCCCACTCCAAGGCTTCGCGAGCGATGGGAACGACTTGCTCTTTTTGGTTCTGAAGCACCGCGATTTGGCACAGCCAATGGGCTGCCTCAATCGCCTTGGAATCCTTCGACGCGAGCACTTGGACAAACGCTTCCCGAGCTTGTGCGTACTTCTTGTCCCGCATCAAGGCTTGGGCCATCGAAAGCGAAGCGTTTTGCGCATATTTCGAATTCGGAAACAGCGTTGCAAGCTGCTTGTAGGCCTCGGACGACTTCGCATACTGCCCAGACTTGGCTAATGCAAAGGCGTACCGCGAATAGATATAATCGGCCAGCGGGGACTTTTTGAAATCCGCAGTGCCGATCACCTGCTCGTACCTAGCAGCAGCTTGATCGGGTTTGTCCAACTGCAAGGCGATTTCGCCTAATCGAACATTCGCATCGCGAACCAATGGATGCTTGATATGGCCGGCAAGCAGCGCCTCGTAGTTCTCACTTGCAAGTTTCGGTTGCTTGAGTTCCTCATAGGAAAAGCCCAACGCAAAAAGCGCTTCGGGAACCAACGGAGATTTGGTCAGCTTCTTGTTCTGCGCCAACTGATTGTAAAATCCCACGGCCTTTTCGGTATTGCCGAGTCGCGACTCGGCTTCCCCAGCGTAAAATATCGCTCGATCCACCGATGGACTGTCAGGGTACTTTTCCAAAAAAGATGCGAATACCTTCGAGGCCTCTGCCAAGGCAGCTTTAGACTCCTTTTGTGGGTCGCTCCCCAATTGGACCAAACACCAGCCGAGGTTGACCAACGCCTCTTCCTGCTCCTTGAGATCCTTGTCCTCGAGCGATTTTCGAAACGATCCAACCGCATTGGCATAATCCGGTGGCGATTGCTCCTGATAGCAAAGACCCAAATAATAACGCGCACTGGATGCCAAGGGGTCGCCAGGAAAATCCTTGATGAGCCTTTGCCATTGCTCCAGGGCCAACGGATACGCTCCATTGTTTTGGGCGTTGGCCGCATCGGCAAACAACGCTCGGACTCGCTCTTTACGCTTCTCCTCCTCGCTCATTTTGCGAACCGGAGCCGCGGGCTTTGGAGTCCCAGGTGCCTGAAAACCTGGCTTGTTAGGCTGTGGACTAGGCTTGCCAGGTTGCCCCGCGTTGGGGGTCTGCCGGGCGGGCGGTTGACGGTTTTGCGCGAAACCCAACTCGGCAAAATTCGATACCGATCCGAAAACGGTCAACGAGGCCAAAACTGCCACGACCATCCGACGGGCACGACGCCCGCCAAAAACTATGCCCAAAGCGTTCCTATTTGAATGATCTACCATACCCAGCATTCCCTTGTTGGTCCAAGCGTTGGTCTTCGCGCGTTTCGACTCAGGCTGCAATACCGCTGGTATCACCCCTGCATAATGTACAGAAATAATGTACCGAATCGATGGTGGTTCGAGAAACCCCCTGGTTCTTCGGTAGGCTCTCGCCTGCGACCTGAATCGAATCCCCCAAGGACGCACTCCTTAACGGCACAGGCCGCAAATCCCTCACAGATTAACAGCCAAGGGCGATAAGGGGACTTTTCCCGTTGCAAACAGGGGACTGACGTTACAATGGTACAATACACCCAAGGAGCCACTTGGGCCCAATTGCTTTTTTTCATCAGGCTTCGGACTCTCTCGATGCGCATCTTAGTTACCGGCGGTGGCGGCTTCATCGGCTCGCACCTTACCGAGCATTTTCTTCAGCGAGGCGATCATGTCGTCGTGGTCGACGATTTCAGCACCGGGAGCCGCCGGAACCTCGAACACCTCGAATCCGATCCCAACCTCCGCATCATCAGCTCCGACCTCGGCAAAGCCGCCTGTGTGCAAGAAGCCTGCCACGATGTCGATGCGGTCTACCACTTGGCCGCCGCCGTCGGCGTGGCCCTGATCGCCAAGCAACCCACCCAGACCATCCACCGAAACATCTATCCCACACAACTCCTCCTCGACGAACTTCGCCGACATCATCTAGCAGGCAAACCTATCCCGCTGTTCCTAGCCAGCACGAGCGAAGTCTACGGAAAAAACCCCAAAGCGATTTGGAACGAATCGGACGATCTGGTCTTCGGCCCAACGACAAAACCCCGTTGGAGTTACGGAGCAAGCAAAGCCATCGACGAATTCCTATGCATGGCTTGCGTTCGAGAACACCAAATGAAAATCGTCATTGGACGTTTCTTCAACGTCGTCGGACCCCGCCAGTCGGGTGCCTACGGCATGGTCCTGCCCCGATTCGTCGAAGCAGCCATGCAGGGCAAGCCCCTGATGGTCCATGACGACGGCCAGCAAACCCGCTGCTTTGCCCACGTCAACGATGTCGTCTATGCGGTCACCGAGCTGATGCAGCACCCCCAATGC
>Ga0315904_10012647_pt1 | contig 10643 bp, 9 predicted proteins | sample LakEriMetagenome_6_FD_203529 | JGI IMG/M metagenome (GOLD analysis project Ga0315904, IMG submission 203529) | Freshwater fungal communities from buoy surface, Lake Erie, Ohio, United States - Buoy 12 MA120 | ecosystem: Environmental > Aquatic > Freshwater > Lake | place: USA: Lake Erie, Ohio... | reverse complement strand
GGTGCTATTGTCAAGATCATAGATCAAACTCAGATAGCTATGCCCCTTCTTGAAAGCTTTTTCATCAATGCCAATTCTTGGAAGTGGCGAAGCCTCCTTGCGAAGCTTACCTCTCTCAACTGCACGTTCCAATATGCTCCAAGTCGCATCCCACTTGAGACTGAGGATCTTCATCGACCCTTTGACATTTTGAGTCTCTTGCAATAGATCGATTGCAAATCTTTCGAAGAGGATGGTGAATCGACTGCTTCCTTCCGCCCAGGGGACAGACACTGTCTTCACACTATGCTCTGGACAATTGACTCGTGGAACCTTCGCAGAAAGAATGGTCTTGAATTGACAGGAATCCAGATGTCGCCAGCGGCGTTCCTCTCCATGGTCATAACATGGAAGGAGCTCATCGCATTCGGGGCAACAAAACTTGGTACCGCGCGGGTGCTCCACTTTCACCAAAACTTCACAGGCCTGAACATCCAGCTTCACACATTCCACAGTCCATGGGGAAGCTAATCCAAGTATCTGCTGATAAAATGCCTTCTCCTGCACTGGATGGACCGTAAAAGATCTGGAATTGCTCCGTGTGGAAGATCCCTGTTCAACTCGAAACGTCTCTACCTCCCGAATTCGACCACGAACAAGCGAAATGGCAGCGACTCCTGCTAGCAAAGTGCGTTTTTGAATAACTCATTTTTCACTCGAAATTAAAGAAATTTGAAGGCCTGACTCATTGGGAAGTCGAACGAAAAATGGCGTTGACCTTGGTTCATTACCGTTGCTAAAACGCAAGTTCGTTGCATGTTGGGGTTGAGCAATTAGAACAATCGTTTTTCGGACTCGTGACGATACAAGAAAGTGCCTAGGTGCGTTGTGATCGAATCTCTTGATCCTGGCTTCTTCAGTTCCGAGGAGTTGGCCCAAATCGGTTTTCGCGAGTTTGGCAACAATGTTCGTATCGCGCGCAACAACGTCATCATTTGCCCTAAGAATATTTCCTTAGGTAATAACGTTCGAATCGACAGTTTTTGCTCGATACTGGCAATGGGCGGAGAACTGAAAATTGGTTCGTATGTTCATATTGCAGCCTACTGTTACGTGAATGCTAGCGCAGGTGTCATCATCGAAGATTTTTGCGGCCTCTCCCAGGGAACGAAAGTTTACAGTCGAAGCGATGACTATTCCGGCGAGTTTATGACCAATCCAACGGTACCGGCCAAGTACACGAACGTGATATCGGGAAAGGTGACATTTCGAAAACACTCGCTGATTGGTTCGAGTAGCGTCGTCTTGCCTGGCGTTACGGTGGGTGAAGGAGTATCGGTCGGAGCGTTGTCGTTCGTTGCACGTTCCCTTGAACCCTGGTTTGTGTACTTTGGATCACCCGCCAAAAAGATGTGGCCGCGATCTCAAAACCTCCTCAATCTAGAAAAAGAGCTGAGAGAATCCGTTGAACAGTTTTAGCTAACCCAACGGATGAGCGTAGCGCCCCAGGAATAGCCCACCCCAAAGCCCACCAACATTACGAGATCACCGGACTTGATCTTCCCCTCGTTCAACGCATCCTTGATGGCAATCGGTATGGTTGAAGAAACGGTATTTCCGTATTCCCCCATCGAGATATGGAACTTCTCGGATGGAATCTTGACCTTTTTGCGAAGGTGTTCTAGCATAAACTGATTGGCCTGATGGAAGACAAAACAATCAATTTCCTCAAGGGACTTGCCAGAACGGCGAAGCAACTCTTGTACGGCTTTGGGAACAGATGCCAAGGTAAAGTTAAATATCTCTGAGCCGTTCATATACAGATTATCTTGCGACCGATAGTTGCCGCAATCATCTGATGCTACCAAAGCCGATCGGGCTGTCTTTTCCTGTCGCATGCCAGAAGTGGGAACGATCAAATTCTTATACCCTGACCCATCGGTACCGTAGACAAAGGGACCGATGCACTCCTGATTGTATTCCTCTTGAGGGTCGGCTCGAATTAGGATTGCGGCTGCTCCATCGCCAAACAGAGTCCTAACGCTTTTGTCCCTCGGATGAACATACTTTGTGTAAGTATCGGCGGTGATCAAAAGCAGTGAATTCGATTGCCCTGTTTCGACAAGTCCTTTGGCTAAACCGAGTCCATAAACAAACCCTGAGCATCCAAGATTGAAATCGAGAGCGCCCGCTGACGTCGGAATTCCTAATCGATCCTGGATGATACAGGCAGTTGTTGGCAATTGAAAATCGGGACTCTGAGAACAGAAAAGAAGAAAGTCAACGTCATGCGACTGGCAAACATTCGTAGCGAACAGTTTCTGCGCGGCCAGAACACCTAAGTCAGAAGCGCATTCGTCTTTACTCGTGATGTGGCGAGTAGAAATGCCCGTCTTTTCATGGATCTTCTCAACAGACCACTCCGGAAAGTCTGCGGCCAACATTTCGTTAGTAAGCAGACCTTTAGGCAAGTAATACTCAATCGCTTTGATCGATGCTCTAATCCCCATTCTAATGCGCTGTGTAGCCTCCATCAATGACGAGCGTGGTTCCCGTGATCCATCTCCCCGTATCGGCCAGCAGAAATGCGATGGCATTTGCAACATCTTCAGGCGTGCCAATTCCTAACGGATGCATAGATACAATTGCAGCTACTTGCTCTGGAAGCAACGACTGAAACATCGTATCCATCATTTCCGTTCGTACCATCGCAGGTGCAACGGAGTTGACCCGAATCTTCTCACGAGCAAGCTCCATTGCTAACGTTTTGGTTAGTGAGACCAATGCACCCTTTGTCGCTGAATAGGTGGCTTGCCCAGCCTGTCCTACTAGGCCCATAACGGAAGATAGGAAAACGACGGAACCACCTTGTGAATCCACGACACCCTTTTGTCGAAAACCCTTTACCAGGGACAACGCCGCCACGATGTTGATTCGCATCATGTCTTCTATCTCATCGTGAGATGTGACTCGAAGTGGTTTTGTCAACTGCGTCCCCGCACTGTGCACGAGACCGTGAAAGGTACCGACTTCTTTTGATACCGACTTAAGCCAGTCCGGTATCTTGATTGTGTCAGATAAGTCTATTTCTTCGACGTGATGAGGGCCACCTTCCAAACGACTACGCGTTGCCTCCAGACGTTCGGGATTTCGGCCAACAATGACAAGCTCGGCTCCCAATCGGCTTAACAATATAGAAGTTTCGCGACCGATTCCCGAAGAGCCACCCGTGACCAAGATTCGGCGACCGACCAACTCCATAGGATTATGCATTTTGAATTATCCCGCGAGCTTGTCTTCGACTAACTCAAGCAAATCTCCAACGCCCGTCGCCGCAGCGATCTTGGTTGCCGGAAACGATACTCCAAACTCCTCATCGACCATGGCAATGAATGCCATGACTGCCAATGAGTCCCATCGTTCCAGTTCGACAAACTTTTCCGTGCCTTGGATCGAACCTTCGTCCGCTTCAATCGCAGATTCCAATTTGGATAAAAATTGTTGTCGTGTCACAGCTATCCCCTTTTCCAATGAACTCAACTATGCCATCTTGGCCAGTTCTGCGAATCGGCCTTCAGATCGAGTGTCTCTACAGAACCAAATTCTTCAGCAGCCTCGCTCCCTGACGCAAACTAACACGTCCGCGTGCTCCATTTCAATGCCAGTTTCACGCTGTAGCCTGTCAACTAGGCCGGCTTGCAAATCTCTTGAGAGGTTTTAAATTGTTCGCCCTTCTTCAAGGTTTCCCGAAATAATGCTAGCCACCGTTGCGTTGCTGAATACCAAGTTTGTTCTCTCATGCGGCACTCTGAGTTTGGTGAATTCCCATTTCGACTCGAATCCTTCCAGTGCCTTCAGCGACCGAACTAGGTACCCGCGATGCACATGGCGTCGTTGCAGCCACTTTCTGCCAGCACGAAAACTGAATGGACTCGTTGATGAAACAAGGATAACGCCTCGGTGTTTTTGGGATATGGATAAATCCACAAACGGCTGCTGTTGCTTGACTTAAGTTCAAGGAGAACAAAAAACTCACCGGGTACAGCTGGCATTGTTACTCGTATTGACTCAAGAATCGCGAACCACTAATTTATGTACATGGAAAGGAATCCTATGTCTACAGCAAAAAGATTTGTCCGGGTGGCCGAGCCCGTCTTGGATGGAAACGAAAAGAAGTACGTTTTGGACTGTCTGGAAGAGAATTGGATCTCTTCGAAAGGCAAGTACATAGACCGTTTTGAAAAACTTCTCGCGGAGTACTGTGGTACTCGTTGTGCAGTTGTAACAAATAATGGCACAACTTCTTTGCATCTCGCGTTGTTGGCGCTCGGCTTGGATAGAGGCGATGAAGTGATAATGCCATCACTTTCCTATGTGGCTACTGCTAACGTGGTGCGGTACTGCAATGCAACTCCCGTATTCGTAGACTCGGAGCGACGTTTTCTTTCGATCGATCCAAATCGAATAGAGGCAGCAATTACGCCGAAGACAAAAGCGATTATGACAGTACCACTCTACGGTCATCCTGTAGATATGGATCCAATCAAGGAAATCGCGGACAGGCATGGGGTTTCAGTAATTGAGGATTCTGCTGAGTCGTTGGGAGCAGAGTACAAGGGAAGAAAGGTTGGTTCACTTGCAGAGTGCTCTTCATTCAGTTTCTTCGGTAACAAGACTATCACGACGGGAGAAGGCGGCGCAGTTACAACCGACGATGAGTCGCTTGCCGAACGAATGCGGTTCTTGCGTGGGCAGGCTGTTGATCCAAATCGTAGCTATTGGCACCCGGAGATTGGGTACAACTACAGGATGACAAACGTAGCAGCAGCGATTGGCGTAGGCCAAGCAGAAAGGTTGGAGAAACACACGGCGAAAAGGAGAGATATCGCCAAGAAGTATCGCGAGCACCTATGGAGTTTTCAGGATTTGGTCGAACTCCCAGCTGAAGCGGATTGGGCTTTGCACTCATACTGGATGTATACCATTCTAATTCCTGGGCAGATTGGTTGCGATCGCGATGAAGTGATGAGCCAGATGCTAGCTGCTGGAATTGAAACCCGGCCTGTGTTCTACCCAATTCACACTATGCCCGCCTATCGAGGATTGGCAAAGAAGCCGTTTCCTGTTGCGGAAGACTGCAGTCGAAGAGGCATTAACCTACCTACGCACGGAGCGTTGACAGACGAAGATGTTGCTTTTGTCGCTGAAAATTTGGTCAGTATTGTGAAGAATTTGGCGGCTAAACCCAGTACAGTGCGTCGAGTTGCTTAGCTCTCAATTCAAGCTGGGCATCGATTACTTGCATAGAATGAAAGTCTTTTATGGGTCGAATCATGAGAATTGGAATATGGTGTGCCTACCACGTGACACTTGAGCCTTCAGAAGGTATCGGCGTGTTTGCTCACAACCTTGCTTTGGGACTAAGCTCGATGCAGGAAAAAGTGGAAGTAGTCATGGTTGCTCGCAACGGTCAAGAGGATGTCATGTCTCCGACCGTGAGCAAAGGCAACGGACGGATTCGTGTATTCTCGATCGAATCGTTTTCTAAACACATTGCATCAGAGGCAAATGGCAAAGAAGAAGTCCAGAGTCTCAAGCTGCAGCTCGATACGATCCGTCATGCTCATCAGCGGGCGTCGAGACGAAGCCTGGATCGCTATGAAAGCAAAATAACCAGGGTCATTGAAAGGTTTTCCGGCAGATCCAGACTTGGCAATCGAGTTTCTGGTTCGCTAGCTTATTTTGCTTTTGGGGCCAACAAAGTGTATCGGGAATTTCTTAGAGTAAAGAGCCGACGCATAGAGAGAAAGTTAGGGCGGGAGAACTCAGAAGTTGTTAACGCTCCCTCGCATCAATTGCTCGAGCATTGTGATGTTTGGTTAGTCCCCTATGTTTGTTTGGACATGAAGTTCTCCAAGCCAACGGTCGTTACGATTCATGACTTGGTGACCTACCACTTTCCAGAAACCGTTAGTCCAGAGGCCTTGATTTCGATCAAGCAGCTTGTTGCAAAAGTGTCCGAGCAGTCGACGATTGCTGCTTGCTTGACCGACTTCATTAGGAGAAACGACCTTATCGGCCAGCTAGGTCTTCCGGAAAGCAAAATTCGGGTGGTGTCGCCCGCGCCGCCCATCGATTTTCAGACACCTCCTCGTTTTGAGGATGCTGCGGCTGAGTACCCCATCCTGCATTCCAAGTACATTCTTTACCCTTCCGCGTTTAGAGCCTACAAAAACCATCAAGCTCTGATACATGCGATCCGCATACTCAAGGATAGAGGTGACAGGGAAACACAAATTGTCTTCACCGGCATTCAGTCGATGCCTGAGAATCTAAGAAAGCTCGTTTCTGAGAATAGGGTCGAAGATCGAGTTCATACCTTAGGAAAATGCCCAAGAGATGTACTCAGCTTGCTATATCAGCGAGCAGTGGGAACGGTAGTGCCTTCCTTGTATGAGCAAGGGTCGTTTCCTCTTATGGAAGCATTGCATTGGCAGTGCCCGATAGCGTCATCTCGAATTCCCTCGCTCGTAGAGCAGTTCTCACCCCTGGGGCAGTCAATGCTGCATTTCTCGCCACACGACTATGAAGAGCTAGCAGACACGATCGAGACTTTGCGAGATTCGCGAGAAAGAGTGTTGCAATCCCAACAGTATATGAAGTCTCGAATCTTTGACCGAACGTGGAAGGATGCTGCCGAGGATTGGGTTCGCGTCTTCAGAGAGGCGATTGTCATGTATGAAAAATCCAAGGACATCACACCAACAACCAGTTGTAAAGCGGCGTGATTCACTATCGAAAAGTCATTGGCAGGAAATCGCTGAGCGAGCGTTGTCAGCCATTCCGGTCTCAGTCTCGCTTATTGCCAAGTCCAAGTTAACGAGAAGGCCGAATTCTTTAATCGCCTATTCACGCATTTAGTGAACTTGACGCAAATCGGTGGAACTGCGATAGACACACAGCATCTAGCCCCGTCTTGTCAGCCCCAATTGCGCACCAAGTTAGTATTTTTCGCCAAAGCACTCGACAATGTATTTTTCGTCGATGACGATGACTAAAGGATCAATATGAAGAATTTTCGCAGAGCTGTTCGAGAATCCTTTCAATACTTTCCAGCAATTGTCCTGGCAACCATATGTTCCATTGGGATCGCTTTTCTATGGGGCTCCAATATTGGGGCATTGTATCCCGTGATCGACTTGACACTCAAAGGCGAATCCATTCAAGGTTGGGTTCAGAAGAGCATAGATATCCATGAAGCAGAAAAAGCGGCAGCCAAATCCGAACTCGTACTAAAAACACAAAACGGAAACCAGTCTGATGACGCGAATGCTCGATCAGCAATTCGCGGCCTCGAACACAAAATAAAACAAGCAGAAACCGCGATTTACTATCGCCGCATAGCACTTAGCTACTCGCAGGCACTGCTTCCCAGAGATCCTTTTCAAACCATTTGTGCAATCATGGGGCTCCTGGTGGTGAGCACGCTCGTAAAGCATCTGTTGATGCTAACCAATGATTTGCTCTTAGGATATGCGGCGTCGGCAATCGTGCGAGATCTGCGCAGGAGAGTGTTCGCTAAGGCGCTTTCCATGGATCGGACTACTTATCAAAATCACGGAACCAGCGGGTTGCTTGCGACGATTACGTCTGCTGCGGACTCCCTTGCGCAAGGCCTAATGGCACTGTTCGGGGTAGCAATTCGTGAACCTCTACGAGTAGTATCTTGCTTGATTTTCGCATCATTCATATCTGTGAAGCTACTGCTTTTGTCGGCGGTGTTGGCACCAATGCTACTTTTGGTAGTTGTCTTCTTCAACAGGACCATTCGCAGCATTTCCACTTCGATTTTGGGCAAGAACGTTGGATTTCACGAGATTTTGCTAGAAGCCTTAAACAACATTTTTACTGTTCAAGCATTTACGATGGAGAAACAGGAAAATGAAAAGTTTGAGGAGTGCACCAAAGACATGAGACGCATCAGTTTGAAGATGATTTTCTATACTGGTTTGAGCAAACCATTGACTGAATTGATTGGTGTTGGGATGGTTGCGATAGCTGTTTGTGCTGGAGCCTATCTCGTTGTAAACAAGCAAACTCATATCGGATTCCTGCACATTCGGGACACGCCACTTTCGATTACCGACTTGCTGATGTTTTTTGGTTTCTTGATTGGCGCGAGCGATCCTTTGCGAAAGCTCTCAGGCGTTTCGATCGTAATCTATGGTGGTGCGATGGCATCGAATATGCTCTACGCAGTACTCGACGTTCCATCCAATGTTACCGCTGCACAGTCACCGGAAGTACTCAGAGGACCTGGGCACCGATTGTCAATCCAGGACCTTTCGTTTTACTATCATCAACATCATCCAGTATTGCAGGACGTGAATTTGGACATCGGTTATGGTTCAACCGTTGCAATCCTCGGACCTAACGGTAGCGGCAAATCGACATTGATTCATTTGCTTTGCCGTTTCTACGATCCTACTGGTGGACGAATCTGCTTAGGGAATGTTGATATCAAGCGACTTTCGCTGCACGACCTTCGTAGTCGCATTGCGATAGTGAGTCAGAGTACTGAGCTCTTCAACCGAACAGTATTGGAGAATATCCAGTATGGTTCCCCAGAGGCGACGCAAGAACAAGTGTATGATGCTGCAAAGCTTGCGCACGCCCATCGGTTTATTACCGAGTCCTTGAGCGAAGGCTATGAAACGGTCGTTGGACAAGGCGGACAGAAACTGAGTGGAGGGCAACGGCAGCGCATTGCACTGGCTCGGGCTATTCTTCGAAAGCCAGAGATCCTCATCCTCGATGAATCCACCAGCCAAATCGATATGGAAAGTGAACTCCAAATTCGAGAAACACTCCAACAAATGAAGGGCTCGATGACCATCATCATCATCACCCACCGCGAAGCTCTGACCGCTCTCGCCGATGAAGTTTACACCATCCAAAACGGTCGACTTTTCCCTTCACAATACAAACTCGCGGCCGCATAGGAAAGAGACCGAGTGAGGACCTTTCCTCCATCCGTGAAGATCCGTGTTCATCCGTGGCTGCGATCGATCACCAACGCAGCAAACATGTGCCCCAGGAAAGACCGGCTCCAAATCCGCAAAGAAGGACCAAATCACCGCGTTGCAGTCGCCCCTCCCGGTTGGCTTGATCCAACGCCAATGGGATACTTGCGGCCGAGGTGTTCCCGAAGCGATCCACATTCACTACCATCCGCTCGCGCGGTATCGAAAAATGTTTGATCGCCGCATCGAGGATCCGAATGTTCGCTTGATGCAGGATTACCAAATCCACATCTTCCGGCCGCACGCCCGATGCCACCAAAACATCGTTGACGCTATCCTCGACAACACGAACCGCCCATTTGAAAACCGTTCTGCCATCCATCTGCAAATACTGACGCCCAATCGATAGCGAATCCGACGTCAACGGCTCGCGCGATCCCCCGCCAGGAATACACAACGCCTCCGACTCACCCTCCGCACCCAACGTAAAGCTCAATAAGCCACTGCTCGTTTGGCCATGACTAGACAGGCCATCGCGCGATGACTCTTCGCAGGGTTGCAACAATGCTGCCCCCGCTCCATCGCCGAACAACGGATATGTCCGCACATCCGATGCGTCGATCGTTCGGCTCATCACTTCACTGCCTATCACCAACGCATTGCGAGCCATTCCGCATCGAACATACTGAGCGGCTGTCACGAGCCCGACCATGAATCCTGAACACGCCGCGTTGATGTCGAATGCGGGTGCAATGCAAGCTAATTTACGCTGAAGCAAACACGCCGTGCTGGGCGTGATATAATCCGGGGTTATCGTGGCACAGATCAATAGGTCGACATCCTTGGCCTGCACGTTTGCGTCCGCCAAACAGGAAAGAGCAGCCGCATACGCCAAATCGCTTGCCGCTTCGCTTTCGCTAGCTTTCCTGCGTTCTAGTATTCCGGTCCTTTGGACGATCCAGTCGCTATCGCAGCCCAACGAAACGAGATCGGCGTTCGTCACAATCTGCTCAGGAACGTACGATCCCGTGCCGGCGACGCGGACCCCTGGGCAGACTCCGATTCTGCCTCGGCCACTAGCGCTCACAGTGGAATCGGTGTGGGGATGGTTTGGCAAAGCCGTATGCGAATCTGACGTCGCGATTTCCGATGGAAGCATTGAAGAGAAAAGTGAGTGGACCATGCACGAGTAAAAACGAACAACGGCAAAGCGTCTTAGCCATCATGAACAACAGCACAGAGTATACCAATCCCCTTAAATTCCGTAACCTCTCAGCTCTCTGCGGATTGCCTCAACGAATTGCTATTTACCCAGTCTGCCCGATTCTGCTAGGGTGCTCAAGGACCCAGAATGCGCCTGAGGATAGGCGTTTTGTCATTTGGAAATAGAAGAGGGAGGAACCCTGCAATGCACTTAATTCGACTGGATATCGATCGCAAGAACTCAGCCGCTCATCTGCAGGTTGGACCGTTCGGTGGTGGACTCAACGCGGTGTTCGCCCCGATTCAAGGTGGCAGTGCGACCATGGCACGCTTCGTTCGAAGCATTCTTTTTCGTGGCAACTACGTCAACGAAGTCTTCGAGACCGAAGAAGGGGAATCCATTGACGGCGCCATGCAGTGGGTCGACTCGACTGGCCA
>Ga0315904_10012646_pt1 | contig 10643 bp, 24 predicted proteins | sample LakEriMetagenome_6_FD_203529 | JGI IMG/M metagenome (GOLD analysis project Ga0315904, IMG submission 203529) | Freshwater fungal communities from buoy surface, Lake Erie, Ohio, United States - Buoy 12 MA120 | ecosystem: Environmental > Aquatic > Freshwater > Lake | place: USA: Lake Erie, Ohio... | reverse complement strand
GTGGCCGGGTATGCGCAGGCGGTGATGCGCAGCCGGGAGCCGCAGCCATGATCGACCACCCCACCCTCGCCCAGCTCTGGAGCGCCGCCCACGTCTGCGACCCATGCGGCCGCGCCTGGGGCACACCACGACCGGACCCTGCGGCGATCACCTGCTGGCACGGCACCTGCCATCTGTGCGGGCTGGAGCTGGCCGTCAGCCACGTCCGGCACTACGGCTACCTGCACCGGGGGCTGGCGTTGGTGCAGGGGATGCAGCGTGGCTGAGCCCATGCCCTGCTGGTGGGTCACGATCCGGCTCGATGCCTGCCGCACCCGTGATGAAGTGATCCAGGCCCGCAGCGCCTATGCCGCGGGCTGGCTCTATCGGCAGATGCATCCCACGGTGGAGGTGCTCGGCGTCAGGCCGGTCACGCGCTGATCGGCTATAGTGCCGATGTCACCCGTTGAGCTTGAGCGCTCCGGCTGACGCCCCACAGCATTCTGACAATGACCACCACCGCCAACCGGGCGCTGCAGGCACTGCGCGCCATCGACTGGGCCACCATCGGCCGCCGGCTTGATCGCGCCATCGCCATCACGATCAGGGCCGCTGAGCTGCTGCTGATGCTGGCCGCGCTGGCCATCGAGACCGCCTACGAACACCGCCAGCAGATCCGCGCCGCCCTGGTGCGTGCCGTTGCGGCATTGATCGTCGCCGCGCAGGTGACGCACCGCGCCGGCCGCTGGACCCGCCAGGTGCTGCACACCATCAGCGAGCGCTCTGCCGCTGTGCTCCCGCAGCAGCCGCTGCCGGCCGTTGCACCGATCACCGCCACGCTGCAGGCCACTCGCGAGGCGCTGGAGCGGCTGGTGGCGCGGCTGTATCCGGTGCCGGCGCAGGGCTGACACTCACCGCGGCCAGCTGGTGCCCCTACAGGCTGGCCGCTAGTGCACCTGCACCACTTATCACCCAGACTCGTTGCGGTGCAGCGGGTCTGGCCCGGTAGTACATCCGCTCAGGCCGATTTGTGACGCGATGTAACAGCGACTGTCACACCCCCTGTGGAGAAACGGTATTCCACAGGTTCGCCCGTACTACTTCGCCCAAACCCCAGTTGCCGCAATGTATCTCGGCTGCAGTACGCCTGACCTACTCGGCCCCGTTTGGTATCACATCGCTACCGACTAGCCCGCCCCTTGTGACGGTTTAGGGCACAAGTGATGTGCCAGTCGTGTGCCAGTTTCTCCTTATCGTGCCACTTGTTGATCGTCACACGCGCTGCCAGACCCATTGCGCCGCAGTCGGTCTGGCCGATTCTGGTACGCCTGCACCACCGGCCGGCATGCGCTACGGCGTGACGATCTGGCGCACATTGGGCGAGTCCCACCGCACCACCACCCATGGGCGTCATCGCTGATTCACTCCGCGCCAATCTCCGGGCCATGGCCGAGGCCGACGCGCGGCTCTACCGCGGGCTCGCCGCCGAGCTGGCCGCCACGCCGGCCACCCGGCCGGCGCTCGCAGGCGACGAGATCGCCGCCGCCATCGCCCTGCTGGAGGCGAACGGCTACACGGTCACCCGGCCCTGAGCGGGCCGCACACGGGGCGTCACCACGGCGCCCCACACCGACCACCACCACGCGCGACACACACCGCCATGCCTGACATCACCGCCACCGACATCGCCGCCCTGGAGGCGGAGATCGCCGCCATCGAGGCGGAACACGCCGTCACCGCCGCGCGGGTGGACGCGCTGCTGTCGCGCCCGGTGGCGCCACGGCCCATCACCACGCGCGAGCGGATGGACGCGCTGTGGGCGGGTGTCGCTCAGCTGGAGCGCGACAGCCGCGTGCAGGAGCGCTACCAGCGCCGCATCGCCCGCGCGATCGACGCGCTCTGAGCGCCGCCTACGCGCCCCTGCAGGGCGCCTCCGCCCCGCCCCGCGTGCGTCACACCGTCACGCACCCCACAGGCCCCCTCCCGGCGCTCCTGTGCGCCAGTCCGTCACCCCACCCCACTACGCCATGACTGACTACGACATGCACGACCTGATGCGCGAGCAGATGACCGCCATCTACGTCGATCTCACCGCTCTGGGCCTGATGCCCGAGCAGTACGACCAGCGCCTGACGCGGGCACTGCAGCTGCTGCGCGATGCCAGCGCTCTACTGGAGGAGTGCCGTGGCTGATACCAGTCGCACCCGCACCGCCCGCTGGCGCCGCCGCCTAGCCGGCCTGCCTGACCCGGGCGCGCCGCAGCCGTGCCCGGAGTGCGGCCGCTTGGTGCGCTCCGCACGCACGGCGCCGCTGTGCTCGCAGTGCTGGAAGCGATCGCCTGCGGGACGTGACGCCAACCGCCAGCGCATGGCTGCCACCAGGGCTGCACAGCGGCAGCAGGCAAGCGACGTGTTGCAGAGCTGAAACACTGCAGCGGATGCGCTGCCGATCTGCGATTGATCCGCTATGCTGCGTTCTGCTGCAGCACTGCAGCGCAGATTTCCACTGCTGTCCATGAGCACATCCTTATTCGCCCTGACCGGCGACGCGCTGCTGTTGCAGCGCCAGATAGACGACACCGCCGAGCGACTGTTCAGCGAAGACCCCGCGGACGTGGCCGCCGCCACCGAAGCGCTGGAGCAGCTGATCACCGCCGAGGCCAACAACCGCCAGGCCCTCGCGTCCAAGGCTGACGCCTGGTGCTGGGTGATCGACTCCCTGCGCAGCCAGGCCAGCGCTCGCCGCGAGCACGCCACCCGCCTGCGCGAGCTGGCCGATCACGCTGAGCGTCGGGCCGAAGCCCTGCAAGACCAGCTGGTGGCAGCCCTCGGCCGCGTGGATCCCGACGCCACGAAGTGGGAGCTGCCGGAGCACCGCATCACCAGCCGCAAGACCGTCGCCGTCGAACTCGATCCCGACCTGGCGCCCGAGGATCTGCCCGAGCAGTTCCGCCGGGTGAAGACCACCACCAGCGCCGACCGCACTGCCCTGGCTGCTGCCCTCAAGGCCGGCGAGGCCATCGACGGCGCCCAGCTGGTGGAGCGCCGCAGCTGGCGCATTGCCTGACCCGTCCCGCTGCAAATCTGCAATGCCATCCCCAAGCTGTGAAGGCGCTCTATCAGATGCCGTGCTCCAGGCCGCCCGCGCCGCCTTGGCCGACTTCCCAGGCAACCCCTACGCCGAAGACCCCTGGCAGCACTGCGGGCCTCGCAACCAGCCGCTGCTGGTCCTGCTCGATGCGCTGGTTGATGCCAGCACCGCCGTCGCTGCAGCCATCGCGGACAACTGCTGGGACGACTGCCTTCCGATCCCGGCCGATGGCGCCAAGGGCATGGCCGCGGCCCTCCACCGCATCGCCGACACCATCACGGCCGCTGCTGCTGCGCCAGATGCCGCCGGCTGGAGCCTGCCATCCATGACCGGTAAGGAGCTGGTGTGAGCCATGCCTGTCTTCCTCGTTACCTACTCCTCCACCCGCCAACACCGTGATGTCATCCATGAAGTCGAATGGATCTGTGACAGCTCCTACGACCGCGCACGCGCACGCGCGTCGTTTGAGCGCCAGTTCCCCTCAGCTGCCGTCGTTTCTGTCGAGCAGCTCGAATCCTGAGCCTCGCCGCAATCCCGCCACCGTCGCCCGCACCGGCGTACGCGTTCTCGGTGAGCTCGCCCTGCTTGCGTTCGTGGTGACCGCATGGTTGATGGCCACCCACGCGCTGCACACCGAGCAGCGCCAGCAGCAGCAGATGGAGAGGCTCCGCTGATGGCCACCCGGTACCCACTCCCCACCGACGAGCCGATCAGCGTCGGCGAAGGCATCACCCGCACCAGTGACCCAAAGGCCCGCCTGTGGCCTGTGACGGTCACATTCACCACCGGCGCCAGGCCGCTGCGCACCACCATCCGCGCCGTGAGCGCCAACCAGGCCGAGCAGTTCGCCCGCGCCCGTCACCCTTACGCCCGCTCTATTGCGGTGGGGAGGATCTCCGAATGACCGACACCGAACTCACCCTCCTGTTCCAAGAGTGGTGGAAGCAGTCTTACCCAACACCACCAGGTCAACATGCCCTGGCCACGCACGTCGGCTGGGGCAGGTATCTGCTGGAGCAGATCCAGCAGCGGCAGCAACGTGAGCAGGAGCGCTGATCATGCTGGAACTTCTCGCATCGGCAGCGCTCTCTATGCGCTGCAACGTCTACTACAACAGTGCCACACCACTACATCGCTCGGTCCCATGCCAAGCATGGTTCCGCAGTGGCCGCATCGCTCGCGTTGATGTCTGGCTACCGCATGCCGGTCGCCGATACGACTGGACCGTGGGCCATCACGCCGTGACAGCGGATCCGCGATGGCCGGAATGCCTGCGCTACACGCGTGAGGAAGGCAATCAGTTTCAGGTCTGCACCGTCAAGTCACCGCAGGAGATTGGCCGTGATTGATCACTCTCTCCGCGTGGCCCTGTGCCACAACATCACCGCCAGGGCGCACCTGGCCGGGGCTGAAGCGGCGGAGTTGGAGCGACAGGCTGCCGCCGCCCGCCTCCGCTATTGGCGAGACCTGGCCGCAGTGCAGGCCCTGATGGGTCGCCCGTGGCCTGAGGCGGAAGCGCTTGGGGTGGAGCCGTGCTGAAATCTGACCGCTGGATCCGCGAGCAAGCCGCCGCCGGCATGATCGAGCCATTCGTGCCGGAGCTGGTGCGGGAGGTGCTGCCCTACGACGAGAACCGGGGGCTTTACCAGGACCGGAACTGCAAGGTGCTTTCCTACGGCTGCAGCTCCTATGGCTACGACCTGCGCCTGTCGCCCAAGGAGTTCCTCATCTTCCGCCACATCCCCGGCACGGTGATGAACCCCAAGCGGTTCAACCCCGCCAACCTTGAGCCGGCGCCGCTGCACTCTGACGAAGACGGCGACTTCTTCATCCTGCCAGCGCACAGCTACGGGCTCGGCGTGGCGGTCGAGCAACTGCGCATCCCGGACAACATCACCTGTCTCTTCATCGGGAAGAGCACCTATGCCCGCTTGGGCCAGATTGCCAACCTGACGCCCGGCGAGGCCGGCTGGCAGGGTCACCTCACCTTGGAGTTCAGCAACTCATCCGGCGCCGACTGCCGCATCTACGCCAACGAAGGCGTCGTCCAGGCACTGTTCTTCGAGGGTGAACCCTGCGAAGTGACCTATCACGACCGGGCTGGGAAGTATCAGGGCCAGGGCCACCAAGTTGTTACCGCGAAGGTTTGAGATGGGCACACCACACAAGGCCACGCCGAAGCAGTGGCGAATCCTGCAGGACTACGCCGTTTGCGACGACTATGAGGACTCTTGCATCCTCGAACTCCGCGACCGCATCGCCGCGCTAGAGGCAACCGCCACCTGCCCCCACTTCATCAGCAGCGACGAGGGCACCAGCTACTGCGGGCTGGCGGAGCAGGGCAACTCATCAGCCGGCCTTACAGGTTCCAACCATCCGGCGAAACCAGATAGTTCACCCGCCCCGGCCACTCAGCCGACGCCTCACGGCTATGCCTATCTCTACCCCAGCCCCTCAGGCGGAACCGTGATCAAGTTCGGCAGTGGGCGAGAGATCAACGGATCCCGCCCGATCAAGGCCATTCCCTACTGGTTGGGCGTGCCCCCAGCCACCAAGAGCCCAGCCGCCCCGCATGCCGGCCATGTCCGACTTGCCCCGCTGCTCTGGCTGCTTTGGAACCATCAGGGCAGCGGAAGTCCTGTGGGGCAGCCCATCCGCAAATACTTGGGGATGGGGCAGTTTCAAGGCATGACCAAGGAGCAGGTGGAGGCTGCCAAGAGCTATCCATCCATTCCATTCCCTGCCCAGCCCGCGGCGGCCGGTGGGCTGGTGATGGCAGTTCACAACGCCATCGCGACGGAAATGGGGCATGGCCCCACGGAAGCCCGCGCCGCGATCCTGGCCGTGGCGGCATGGCTGGAGCAACGCTCCTACGTCATCGCCAACGGCAGCCAGTGGGCCGAACGGCTCCGCGAGGAGGTGCAGCGCCATGGCTGACTTCATCCGCATCAGCAGCAACGGCGGCCGGATCGGTCGCTTCTGCTGGGTCAACAGTGACCTGCGCGAGAGCCACCGCAGCTATGCGGTCGTCTGCGGAGACATCGGCAACCGGGCTCCATGGCTCTACGCCCTTGGCTGGTGGGGCAGCACCTACTTCTGCTCGCCCCATCCCGCACGACCTGGAGAGACATGGTGATGGCCCGCACTGAACACTTCCAAGCCGGCACCCTCCGCATCGAGGCCCAGCGCATCGACAACGGCTGGCACTTCTATGCCTGGCGCCCGCATGTCAGCCAGGCGTTCACCGACGGCGCCAGCCTGCTGCGTTGGGCGAAGTGGCCGATCAAGACACCGACCGGCGACGCGCTCAGGCAATGGCTTGCGGGCCTGGATGCAGCGCTCACGCCGGAGCCAGCAGCAGCTGAACCCAACGACCAGACCCAGACGATCATCTGATGCCGCGCCCCAATCGCCTCGCCGACGAGGCCATCTTCGACATCCTCACCGCTCACCACATCAGCCACAGCGAGATGGGCCGGCGCCACGACCGCAGCCACCAGGCGATCGCGCAGATCCGCAACGGGCAGACCCACGCTGATCGCCTGCCGGAGATCCCCCGCTGGACCACCGGCCGAACCTGCGAGCAGTGCCAGCACTGGGCCCGCCCCGGGCACTGCAGCTTGGGCTTCCCCGATCCGCTGGTGGAGTCAACGGCCTTCGCCGGTGATTGCGCGTGTTTCGCGGGGGTGACAGCATGAGCGCCGACTTGGCCACCATCATCGCCAATGTCACCGCCAGATATGACGCGGCTACAGCCGCAGGTCAACGGCGATCGGTTCCTGTCTGGCAACAACAATCCGAGACACGACAGCGCGAAGCATCGCGGCGATCTCGTCATCGCGGACTTCATCCCACCACGCAGGATCCGCCAGCTTCCGCACCAGCTCACCATCAGCGCTCGGCCGCGTGAGCACTTGATCTAGCCGCTGCTGTTTGGCAGCGATCACCGGCGCCAGGTCGGGATCGGCCAGCCTCTCCAGGCTCTCAATCTGCCGCCGGAGCTCGCGGGCTTCCGGCGGTTCGCCTTGCGTGGCCAGCGCCGCCAGCCGCTCGGCCGCATGCTCTCTGATGGCGTCGATCGCGTAGGCGACGATCACCGCTTCCCGCGTGCCCTTGTAGAGCTGCGAGCACAGGTCTCCGTAGCAGCGCAGGCTGGGGATCGTCCGGCCCGAGATGTACTTCATCACGTTGCCGCACTCTGCGCAGGTCACCAGAGATGTGAGGATCCGCGGCTGCCTGGTGACGTTAGTGCCCCAGAGCCGGCGGTTCTGCTGCACTTGGCGCTCGAAGTCAGCGAACTGCGCGTGGGTCAGCAGCGCCGGATGCTGCTCCCAGTGGACCTCGGCGAACGTGTGGTTGCGGCCCTGCTGGTAGCCGATGCCGCCGCGCAAGGTGGGATTCAACAGCCAGGCCCGCACGCCACGCACCGATCGGAACGGCACGGCATCACGATGCGCCGTCAGGGCCGGGAACATGCGCCAGCCGCCAGCCTGCAGCGTGTCGATGAACCGCTGAGCTGGCAGCCACGCTTCCGGGTCAGGCTCCAACACCAGCCGGTCAGCTCGCAACCGGTAGCCCCAGCATGGCTTGCGCATCGGCTTGCGCATCGCCCGGCCCTGCTCAAGGCCGCGGCGGACCCGCTGGCTGATCCGCATGGACTCTCCCTGGTTCAGGCTGCCGCGCAGTCGGGTGAGCAGCAGATCCTCTGGTGTCGCCATGGACAGCCGCCCTTCGTCCCTGGTGGTCACCACCACGCCGCGCGCATCGCACAACGCCACGAACGCATCCGACTCGGTGGCATCGCGCCCCAGCCGGCTGAGCGACGTGGCCAGCACCGTGCCAACCTGCCCGCGCTCCACCATCGCCCGGAGCTGCTGATAGTTGGCCCGGCTCACGACCCTGCCAGACTCGACATCGGAAAGCAGCACGTCCGGGCCCTGTGCCTCCAGCCAGGCGATCTGCGCATCGAGCGCCGACAGCTGCTCTCCTGACGCGGTGGATACACGGGCATACGCGACGATCAGGGCCATGCGTCAGAATGTAGCCCGTACGCCACTGACCCTCGCGTCAGTGTACTAGGGGTCGCAAACGCCCCAGACCATGCACCGCCACTGCGATCTGAGCCGATGACCGGACCCACCGCACCATCTGAGCAATGAGCTGGTGGCACGATCAAGCCGGCCGCTATCCGCTGCTGACCCCGGCGCAGGAGATCACGCTGGGCCAGCAGGTCCGTGCGTGGCTCGACGACCCGGACCCGCCACCTGCTGTTATCCGCCGCGGCCAGCGTGCCCGCGAGCGGTTCGTGCGGGCGAATCTCCGGCTGGTGATCAATGTCGCCGACCGCTACCGCAGCGTCCCGCCGCAGTACGCCGACGATTTGATCCAAGCGGGAAACATGGGGCTCATCACCGCGGTGACGAAGTTCGACCCGGCTCGCGGTTACAAGTTCTCGACCTACGCCTTCTGGTGGATTCGGCAGGCCATCCACTCATTCCTTGAGCACCACAGCCGCAGCATCCGGCTGCCCACCACGCACGCGGCGCAATACACCCGGCTACAGGCCACGACGCTGCAGCTGCGGGAACAGCTCAACCGGCCGCCGACTCGCCGCGAGCTGGCGGATGCCACCGGCTGGACGCTGGAGACGATCGACCGGGTGCTGACCCGGCCTACCGCAACGGTCAGCCTCGACGCGCCGAACCTCTCCCGCGATGATGGCGGCACCGTCGCCGAGGTGATCGCCGCGCCGGGCCCTGACCTCCTCGACCTGGTGGATAGCGGCGACCAAGTGGAGCGACTGATGGCAGCGGTTGAGCAGCTGTCACCGATGGCGCAACGGATCATCGAGGATCAGTTCCTGTCGCCCGTCGCCACGACGCAGCATGTGCTGGCGCGGGAGCTGGGCATCGGCCGCGAGCAGCTGCGCACGATCACGGCCCAGAGCCTGAACCAGCTGCGGCTGATCCTTCGCGGCCGGCAGCTGACACCACCAGCGCAGCCAGCGCCGATCGGCGGCGGCGATCAGATCGCGCTGCCCATCAGCGCGCCGGATGCCCGCAGCTGCAATAGTCAGCGGGTGGCATACCGGCGGCGGCGAGTGGCCAGCATGGAGCAGGTCGAGCAGGGCTGCCTGGTGCTATGAGCGAGCTGCCGACCATCGAGTATGTGCCAGTACAGAAGGGGCGGCAGTTGGTCTGGCGAGTCTGCGGCCTTGGCTATTGCGTCGAGGAGTTCAGCATCCCCCGCGCGTGGGCGAAGTTTGAGGCCCTGTGTCGCAGCAAGGGCATCGAGCCGCCCAGCGCTGGCCCCGATCAGCCGCGCCGCGGACCGTCGGAGGTTGACGAGCCGGGGGTGTGAATCCAATCCAGCAGCCGCTGCTCACGGCCTGCGCTCCAGCCGTGATGCGCTCGGAACCATTCCAAGGCATCGGCGTGGCCCTTGCCCAGGTTGCAGCTGGAGCAGGCCGGAACCAGGTTCTCCCGCGCCGTGATACCCCCACGAGCCAGCGGGCGAACGTGGTCAAGCGTGTCAGCATCGGCGCCGCAGTAGGCGCAGTCGGGGCCCCAGTCGGCGAAGATCCCGCGCCGGAGCCGGGCCTTTCCTTCGCGTTTCGTCACCAGCTCAGCCCCGTCGATGTGGTGGTGTGGCACGCAGGTCAGGGCCGCACGCGCAGATACCACCCCGTCCCGCGGCCATCCACCTCCCAGCGCCTCAGCCAGTTGCGCCGGCTGTAGCGCACGCCGGCACCGGCCTTGGCGCTGTTGCTGACGTACCCACCGCCCACCATGTCGGCTTCGCCGTTGGGGTCGTTGTGGATGAAGGCCTCGGCATCGAACCCGATCACCACCGACCAATGCCCGCCGCCGGTTGGCCGGGCAATGGCGCCGCGATGCAGCCAGCCCACCGGCACCGGGCAGCCGTCGCGAATCAGCCGTTCGAGCACGGCCGCGTCGCCGTTCTGGTGGAAGGTGGCCTGCAGGCCCAGCGAGCCGAGCGCTCTGAGCTGGGCGCCAGAGTTGGTGGTGTCGCCAAACTTGGCCCTGATCGCGTTGTATTCGTCGTCGCTGCCCACCCGGCCATAGAACCGGGCGACCATGGCACAGCTGGAGCTGAAGCATTCGCGCGCCCCAGAGCCGCTGCTGTTGTCGAGCTGATACTCATGGGGAACCCGCAGCAACGTCGAGGCGGCCTGGCCGGGGCTGGGGCTCGGCTCCTTCTCCGGCGGATCGGCCCGGAACAGCTCAGCGAACTCCGCCAGCACCTCTGGGCTGAGGCGGCCCTGGATCCACCTCCAGGCGGCAATCTGATGGCTCAGGTCTTTGTGCGCTCGGGCAGCGCTCAGCAGCTGAATGGGATCGGCCATGGTTCAGGGTCGAGGGTCTTCGGAGCCGGCCAGCCGGGCCAGCAGGGTGCCGAGCGTGCCGGCTGCTGTCAGGGCTCCAGCAGCAGCACCCCGCCAGGCATCGGCGCAGCGTTCATCGGCGCCACGGCACAGCAGTGGCGCGCCGAATCCACCGATGGCGGAGATCAGCACGCACGCCACCAGAGATCCGACGATCGTGCGGGTCACG
>Ga0315904_10012640_pt1 | contig 10645 bp, 7 predicted proteins | sample LakEriMetagenome_6_FD_203529 | JGI IMG/M metagenome (GOLD analysis project Ga0315904, IMG submission 203529) | Freshwater fungal communities from buoy surface, Lake Erie, Ohio, United States - Buoy 12 MA120 | ecosystem: Environmental > Aquatic > Freshwater > Lake | place: USA: Lake Erie, Ohio... | reverse complement strand
CCGAATCTGGTGGCGATGAGCGGACATGAGGCGTCGTTCCTGGCCGGTGGTCAATTCCCGATCCCTGTCGCCAACGGGGCTCTGGCACAACCCGGTATCCAGTTCAAGGACTTTGGCGTCCAGTTGCGATTCGTCCCTTACATTCTGGATGATGATCGAATCCGACTGGAAGTGGCGCCCGAAGTCAGCACCATCGACAACGCACTGGGAACGGTCCTAGTCGCTGGCGGAAATCCAGTGCCGGGCATCAACACCCGTCGCGTCACGACGACAGTCGAGATGCGTCAGGGAGAAACGCTCGCTCTAGCCGGCCTCCTCCAGATTACGCTCGACGCCCAGACGGCGCGCGTTCCAGGACTGGGTGACCTGCCCTACCTTGGACCGTTCTTCAGTAACACCAGCCATCGCCGCATCGAGAAGGAATTGCTGGTACTGGTCACCCCATTCATGGTAGCGCCTGCCCCGCCCGGAGAAACCTTTGCGTTGCCCGGCGAAGAAATCGAAGAGCCAACCGACTACGAATTCTACCTGCTCAATCGCATCGAAGGTCGAACGGGTACCAACCACAGGTCGACTACCAACTGGGATGATCCTCTGGGCATCATCGAAAAAATGGAATTTGAACAGCAATGTCTGCATGGTCCTGTGGGCCTGTCCCGCTGAACCAGGAATCGATCGCAGGAGACTTCCAATGCCATTGAAAAAATGCGTTTCGGCTCCCAGTCGGCGATGGTGGCTTCTGGGTGGCCTGAGTGCACTAAGCTTCAGCAACCCAATTGCCGGTCAGTCGCCCCCACTGGAATTGCTGAACCAACAGGTGGCCAAAAGCCGCAGTGAATCGATCGAGCCGACTAGGCCGATGGTGCGCCCGCTGTCACCCCTTCCGCTGGAAGGGGTAAACGCCGCTCCCGAAGTGGAAGCGATCGAGCAACCGTGGCGAGAAGAGGAAGTGGAACTGCCGATGGAGGTATCGGCGAGGCCGCGTATGCAGCACCTGGTCGAGCGTGGTGTCGATAAAGATTGCTGCGGCGACACGCATCGATGCAATTGCTCGGCTTGCCAGGCGAAGCGGCAATCCTGGCATGCTCAGTGGAAGAGAAAACTGCAGGCCAAAGGCTGGGGCTACCCCGAACGCTTCTGTGACCCACCTTTTGGTGCGGCCAGCCGCAAAGTTTGGGATCGACAGATCGAACTGGGGCAGATCGAACGACTTACGTTGTATCGGATCGATTTTTACAACGACCCTCCCGAGATGGCCCATCGGCTGAACCACCACGGCATCACCAAATTGGTTCGCATGGGAACGGACGCTGACCTCGCAGCTCAAACCTTGAAAATCGAATCCGATCCTCGCCACCCAAGCCTCGACCTTCGGCGACGCGAGTCGGTGCGGGCATGGGCGGTCGAGCGGGGCTGGGAGCTTCCTGAAGAGCAGATCGTCTTCACCCGGTCGGTTCCCTACCTGGACGCTCAAGAAGCGTCTTCGATCTACCAACGCATGATCAATCGCAACGCTGGAGGTCAGGGGGCCGCGAGCGGTGGTGGAGGAGCCATGAATGTTGCTCCCAATGCCGCTTTCTCGACGGGAGCCGGTCTCGGGGGAGCAACTGGTGGTGGCGCCGGGCGCTGAATCACTCGATCCATTCACTGGAATAGAAGAGCTAGGATCAATCGCATGAACGCAAGTCCAATGCAAAGACGGATCGCCGCTACTTGCCTGACAGTCGCCTTCTGCACCGCTGGCCTGTCCGGTTGCAAGAACTCCTCTCCTTCCAAAAATGGGGCATGGGGCGAAGGCATCTCGATGAAGAACTCCATCCGAAATTGGTTCCCCGAGAAGCACGCGGAGCCCCAGGGAGAGATTCGAAAAATCGGTCCCAAGGAAATCGCGAAAAGCCGCAGCGATATTCAGTATGCGATGGCAGAGAGCCACGAAATCAAAGGGAACGACAGTGAAGCATTGCGGGTTTATCAGCAGATCCTGGACGACGCGCCCGACGCCACCGCACTCCATCGTTCTGCCCTCCTCCTCTACAAACGTGGCGATCGCCAGGAGGCATGGGAGTACATGGATCAGGCGGTAGAGACGGCGCCAGATGATGCGGAACTGCTTTGCGATATCGGATATCTGCACTACTTGGAAGGACGACTGGAAGAGGCGGAATCCGCCTTGCAACGTTCGATCGAGCAATCGCCGCATCATCGTCGCGCTCACAACAACCTGGGATTGGTTCTGGCTGCGAAAGGAAGCGAAAAAGATGCCCTTCACGCTTTCCGCAAGGCGGGCCTCTCCAACGCCCAGTGCGAGTCAAATCTCGGTCATGCCATGATGCTGGCCAAGTCGCTCGATGAAGCCCGCCCGCATCTGGAACTGGCGGCCAAGTCACGACAGCCATCCCAACTGGCGCAAAAGACCCTCCAGACTCTCGATAAAATAGGGGAGGAAACCACTCCTCAAATGCATCGATCCGAAGTCGTTCAGGCGGCCGCCTCCGATCTTCGCCCAATGGACGAAGTAGGCTCCACGTCCAAGGAATCCAGATCTGGAGAACTGGAGGATCTACCGAGTGTCGACAGCGATCAATGATATTGATCGATAGGAGAGGAGCGAGCAGGTGATGCGAGAAGGATGGCACTCTCCTCATGGTCCACAAGGAAAAACGGCTTGACCGACTCAACCTTTCGATCGAATGGCTTCTTTTCTGCCTGATTCCCGCCCCTGCGTTTTTCGTGGGATGGAAACATGGCGCAAAAGACCAATTGCTGATCGACACCGATTCGTACAATCGCATCAATCGGGTGGAAGCGATCCTGGAATCCGGTAGATGGCTCCATCACGTACCACGTGACAACGGAGGAGAATCGATACCGATCCACTGGAGCCATGCGCTCGACGCTTGGATCATTAGCTTCCGCCGTTGTCTTGTTCCCTGGGTAGCTTCGCCCGATGCCCTGCTTGCCGCAGGTGCTGTGATCGGCCCGCTCAGCGTTCTGGCTCTTGCGTGGGCTGCGATGAGCCTCGTGCGACGTGTCACCGGACTGCAAAGAGAAGCACTTTTGGCCGGTATCCTCATTGCTGCATCCCCAGCAATCGCCAGCTATGGGGCGTTAGGCCGCGCCGACTACCATGTTCTGCTACCCGCCATCGCTATCGCCATGTTCGCGATCCTCCTCCCATTCCCCTCATCAAGAACCCCCACATCGACAGACAATCCACGTTTTGAAAAGGCAGCCGTTTTCCACTCGAGGGCTCTTCTCTCAGGTCTACTAGGAGGCGTCGGTATCTGGATTAGCCCCGAGGCATTCCCTTTTGCTATGGCTACCTGGGCCATGGCAACACTGATGGACGTCGAGCAGTCGAGAGGCTGGCACGCGTCGTCTCGTGGCTGGACTTTAGGATTCTTGATCGCCACGGTAGCCGCCTGGATCGCCGACCCACCCAGCGGCGGTCTCACCGCCATCGAAATCGATCGCCTCTCAAGACCTTACGTCGAACTGGCTGTCGGACTGGCGTTGGTGACGTTCACGGGTGCGGAGTACCTGCGTCCGAAATGCCAGCGATCGACGGTCTGGCAATCGAGCCTTTTGCATGGCCTGCTGGGAACTGCTTTCCTGGGACTTTGGATCGCCCTCTACCCCGATGCGGCAAGGGGGACGCAGGGCATCTTTTCCAAGGAGATGACGGAGAGAGTCTGGAGCAAATTGGCAGAGTTGCAGCCGATGGATGACCTTTCGTCGTGGACCGAATCGGGCCTTTTCCCTTGCGTTGCTATCGCGTTGATCCTTCCAGCGATTCCGCTCGGCTTGTATCGCCGCCCCCTGGTGGTGCTGCACTTGATGCTGCTGCTTTTTGTCCTGTTGATCACCGCCAAACATGTCCGCTTTGCGGTCTACCTACAGACCTGGGCTGCCATCCTTGCCTCCGCTGGATGGTACGCGGCGACGCGGCCCCTGGCCCCCCCCTGGCGCAAGGCCGTGATGGGCACGGCCTGCTTTCTGCTGATCTTGGGGCCTATCGCCGCTTCCCCCTGGCTGCGCTCAACGCGGCCAAACAATCCACTGGCCAGGAACTGGAGTCGATCGATGCTGTCTGGTGATCTGGAACCCTTCGCAGGCCAGATCGCGCTGGTACCGATCAATCAATCGCCAGAGGTGATTTACTACTCGCATTGCATCTGCACCGCAGGTCCGTACCATCGCGCGGAATCCAAAATGGCACAGTCACTCGATGCCTTCGAAGAAAAACAGTGGGACTCCCCACCCTTGTCATTCCGACGAACCGGTGCCAGTTTGGTGCTGGTCTTTCAGGCCAATCGATTCTCCAAGGCTTCGCTAGGGGCTGCACTTCAGTCGGGAACGCCCCCCGATTGGCTTCGTCCGATCGCGGAAGGAAAAGAGCGTGGCTACCGCATCTACCAGGTGCGGGACCTAGCCTCCCCTTGAAGTCATTCGGGAATGGCATCGCCGCGTCGGACCGTCATCCCTTCCCAAGTCACCTCATCCTTCTGTGGATCGTAGGTAAGAACGCGCGAATGGCTGCCGGACACAGGTGGTAGATTGACCTTGGGAAGCCACTCCGCAAGTCGTTTGGCTTGCGGACTAGCCGCAGGGTCATCGATACGATTCCGCCATTCGTTTGGATCCTCCTTCAGATCGTAGAGCTCCTGGCTACCGTCGGCATACACAATCCAACGCCACCGCTCATCGCGGATCGAATGGTTGTTCGAATTGTGCGTGGTGATCGCCGGCCATGGCCGATAATGCCCAGCATCTTGCAACTGCGGCACCAAGCTATGGCCTTCCAGGTTGTCTGGTGCCTCCAGATGACATCGCTCTGCCAGGGTCGGGTAGAGATCCAGCAGTTCGACCGGCTGCAAGCATCTGGCCCCCGATGCCACCCCAGGGCCTGCCAAGATCAATGGAACGCGAGTGGAAGGCTCCCACAGCGTGTTCTTCCCAGTCACGCCCTTTTCTCCAAGATGAAAACCGTGGTCGCTCCAGAGCACCACCAGCGTATTCTCCCCCCAGGGACTCGCCTGCAACGCGTCAAGAAGCCGACCAATCTGTCGGTCAATGAACCGTGTACTGGCCAAGTAAGATCGACAAAGATTGCGATCCTCCCCCTTCTCGACCACCCACTTCCACCTCGGCTCCGGTAGGCTCCAATGAAGGTACCAACTGTACCTTGGGGTATCTTCGCGATCGGATTCGAGAAGCTCTGGAAGCAGACGCGTGTCATCGGGGAAGTGGTTGTAGTCTTCTGGGGTCACGTAACAAGGAACATGGGGCAGAAAATAGCCGACCGAAAGAAAGAAGGGAGCATCGCTAGGCATCTGCTGCAATTGCTCGATTGCCCAGGTTGTGATCGCCCAATCCCCTTTCTCTTCATCGCGATGGTCGAATGCCCCCCAGTCCATCAAAGGGTGATTGCCCATGGGGGTCGGACCGATCAGTTTGCTGGGTGGCGTTCGCCCGATCGCACTACCTGGCCCCCAGTGTTGAAATTCCTCCCGACGCTTGGGCTCCCCACCCGCATTCCCGTGAAATATCTTTCCCGTGACATAGGTCTGATAACCCGCCCTCTGAAAGGCCTGTGGCATCGTCACATGCTCCGCCAGCGATTTCACGGATCGTAGCCATGGCTCCAGTCCATAGATTCCGGTGGTCGACGGCCGTAGTCCAGTCATCACGCTGGTACGTGACGGATTGCAAAGAGGGGATTGGCAATGTGCATTGAGAAACAGCGTTCCTCGCGCCGCCAGCCGATCGATATTCGGTGTATCCGCCAGGGGATTCCCTCCCATGCACCCGATCCAATCGTTCTGATCATCGATGGCGATCATCAGGACATTAGGCCGATCGATCGAAGGCTCACTTCCCCGCAACCCCTCGCCCCAACACAACAGGCAAGACAACGAAGTCCAGAAGGCGAACCGAAATGGGCTCATGAAGTTGTTCCTATTTCTTCGCAGGCAGCGAGCCTGCCATCGGTGGGGTTTCGTAGTAGTCGTCTCTGCCAACCATGCGTGGGTCTCCCCACCGCAACAGCTCCCGATCCATCCGCGAGCGAAGCTGATAGAGTAAATCCTCGTGCTCCGGTTCGGACGCTACGTTGTGGACCTGATCGGGATCGCTCTCCAAAAGATACAGCTCTTCAAAGGGCCGTTTGGCAAATGCCAGACGATACAATTCTCTCCCGATCTCACTTCCGCGATTGGCGATCAACCAAGCCTTGGTGGGGCTAGCATCCATGTCGGTGTAACCAACCATCGTCTCCTTAGCGAGCCTTCCCTCCTCGGCGGGATCCTCCGCCAACTTGGGCGATCCCATCGGCCACCGATCGGGATGGAAATTACGGATGTAGAGATACTGAGAAGTCCTCAAGGCGCGCTGAGGATAAGGAAGCCCATCCTCGCGAGCGTCAGCGACATGACGTTCGCGCCCGGTCAGAACGAAATCGCGATCCACTTCCACTTGGCCTGAATGGTTTGCCATCAACTGCGGCAGCAGGCTGCGACCGGCCATCAATTCCGGAACCTCCACCCCAGCCCATTCCAACCAAGTCGGCGCCAGGTCCATCAGAGAAACCAGATCGTCCACAACGCGTCCTGCCGGTACCGATGGACCGGCGGCAATCAGCGGAACGGCCGTTCCAAAATCGTAGAGGTTGCACTTTCCCCTCGGCATTCCCGGCATGCCGTGGTCACCACTGAGCATCACTAGAGTGTTGTCCAGCAGTTGATGCCTCTCCAGTACCACCATCAACCGTCCTACAGCTGCATCCCATGCCTGAATCTCCCCTAGGTAATCGGCGACATCTTCCCGCACCTCGGGAACGTCAGGCAAAAACTCCGGCAGATGCCCCTGCAATCGGTCGGGATCGATTCCCCACAGCGACTTGCCCGATCCCTGGACAAACAGGCGATGGATCAGCGTAGGACCAAACCAATAGAAGAAGGGGCGATCCCGATCGCGCTGCGCCAGAAACGCCTCGAAATTCGCCTCCACCTGCCCAAGGATTTCCTCACGAGCTGCCTCCAGGGAAGCCCCCCCATTCATCCGTCGAGTCACTTCTTCAGAGAAATTATTGATCGCCGAACCCGCTTGCTCAAAGCCATTTTTTCGCCCTCCCAGCGGCGCATCGGCAGGCATCCCAGGGCTCCACCCTTTATGGCTTCGGCCAAGCTGATACCTGCCCCGCTGCTGCAGACCTTGCGAGAACGTCTCGATGCGATCATCCCATCTGGCACCCTGCAAGATCGATGCTGAACTAGTGCGCCAGAAATACTGTCCGCTGATCAGACTGCTACGGCATGGAGTGCAACTGGGGGCAGGAGCAAATGCATGCCGGAAGACAACCCCACGTCGCGCGATCGCATCGATGGAGGGAGTTGCAACAAAAGTCTCGAACCCAGGTTTTGCCGTCAGGCCGCGGTAGCAACCCGCATACCGACCCCAGTCATCTGCGAAGGCGAAAAGGATGTTGCTGGCTGGCGCCTTTGGCTTGGCAGCCTGGACGCCGTACTGCTGAAGAAAACGAGTCTTGAAGGAATTCTCTGGGGGCCCTTTCACCCCTTCATTGACCAGATCCTTCTGAATCGACTCCCACCACCGTTCGAAATGCTCCTCCAGCGCTCCTTTCACATCGGGATGATCGGCCGCGACATCCTTGGTTTCACTAGGATCGGTCTGGAGATCATACAGCTGCCAAGCCGGCTCGAGGCCACCATCGGCGGAAACCAAGTGCCACTTCCCATCGCGGACACTGCACTGTTTGTATTTGAACTGCGTCATCCGTTCGCGATCCGGCCAACGCCCCAGATGAGTCACCAGTCGGCGACTCTCCCACTCTGCCTTGGGATCTTGCAGCAGCGGCAGAAGGCTTTTTCCCTCCACTTGGCCCTGAAGCGAAGCGTTCCATTCGACTCCTGCCAACTGTGCGATCGTCGGGAAGAAATCGACATGAGCCGCCTGTCGATCGCAGTCGCCCGGTTCGATTCGCCCCGGCCAACTCCAGAAACTGGAGGCCCGCGTGCCCCCAAGCCACGCAGTCCCTTTCGCTCCTCGCATCCCCGCATTGAAAACGGAAACGCCCGCTGTGCCACCGTTGTCGTTCATGAAAACGACCAAAGTCTGCTGACGCAGTCCATCGGATTCCAGGAAATCCAGCAGTCGACCGACGTTCTGATCGATGTTGTGGATCATCCCGAAAAAATTCTCCACTTCGACATTGGGAGCCTTACCCTGATACAGCGCTGCGTCCTGCGGCCTAGCGACGTAGGGGCTATGCGGAGCGTTGGTGGCGATCAGACAAAAGAAAGGTTTCTCTTGCTGATCGGCCCCGCGATTTTCGATCCATTCCATCGCTTTGGAAAAATAGAGATCCGTGCAGTAGCCTTCCGTCTTCTCAAAAACGCCATCGACCAGCAGATAGGGATCGTGATATCGATTGCCTGGCGCATCGCCGCAGGAGCCTGCGTAACTCTGACCGATGCCACCCGCGCCATGGATACATACCTTGTCAAATCCGCGACGCTGGGGTTGGTAGGCATCCTCGTCCCCCAAGTGCCACTTCCCGAAGATGCCGGTGCCGTAGCCGGCCAACCTAAGCACTTCTGCCAATGTGGTGGCATCAGGCCTCAAACGCTCACGTTCCAAAATCGTATGCGTCACTCCATTACGGAACTCGTGCCTTCCTGTCAGGAGGGCACTACGCGTCGGCGCGCAGGTGGGGCTCACCTGGAAGTCGGTGAACCGACGGCTTGATGCGTGAAGCCGATCCAAATGCGGCGTCTTGAGGATCGGATTGCCGTGCACCGAAAGGTCGCCATATCCCTGATCGTCCGTAATGATCAAGATCACATTCGGACGGCTTCCCTCGGGTGGCGATGACTCCGATGCCATTCCCGATTCCAGAAGGAAAGCAACGGCGAAGCAAAAGGTAGATGCGACGATCCAGGACGCCGCCCGAATCGCCATCAGACGGACAGGGGACTGCACAACAATCGCTCCAGGTCTAGGACCAATCTGTCGACAAAGCAGCAAGGCGACGCCAGGCGATCGCTCTAGGAGACATCTGCAACATGAATGAAGGCATGCACATGGGGCGCGCCGCGAAAATGGAAGATGGCGTTCGGTCCCTCGATTCGCCAGTCATCCCACACCTGATCCCCCTCCAGATCGCCATCGCGATAAAAGGCAAATCGCAAGCGATCGATCCCCCCGCCTGCATCGATCTTGGAAAGAATCTCCCTCGCATCCGATTCCCTGAATGGCTTGAGTAGGTAGTTGAGCGTCTCACGGACCTGATCCTTTTGCGGGTCGCTCATCGCCGCCACCTCCAAGCCGTCGAATCGACCTTGCGGCCCCTGAAGCTGCAACTTCGATTCCTCAGGGATCGATGCCAACAGCGCCTGCTCTCGCTGGGAACTGGTCAGAGCCTCAAAGAGCGTCTGCACTTTTTGAGTCTGATCGAAGTAAAGATTGTTCTGTGGCTTGGATTCCTCGCCATGGCCATAAACGATACCGCCTCCCAACGCTACCTTCGGATCGCTCGCCCCATCGGCTCGAAGCGTCACATGACGACCGGTCAGCAACCACTGAAAGGGACCAGTTATTGGGTCGCCGAACAAACCGATGCTGTAGGCCCCCAGCCCGCCGTCATCCTCTTCCATCTGCTGCTTCAATCGCTCCAATCCCTCCGGTGACATCACCTCACCGACGATTCGCTCAACCAATTCCCTCTGCGCGGCGGAATAGAAGGCATCCCCGATTTTGATCTTGGTCACATGCCAGTTGGCATTCAGCTTGCTTCGATCCGCCGCTTGGTAGGGAAAACAGATCGACTGTTTCTGATCGGTCGAAAGCGATCGAAAGAGATCGACCACCAAAGAATCCTCTCCCACCAGATCCATCGAAGCCGCTCGGGCCACCGCCGGCACCAGCGGAAGCATTGCCCCAGCCGCAAGCACCCTACGACGCCTCCATCGTCCCGAATCATCGTTCTGCTGTGGAAGAAAACGGTCCATCTGGTGTCCCTTTCGCAGTCCTCGTTGCAAAGCTAGTTGGCAAACTTATGTTGTACCCGAATGCTTCGAGCAATTCAAAAAATCGATGGAATCGCGCGATCGGGAATGGCCAAACGATCGATCTCCCTCTCTAGACATTTCCCGAAAATCACCCAGGCATCGGTTTTTCCAACACTCCTGTTGCCGACAAAGCACCCACCCTGAAGGGGCGGCACCGATCTCGAGGGACGGCGCAAGATTGCCGATTCGATCCCCGCCTGCATTGGAATGATCCTGGACCTCAACCTTCTTAAGTCCAGCGCCGAATTGGTTGCGTTGGTTGTTGTCATGTCGTGCCACGTTGGGGCACATGGTGCCGATGAGACTGGGAGACCATCGCCCCTGGAGCAGTCCCCCGGGGTATCGCATTACACAACGTTGGTATGCTCTTGCCGCCGTGATGGGCGTCTTACACGAACGAGGACGAAGATACTGCCCATCCAGCAAGTCTGTGGGCTCAGAGCCCCCCGCTGCCATACAACCTTGCCAAGCTCGAATTTCGGCTCAAAAAAAGCAGCGGTACGGCGTGATCCGTCCGGTGACGTACCTTGACCGATTCGAATCGGGGCAGTGAAGCG
>Ga0315904_10012638_pt1 | contig 10646 bp, 8 predicted proteins | sample LakEriMetagenome_6_FD_203529 | JGI IMG/M metagenome (GOLD analysis project Ga0315904, IMG submission 203529) | Freshwater fungal communities from buoy surface, Lake Erie, Ohio, United States - Buoy 12 MA120 | ecosystem: Environmental > Aquatic > Freshwater > Lake | place: USA: Lake Erie, Ohio... | reverse complement strand
GCACGCCTGCTCGAGCGCGAGCTCGACGACGCTGGCGGAGAGCTGCCACTGCTGCTCGTACGCCGCCCCGTTGCCGCGGTTGATGAGGGTGAGCGCCTCGCTCGCCCGGGCGTCGAACCCGGCGGCGCGCGCCTGGGCGACGAGGTCCGCGGCGGAGAGCTCGCCGCGCACGGCGTCGCGGGCCGTGGACATCGCCGAGGCGTTCACGCCGACGCCGAACACCAGGACGACGAACGTGATCAGCGCGGCGAGCGCGATCGGCACGTTGATCAACCGGCGCCACCGGCGTGCCAGCCACCACGAGCCGAGCAGCAGCACGGCGAGTGCGGCGACCGCGGTGAGCACGAGCAGCCAGCTGGAGCGCGACGCCCGCTCCATGCTGTCCTCCACGCGTTGGCGCGTGCTCTGCTCGACGGTGCGCAGCGACACCACCAGTTCCGACGCCAACTGGCGGGCCTCGCGCTGGTAGGCCGCGCCGACGGGGAAGCCCTGACGGTTGTTGGCGCGTGCCTGCTCCACGAGGCCCGCGTACGCGGCGAGGTCGCGGTTCACCGACTCCAGCGTGGCGGCGTCCTCCAGGGTGGCGGCACGGGCGGCGGCGACGAGTCCGGAGGACGCCTCGCCGAGACGCTCGTCGTACGCGGCGCGCACGGCCGGGTCCTCCTGGCCGGCCTGGAGATAGGCGTTCGACGCGAGGGAGTCGGCCTGCACCACCTGTACGCGCACGTCCTGCACCTGGATCAGCTGACGGGCGGCGGCAGCTGCGTCGTCGATCGCGGTGTCGCGCCGGTCGATCGCGTACCAGCCGCCGATCGCGAGGGCGATGCCGGCGAGGACGGTGACCGCCGTCGCGAGCTGGAGCTTCGCAGGGGTGTCGGCGGAACGGACCGAGAACGAGCGCCGCATCCAGCCCACGAGTCCGCCGGCGGTGCGCCTGCTCGTGGAGGTCGGGGTCGCCACTCGCGGAAGTGTAGGCGCCGGTTGCTACCGTCGCGGTCCGTGCCGTCCGCGTTCCTGCATCCCTTCGCCAAGCCGACCCGAGAGTCGTTCGTCCGCATCGTCCGTGGTGAGGGGGCACTCGTGTGGGACGCCGATGGCAACGAGCTCGTCGACGGCATGGCGAGCCTCTGGTACTGCGCCGTCGGCCACGGTCGGGCGGAGATCGCCGACGCGGTGTCAGCGCAGATGAAGCAGCTCGCCGCGTACAGCTGCTTCGACCCGTTCACCAACGGTCCCGCCGAGGACCTCGCCGAGCGCCTGCACGGCATCGCGCCGATGGCCGACGCCCGGGTGTTCCTGTGCTGCTCGGGCTCGGAGGCCGTGGACACGGCGATGAAGCTCGCCCGCATCGCCCACGTGCAGGCCGGCCAGCCGCAGCGCAAGCTGATCATCTCGCGCACCCGCGGCTACCACGGCGTGAACTACGGCGGCACGAGCGCGCAGGGCATCGCCCCCAACCGCGAGAACTTCGGGCCGTTCGTGGCCGACGTGGTGCAGGTGCCCGCCGACGACGTCGAGACGCTGGCGTCGCTGATGGCCGAACACGGCGACACGGTGGCCGCGGTGCTCACCGAGCCGGTGCAGGGCGCCGCGGGCATCTACCCGCCCCACGACGGCTACCTGGCGTCGCTGCGACGCCTGTGCGACCAGCACGGCGCCTACCTGATCTTCGACGAGGTGATCACCGGGTACGGCCGCCTGGGCAGCTGGTTCGCGGCCCACCACTTCGACGTTCGCCCCGACCTGGTCACGTTCGCGAAGGGCGTCACGTCGGGCTATCAGCCGTTGGGCGGCGTGTTCGTCGGTCCGGCGCCGCGTGCCGCGCTGGAGGCCGACCCCGACTTCTTCCTGCGCCACGGCTTCACGTACTCCGGTCACCCCGCGGCGTGCGCGGCCGGCTCGGTGAACCTCGACATCCTCGAGCGCGAGCACCTGCTGGAGCGGGCGACGCACGTGGGTGCGCAGCTACGTGACGGCTTCCGCTCGCTCGCCGCCGACGGCGTGATCGACCACACCCGTGGCGAGGGTGCGATGTGGGCGGCCGGCCTGCTCCCCCACCAGAACGCGATGGCCATCCGTGACGAGATGCTGCGCCGGGGCGTGATCTGCCGGGCGATCAACACCGACACGCTCACGTTCGCGCCGCCGCTCGTGATCACCGACGCGCAGGTGGGCCGCATCGTCGACACCCTCGCCGAGGTCGCCGGCACGAGCTGACGGCTGACGCCGACGCCGCCCGTGCGGGCGGTGTCGGTCGTGGCGATGCCCGGAGCGAGCCGCGGAACGCGGTGCGGTGCCGACCACGGCACCGGACCCGGGCTCAGCTGCCGCGGCGGGCGATCCGGTCCTTGCGGGTCGTGAGCATCACGATCACGCCGTTCACGAACGCCAGCAGGCCCCAGCGCAGCGCGTCGCCCAGGGCGCCCGACGGACCCGTCGTCGGCAGCGAGCCCACGTTCGAGCCACCGGTGCCGAAGCCGCCGCCGGATCCGGTGCCACTCCCGCCCGTCGGTCCGGCGGACGCAACGAGCGTCGTGGTGGTCGCAGCGCCGGCGACCGTGGTGGTCGTGCCGGTGCCGGGCGCCGCCGTGGTGGTGGTCGCGCCGGCCACGGTCGTGGTGGTGGCGCCGGCCACGGTGGTCGTGGTGGCCCGAGCCGTGGTCGTCGTGGCCGCAGCCGTCGTCGTCGTCGCTGCAGCCGTCGTCGTCGTGGCCGGAGCCGTCGTGGTGGTCGCAGCGATCGTCGTCGTCGCAGCCGCGGTCGTGGTCGTCGCCGGAGCCGTCGTGGTGGTCGCAGGAGCCGTCGTCGTCGTGGCCGGAGCCGTCGTGGTGGTCGCAGGCGACGTCGTCGTCGTGGCCGGAGCCGTCGTCGTCGTGGCCGGAGCCGTCGTGGTGGTCGCAGGCGACGTCGTCGTCGTGGCCGGCGAGGTCGTCGTCGTCACAGGCGACGTCGTCGTCGTGGCCGGCGAGGTCGTCGTCGTCACAGGCGACGTCGTCGCCGGAGCCGTGGTTGGCGGAACCGTCGTGGGCGGAACCGTCGTGGGCGGAACCGTGGTCGGCGGAACCGTCGTGGGCGGAACCGTCGTGGGCGGAACCGTGGTCGGCGGAACCGTGGTCGGCGGAACCGTCGTCGGCGGAACCGTCGTCGGCGGAGGCGGGGTACCGGTGGTCCAGCTGATGCCGCCGGGGGTCGCCGTGATCGTGATCAGCGTCTGCCAGTAGCGCTCGTTCTGGCCGGCTGCCGAGCAGGCGAAGCCGATCTTGTACTGGCCGGCGGGAAGGCCGAGGCTCGGGTCGACGTTGGTGGCGAAGTTGAGCGTGGTGGCGCTGGTGATCTGACCGGTGCCGGCAGCCAGGCTCGTTCGATTCACCTGCGGCGCGCCCGTGGTGGAGTACAGCGGCTGGGCGATCGCATCCGCCGGGGCACCCGGAGGCAACACCGGGCCGAAGGCGTTGAACGTCAGGGTCGCTGCGTCGACGGATGCCGAGACGATGTACTGGTGCCAGCGGAAGCCGCCGCCGGCGGTGGTGGCGTCGCCCGGGCAGGTGTTGTTCGGTGCCACGAGCGAGAGCGTGAAGTTGGTGGCCTGGGTACCCGACGCCGGGGACAGGTTCTGGCCCGCGGTCGGCGGCGTGCCGGCGGGAAGCGCGGACGCGACGAGACCGGACACCAGGTTCACGCTCGCCATCGCGAAGCAGAGCAGGAAGCCGGCGCGAGCGACGTCGCGGAGCGTACGCACGATTCGACGCTGTTCGTTCATCGGGTCCCGCAGCCTCCAGGAATGGACGGCCCGAGCGCCGCCAGCAGCGCAGGAAGCTAGGCAACCCCCATGGCGTCGGAGTGAACGCCCCGTGACGGGGGCGTGGCCCCCCAGATGAACTCTTGACCGTCAGTCGACGGACTGTGGCACGAAGACACCTGGGAGTGAGAAGTCACCCAGCCAGTCGTGATCGGCGACCGTCTCCCACGCAGCACGCTCGAGGTCGGTCCGACCGGGCGAGCTCACGTACAGGTCGTCGCCGGCTGCGGGGGCGCAACCCGTGTTGGTCATCGCCGCCACCACCCGGCCGTCGCCGTCGAGATGCACGATCGCCGTCGGCGGCACGATCACGGACACGCTCTGCTGCACCTCCGCTGCCGCGGTCGTAGCGGCACGCGGAGCTGGCGCGGCGTGCGCGCCGGAGTCGGATGACGGCGAGGTCGGCCTCTCGGAACGGCGAGCGCAGGCGGCCGAGTCCGCGGACGGCTGACCGCCGGCTCCAGGGCCCGCCGCTTCCACGACGAGGGGCCGCTCCGCCGACGCAACCACCTCCGGGGCCGCTGCCCACAGCGGCGTGGTGAGGGCGCCGGTGATCACCAGGCCGAGTGCCGTCGAAGCGATGCCGATCCACGTGCGCTGCGCCACGTTGGAGGTGTCGGCACCCGGCGCGCTCGGCGCCAGGCAAGGTCACGGCCAGACCGGTCGATGGTTTCGACAAGTCCGCCACGCATCGTGGTGGCCTCGGTCCCGGAACGGTGATCCGATCAGACGGCGGTGAAGGTGAGAGTGCCCTTGTAGGTGCCGGCGTCGGCGGTGACCACCGCGACCGTCGCGACGAGTGCCGACAGGAGGGCGGAGGCCACCTGGCGCATCGTCGTCACGTCCCTCGTCGTCGATCAGAAGTTCGACGCTGCGCCTGCCGAGGCGCCGGCCATCGTGGGCGCCTCGGCGGCGGGCACATCACCGGGCGTCGCGCCCTGTGTCGCCGCACGCTGTTCGTCGCGCTCGGCCCTGCGTCGCACCAACCAGCGGAGGAAGACCAGACCGAGCGACCCGACCGCGACCAGCACGAGCAGGATCAGCAGCCACGGTCGGTGCTGGGTGGTGATCGAGGTGGCGACGGGTGGGCCGGCGTTCGAGGCGGTGGCGCGCCACTGCACGGCGCCGAACGAGGGCGCGGGGATCACGACGGCGACGGTCTGCTGCCAGGTCTGCCCGACCGCAATGAGGCCAGGGTCGTCGAACGGGAGCTCCGTCAGGTTGTCCGAGGCGTTGCGACCCGCCGATCCCGACAGACGCACCTGCTGGAGCGGCGCGTTCGAGATGTTGCGCACCGACACCGTGACGTCGTAGGTGGTGGCGCCGCCGAGTTGTGAACGCAGACCGCTCATGCCGGGCATGTCGCCCACCCTCGCCACGACGTCGAGCTCGACCATCTCGCCGATCACCGGCGGCTCGATGATCGGCCCGACGGGATGACCGGTGAGCACGATCGGTGCCTGCGCGATCTCGCGGGTGTCGCGGCCCACCACCCGGATGACGCAGGGGCAATCCGTCGGTGGGGTGCCGACCGGGTAGTTGTAGATCATCGTCGGAGACCCGGGGTTGAACTCGTTGGTCACGCTGCCGGGCAGATCGCAGTCGCCCGACCCTTGGCGGGCCTCGTTGCCGCACACGGTCATGGTGACCCAGGGCGAGTCGAAGCCGTCGATCGTGAGCCGCAGCGTGCTGCCGGGCGACACCTCGCTGCGGCCCGCCACGACGGTGGGGCCGGTGGTGGTCGGTTCATCGGCCGTCGCCCCGGCGAGGCCGGCGAGGCCGGCGAGGCCGAGGGTCGCGACGGCACCGGCGGCGAGCCAGCGCGCCACGTGACGGCGGAGGCGGGCGGTGGCGCTCACTGCGGCTGCGGCTCCCTGCGCTGGACGACCTCGACCTCCGAGGCCGGAACCGCCTCGGCGTCGGCCCGCGATGCCTGCAGGGCGAGCGCCTGCTTGCGGTGGCGGCGCACCGCCAGCCACCCGCGCATGCCGATCAGGGCCATCAGGAGCAGGATGAGGAACGTGATCGGCGGGGCGAAGAACCGGTCGCGTGACACCGTGGCGGCCACCTCGCCTGCGGCAGCCGATTCGGACGGGTCGATCGGCTCGATGCGCACCGTCGTGGTGGCGAGGAACAGGGCGGGCACGTCGGCGAGTTCGGCGCTGAGCTCGACACTCTCGCCGGGGAGCAGCTCCTCGATCGGCTCGAGCGTGACGGAGCGCTCGGCGAGCCCGAACGGGCCCGAGATCGAGACGGTGGGCCGGCCGCCGAGGCGCACGTTGCCCCGGTTCTCGAGGGTGAACGTGACGGTGGCCGAGCCGGCCAGCGAGTTGGAGGCGTGGGAGTACTCGGTGCTGAGGTTGGCGACCGCGAGCTGCGGGTTGAGCGGGCCGTCCACCTGGATGTACAGGCGGGTGCCGGTCCGGCGATCGACGTCGACCACCGTGCCGTCGCCGTTGTCGAAGGTGCTCACCGAGGATGCGAGGACCGCCCCGACGTGATCGCCCGGGGAGGCGTCGGGCGGCACGGTGATGCGGATCGGGATCGTGGCCTGCGTGCCGGGGGCCAGGGTGACCCGGTCGGTCGCGAGGAGCACCCATGAGCCGACGTCGGAGGGCAGTTCGTCGCCGGGCAGCAGGTCGAAATCGCCGTCGTCGTTGTTGAACGCGTCGGTGGCGTACACGCGCAGGTCGAGCGGGGTGTTTCCGAGGTTGTACACGACCACGATGTCGTCGACCGAGGTGCCCGGCGCGAGCTGGTACGACAGGTTGGGTCGGCTGCCGGCCTGCGCGCCGTCGGGCCCGCCGCCGGGGGTGAGCGTCCAGCTCTGCACGAACTCGACCGGCGCAGCGGCCTGCGGCGACTCGTCCTGCGTCTCGTCGGCAGGGGTCCCAGCCGGCGCAGTGGGTTCGGGCGGCGGCATGCTCGCTGAGACCGACGCTGCCAGGGCGAGCGCTAGGCCGAGCGGCACGAGGCAGGCGGCGAGCCGCGTGGCGAGGCGGCGACTTCCCAGGTGACGACCGAGGTTCATGGGGTGGGCACCTTTCGACAGGGTGGGTGGATGGGTGGGCCCGGCCGGGCGACGGTACCGACCGAGGCCATCGCAGACATGGCGCCCAGGTGAACGGCCGGCAACGGCGGATCGATCGTTCGACGACGCGGGTGATGACGGCAACGACCGGTGACGCGCACGGTGCGGGGCGACCGTGGTCGCCCCGCACCGTCAGCGGGTTCGAGACGTGGTCGGGGCCGGAGTCCCCCAGGAGGCTCCGGCCCCGATGCCGTCGCGACGGATCAGGCCACCGTGATGGTGAGGGTGCCCTTGTAGGTGCCCGCGTCGGCGGTCACCGGGATGAGCAGCCGCAGGCGGGCGTCCATCACGGCCATGCCGAGACCCGCGCCGGCGTTCGCCTTGGAGAGCGACCGCGAGAGGGCCGTGTTGTCGGCGGGCACGTCACGCAGACCGCCGGTGGCGGCGGCCGCCACCGGGTCCTTCTGCGGACCGGCGTCGACGACCATGGTGTACTCGCTGCCGAGGGTGGGGGCCGAGCGCCAGGTGACCTCGGGGTTCCAGCCCATGTGGTTGCCATGGAAGGTGTCCGAGAAGTCGGTGGTGCTCTTGAAGGTGCCCATCCGGCCGTTCAGGGTCCAACCTGCGTCGCTGTCGCGGGTGTCCACGACGTGGACCTGGTTGATCCGTCCGGTCGCCGCGAAGTAGCTGCCGGCGTACTGACCGGTGGTGAGCAGCGACGCCGTGCCGAGGTCGATCCCGCAGTGGGTCGGGTAGTTCGGGTTCGGCACCTGGTTGGCGTCCACCGGGTACGGGTAACCACCGAAACGGGGGTCGGTGCCACCGAGGGTCGGGAAGCCCTCGGCGTCGGTGCCCGTCACGAGCCTCGGACCCGACTCACCCGCACGCTGACCCGGGGCATCGGAGCCGAACGTCCAGCCGTTCACGCCGTTGTTCGGGTCGGCATCGGCCGGCTGGGCCGGCAGCGCCGGGAGCGGACCGAAGGTGTTGTCGTTGAACGCCGGGGCCGAACCGAACACGCCGCAGCGCTGCGTGAGCACGAGCGCACCGACGGGACGCACGACCGTGACCTCCTGGATCACCGGACCGATGAACGCAGACGTCGACTGCACCGACACCAGGGGTGAGGACACGGCGCCGTTGAATCCGGCGTTGTACACGCCCTGCACCGTCACGGTGTAGGTACCGGGCGCGGCGGTCACCACCAGGGTGTTGGTACCGGCGGCCACCGTGAACGGCGAACCGGCAACGGCCGGCGTGACGGTCACGGTGTGGCTCGCCAGCACCGCACCGACCGGCAGCGGTGCCGCCGGGGTCCATGCGACGGTGAACTGGCCGACGCCACCGGTCGCGGTCACGGTCGGCGCCCCGATGGAGGCCGACACGGCGACGTTGCTCACCGTGGCGGCGGGGCCGGCGCCGACCGAGTTGGTCGCCGTCACGGTCACGTCGTAGGTGGTGCCGTTGGTCAGGCCCGTGATGGTGTAGGCACCCGCTGCAGCCGGGGTGATGCTCACCGGAGCACCGCCGCCCTGCGGCGTCGCCGTCACCGTGTATGACGACACGGCCGGTTCCGCACCCGCCGGAGCGGTGAACGAACCCGTGATCTGGCCACCGGCGGCCGACCCACCGTTGGCGGTGAAGCCGGTCGGGGCACCGGGAACTGCGCCGAACGCCCAGTTGATGGCGCCGGCGCCGGCCGACGTGACGGTGATCGGCGTCTGCCAGTACCGCTGGGTCACACCAGCCTGCGAGCACGCAAAGCCGATCTTGTACACGCCCGCGGGGAGGCCGATGCCGACGTTCTCGACGAAGTTGAGCGACGTGGCGCCGGTGATCTGACCGGTGCCGGCGGCGAGGGACGTGCGAGCCACCTGCGGAGTGCCCGTCGTGGAGAACAGCGGCTGGGCGATCGCACCGGCCGGCGCACCGGCCGGCAGGACAGGGCCTGCGGCGTCGTAGGTGAGCGTGCCGGCGTCGACGGACGCCGACGTGATGTACTGCTGCCAGCGGTAGCCGCCGCCGGCGGTCGTGGCGTCACCGGGGCAGAAGTTGTTGCCGGTGGCGAGGCTGAGGGTGAACGCCGTGCTCTGGGTGCCGGAGGAGGGCGACAGGGACTGGCCGGGGTTCGCGGGCGAACCGGGCGGCAGCGCCTGGGCGGTGTTGGTACCCACGACGGCGACCGTGGCGATGGCGGCGAAAGCCGTCAGGGCCGCGGCGACCCGTGAGCGTCGAGTGTTACGCATGATGGTTCAAGTGCCTTTCGGAGATGGGGTGAGGGGTCGATCAGAACTGGCCGCTGCGCAGGCCGCGCTGGGTGGCGAGCGAGCCGCAGTCCGGGGCGACGAGGAAGCCCATCGCCTGGATCGTCGCGGTCGCCTGGCACAGGCTCGAGGACGCGCCGCTGAAGAGGCTCTTCAGGGCGAGGTTGCCCGGGCCGGCGATGGTCGCCGTCGGGAACACGTTGTAGACCGTGCGGCCGAACGTGGCGTTGTTGTAGAAGCCCGCCACCGGGGTGAAGTTCGGGTAGGTGCCGCTGACCGGGCTGCCGATGTCGTTGCCGGCGCCGTCGTTGGAGACCGAGCCCATCACCACTTCGATCGGCGGCGTCGGGACACCGTTGCCGCGGGCGCGAGCGATGTACTGGCTCGCCGAGAAGCCGACGATGACCTGGGTGTTGGCCTCGGCGGCCGAGCTCGCGACGAGCGCGTCACCGGCGAGCTTCAGGTGGATGCCGTTGCTCTCCTGCAGACGGCCGCCGGCCTGGCTGCCGGGAACCGTGGTCTCGTTGACGACGGCGCTGCACACGTCGGTCGCCGTGTCCTCCTCGGCGGCGCTGACGCCCGCCGTGCTGAGCCACGAGGTATAGGTGCCCGAACCGAGCTGGATGCCACACGGCACGATGCGCACGCCGTTGATGGTCTGCGGGCCGCTGGTGAACAGGGTGTCGAGCTGCGCACGGGTGAGCGTCGTCACCGCACCGGCGTTGCCGGCGGGACGGTAGTAGGCGAAGCTGAGCGCGTCACGGGCGAAGGGCACGTAGGTGAGCGCCGTGCCGGCCGTCGAGTCGAGCGACGACGAACGGGCGAAGTCGATGGTGCCCGTCACGTCGGCGAACGCGCAGAACGACGAACCGTTGGCGGTCGAGCCGCCGTAGCCGGTGCCGTCGAGTGCACGGCTCAGCGCACGCTGGCCGGCCGACGAGCCGTTGGGGCGGGTGAACGTCGGCGCACCGACCTTCGGGGTGATGCAGTTGTCGCTGACGCCCGCGGGCGGGGTCGCGTCCCACGAGATGAGCTGCACGCCACCGGTGGCGGAGCTGCTCTGGATCGGGGTGAACAGCACGCCGTTGGTCTTGCCGGAGAGGGCGTTGAGAACGTCCATCGTGGTGTCGGAGCCGACCGTCACGAACGCGGAGAACTGCGCCGGGTCGGCGCTGGCACCGCTCGGGGTCAGGGCGCCCGCCGCCGCGGACGCCGCAGCGGCGACCGCAAGGCCGGCAGCCACTCGCTTGAGCTTGGTTGAGGAGAGCATGGTGTGTTCAACGATCCCTTCGTCGTTTGGGTGTCGCCCCGTCTTCCCAGGGCGTGCGAACTCTCGCGAAGCAAGATGTTGTGAAACTGACCTCAAGATGAACGCTGAGAGTGATCACTCACTGTTCATCTGTTCCTCGCCTGTCGCTCGCCCAGCGGCGCCGTGGCGCCGCTCAGGCGGTGCGCGACGTCCGGTCGAGCCACCACGCGAACGGGCCGCTGCCCCTGGCAGCGGCCCGTTTTCTGGGTGGTGGACTTCACGCGGCGCGGCGCCCGCGCAACG
>Ga0315904_10012636_pt1 | contig 10647 bp, 7 predicted proteins | sample LakEriMetagenome_6_FD_203529 | JGI IMG/M metagenome (GOLD analysis project Ga0315904, IMG submission 203529) | Freshwater fungal communities from buoy surface, Lake Erie, Ohio, United States - Buoy 12 MA120 | ecosystem: Environmental > Aquatic > Freshwater > Lake | place: USA: Lake Erie, Ohio... | reverse complement strand
TCACCCCGGTGCAGCTCTTGTCCCGGCACTTAAAATCCGGGGCCTTCGGATTCAGCTCGCCCAGCGACTTCTTCTCCCGGTTGTCCCACATCGGACCCGCGCACTCGGGGCAGTCCGGGACGCCGGCCTTGGCCGTGGCCGCCTGCGTCACCCGCTCCACCGTCTCGGCCAGCGGGCCCTTGGCCTGCGCCTGCTTGACGAACTCCTGCGCCCGCTCCTTCGGGGTGGGCATGGCGTCGTTGCCGTCCTGATCCTGATCGGTCGCGAGGCTGAGCAGGGCACTCACCCCGTACCGGCGGCCGTAGCTGCAGGCCGCGCCGGCCCCCTGCGGGTCGTGCTTGCCGAGGGGCATGACGACCGAGGACTGCACCCACTCGCCCGACTCGTGGATCAGCATGGTCTCGACGGTGAAGGCCGTCACCCGGCCCGCCTCGTCGGTGTGGGGGCTGTTCGCGCCCTGCATCAGGGCCAGCCCATGCTTCGCCAGAATCGGCCGCACCTCGGCCAGAATCGCATCGAGCGAGGCGAACGTGCTCTTGAAGTGCGGGTTCACCGCGTCCCGCGTGATGCTCTTGATCTCGCGGTTGGCCTTCACCAGCGCAGCGGCGAGGCCGCCAAGGGTCTCAGAGGTCTTCATGGGTTACCCGAAGTAGGGGTGGATCTTGTCGTAGATGGCCTGCGTGAGCGCGACGTCGCCCTCGCAGTAGCGGGCAATGGCGGCGCAGTCCCCGGCCTGATACAGCGGCCAGACGTCCTTGCCGGTCAGCCCATCGGTCTTGCCCTCGAGCCCGAAGAAGGCGGCCCACTCGTCCAGCCCCTCGCCCGCGATCTTCACGTCCCAGTTCATCAGGACGCTCTTGCAGTCGAAGTGCGGGTAGGTGTGGTAGCGGGCAAACCACTGCCGGATCACCTCGGACCGCAGGTTGGGCCGGATGCCGTGCGCGAGCGAGCGGATCAGCAGGAAGCGCAGGTCGAACGTGCCGTTCCACGTCACCACCCGGCCGTTCGCGGCCCGGATCAGGGCCCACGCCGCCTCGAGGAGGGCCGGCTCGTCCTGCTCCGAGGGGGCCGTCAGCATCCCGGCGCTGCTGCCGAAGACGACGATCCGCCCCAGCCGGGGATTGAGGCTGCACTCCTTCACCCGCGACTCGGCCCAGCTGGCCCGGTCGGCCTCGCGCCACTTGGCGATGGCCTCCTCGTTCTTGTAGTTCGCCGGCGGGGTGCGAGTCGCCTCCGGGTACGGCGCGAGCAGGCTCTCGGCCAGCGGCACCGTCTCGAGGTCGAGGACAATGGTCGAGTGCATCACGACGCCCTCCGGCGCCACGGCAGGCGCAGGCCATGCTCGGTGTACCACGCCGCGACGGCCTCCTCGATCCGCTTGCTGTCCCGCTTGCCCTGCAGCACCAGCCGCACGTGGTTGGACTGCACGCCCAAGTTGGCGGCAAAGGCGGACAGGCTCTCCCCCTGCAGCACCAACTGGGCGCGGAACGTGCGCAATCGGTCTCCTTCTTGCTCGACGTCGGTCATAGGCGATATACTCGTGTCGGGTTCACTGCTCACGCGGTGCAGGCGCATCCGCTGGAGACGAGTATATCACCGACGCGGTGCAGGCGCAACGGGGTCGGTGCGAATCGCGTCCCCTAGCTGTCGTGATGCTCGAGCGGTTGGCGATGGTGCTGCGCGTGACGCCCTGCTACTTGGCGTTTGGGTGCGTGCACCCGGTCGTGAAGCGGGACGTTACCGGCGAAGAAGCAGAACCGTCGCGGCCCCTGCCAGCGCACCGCCCACGAAGGCGCGACCTCGAGAACGCGGACGCGGCGCCGCCGCCAGCGTCGATTCCGCCAGCACCCGCAAACGGCGTTCGGCCGACACGCGCTGCTCGCACGTCGAAAGGGCGGACACGCACACGGTGACGCTGGTCCGCAGCAGCCGGATGGCCGTATCCGCCCGGGCCGAGTCGGACGCGATCACGGGGATCGAGTCAATGTGGACGACGGTGTCCACCTCTCGCACGAGCCGCCAGAGACGGACCGTGTCCGCCCGGTAGACCGTATCGAGGTGCCGGATCTCGCGGAGCAGGGTGTCCCGCTTGAGCCGATAGGGGGCGAGCGATTCATCGGCCCGGCCTCGGGCGTAGGCCGTAGACCAGATCGCCCAGCAGCCGGCCGCCAGCGCCAGCGTGATCAGCACCGCCCAGCGGGTCGGCTTCATTCCGGGAGGCGAATATAGGTGAGGGCGGCGAGCGGCCGTTCCCGGGCGAACACGCCCCAGCCCTCGCGGCTGCCGCCGCTATTGGTGTTCCCCTCAATGGTGCCGACGGTCTCGCCGTGTACGTGCGAGACGAAGCCGGTATGCACGGCATCCGACGGGCCCTTCACTACGAGGAAGACGTCGCCCGTGCTGGGGGCGGCGGTGATCCACCCCTTGGTCCGACCGAACTTCAGCAGCACGTCGCAGCTCGCTGTCCGAGGGAGCGGGTTCCGGCCCCGATAGGCCATCTGCAGGACGAAGTTCACGAAGCTCGCGCACCACGGGTCTCCTCGGCGGTTGCCGGTCGTGCGTTGAATCGCCTCCACCCAGTCGCCGTCGTTGGCGCCGGTCAGCTCCCGCACCCAGCCGACGAACAGCTCGGCCGTGGGCACGACCAGCGACTTCACGGGCTCACCTCGTAGCCCCGCTCCGGGTCACGCCGCTTCTGCACGACGTCCCGCAGCGACTGCCCCACCGCCGAGGCGGCCGCGCCGACCTGCGGCGCAAGATACTGGGCGATGCGGGCCCCGCCCGCCCACGCGATGAGCGCGATCTCCACGCTCGAGAGGAAGGCCAGCACCGGGTTGGGCAGCTCGCGCCACGCCCAGAGCACCAGCCCGAGCGAGACCAGCGACCAGACCCAGAGCAGCACCCGGGCGCTTGAGAGCTGGCCCCGCTCGTCTTGCACCAGCTGCCGCCACATCAGGCCGGCTTGGTCAGGGTGTGCATCCCGGTCGCGATCAGTGCGGCGATAATGGTCTGCAAGGCCTCCGGGGTCAGGGCGCCGAGGCAGGCGTCCGGGGCGCCCGTGCTGCAGGGCGAGGGGACGCCGGCGATGGTGGCGATGGCCGTGATGCCGAACGCCAGCAGCAGCACCACGAGCCGCTTGAGCAGCGGCTGCATGGCGTCAATCGTCGGGCTCGCCCACTTGAGCATCTGCACCGCCGCGAAGGTCAGGAGCCCAGTCACCAGCGGCAGCGCCAGCTGCAGCAACGCATCCATCGTCGAGGTCATGGTCAGTTCTCGCTCAAGGTTTGGTGTTCCAGCATCCGAATGCGCGTCTCGTGATCACGCACCGTGCCGTGCAAGCCGTTGTCGCCCATGGGGCCGAACAGCACGGTGTCGATTTTGCTCTGCCACTGCTGGATCTCGCGCTTGAACTTGTGCATCTCGCGCCAGAAGCCCGCGAGCACGAAGCCGGCAAACGCCAGCGCAATGGCCGCCACGTCGATGTTCATGGGTCGAAACGGGTCCTGTAAAAAAGGTGAAGCCTACTTGCCCCGGCGCTCTTGATACTCCTGCCGGAACCGCTGCGCCTTGTCGCGATACCGCTGCTGCAGCTCGCGGCGCCGCTCCGGGTCCTTCGTGTCGCGCAGGTCGCGGCGGAACTGCGTGGTCAGGTCCCGCCGCTGGTCCTCGAACCGGCGCAAGTCGCGCAAGGCTTGCATCCCCGGCTCGACCATGGTGGGCCGCATCCCGAGGATGCCGAGCGCGTCCACGGCCGCCTTGTCCGGGTCGCCCGCCCGCAGGTCGCGGATCACGCGGGGGATGTGGAACGACGCGAAGCTGGGCAGCAGGTAGCTGGCCGCCTGCTGGCCCAGCTTGGCGGCAATGTCGCCGGCCGTGTCGCTCGGCCGGATCAGCTTCTCGCCCGTGTACGGGTCGGTGTTGGTGAGCTGCGCCCCGAGCGAGACCATCGGGCCGCCCGGCTGCAGGATGCCCGGCACGTCCTCGCCCAGCTGGGTCGCGAGCGAGCCCGGGGCCGGCGAGCCGGTGAGCGCGGCCAGCGGCGTGAACCGAGCCACGTCGATGGTGGGCTTCCGGTCAGCGGGGATGTCCATGAACGGCCGCAGCAGGGCGTCCACTTGCACGCGCTGCGGCAGGAAGTAGCCGGTCTTCCCCATGCGCTGGTTGGGCGGCAGGTCCTCCTCCTCCATGGCGCCGTACTTCCGCCGGCTCCACTGGTCCACCACCGCCCACGTCGCGGCCAGCGTCGCCCACCGCTCCGGGTGCTGCGCGATCTTATCGAGCAGCATCGGCACCGTCTTGGCGGTGTACATGATGAACGGCGAGACCGTGCCCCGCAGGCCCTTGAGCAGCGGCGAGCGGGTGTCATACGTCGGCATGTACTCGAGGACCTTGGCGACCGCGTCTTCCTGCGAGAGCCCGTCCTTCAGGTACTTGCGCATGAGCATGACGCGGTAGATGGCGTCGCCCATGGCGTAGCTCTTCTCGACAGCGGCCTGCCCCCGGCGCAGCAGCTGCTCACCCTTGCCCATCGGGGTGAGCCCGGCCGCCTCGATCTGGGCCCGCGTCTCGGGCCGGGTCGTGGTCGCCAGCTGCCGCAGCGCCAGCTTGTCCTCGTACAAGCCCTTGCTCGGCAGGTCGCCGTAGAGGGGCAGCCCCCGGTCCAGCACGCCCGCCTCGGCCAGCGCCCGGGTCGCGGGGCCATAGTTGCGAATGTCCTTGACGGCCCCGTCCCAGAACATCTCCTTGCCCTGCATCCACCACGGAATGCCGCCCATGTGGGCGTTCGCCACGTTCGAGACGAAGTTGCCGATCTGGGTGCCGGTGTTGTAGACGGTGTGGATCACCTTCCACTTGGTCAGCAGCCGGCCAAACGCGGACGACTGCGACGACATTTCGGGGATGTCGTTCAGGTAGTCGGCCACGTCCCGCCGCACGACCGCGCCCCGCAGCACGCCCATGCTCGGCGTGTCGGGCATCCGCACGTAGTCGTCCTTGCCAGCCCGCTTGATGACGCCCAGCATGTCCGCCGGCGGGGCCTCCTTGAACCGCTGCTGCAGGTCGCGCACGCGGCCCTTCGCCTCGAGCATGGCCTGCCGGGCGTCGCGGATGAGCGGCTCGAGCGCCGACCGCTCAGCGGCCGTCGTCGCGGCCTTCCGCTCGGCCAGCAGCTGCTTGTGGAACGCCTGCGCCGTGGCCGCTTCCCCGAATGCGGTCGCGTACTCGGGCTGCAGGACGCCCGGCATCTCGCGCAGGGCGTTGAACAGCTTGGCGCTCGCAATGTCCCGGTAGCCGCGTCCGAACGTCTCGGCCAGCCGGTAGTCCGCCTCGCGGATCTCGCCCATCGCCAGCCGCTCTTCGGGCGTCAGGTCGTCGTTGCGGATGCGCTCGCCCTCGATGCGGAACGTCTTGCCCTTCGCGTTGACCGTGACGTCCTCGGCCGCGTCCGCCGCGTCGAACTTGGCGTACATGCGGCGCAGGTAGCTCCGCTCGCGCTTCGCCAGCGTGGCCGGCGACAGCAGCCCGGCGCCTACCTTCTCTTGCCCCATCACTTGCACCGCGTCCGCGATCCGGTTGGCGAGCGCGGTCGCGACGGCCATGTCCTCGGGCGACATCCCGGCCGTGGCCTCGAAGGCCTCGCCCTCGACGAGGTCGGAGACCAGCCGGTTGCCCTGCGGACCCAGCCGACGAGCCTCGCCGGCCAGCTCTCGGCCGACGGCGGTGCCCTGCGCCAGCTGCTGCCGGAACGTGTTGACGACCTCGATGACGCGGGGGTCGGTGGTAAAGTCGCGGGAGAGCGCGGTCAGCAGCTGCCGGCCGCCCTCGCTCTGGCGCAGGCCGTCGGCCATCCCGGCCACGAAGGCCTTGCCCGCCGGGCGGATCGCGCCCTTGTAGGCCAGCGAACCCAGCACTGCGCCAATGGCGGCGTTGCCGGTCATGCGCAACCGCTCGTCCTCGGCGTTACGCATCGCCAGTCCGCCGGCGACCAGCGTGCCCTTGCCGGCGATCTCGTTCATCAGCTGCCGGTCGATGAACCCGGGCCGGTAGCCCGACAGGCGGGCGCGAGCAATGGCCTCCACCTCGTCCACGCCCCGAGCAGCGGGCGTGCCCAGCAGGTAGTTGACGGCGGCCGTCTCGAGCGTGTCGAACGCGCCCTTCTCAACCTTGACGCCCAGCTGCCCGTAGCGGCTCTTCATCGCCTCCCAGAGCAGGGCCTGCACGTTGCGGGCGTCCATTGGCCGGCCCAGCACCTCCATGCCCACCTCGCGCCCCAGCCGGCGCTGCACCTCGTTCAGCACGGTGTGCATCGGCCCGGTTACGTTGTCGCTCAACGCGCCCTTGGGGGACAGGGGTGTGACACCCAGCGCCATGTTGTAGAGCCGCGCCATCCAGAGGTCGTTGGTGGCGTTCTCACGCACGCTCTGCGGGAAGGGCAGCTCCACCTCGCCCCGCAGCCACATGGTCTTGTCGGTGCCGTACTGCCCGACCTTGGGGCCGAACAGCTGCGTGGACCGCAGCCGGTTCTTGGCGTCGCCCTTGGCGTAGATCTCCACCGGCCGGCCCCGAGCGTCCACGCTCGCAAGCTGCAGGGCCTCGTCGAAGGTCTTGCCCTGCTTCATCAGACCCTTGATGCGCGACTCGGCCGACTTGGTGAAGCCCCGGCCGGCCAGCTCGCGGAGGGCGCTGTCCACGTCCCCGCCGTGCCGCTCCATCACCTCGTTCAGCTTCTTGAGGCTGGCCTCCCACGAACGGAACTTGGGGCCGCCCTTGAGCACGTCCGCGTCGTCGCCCACGGCGAACATGGGCCGCTCGGTGACACCTGAGCCGGCCGTGCTCTTGACGCGCAGTTTGGGCGCGTAGCCGCCCTCGGGCGCCTGCGCGAACACGCTGAACTTGCCGGTGCGCAGGTACTGCTGCATGGCGACCAGCGCCGCGTTCAGTTCGGGCGAGACCGGGTTGCCGTTGGAGAGGATGCTGCCCATGTAGTTGAACAGCATGAACAGACGCGGCTCCGACAGCTCCGGCATCACCAGCGTCACCAGCGACTGCATGTTGCGGACGGCCTCGTCGTACCACTTGGCGTCGGTGCCGTACTCCCGAATGGCCCGCTCGGTCGATTCGCGCAGGATCGGCTTTGCAAAGTCCACCACCGCTTGCACCTTTTCTTGCACGGTGCCCTCGGTGGCGATGCGCTCGAGGTCCGGGTTCTCGGCCATGCGCTTGGCGACCTCGGCCCGGTGCGCGTCCAGTACGGTCCGGGTGCCGCGCACCGCTTCGGCCGGGGCCTGCTCGGCGTTTCGCGCCAACAGGTCTATGGCCCGGGCCATGCGCTCAGCCGTCTCCGCGTACAGCTCATGCTGCGGGCCCAGCTCGCCGGCTTCGATGGACTGCCGGATCTGCTGCGCCAGCTGCGCCTGTGCCGCGCCCCGCTCCCGCAGCAGCTCCGGGTTGCGGCCCATGGCCTGCAGCTCCTCGCGCATTCCGCGCAGGGCCGCGTAGAGCGGCGGCGCGTAGCCCGTCTCCGGGTCGAGGTTCTGCACCAGCCGGGCCGTCTTGGGGTGCATCTTGCCCAGCACCTTGTCGCTGATGCTGCGCAGGACGTTGCGGTTGCCGACGCCCCCGATCACGCCGGCCGCGAGGATGGCGTTCGCCAGCCGGTCCTCGGTGGTCTCGCCCTCGGTCGCGCCCGCCAGCCCGCCACCCAGTGCAAGGCCGGCGTCGCCGCCCATGGCCCAGAGCGGCTGGCCTTCCTCTGCCACCTTCCTACGAATCTCGGGCGTGATGGCGAGAACGTAGTTGCCGGTCAGCTCTTTGTTTGCGTTGGCAGCTCGCGCTTCCAGCTTGCGACCTTGCGCCTCCAGCTCTTTTGCTTGCGCCTCGATTGGGAGGTAGCGACGGTACAGCTCGTCCGCTTTCTGGCCGGCAGCTCGCAAGTCGTCGGGAACGCTGCGCGGGTCGTTGTAGTAGTCAATCCAGTCAATGCCGTAGCTGTCGGCAATGCGTACCATCTCGTCGCGAGCCGCTTCTTCGGCCGCCTTCATCGCGGCCATTTCGGTGCTGTTGAGCAACGTCTGCGCCTGTTCATACAGAGCAACCGCTTGCTCACGCAGCGTGTCCTCCGAGTTGTTCAACTGACGCAGCGGCGAGGCGTTGGGCATCTCCTGCGGCTTGAGAATGCCCAGCTTGTTGAGGTACTTCTGTACGACCTTTGGGACTGTCTCGTCGTAGTACGGCCCCAGCTGGCGCACCTTGCCGCCGCTCGCGGCAGCAGCTTGCTTCGCCGTGGCAAACATGATCTGGTCATAGCCATTGGCGACCGCTTCTTCAATCGCTCGCTTGACTGCCAGCTCGGTCCACTCGGGCGTCTCCTTGTACGGCCGCTCAGGCGTCGGCATCTTTTCGATGCTTCGCCCGGCCTGCATATGGGCCGCATTCGCTACGTTGTCTTGCACGCGCAGGTCGTACAGTGGCTTTCCCAGCTGAGCCAGCTCGTCGCGGCTAACAACCTTCGCAACCTCCAAGTAGCGTTGCCGCATCCAGCTTTCCGCATCGTCAAGCACTTCCTCAAACGGCGCGGAGCTGTTGTGAGAGCGAAATGCGCTCAGCACGTCGTCAACGTCCGCAAACAACCTATTCATCAGCTCGTCGGAGGGCTGCTTGTATGGCGCATATACACGACCAAACCGTTCAGCCACTACCTGCGCCAGCTGTTTACTAGCGTTGATTCGGGCACTGTTCAGTTGGCCGAGAATCGCGGCTCGCTCATCGTACAGTTGGTTGAACCTTGCCTTGTCCGCCTCGTACTTTTGCTGCGCTTCCTTGCCAAACCCGACCTGCCGGCCTCGCTGCGCCGCATCGTCTTGAATCTCCTCGACGTGCAGCGTCTTGATGCGCTTCTTTCCCGTGTCCATCACGTCGGGAATGTCGGTACGGTCCGACACTCGTAGTGATGGCATGACGTTGACTTGCGACCAGTGTGGCCCCTCGAACCGATAGTTCGGATCGTCAAGGCCGATCAGGATTTCGCGATAGTTCTTGCTGCCTTCCATCTGCGCCTTACTGCGAAGCCACGAATACTCGGCGTCCTTGCCCGCTTGCACTTCGTCGGTAATGCGAATCGGGTTAGCCGCAACGGTCTCTTGCAGCTGCTGGCGTGTGATGGTGCGCTTAGCAGGGGTGGCGTCGAGGATGTCGCCTACACCCCGGTATTTCACTTCGCCGCCGTCTACGTAGTTAGACGAGAGCACCTTGCGCCACTGCTGCGGCGTGAGGGCCGCGTCCTCTGGCACGCTCGCAATCGCCCGCTCCAGCTTGCTGTACAACGTGCCGCCAAAGTCGGAACGCACCTCCTGCGTGGAGAGGCCGGGCTGCAGCCCTTCAATGCCTTGCAGGAAGCGACGCGGACCGACGGCGCCGAGCAGGCCGAGGCCGACGCCGGCCGCCACCTTGTTGCGCGTATCTTCCGGCGCGGTCGCGCCGACCGTGGCGCCCACCGCCCCTCGAGCGAGGGTGGCGCGAGCACCGGGCGCATTGAGCGCATTGGCCGCTTTCCGTCCCACGTCGGCCAGCTCCTCGCGGACCGTCATCATCTCGGGGTTGGCCGCGAACCGCTGCGGAAACCGCGAGCGTTGTTCTTGGCCCGGCACGGGGGTTAGATCGGCTTCCAGCTTGAGGTCGAGCAGGCGCTGGATCTCGGTCTCGTCGCCGGCGTCGATGGCTTCCTGCAGCTGCACGTCCAGCGGCCGCTGCTGCAGCACTTCCTGCTGTCGCGCCAAGAGGCGCGAAACTTCCGCGTCATCGCTGGCTTCGAGCGCCGCTTGCAGACGCCGCTCAAAATCTGCCTTGATTGTGTTGGTCAGCGGGAGCCGCTTCGGGATGGCCGGCATCTCCGGCGCTGGCGGCTGCCCGCCTCGCGCCGTAAGCAGTGGCACACTGCCGGCCTCCTGCATCCGCCGCAGCTGGCGGACCAGCTTGATTGTCTCCCCGCGGTTGCCGTCGCGGGCGGCTTGCACGGCCTTGACGTAGGTCAGCCCTTCGCGAGTGCGAGCAAACGCCCCACCCACGCCCAGCACGGCCGCGTTGGGCGCGAAGTCCGCCAAGAACTCGAACGCGATCTTGCCAGCCGGGCTCTTCGAGAACGGCTCGGCGGCTGCGCCCAGCGCCTGCGCGGCCTGCGCCAGTCGGCCCTCCTTGCCCTCCATCATTTGCCCCAGCTGCACAAACCCTTCGGCCGTGTTGTCGGGGGAGAGGCCCATTGCCACGTTGACCGGCGCGGTCAGCATCGCCCCGGAGGCCAGCTGCCCGGCCCGATTGACGTTGCCGCCGACGGTCAGGCCCGCTCGGCCAATGGGGTTGGCGAGGAAGTTGAGGGCCCGGCTGGCGCCGCCCGCTGTACTGGCGGCGCGAGCAGCCAGCGTGGACGGCAGCAGATACGAGCCCAGCGTCCCGGCGAGGTAGCCGGCACCCCGGCCCACCATGCCAACGCCGGTCTCCGGCTGGCCGACCACGCGCTCCGAGACGAACTCCCGGCCCCGGCCAATGGCGTCCCCGATCCCGGGATCGCCGGGCAGCGCCATGTCCGCCAGCTCGCCCAGTCCTTGCACGGCGTTGAGGGCGGCGTCGGCTACGCCACCCACGGCCTGCACCCCG
>Ga0315904_10012635_pt1 | contig 10647 bp, 6 predicted proteins | sample LakEriMetagenome_6_FD_203529 | JGI IMG/M metagenome (GOLD analysis project Ga0315904, IMG submission 203529) | Freshwater fungal communities from buoy surface, Lake Erie, Ohio, United States - Buoy 12 MA120 | ecosystem: Environmental > Aquatic > Freshwater > Lake | place: USA: Lake Erie, Ohio... | reverse complement strand
TCGGATGTGTGTACTTTGCCATTTCGAATTTCCCCTGCGCAGCCAGTTTGGCTGCGTCTGCAAAAGGGCGTTGTCCATTCGGAACTAGCTTCGAAAGAGGAACCGTTTTCGTTCCGAGATATGCATTGTGCACCAACACGCCCAGCTCGCCGACTTGGTAGACGTGCTCGCCGTGGACTTCGATATTGTAGACCGGCTGGGAGACTCGCGAAAGCGTAACGGACAGAACCAGGCCGGAGGCTTTAGGCGAGAGGCCAGAGGGAAAACCCAATCCGAAAGACTCAGTATCGCAGCATAGCCCCTCGCCTTGGGCTAGCTCAGCCAGCGGCACCCATTCCTGGCGATCGACTGACCAGACTGGTTGGATGGTCGTTCCGGTGATGGTTTCGACAGTGCCAGCGGCACCTAGCACGTCCACGCTGGCCACGACGTGGACTTCGCGGGTGACAAAACGTGCGGTGACGACTGAGCCTTCCCCGTCGGCGATCGGTGGACAGTCGTCGATGGCAGTGACTAACGCTAGCCCGGAGACTTCGAGTTCAGGGAGAATCAGCGGTAACATGCGGCCTGCGCACAGGCCGCTTGCCAATATCCACGAGCGTGGCCGGATCAGTTCAGCGTCGACAATGCCACCATCGCTGCGTTCGACGGTGATGGACACCTTGCCCCAGGTCGCTTGGTCGGGCTCCGACGTCAGCGTTTATCAGCGGTTCAAGAAACCGGACCGCAAGCCGCCCAGCGGCTCGTCTAATCAGTGAAGCTTGTTCCCCACACCTGCGACGAACCTTATCGCAGCCGAACCGATAAATAGTTCAGGCTTTCCAACCAAAAATCTTCTGTCCCAAGGCCATTCCCAGTGTTATAGTTATCAAAGACCGCTGACAACTTTCAACGGAGCCATCGAATGAACCTACGAATTGAAGTACCTTCCAATCTAGAACTTCTTCTCCGCGAACGCGCCGAGGAAGAAGGGGTTCCTGTCGAGGCAATTGTCTTGGCTGCGGTTACCGACAAGCTCAGAAATACTACCGCAGCCTCACCTAGCTACACGGCTGATCAGTTTTCGAATTGGCTCGCTGCTTGGGCGAACCGGTTCCCGAAGCTTGATCATGTCGTCGACGATAGCCGGGAATCAATCTACGAAGGTAGGGGAGAGTGAAGGTTCTCGTTGATACTAATGTCGTTGTCCGAGCTGCTCAGCCAAATTCACCAGACTGGCCGACGATAGAACAAGCTCTTTCGAAGCTCATCGGATTGGGGGGAAAGCTCTGTCTTGTTCCTCAAAACCTCTATGAGCTTTGGGTTGTCGCTACGAGACCTACGAACGCCAACGGATTCGGTCTAGACGCTTCTGCGGCTACCTCAATGATCGACGATGCATTGACCAAATTTCAATTGATGCGGGACGAACGGGGGATTTTCGACAACTGGCTGAACCTGATACAAGTTCATCAAATCCTAGGGAAAACAGCCCATGATGCAAGACTGGTCGCAGCCATGCAGCGGCATTTTGACACAACGCTTATCCGATTGGTCGATGGGAGTCGCGTCTACTTACAGGCAGTTCTTGATAACTTCTCGCGGCGAATTCTAGCTTGGCGACTGAGCGAGAGATTCGATACGACGATCACAGCAGCGATCTTGCAGGAAGTGGCAAAAGCACTTCCCAAAAACACGGTTCCATCGGCGGTGATGGACTCGGGAGTTGAGAATGTGAATACCAAGGTGAACGAGCTTGTTTCAGACGGCACGATCAAACAGGTGCTTGCGCAGGTTGATATCGCGCAATCGAACAGCATGATCGAAGCGTGGTGGCGTCAGCTCAAGCATCAGTGGTTGTTTCTCAACGAGCTCGATAGTGCGACTTCGGTGCGTAAGCTGGTTGGCCTCTATGTTGAGCAACACAACACGGTTGTGCCCCATTTCGCCTTCGAAGGTCAAACGCCCGACGAGATGTACTTTGGAACAGGAGCAAGTGTTCCGGCCACGCTGAAACAGAAGCGAGATCAGGCCAGAGCGGCCAGACTAGCACACAACCGCGCGGTGACCTGTGCGCGATGCAAAGTCGAAGATACCAAGCCAGCGATGCTGGCGATTGGAAGCAACACGAGTTAAAGCATCAGCGTCGGTGTCATGAGTCCAACAGAAGTGACGACCAAGCGAACCACTGGTTCGATGGATGTCTGAATGTATGGAGTAAAGCCTGAGATTGACCAACAAAACGCGAAGTTGAAGCGATGCAAATCTGATTGTTGTCCTGAATCGCCTAAGATTACCCTTGGATTCCGGGCCAATTGCCCTGGAACCCCAATACGTAAATCAATCAACCTAATAGCGCCGAGTTCTCGAACGCTTTTTTCCAGAATGTTCTGCAGCGCTGGACGGGTAAAATGTTGAGCCCTCAGAACTGCTGCTTCCCGTCCCTTGCCAAGGCGACAAGCGAACGTGTCATCGATCAACCAGCGATCCAGAACCGGTTCGCAAACGTTCATGATCGCATGATGCAGCACGCGCTCGTCGAAGCATGGCGCTGTGATCACCCGCTCTTTGGGATCCCGGATCAGAAATTGCTGAAATCGACCGACCGGGATTGTCCCCTCACTAATCGCCTTCGCCATTTCAGCAATACGGTCATCGAGACCGGCTGCAAACTGCCTCACCACAGCCTGTCCCCGTCGCCCACGGGCAGCTTTGTGGAACGCCATCCGCAGATTTTCAGGCTCGTGAATCCGATCAAACAGATTCGCTGTTCTCCGAACAATTGAGGACAATTGTTCTACACTCAACCGCTACGCCAGCAGGCTACGGCATCTCCGGTCGCTGCTCCGCAGACGCTCCCTCCGTGCCTACGCCCGCTGGCTCCGCTCCCTGCACCTGCTCCGCAGGACTGGAGACTCCGGGCGGGGAACTCAGGGCCAAGCGGAAGCCGCAGTCGATCAAGCTGTACGTCGGATCGTCCGAGTAGCGGATCGCCGACCGGCAAAACGCCGCGCCAAAGATCCAACTGCCGCCACGGGACACGCGGAACGAGCTCCCTTGAGCACCAAGAGGATCCGTCTGCGCTGATTCCCCGAAGTCTTCATACCAATCATGAGTCCACTCAAATAAGTTACCGTGCAAGTCGAACAACCCGCGTAAGCTCGGTCTCAGCTCCCGCCCGGGATGCACATGCTTGCCACTGTTCTCGCTAAACCAGCCAAAGCGATCCAGCAGGGCGACCTCGCTCCCAAATCCGTACGCTGTCCGTGATCCACTCCGCGCCACCACCTCCCATTCCGACTCCGTCGGCAACCGGAAGCCTCGCTTGTCCAAGTCCAATGGCCAATTACGCGGAGCCCAGGTCTCCTGCGGATCGCGAGCGTATTTCTCTTTGTCCAGCGTTTCCGGATCTGCATACGACTGCGCCGACTCAGACAATTCGGCCTGCTGGGACAGCCAGCGACAAAAACGGACAGATTCGTACCAGTGCGCGCCAAATCCGGCATCCGCAGGCTGGGCTTTGAATTGCTGCATGAATTCCGCGTAATCAGGCGAAAAAGCAATCAGTTCCTTAAACGTCACCTCACGATCCAGCAAGGCAAACGGACGCGTCAGATTGACCTCATGACGCCGTTCTTGATTCTCCTGCACACTCCGCTCCGGCTCATCTTGTACCGAGCCGATCAGCGACTTTCCCGGTGGAAACACAATGAATGTGTAATAGAAGGTCCGGGGTGGCAGCGGCTCTGGTTTGGCTTCGTTTTTCGCTGGCTCCGGGCTGACTGACTCGTCCTTTTTCTCGGTCCCTTCTTCCTGGGACGCCGCATCGTCGGCAGGCGCGGGCGTGGTGGTCTCTGCTTCCGGAGCTGCATTTTCATCTGCGGGCTTCTCTGCGGGCTTCTCTGCGGGCTTCAGTGGCGATGTCGGCGTCACCGTGATGGCCAGCGTGAACCACTCGCGTTCCGGGGAATAAGGAATCGGAGTTTGATCGACTCGATCGGCAATTTCCTTCTCACCCAGATGTCGGAGCAACCAACCCGACGCCCCGTGAACGCCGGAACTGGGGTCGCTCGCGTACCAATCGGCGAGTTGTTTCACGAGTGCTTCGCGGCGTGCCGAGGGAATCTCAGTCGGAGCGTACTCGCCGATCGCCAGCAGCAAGGCGTGACGAGCATCTTTTGGAAACTTCCCCGCCGGAGCGGTTGAAACCAGATCCAATAAATCGAGCAAGGTGTCCACACCGATCCCGCGAGGCCTGCAGCGGAAGATGAACTGGGTCAGGGCCTCGGGATCGTCGCTCCAGTCGAACACGGGCAGCACTCGTTCTCGCTCACCCAATCGCAGCAGCGTCACCGCCGCGTTGGCTCGATGCTGGCCATACGACACGCGTTCCACCGAGCCCATTTCCGCCGGGGGCAGCGTGGCGGTGATCTTGCTCAGAAGCTCAGTCGTCGCAGGTGCGGGAGTGGCAGCGACCAGGGGATAGAGCACCGCATGCTGTTGCGGAGTCGCCACAGACAGCAGTTGGGACAACTTCGGGATATCGCCGGCGGCGTAGTCGGCAAATGCATTGGCGGCACTCAGCCGCTGAGCGTCGGTCATCTTTCCCTCGGCGTTAAAGAAAATCTTTTCAAGATCCGGCAGCAGTCGCCCGCTGATTGGCCGCAGATTCTCACGCAGCAGCGGCTGAAACTCCGCATTTTCCACGACCAGTTGCCCGGCCACAAACTGCAGGTCTTGCTCCGTCCACGAGGTGGCTTCGGATTCGGGAATGTAGTCCGCCAGCGCCACCGCAGCACGGAACCGGCGATTGGCCTCAGCTTTGTCGTCCCGCAGAATGGTCCGTAACTTCTCTGTGAGTTCCCCGGCGTACGGCCGCAATTGCTGACGAATCGGGCCAATGTAGGTAACCTTGTTGGCGAGCAGCTCTTCCAGCAGGGGTTCGATCAGCGATCTGTCGCGGGCAACCGACGCCAGCCGGGCATGCAGTTGCGAACGCTTGGCGTTGAGCGTCTCGGTTTGCTGTGTGAGCAACTCGGACAAGTACGTTGCTGCGATCTCGGAGTTCGCATCGAGTTCCTCGATAACGCCGGGCAACTGGTTCGGCTCGGCACTGACCAGCCGACCGACCAGGCCCTCGATGCGGGTCGCCTCCTGTTCCTTTGCCTTTTGCGTCAGCAATTCGCGTCGATTCTGGTCCACACGATGCCACATCCACAAGCCGCTCGCGGTGATCAGTCCCAGCAGCACAACGGCTGCCGTCAGTCGGGACAGGTGGAATCGATCGGCGCGCCGAATCATGGCCCGCTGCGGCTCGGTCCAGCGTTTCTTATCCGTCAGCGTGCGAATGTTCAGCCACTCTGCTAGCGAAGGCAGGAAGCGATTCTCTTGCTTGGCGTTCCACGTCACCGAGGTGTCGAACAACATGAGTTCCGTCCGGCCCTTGCGGGTTTCCTTCTGCTTGCGAGTCAGCCAGTCCCGCAGCGAATGCACCAGATAATCGTGAGTCAACTGAAAATACTTCTGCCCCGCTTGGGTCTGTGTCACGGAATCACCATCGGCGTCCTTGCCTTCCGGATCAGTCGGCGTGATGAGCCGGATTTCGCTGTCCAGAATGCGGATCAAGTCATCAAAGTCTTTGGGGCGACTACCGTAGCCAGAGGCTTCCAACAACTCCGCGTGCGACCGCATGTAGCCCTTGATGTCCGTGCCGGAATTGGGCAGCAGGTCTTTCAAAACGGCACGGGCGGCCTTCTGGTGGTAACGATGATCAGGAGAAGCTGCGGGAGAACTGAACGTCTCTTCCAGGAACGTGACGCCAACGCCTGACGTTCCACCGACTTCTTTGAGCGTCGCTGGCGTCCACGGCTTGCCCTTCATCATCTCGGCAAACAGTGCCAGCCGAACGCAGATGACTTTGCCTTCTTCGGCCAGACCAGCCACAGATTGTTTGAGGAACTCTTTTTGCTCTTTGGTGGTTTCGCTGATGTTGTCTGGTAATGTTCCGAATGCCCTACCGAATGCCGACAACACCTTTTGAGCGTGGGTTTCTGGGAAAAGGTCTACGGCGGCAAGGTTATGACCTTCGACGAGTTTGACCTCTAACTCCCGCAGGAATCGTGTCACTGCCATCCAGAAGTCATCCCGCACCATCACGATGCACTGCACCTTGCCTCCGTCACACTGCCGCAGAGCTTGCACCAGATCGGTGTTCTCCTCTTCCTTCTTGGCGTGCAGCCATTGTTCAAACTGGTCGAGGACAATCAGCACCTTCTTGCCGACCGGGATGCCTTGGCCCCGACGTAATGCCGCCAGTGTCTCTTTGAGGCTCAAGTTGTCCTCGAGAGCAGGGCAACGCTTGCGCAGGCCGTGCAGCAGTCGCGTTTCGGTTTCATCCGGCGTGGCTTCGATGTAGACGGGAATCACGTCCTCCGAAAGTCGAGGCAGCAGTCCCGCTTTGACCAGCGACGATTTGCCGCAACCGCTGGGGCCATAGATCAAGCCGACCGAAAACGTGTAGACAGGATCGGTTTCCTCGATGCGGGTCTTCCAGAAACGCAGGCTGTCGGGCAAACCATCACGATCACGGGGACCGGGCAGCAGTTCCAGAAAGAAGTCGGCATCGTGAGCATCGAACGACCTGAGGCCCTTGGGCACAATCTTGATCGGTTGGCTATCGGACGAACCCAGACTCATCGAGGCCGATGATGCTGCAATCGAACCGACTGAAGTCGCGGCTTGTGTTGAACCTTGAGTCAAGGAAGCGACTGACGTGATTCCACCCGGCGACGTTCCGCTGTGGATGGCCGTCTGTTCCTGCAAGAACAACCGCAGGTCTTCGGCCATGTCGTGGGCCGAGGAATACCGCTCGCTGGCTCGCTTGGCCATTGCCTTGTGGCAGATGCGTTCCAGTTCCTTCGGGAGTTTCTCGTCGTACTGGCGCAGCGGTTTCGCTTCGTAGCTCGTGACTTGCTCAAACAGTTCGGTCTGCGTGTCACCACGAAACGGCTGACGACCGGCCAGCAACTCGTAGAGCACGACACCCAAACTGAAAACATCGCTGCGACCATCCACTCGATGGCCTTCACCTCTGGCCTGTTCGGGAGACATGTAAGCAGGTGTGCCGGCATACTTCGGTCCCTTGCCGACGTTCTCTTCCCTGAGCGCCAAGCCGAAATCGACGACGTAAGGCCGACCGTCCTTGCCAATCAGAATGTTCCCCGGCTTCACGTCCCGATGCACCAGCCCCTGCTTGTGGGCATAGTGCAGGGCCTCGGCCACCGTCGCCACCAGCTCGGCAGCGTCCCGATACTTCAGCCGGCTCTCTTTCAGCTTCGCCGAGAGGTCGGTCCCTTCGATGTACTTCGAGACGACGTAACAGGGACAGTCCTCAGTGCTGCCGACATCATGCACCGGCACGATGCCAGGATGATCGAGGCTGGCGACCGTTCGAGCCTCGGCCAGATACGCCTCGGCATCTTCTGGTTTCGAGATCAGCATGGCGTGTGGCACCTTGATGGCGACCAGCCGATCCAGCTGCTCGTCGTGAGCCAGATAGACCAGGCCGAAGCCCCCTTTGCCCAGAACTTTCTCGATGCGGTAGCGACCAATCCGCTCCGGGTGTTTTGCGGGCGGACCTTCATTCTTGGGGATAGCGTTTCCTTGATGGTCCTGCGTCACATCGTAGCGGTTCGAGTCGTTCAAGTCGTTACTCCCAATCGGATACTCCATACCTATATCTAGCTCTGGCGAATCAAATCATAGCTCATTTTCCGTCAATTCTCTCCTGCGCCCGTGACAGAATTGGTTACTCGGTTCGTGAACTCCCGAGAAAAAGCAAGTCAGACGTGTGTGTCACCGAGCCAGTGTTCGGAACGGATCCACTGCAGCGATCAATCTCTCAACGATTGTATCCGAGCTGAAATCCCGCTCAGCTGCGGCTCGAACTGACGTGCGGTCGAGAGCCTGGGCTATGGCGAGGGCGTCGAGGTAGACCGCCAGGGCAATCTGATCGGAATCGTTCTCCACGCACCGTCGGCCAGGTGGCAACCGATCGAGGAGCCGCCTCGAACAACTCCTCACGGCGGTAGCGGCCGTAGTGAATCTGAATGTGCCGTGGGAACAGCTCGGCAATCGAGTCCCTCAGCCGAACCTACACACACGAACATCAGGCGACACGATTTGCCATGTTGCGCCGCCTAGTTTACTGCGGTGAGTGCGGCAGCTTAGTTATGCCGGTGTGGACAAATAACCGTGGACGCGAATATCGGTACTACACATGTTTCAAAAAGGTGAAGTCGGGTTACAAGAAGTGCTCGCTGCCATCGCTGCCCGCCGGCGAATTGGAAAAGATCGTCGTCGAGCAACTTCGATCGCTTCTTTGCCACCCTGACGTGATTGCCCACACGTTTCGTTAGGTTTGCGCCAGTTCGCAAAGCGGCCCGGATCCGACGACGGTGTCGCGTCTTGAAGAACTGCGCGGACGTCGCCACCAGGCGGAACAGGCGGCCCGATCACTTCTAGCCCTGCAGGATCCAGATAGTCCGTTCGTGAAGTCGGAACTCAAGCGGCTCAACGCTGAGATGAAATCGCTGGGCGATTCTATTCGTAGTCTTGAATCCGGGGCCGCCTCCACGAGAGCCGTAGGTGTTTCCACTTCTCCATGGATGCCAATGTAGGAACGTGGGGCGTGTGACTCTCGTGCAACCAGGCGTTGATGAAAAAGGGCTTCGTCTTGTTCGCTTTGATAAAGGCCACCGTGTCTGTTGCCGTGGCATGAAGATCGGCCGACTCCCACCTTGCCCCGCCATTGAAGACCCGGGCTTCATCATAGCCATACGCCTCGGGTTTTGATGCGCCTTCGGTATCCCCGTTGGTCAGGTGCCACTTGCCAAAGTGGGCGGTGCGATACCCCGCGTGCTTCAAGAAACGCGGCAGCGACGGAGCCTTCGGGTCCAGCCAATCCGGCATGCCACGCTCGTGATTCTGCGCCGGTGTCGCGAAGTGCTGATGCACGGAAAATCTCGCGGGATACATGCCTGTCATCACTGCGGCGCGACTCGGTGAGCACACGGGATTGAGCACATTGAACTGCTGGAAATCCGTGCCCTAGCTGGCCAGCTTATCAAGGTTCGGCGTCTTTAGCCAAGTGTTGCCATGACAGGAAAGATCGCCCCAGCCCCAGTCGTCGGCGAAGATGAAGATGATGTTCGGTCGGGTCTCAACTGCGTCGGCGCGGGGCATCCCCAGCGTCAGCAGAAGCATTGCCGTTATCCATATGGCGCTCATTTTCATGACGGTATTCATCCTTGTCTGGCGTACATTCGATTCGATCATGGAGTTAGTATCTTATTTGAGGGCCTTGGCCTTGATGTCGAGATAGGCCGGCTCGATTCAGGCGTTGGCTTTGACTCTCTGTTCAGTTTCCGCATCGATGGGACTGCCCTCGCCTATCTAAAAGCGGGGAATCAAATCCTCAGGAGTAAGTTATCTAAACGCATCGAGCTAAGCAATCAGGAGCGACGCAGGCTCGTAAAGCACGGTAAGAGTCTCGGAGCTCGGATCAAAGACTTGATCTCGATCGTTAGCTACTCGACGTTCCGCAAGTGGGTACGGAGCTTCTAAGACGCGTCGGATAAGCGGCCCAAGGCGAAGGACGCCAATCCAGGTCGGCCACGCGTCGAGGAGAGCATCAGCGAAGCGAGCATCCGCATCAGAAAGGAGACGGGCTGGGGAGATACCAAGATCGTTCAGGCGAGTGGCAATATGATTTCTTCTCGAAAAAAGTCGTTTCGAAGACTGGCTTCCGTAAAGCGCCGTGAACTATCTTCACTCATGTCTCGACAAGTCGTTTTGCAGATCGAGCAGTATCGACCGATTTTGTGACACAATTCGCCACCCAGTAGAGAAAAGTCTGCAGAATGTCATGAAGTTGCTGATGGGGGGCGAATCGAGACATTTGCCGCCCCCAGCGTTGGTCCAAGGGGCCAATACTTCCTCGGGACGCGCTGGTCAGGTTTTTCAGGTCACTGCCACTGGCGCTTTTCGCTAAAACCTCACGTCTGTTCGAAATCACGAAAGTGCCGTGTTTTACTGGGTTTCCGAGCACGGGACTCGTTTGGTGTGAGTCCCGTGGTTTAGAGCCTTTGGCCCCGATTTGAGCCTTTTTGGGTTCCGATGGGTGCCAACCGCGTCCCGTGGTTTGCGTAACGGAGAAGCTCGACGAATTGCAAAACCCCTAGATTTATTGGGTAGAAACGCAAAGACCCGCTGGGATGAACCAGCGGGTCTTGAGCGATTTGGTCACCTTGCGGTGGCCTGGCCAATGGAGGCGGCGTCCTAGACTCGCAACCTTGCTATGTTTTTGGGGATAGATTGGGAAGGCAAATGGACAATCTGAGCCCTATCCGACCAGTCGGTATATCGCATGGTTCGCGGGGGGCAATCGCTCTGCCCCAGTGGTTCGATTCTACTTTCAACTCACTATAATCCACTCTCTAGCCGCCCAGCGGCCCGCCGAGTTCTCGAACGCTTTTTTCCACAATGTTCTGCAGCGCCGGAGGGAGAAGCTAAAAAAGCACTTCTTGGCAATTGTGTCAGGAGGCGGCTAAGTCGGTCTCTTGCTCGGTTGGCTTTTTATCAAGGCTGCATTGGTGTGCGGAGTGTTCT
>Ga0315904_10012634_pt1 | contig 10648 bp, 25 predicted proteins | sample LakEriMetagenome_6_FD_203529 | JGI IMG/M metagenome (GOLD analysis project Ga0315904, IMG submission 203529) | Freshwater fungal communities from buoy surface, Lake Erie, Ohio, United States - Buoy 12 MA120 | ecosystem: Environmental > Aquatic > Freshwater > Lake | place: USA: Lake Erie, Ohio... | reverse complement strand
TCTAGTTCGTCGTCGGTCATGCCGCTATAAATTGAAAAGTCTTTTATGGGCTTAAACAAGCGCATCAATAGGTGTTTCATCGTTCTTATTCTCTCTACCGTTCATACCGGGCGCGAATCCCCGGCGTTATTATCATTTGGGGCGGGTTGGGTTAATAGCGGGTTTGTTGCGAGGAATACCAGCGGCTTCGCATTTGCCATCGCTCCAAGTCGCTATCGTTTGCTCAACGTTTTGAAATTGCCGTTCTAACCACTCTGGTATTGGAGTAGGCTTCCTCTTGTTCGTTGAATCATCAAGAGGACGTATCCGAACCATGTCCTTCTCCCATAGCGTAATTGCCGCGCCTCGCTTGCTAACTTTTGTCCATCCTGGCTTGGTCATCTTCGCCCTCCGCTTCCTCGCATGGGCAGCCCTTTTGAGTTTGGTTCTTGCGTTCATTGTTCTTCGCCTTTCACTGCAAGCCAATGTGTGCCAGAACCATACTTGAGGTTCATGGCGTCAACCGCACTTTGCAGATCGCTCGGCTCACCGATTGCCCACCCACCGTATCCGCGTTTGCCGTTTATTTCCCATTCAATCCGAACTTGCTTTGTGTTCATTGATTCAATTTCTTTGATTATTGCTTTTGATATGTTCATTGCTCGACCTCTTCTATCGGTTGTTCTACCTCTTTTGGAGGTTGGGGTGCGACCTTATCAATCGTCGCGATGAATTGCTCGATGCGCTTCCTTTGGCCTTCGTTGGCTCTAGGCATTGCTTCCTCTAAGACTTTCCTCGCCTTGGAGTAGTTTTCAGCCCATGCCAACGCTTCGGCTTTGTCGGTGATGATTCGTTCAACGTCCATCACTCCCCATCCTGTGTTACCTTTTCGCCCGGAGCCGTTACAAGCGGGGAGGGGGTTCGTTTAATCTCCCATTTGTTTGGCATGAACCCATACCCAATCACAAACTTTCGCCAAACTGGCTCTAGCCAGACGTAGAACCCTGGCAGGTCAGCGCATTTGACCGGATACCACGCAAACCATTTATGCCATTGACTCCGGTCGCGCTTTTCAATCATCTTGACCTTCACTTGCTCACCTCAACCTTGCCGCTGGGGATGGCAAATACTCCTACCTTTGCGCCTTCTTCAAAGGCTCTTTCATCCATTTCAATGCAGTTGCCCGAGTTCAGGTCAAAATCTGACCACGCAGTCCCCTCAAACACCTCAACCGCCGCGCTCGGGTCGGGAAGGCCGTCGGGGAGGTAGTGGGTTGGTTCGCCCTTGTATACGGATACCCAAGTATTGCCTAGAAAGTCTTGCTGTGGGAACATTGTGTGATGTATCCATTCACCGTTCTTCCATGTGACGCGCTTTAGGTCTGGGTAAAGCTGAATGACCTCCCCGCTCGCCTTGAACCGCTCCAAGAGTTCGGGAGTGATCGGCGCGATCTTCACTGGTAGATATAGGTTGGTCATTTGTTTAGCCTCAGTTCTGCGATTTCTTCTCTAAGTCTTACGTTTTCCTCTTTGAGTAGTTTGATCTTGTGCATCAAGTCAAAAGGACTCGGCGGCGGTGGGGTTGCCTTAATTACGTTTGGATTGCCTAGTTTTCCCTGTGGCGGTTTCCAGTCCCAGGGTTTTGAAAAATCATTCATTGTTCTTTTTTCTCCGTGGGGGATTGCTCCCCCGGTTGGTGCGGTGAAACGTTCTACTCTGTCGCGGCGTCTCTTATATTGTCCATCCAAGACAGGCAGAACGCAAGCCAGGGGTTTCTCTGGCTCATTCTTTTTATAGCCTTAGGTGATCCATGATCCTAGCAACATTGCGCTCCAAGTCTTCAAACCTTCGCGCAAATGGACTGCACGGGTAATCAACTCCGATCTGCACTTCTTCTGGGTTCTTTAGCTTGTAAATGTCGGAGCGGTCGTTCTCCCCGATCTTTTCAATCTCAAACGGTAAATCAGTCCAAAAGTGCTTGTACTGGGGAATACCTTTTGTGACTTCGAATGGTAGTGATGGGTCGGATTCCCATTTGACTGTCTGCTTCCCGTCTTTGTGGTTCGTAAAAAGAAGGTCGCAATATTTTTGTTCTGTTGTGCTCATAAGTGTATTTTCTCGTCGGTCATGGGCTTGCGCCGATTGTCAAGCGTCTACCTCCAAGCGGGTAAACCTAGTTGGGAATACTGTTGGGAATATCAGGCGCGAACTGGAAGAATACACCGTTTTGGTGCAGATTTCTACCTGAATTTGTGGCGTGTTGATGCTAAATCCTTTCGGACTTAAAATCCGTTGATCTTCGGATCGTATCGGTTCAAGTCCGATCCTGGGCACCAAGTTCAAATTAGCGGAAAAGTTCAATGATTTCTCCTTGATTTTTGATCCGCGATTCCCAACTATATTCCCAACCGTCAGCTAGAACGGTGTCTACCCATAGGTTAAGCTGCTGGGACTTCACTTCGATCATTTGGCTGTCGGAATAGTCGCGTGTGGCTCCACCTGGCGGGGTGTGTCCTAAGATCATCGCCCTTATTTCCAGGCTCGTGTTTAGCTCCTGGAGGCCCGTAGCGCAGGTATGCCTAAGAATGTTCCTACCTAGTTTCTCCATGCCTAAATCATTGGTTAGCTTCTCGATCTGGTGGTAGATCGTAGATACGTCGGATTTCAGCAAGGGGAATGTCTGCCCTTTTATGAGCTGCAGAACCTTGTTTGGAACCGGGATGATGCGCCGGCGGTAGCGTGTCTTTTCGCGTACGATGGTAAGCAGGTTCTTGTTGAAGTGCTTCGGCTCTATGTCCCGTATTTCTTCCCAGCCGATGCCGAGTAGTCCGGTTAGCACGATTGCTGGAAGTGCCGGGGATTGTTTCTCTACGGCGTAGGCAATCAGTACCCTCAGTTCTTCGGCTGTGAGGTATTTCCCCGGCTTGTACGAGCGTTTGGGTAGCTTGATGTACTCGGCGGGGTTTACCTGCAAGATGCCGTCTATGACTGCCAGTTTGAGCACGGAGCGGGTAATGCGCTTTACGTCGCTGATGACCTTCGGGCTAGTCTTAGGGAGATTGTTGATATGGTTCTGAATCCACTGCCGGGAGATTTCGGAAACGTCGGTATTGAACCAGGGCATATGTAACGTGGCGACTCTCATTTCATCCCTCTGGTATGCCTTGCTCGTGTTTGAGATCGTTGGGAGATACAATCCCTCCATCAAGGATTTGAAGCTGTGGTCCGTCAATGCCTGCGGCCTGAGCGACAGTGACACCTTTTCCTTTAGCCTTTCGACCGCTTCTTGCTTTGTACTTGCGTAAGCCTGATAAGCTATCCCCTGTATCTGCATCCTCGCTTCGTAGCCCTTGCCTTTCTGCCGGATATTCGGTTCGTTGTTCTGGTTGCTCTCGCTCTTGTGCATGGTTTTCCAGCATAGCCCAATCATTTACGATCTGACGACGCTTCCGAAGTGGAAGCTCGATCAATACCAGTAATTCTGCTGTGCTTGGCTGTGGCATGGTTTTCCTCTATGCAAAAATTACGATCATTACAGATCCGACGTAGTGGTCCTTTGCTCCACCAAACTTAACGCCACCCTGAATCCATTCAATACTAGCCATTGGAAGTACATTCTCGTGAAACCAACGAGCTTTTGTAATGACCGGAAGGTACATGACCACGCGGGTAGCGTTCCCGCATCTGACTTCTTCTAATGCCTTGCTTGTCCATTTAATTAGCTCTTTCCAGGGCGGATTGCACCAGACGACGCCTTCCCATTTCTGGTTAAGCGCATCGTCGTCTCTGGTGTAATACTTCGCACACTTTGCGTTCGCGTGGCTTGCGGCGGCGTCTAGGTCGAACGGTCCGTGCTTTGCGTTCATGCGGTTGAACAGATCCTGTGGCGTTGAATAATCGTCGCGCTCTAGGTTTAGGAGAATTGCCTGACTCACTCTGCATCCTCTTCTGGGTGAATCGGTCCCTGGAAGCTGTGGAATCTGGAAAGGTGGAAAACTTCCCTGCTCCCGACTTGCCTTGCAATCAATGTATCTTTGGTTGAAGGTGAATAAAAAACCCAGACCACAAACTCAGTGCCAGAAGCAATCCACTTTGCCCAGTACCAACCGGGCTTAGTCGGCTTTTCGGGTGTCCATTTCGCGAGTGTGCTTTTCGGGGTCATTGATCCAGCCCTGCCTTCTTCCGAGCGGCTTTCATGCCTTCGGGAGTGTCGGGGAAGATAAGCCCCTTTGATGATTGGCTAATGTCGTATGCCTCTGTTTCGTCGTACCGTCTGACCACGACGCTTGGCGCGTTCTTGCAAGCAAGCAAAACAACGTCTCCATGCTTAGGGAATCGTAATCTTAAGCGGTATGGCGTAAAGTCCAGATATTCCAAGTCGAGCGTTGATCTTCCACCTATTGGGATCACGTTGCACTTTGAGGTGATCGTGTGCGTTGCCTGGTTCCAGTGGCATTGCTCTAGGTCATTGATGCTGATTTCCTGATCCATTACGCCTCTTCCCTCCCGGCTTCTGCCAACAAGTCAGCGATTGACTGCGCGGCGCGTTTGGCGCGTTCGGGGGTGCGGAAGTTGAGTTCAATGGCTTGATCCCTTTCTTCATCCCAAATGCTCATAATTACTTCTGTTGGGTGATGAGGAATCTCAAAGACAAACCCTTCAATATCGGCGCAATCTTTGTACTGCGCGTTATCCCACTCCAACTCAGGGAAGAGTTCGGCAAATGTAAAGGTGGTCATATCAGCATAATCCCGCTCAAAAGGATCATTCTGGATAACCTCAGCTTCCATAGCCATAGAGCATAGCGCGACGTAATATCCATCGTCTAAATGAACCGTGCAAATGGTCAGCCCGAAGTTATCTCTATTCACGCCCGCTTTATCCAGCGCACGTTGCACTTTCAGCAGGAGGGTTGCTCGTTCGGTGGGGGTCATGGTGTTACCTCTACTTCAACTCTTGGTGCCAAGTTTTGAATAGCCAGGCTTTTAATATTGTCTAGCGGGTACGAGTATTCGTATCCGCCTATCCCGGTAATAACCAAGGTAGATTCTTCTTCGCGAACTTCCATGCGGTAAACAGGATCAAATTCCTCGTTGGCTCCAGCCGTAAATCCGACTGTAAGTTGCCGAGGGAATATGACGGGAAAATACACCTTATCAATAAACTCTGTTACTTTTTCTTTTGTCATCTTCGTGTTAATCCTGCCAACCAAGGGTGGTCGGCGTAAATGGTCAGGAACGCGGCGGTGAATCCAATGAGGGTCAATGCCAGCGCGAATTTGCCGGGGGTCTTGAGGTAGGTCATTCGGATACCTTCCTGTAGGTGGCCCGGAAGCGGCATGGCATCACGCCAGAAAGCGGCTCATTACCTCCCCAAAAGAATTTGATTTCATTTTTCTCAACTGACATTTTAGAAAGCGGGTCATCAATCATTTGGTAAATCCCCGGCTCCTCCAACGCCTCTATAAACGTGTAAGTCTTGACGGGTTCGGGCTTAATGGGTCCTAGGTCAAAATGCAGTGAAGCAGAGTCAATAAAGCTCTCGATACCTGTCCATGCCTGGATTCCTCCAGAATCCCATAGGATGATAACCTTATCTCCCATAGTCGCTATAACTTGGCAAACTCCGCCAGGGATGCCTCTGATGGTGCATTGTAATCCCGGTCTTAATTGTTCTTTCGTAATCATCGTCTAAAAATTCCTCTGATCTTCTGCCAGATCGTTTGTCGTCGTAGCTCACCGTAGGCGTTGCCGTAGATGTGCGGGTAGTTGTTGCAGGAGTCGCCTTTGTATTCTTTGGCGGCTTCGATGGCGTCCTTTGGTTTCTTTGCTTCGGAGAGGGGGAGGTTAGTCATCCTTATAAATCCTTGTGGGGTAAACCGTGCCGCCGGGGAAATGCGCTAACCCTTTGGCACGGTTTGGTTTGGTTATTCGTCGGCGAATGGATCGTGAGCGCCATCGACCGGGTCGTACGCCTTAGCCTTCTCGGGGTACTGCACTGCCTTTAGTGCCTTTGGTAGGTTCGGGCGGGATTGCAGGTTAATCATGTGCGTCATCGCCTCTGCAAATTGCTGATCGGTTACCGAGTCCCACGCGATACCGTCCCAGCCGAGTTGGTCATCTAGGTAGGCAAGAACGACCTGCGCGTGTTCGTCCTGGCGGTGGCTGGCCAGTCGCAGTTGGTCCACTACGCTCCAGAAGTCTTTTTCCGCTTTGGATTCCTCGTCGGAAGATCCGGCGTAAGTCCGGACGGCATTGCCACCGAATGCAGGGTGGGCGGCGATGATCTTTGCCGCATCAACCTTCATTTGCGCCTGGGCAAGTTTTTCTTCGGATGCGCTGCTGTACTTTTTCTCCGCTACCTTTGGCACTTCGATCTTTGTCTTTGCGCCGGTCGCTGGGTCGATCTTGTACGTGCCGAGATAAGACACCTTTTCGTTTTCCTTACTTCCTCCAGCGGTGAATTCGAGCAGGTCACCAACGTTTAGCTGGTTCACAATCCGCGCAAATCGCACGGTCACGAAAGTATCACGGTTGAACTGAAGAACTTCGGTCACGTCACCATCTTTCAGGTTAATGTTCACTCGTTCGGTCGTTCCGTAATTGCCTTCGAACTCATCAAATTCAATGCTGATAAGTTCACCGGACACCTTGTATCCTAGTCGCTGGGTTCCCTTTTTCTTTGAACCTGTGGAGAATGCACCGTTTGCGAGGGTGTAATAGTTTTTGCTTGTTGTTTTTTCAATAAATGCCATGAGCGTTTGTTTAGATAGTCCGTAGACCTTGGGCGTCAAGCTCACCGAAGAAGTCTTCTAGGGTTGGCTCTACAGGTAGGAGGTTCACGCGCTTAAAGTACGGTCCGTCTACCGGGCAGACTTTGCGAGTGAAATTGGTGTCAATAAAGGCGAGAATGGCGGCCGCTTTTGGGCAGTCGTACTTCCGGACTTCGTACTGGTAAGCACGGTAAACCTGAGCGCTCACCCAGTTTCCGAGCGTCTTGGAATAAATCTCGTCGTCCTTTTCGGGCGGCGTGTCCGGCAGTCGGTTGTACTTTTGGTATTCCGGCGGCGCGATCCTAGCGAGGTTATTCACCCAGCGGAAAATTTGCTTGTTGCGGTCCTGGTCGCAAGACCGGCGGTACTCGTCGGCTACCTGCGAGCGGATTTTCTGGAGCAAGTCCTTCGGCATCTTCTTCAGGTCGTGTTGCTGACCAAGTAGATTGTCGATGGCCTTACCGAACGCGGCTTCGGTTTGCGCCGCGTCCAGTACGGAGTACATTTGTCCGGTGGTCATGGGCAAATCACCTGGAGTGTTTTCTCTTCAAAGATTCCCTTTAGGAGTGACTCGTATAGAAATTCCTGCGCTTGTTTTGCGGTCGGCTCCTGGTCGCTCCAATCGGACTCAGTGTGGAAATTGCCGTGCGTTAGGGAGAACTTCCATTGCGGTTCATCCTGCCAATCGAACGGATCGTAGGTCGGCACCAATTCCCAGTTGACGAAAACCTTAAAATCTCCAATCTGGAAAACAATGTCTACACCTACGAAACCTAGCGCGGAATCTGGGACCGTGGCGTCTGGCGTGACGAATTCTGTATCAGCCATTAGGCCGCGCTCCCGTTGCAGAGTGTTTGCAGTGCGAGCTTTAGCGCGTTCCATTGCTGGAATTTGTCGGCTTCGCTTAGGGTGTTGAAGGCGCGGTATGTGTCCGGCGCCTTTTGCGCCAGGTATTCCATTTGGCGCATCTGCTCCATAGCAAAGTTGCTAGGGAGTTCGTAGCCAACGGCATAAGTCCAGGCTTCAAAGAATTCCAGGTGGAACGCTACGCTCTCGTTTGGCGTGAGGTGCGGGGCTGGTGTGATGACCCAGACGCCTACGTCGGTGCGGAATGCCTCGACTGGGTAGCGGCGCAAAAGGGCGGGAAATTCTGCGCGGAGTTCATCGGTAAAGCCAGCTAGCTCGGTGATGACGATAGTATTTTCGTCCGCATGAGCTTTGGCGAGCAGGATATTCCCTGCCTTAAGGTTCCGGTTGTAGCCCTTGCTAAGGGCGGTGAGTAGTGTGTACAGAGCTAACTCTGCGGCTGTGTGTGCGTTGAACGGCGTGTTCATTTGTGGTCCTCGTGGCTGCCGCTTTCGCGGCTACAATAATATGTTACCACTATTTCCACAAATATGTAGATAGGGATAAAAAAAATGTAAAAAAAAGTCCCCGCTGGGTTCAGCGAGGATCAAAAAAAGTTTTGGAAAGCTTTAGATCGGCATAAGTTTCTCGACCGCGTTACACTCTGGACATCGTTTTATGGTGTACACAATTTCCCGTGGCAGGAATAGCATGGCAACGAAGCAGACGGCGGCAATTACCCACGTAGCGCCACACGTAAAGAAGCCCACGATCAAGCATCCGGCGGCGATTGCTCCACAAACTTCGTAAGGTCCGGGTTTGTGTTTATTCTTGTATAAGCAGTTAACGCATCCGCACGATTCGCACGGTCCGACTAGCCTTGAGGTGTTGACCAAAGATCCAAAGAAAAGCGATTTGAAGGAAAACGGCTTTTTGGGGTGCGGTTGGATCGGTGGTGCGGAAACAGTCTGGGATGCTGTGGCGCACGATGAGCAAAGCCCTCTTGTTAAGTCGCTGTAAGCTCTCGATATGTGCTTTTTGCAACTGGTGCAGTACACCGGCTGCATTACGTCATCTTGGGTAAAGTCCTGGTCGTTCATTTTTCACCTCTATACTTTAGGAGTTGCTCTGGCCGAATCCCATCTTCTCGGTAAAACGTAACCTCTCCACCGTCGTCGTCAATATAAGAGACGTGGACCAGAAACGCTATCGCGTCCCAATGCTCGCTTAATGATTCTTGGAATAGGGGATTGATTGCATGGAGCGATGGGCGCTTTAGTTCCGCGTCCCACACGAGGACCTTAACCGTCGCGGCATGATCGGGATACCTTTCCGCAATAATGATCTTGTTCATTTTCGGGCTTCGGCTTGCTTCCCAGATCGTAAAGTCGCCAGGTTGGAGCGCAGGGTAGCAGGATTCCCCGACGATTTCGGCGCAGAACCTATTGGTTTTGAATAACCTTGCCTCGACTTCCCTAAACATTTCCGATTCTTCGGGGCTTGCCCATGTACCGGCTGGGAGTTGTCCGCAATAAGGCATTTCTAAAGGTGGATACGTGACCGGGTTCGAAGGGTCCGAGATTTCTTTGGGCCAATCCGCTGGCATTTTTAGTGCCGCTCGGTACTGCTCAATCATAGCTGGGGTGAAAAGGATTTTCCCTGCGAGAATGTTTTTGATGCGCTCGCGGTCCTCTCCAACTAGGTCAGCCAGTTGGGGCGCGGTCAGCTTCTTTGGCACGGCTTGCGCCATTGCCCTTTTAATTGCCGCCGCAACCTCTTTTTTGTCCATTTCGGCATAGTACTAAACGAGAATAGTAAAAATCGTACATAAAATTACTATTTTGTGGAAAATCGGGTAAATTGACTGACGGTGAATAATACAGCTAGTAAGAAATTAGGCCGTCCAAGGGATGAATCCCAGGACGATTTTGTCATTCAGAAGCTACTTGAGGGCATTGAGCCTCGCGACATTGTGAAGATGGAAGGCGCTCCAAGCAAAAGCAAGGTCTACAACCTGGCCAGGGGATTCGAGTTGGTGAAAGCAGAGGTCCACAAGTGAGCCTTTCCAAACTATCTCATGCCGCTGGTGGCCCGAAGAAGGAAACCGATCGCGCACGGGCTAAACCGGTGAACCATAACGAACGAGCCCGAAAGTGGCTCAGGGATAACGGCGCCGTTTGGGTGGAAACAATGGAGCATGAACAGGCTTTCTCTGTTCGGAAGAAAGATTTTCTTGCCTGTGACTTTATGGCGATCTATAAGGATCACCTGGCACTTGTGCAGCTCACCACGGACGACAACAAAGGTGCGCGGCGAAAGAAGATGCTGGCAAACCCTGGACTCGGACACTGGGCGCTCGCTGGTGGTCATGTCCTACTGCTTACTTATAAAAAGAGTGTGTCCAAAGGCGGGGCGATTTCTTACGCTCCGTCGGTGGAAGACCTTACGGGGGAATGGCTATGAGTTCCATCGAAGTCGAAGGCAAGGAAGGCATCCCTCAACTTGCTCTCGGGGCGATACCGAGAAAGCATAAAGATAGACGCAATATCTTTTCTCCTAGCGGGATCGTTGATTCTTCGATCCTAGATGATGAAGTTTATCGTTCTCTTTTGAGCCCAGAAGTCATTGAATCTCTTGAGGCATACAACGCACGCAAAGTGAAGGAGCGCATCTGTGGCGAAGCATAAAAAACGCGGTCCACTGAATCCTAAGTTCTGGGATTCCAAGTTTGGACAAGGGCTACTAGAAGAAGGCAAGATCCGGCAAGGACTTTTCTTCCCTGGTGGCACGGCTTGGTGGCTTTGCCACAACGAGAATAAGGGAGTGCTCCGGCCGTGCCAGACGAAGGAGCTTGCACCTACTCTCGTGGAAGTGCGCTTTGGCAAGGATAGCGAGCCGATAAAGGTTGGTCTACATGGCAAGGGCTACGAAGGGATTTCTTACACGGGTCCATTTTCTTCCTTGCGGCTTGCACTCAGTTTCCGAACCTGGCTCGGGCATAAGAAACCAGAGGTGCCTCAGTGACCTATCACGAAGCTGTAAACAGCAACCG
>Ga0315904_10012632_pt1 | contig 10648 bp, 4 predicted proteins | sample LakEriMetagenome_6_FD_203529 | JGI IMG/M metagenome (GOLD analysis project Ga0315904, IMG submission 203529) | Freshwater fungal communities from buoy surface, Lake Erie, Ohio, United States - Buoy 12 MA120 | ecosystem: Environmental > Aquatic > Freshwater > Lake | place: USA: Lake Erie, Ohio... | reverse complement strand
CTGCCGCTTTGCCGCGTGCCGCTCAGCGCGGTGCAGGAGGACCAGGAACTCCAGGCGCGGCTCGCCGTGAGCTGTCTGGATGTGCTGATGGCGGACCGCAAGCCGAGGGAAACGATGATCAACGTGCCGCCGCTCGGTGTGGTGGAACGCGCCTCCACCGCCACCATGGCCATCGAGGATCATGAGGTGGCGCACGCCGTCGAATTCATCCGCGGTCATGGTTTCGAGCCAATCAACGTGGCCGACGTGAGCGGCAGGGTGCGGATCTCCCGCGTAACGCTCGAGCGCCGGTTCCGGCAGGTCATGGGGGTGACGATGCACGAGTATCTCACCGACCTGCGGATCCGCCGCGCCAAGGAACTGCTCATGGCCGAGGGGCCGCCAAGCCTCCAGTCGATCGCCCAGCAATGCGGACTTGCGGACAGGCGCCGTCTCAACCAGGTCTTCATCAGCGTGGTGGGCATGACGCCCGCCGCGTGGAGGGAATCCAGACTGTCCTGATGCAAAATCCCACCGGAGGGACGCAATATCGACCCTGTGACAGGTCCGCCGGAGATCGTTTGCTTGTCAAAACCATGATCCGTTCCCTGTTAGGCGCGTGCGTTCTGTTAGCCGCGTTGTTTCCATCCGCCCTTCTCGGTGCGCCAAGTGACGGGATCGAAGAGCGCCGCCGCATGATGTTCGAAGCGGTGCGGGCGGACCATGAGAAGCAAAAGGGCCGGGAAACGCCGGGGTTTTATCGAGCCGCGGCCCTCTTCAAGGCGGGGCACATCGAGGAGGCCCGCGCGGTCACCCGGGTCTCGCTTGAGAAGTTCGCTCCCTCGAACCGCCCGAAAAACCGCTGGATCACGGGAGGAAACAGCGGCTTCGACGTCTGGCCGGGCATCGATTGTTACATTCTCCATCAGCATCAGATGGACGAATCCCTCCGCCGTCGTTTCAGGGAAATCTATTGCGGCGCGGTGTTCTACCGCAGGCTATCCACAAGCAATCACAAGATCATGGCGGCAGTGACGCGCTATCTCGCCACCCAGGTCTGGGGGGAGGACGCGTTTCGTCCGGACCCCGCCTACACCGGCAAGGATGCGGAAGGCTGGCGCTTCGGGGCCGATGATCCCACGGGCGAGAGATACATCCGCGCCATGCTCGCGGCGGAACCCGGCGAATACGCGTCGCGCCCCTATGGATGCCAGAACATGCTGCCGCTGCTCACGCTCGCCGAGTGCGCGCGCGATCCGGGCATCCGTTCACTCGCGCTCGCCCAATACGAACGCACGCTCGGACAACTCGCGCCGGCCTACCTCGGCGGGCACCTCGCCACGTTTTCGCCACGATCCTATCCGGACGCCCTCAGCCAGCGGCCATGGGGCGTGGCGGCGTTGGCATGGTATTACTTCGATGGAGCGGTGCCGGACAAGTTTCACACCCAATGGGCGTTGCGGGCCGCGATTTCCGATTACATACCGCCCGCATGGATCCTCGAAGCGGGGACGCAACGCGAGAAACCATACACCTTCCGATCGTTCAACAACGGCTGGTGTTTGAATCATTTCATCACGCCGTCCCACGCGCTTTTCAGTCGTTCCGCGAAGGCTGGTGGCAAGCCCTTCTCCGGCCAAAGCTACCCCTGCGGCGTGATGTGGACCGATCCCGACCGCTGTAGCCACCTGTGGGTCACCTGCCCCACCGCCGACACTCCGGAAATGGCGCGCGGCCTGCACACCCACGGAGTCACCCGCCACGCCCAGGAACTCCTGTGCGGAAACTCGTTGCTCTTCGTTTTCGATATCCCGGACTCCCATCCGCACGGTTACGCGCTCGCCTACGTGCCCGGCGGCTGGATGGCGATGGACAACCAATCGACCACCCGCGGCAGGGTCCTCCTCCACTACCGGGATGTGCTCATCTCGCTAACAGCGGATCGCCCCTTCGAATGGAATCCCCAGGCGGGCATCGCCGCTCCCGCCACGGAGCCTTCGCCGGGAGATTCCGAATTCCGCGTGCGTTCAAGGCGCTGCGCGGTCGTTGTCGAAGCCGCCCACCCCTCGTACTTCCCCGCGGAAAGCGCCGCGCAAACTCTCGCCGCGTTCGGCTCAGCGATCGAATCACGGACCTCGCTAAGGTTCCAAGAAACGGACGGCCGGAGCGCGGCGATCTATCGAAACCTCGCTGGCCGGTTGATGGAATGCCGCTTTGATGGAGATGATTTCATCGACGGCCGCCGGGTGGACTATCTCGCGTGGCCGGTGCATGACAGCCCGTGGAAGAAAATCCCCGCCCAGAAACGTTGAACCAATGATCACAGCCATGAAACCCGCCATCCTTGTCGCATGCCCCATGCTGCCCGCGCTGCTCGCCGCGCAGCCGTCCACCGACCGTATCGGCATCGAGAAGGACTACGCCCGGATCAACGCGGAAGCGGAGAAAGCCTCCAAGGTGCCGCTGAGACCCGCCGCGGAGTTCACCGCCCGCTCCGGCATGCCCAACCTGTTTGCCAAACTCAGCCGCGGCGAACCGGTGACCATCGCCTACTACGGAGGCAGTATCACCGCGGGTCCCGGATGGCGGACCGCCACGCTCGCATGGTTCCGCAGGAACTTCCCCGGGGCCGGAATCACGGAACACAACGCGAGCCTCGGCGGTTCCGGTTCGCTCGTCGGCGTGTTCCGTGCCGACCATGACCTGGTTGCAGCCAAACCGGACGCCGTGTTCATCGAGTTCTCCCTCAACGACGTCGCCGACACCCGCGATCGGCCCGACGAAGTCTCCGGCGCGCTTGAAGGCATCGTCCGCAAGCTGCGGAAGAGCAAACCCGAAACCGACATCTGCCTCGCCTACACGCTCCACTCGTCCGCCGTGGACCTCATCAACGGCGGGAAATTCAGCGCGTCCGTCTCGCTCCACGAACAAGTGGCGGAACATTACGGCATTCCCACCGTCCACATGGGCATGGCCGCCGCCGCACTCGCCAAGGATGACAAGCTTGTCTTCACCGGCCCGAAGTCGCGCGGTGACCTCGATGATCGCGGACGGATCATTTTCACCAACGACGGCACCCATCCCACCGAGACCGGCCATCGCCTCAATGGCGAGGCAGCCATCCGCGGATTGGAAAAACTCCGCGCCCACACCAAATCGCGGTCGCACCCGCTACCAAATGCCCTTTCCCCGATCCCGTGGGAGAAGGCAAAGACCGTTCCGGTGGAGGGCAACGCGAGCTTCCAAGGCGATTGGAAAAAACTAACAGCTGCGAACGGCCCCTCTTGCAGGCGCTTCGGCAAGAGGTTCTACCAGTGGTTTCCCCATCTCTACCGGACCACCGAGTCGGGCGCTTCCGTCACCGTGAGATTCCGCGGCACCCACATCGGACTGAAGGGCATGGAGGGGCCGGACTCCGGAGTCGCCAGCATCCGCGTGGACGGAGGGCCGCCCGTCAAACAGGTTCTCTTCACGGTGTATTCGAACGCCTGGGTCTATGTCGGCGCTCCCCTGCCCGCAATGCCCATGGGCGACCACACCGCCACCTGGACTCTCACCGGTGAAACCCCGCCAAAGGAGAAGATGCTCGCAGTGAAAAAGACCGATAATGATCTGCGCGACCATCCGGAAAAGTATCGGGAAAACTCACTGTCCGTCGGCCAAATCATCGTGCTTGGCGACCTCCTCGATGCTTCCGGAAATCCGATGCCATAATCGGGACTGCCCAACCCACCCGGCGAATCCGTGCCGCCATCCCCCCCAGAACCGACGTTTTTTCATCCCTCGATGACGCAATATCGCCCCTGTCCCGATCATCTTGCGTCGTTTCTCCTCAGCGTAGATGCAATCGCGACCCGGCCCATCGGCGTCGCCGCACAACCAACCTGCAAAATCCACCGTCATGAAACCCAAAGGACCCGTCTCCCTCATCCTCATCGCCGTCTCGCTCGGCTCCGCGTCACATCTGATCGCCGCCGACCGCATCCGCAACGCCACGCCTAACATCCTCATCAACGCCGCGGCTTGGGACGACGGCACCACCGCCGCACCCACCGCATCCGACCGCGCCGTCTGGAACAGCACCTCCGTAGGAGACGCCACCACGCTCGGCGGCGACGCCTCTTGGGGCGGTATCCTGATTTCCGCCGGCACTCCCGACTCGGGACCGCTTTTCACGAATGCGATGAATCCGGCCCCCTTCACGCTCACCGTCGGATCGTCCGGCATCAACCTGAACGGCACCGCTTCCACAAACCGCGGCATCAGCTTCGAGTCTAACACTTCCATCGCCTTGGGCGCCAACCAGACCTGGAATCTCGGCGATGGCCAGTCTGCCGCAAACATCAGCGTGGCAGGCCTCGTCTCCGGAACCGGCTCCGTTGAAATCACACGCCAGCCCACGGCTCTGAACTACCTCCAGCTCAGCGGAGCCAACACCTTCAGCGGCGGACTCACCGTCGGCACCAATGCATGGCTGCGCCTCGCGAACGGCACGGCGGCCACCACCAGCGGCACCGCCGTCACCGCCTCACCCACCGGCACCAGCACCCTCACCCTCAACGAAGGCGCGCTCGTTTCGTCAGACAGCAACAGCACTCGTGTGATTGCCAACACCCAGATCAATCTGTCGGGGAACGTGACGTTCAACCAGGCCACCGGCGGCACCGGCCGCATCCAAATCGCCGGCCCGTGGAACCTTGGCGGGTCGCCGCGCACCATCACCATCAACAAGCCAAGCACCTCGTTCGGATCGGGACAGGAAGGCTTGGGCATCCAGACACCGGCCGGTTTCACCGCACCGAAGTTCGAAAACGGCGCACTCACCGTTTCCACCGCTTCGGGCACCTCGAGCAACCCGGCGATCCTGCGGTTCACCACCACTTCGTTCCCTTCCAATGGCTCGCTCACCGCCGGTGATGGCGTGGCCTTCACCTCGCAGAACGGGGCCTTCTTCGGCACCGGAGCCAACTCGCCCGCTCTCACCCTCGCCACACCGGACACCCGCGGCGGCGGAGTCCTGCAACTCGGCGACACCACGGCCACCATGCGCAGCGCGCAACTCTACTCGCTTGCCGGCGGCGGCACCATCAGCGCATCCAATACCACAGGCACTCCCTCCCAGACCGGCACCATCACCGTCAACCACGGCAACGACGCCGTGTTCTCCGGAACCATCTCGCAAGGCGGCACCGGCATCATCGCCTTCACCAAATCCGGCGCGGGCACCCAAACTCTCAGCGGCACCAACTCCTACACCGGCAAAACCACCATCAGCGGCGGTGTCCTGAAATTCGGCAAACAGGTTTCTCTCTATAACAACACGCCCGCAAGCTGGACCGATGCGAACATCCAGGTGGACAGCGGTGCGACACTCGCGCTTAACGCTGGCGGCACCGGCGAATTCACCGCGTCCGACATCCAGACTCTAACAGCCATCGGCACAGCCGGTAGCGGTTTCCGCGGCGGATCCCGCGTCGGCATCGATACCACCAACGCAACCGGCGGCAGCTTCACCTATGGCATCGTCCTCGCCAATCCCAACGGCGGCACCAACATCCTTGGGTTGCGCAAATTCGGCACAGGAACTCTCGTCCTCACCCAACCGAACACCCACACCGGCGGAACCATCATCGACGGGGGAACCCTCAAAATCACCCAACCCGCCGCCCTCGGCACGGGAGGAACCGTCACCATCAACTCCGGCACCACGCTCGACGCCGACTTCTCGGCACTCGGCGCTGCCGGAACCATCTCCCGCACGATCACCGGAACAGGCACGATCGACGCCACTCCGGCCGACACTTTCCAACTCTCGTTCAGCTCCACCATCCTCACCGGATTCAACGGCACACTGAACGCGAAACCCAGCCCATCGTCCAACGCCCGCATCGACGTGAACGGACTCATTGGATCCGGATCCACCATCAACATCGCACCGGGAGCCACCGTCCGCCTCGCACTTTCAACCGGCATCTATTCCGGACTCACCATCAACGTCGCGGGCACCGGCGGCAGCGGCCCCGGCGCGCTCCGCCTTCAGGACAACACGCTCGATTCCTCAAGCTCCGTCAACCTCACCGCAAACGCCTCGATCGGCAGCTTCACCGTCACCTCCACCATCGACGCCATCATCTCGGACGGAGGAAGCGGATATGCCCTCACCAAGGCGGGCGACAGCATCCTCGTCCTCACCGGAGAAAACACCTACACTGGTAACACCAACGTCAACGGCGGCACGCTGAGAATCTCGAAGCCCTATCTGGCGAACACATCCAGCATCGCCATTGCCGCAAACGCCGTGCTCGACCTCAACTTCGACGAAACCAACGGCCATGTCTCCGATACGGTCGCCACGCTCTTCATCGACGGCGTCCAGCAACCCGCGGGAGTTTACGGAGCCACCGGATCCGGCGCGACAACCATCAACAACACCCACTTCGCCGGGCCGGGCACCGTCACCGTAAGCAGCGGCCCCACGCCGTCCAATCAGTTCGACACATGGGTCGGCGGTTTTGGTCTCACCGGAGGAAACGCCGCGTTTGATTTCGACTTCGACAACGACGGCCTCGACAACGGCCTCGAATGGATCCTCGGCGGAAACCCCATCACCAACTCCGCGTCCTTCGCCCCGGCCGTCTCACGCGACATCGCCGGCAACCTCCTCCTCAACTTCATCCGCGAGGAGGACTCGCTCGGCGAAACCACCCTTACCCTCGAATACGGCACCACCCTCGGAGCGACTTTCGCGAACTCCTTCGTGATCGACGCGGATGGCGGCACCGATCCGAACGGAGTCACCGTTTCCATCAACCAATTGGCCAACCCGGATGCGGTCACCGTTTCCATCCCGCCCTCCTTGGCGCCGGGCGGCAGGGTCTTCGCCCGCCTCAAGGCTGTTAGAAACTGAAACACTCCGCCCTTTCAATCGGTAACACATCCCCATGAAGCGGCGCGATTTCCTCCACAACCTCGGCGGCTCAGCCACCGCGGCCCTCGTTGCGGCGAACGGTCGCCTCACCGGGGCCCAAGCTCCCACTCCTGCCGCGGGAGGCATCCCCCGCTTCGGCGACGGCCGCGATTGGTTCTTCGAAAAACGCTTCGGCATGTTCGTCCACTGGGGAATCTACTCCATCCCCGGATGGCATGAGCAGCACCAATGGCGCGGCAGGGTCCCGCGCGCCGAATATGTGAAGCTCGCCGACCGTTGGAACCCGGTGAAATTCGATCCGGAACGCTGGCTCGATCTCCTGGAGGAGGCCGGCATGAAGTATCTGACGGTCACGACCAAACACCACGACGGATTCTGTCTCTTCGAGTCAAAACTCACCCGTTTCACTTCCGTCCACACGCCGTTCAAAAGGGACATCATCGGCATGCTCGCCGATGCCTGCCACAAGCGCGGCGTCCCTCTCTGTCTCTACTACTCCATCGCCGATTGGCATCACCCGAACTATCCGAACCAGGGCCGCCACCACGAACTCCCCGGCCCGGAAGAGGGCGACCGTCCGGATTGGCTGGCATATATGGAGTTTCTCAAGGGACAGATCCGCGAGTTGTGCACCAACTATGGCAAAATCCACGGCATCTGGTGGGACATGAATGTTCCCAAGCATGTCGATCCCTCTGTGAACGCCATGATCCGCTCGCTCCAACCGGACGCCGTGATCAACGACCGCGGATTCGATCCCGGAGACTTCGGAACCCCGGAACGCGACTACGGGACCGACAACGCGCGCGCCTTCAACAAACGCGTGGAGGCATGCCAGGCCGTCGGTTCGGAAAGCTGGGGCCACCGCTCGGATGAGGACTACTACACGGTCGGCCACCTCGAGCGCTCGATTTCCCGTTATCTCGCCCGCGGAGCGAACTACCTGCTCAACGTCGGCCCTATGGCGGATGGTTCCATCGACGCCCGCAGCGCGTCCATCCTACGCGAGATCGGCGCGTGGATGCGCAAAGTGGGCGAGGCATATTACGGCGCCGAACCCGTCGCCCACATGGTGGCGAACCCGAACGTCCTTCTCACCCGCAAGGGAAACTCGCTCTTCGTTCACCATCACACCGTGCCCTCGACCGATGCGGTGAAACTCAAGCCGATCACCACGCTGCCGAAACGCGCCGTGCTTCTCAACGACGGCAGGGAACTCACGCTCAGCAACGCGCTTTGCCCGGCCGACCACGAAAGCCGCACCGGTTATCTCCGCGTCCGCGGCCTCCCCGCCGATGCGCTCGCGAATTCCGCCACCGTCATCCGCCTGGACTTTGAAAAATGGCCGGATGTGAAGATGGTGAATGCCTCGCCTGCCGGCCCGCCGGATATCAACACCCACTGAATCATCCTGTATCCTTCGAAGCGAGAACCGATGCGAATCCAACGCCTTGCGCTGACAATTTTCGTATTCGCACCGGTTCCGCTCACGGCCGCCGGTTACGAGCAGTCGATGCACCCGGCCGCCGCCGATACCTACATCGAGCGAGGCTCACCCACCGTCCCGCGCGGCACGGCTCAGACGCTCCTCATGAAGCGGGCATCCGCCGCGTCGAGCAACGGCACTGACCGCGCCGCCTACCTGCGATTTCCCCTCCCGTCGGATCGCGCCACCGTCACCGAGGCCGCGCTCGAATTGACATTCAGCCAGTATCCCGGCGATGGCACCCTTCCCTTCACCTTCGATCTCTACGGTCTGCCCGACGGCCATCCGGACGAGGCCTTCGAAGAAAACACGCTGACCTTTTCCACAGCGACGAACGCATCCAACTCGGTCGCCGGGAGCTTCAACCCCGCCGGACTGGCTCCACTCGGTTCCTTCACTCCCTCAGCCGCCTCCGGCGTGGTCAATGTCGAGTTCACCAGCACCGCCCTGCGCGACTTCGTGGCCGCAAGTTCAAACAACACGGCCGCCATCGTCATCATCCGCCAGTCGGTCAACACGCTTCCAAGTTACATCCATTCTTCGGAGGCCTCGTCATCGTTTCTTAGGCCCGCTCTCGTGCTGCGCCGTCCGGGAAACGCGGAAACTCCGGCGCAGGTCACCGCCAGCAGCACGCTCGGCGGCTTCACCCCCTCCGCCGCCGCGGACGAAAACCCGGTCACCAGATGGGCCGCCCTGGCCGATACGTCGACCACGAAGTCCTGGATCACCTTCGACTTCGGCGGCCCGCGCACGATCAACCGTCTCAATTTCATCGCCCACGAGTTCGGCCGATTCTATAAACTCGAGTGCTCGGATGATAACTCCACCTGGTCCCCTGTCGCCTCGGACTTCCGCGGCGCGGGCGGAAGCGCGCTCAACAACAACGGCATCGATGCGGACATCTTCTTTCATCCGCGCACCGCACGCTACTTCCGCCTCAGTTCGCTGACCAGCCTCAGCGGGAAGAGCATGTCCCTGCGCGAGGTGCAATACTTCAACGACTCCTCCGCGCAGCCTTTCCTCACCCGCGCGGCATCAATCGCGGCTTCCGCCGCCGCGCTGCCGTCCTCTACGGCCGCGGAGGCGATCAAACGGGTGGTGATTGAGGTTTCCATCGAGCGCGCGCGCGCCGCATTCAACGCCGGATTCCCCGATCACGCTTCGAATCTGCTGGACGATGCGGAGAACGCGCTGCCCGCGTCCAACCTCGCCCTTCAGGTTTCCGGTCTGCCGAACATCCGGACGCTCAAGCCGCTGCTGTCCACCGGCACCACCGCCAATCCCTATCTGAAACGCATGGCGGACGGAGCCAATCTCTTTCTCGCCGCGAACGATCCGCCATGGGAAAAGAACACACCCTATCTGAACGTGCTTGAGGACTTCAACCTCGCCCGCGCCACCGGCGCGCAGATGGACGCGCTGTTCTGGCTCTTCGCCCATCCGGATAGCCCGCTCAGGGAAAACCCCGAGATCCTGCGCCGCCTTCTCCGCCGTTCGCTCGCGTATCTCGACGCGATCCGCGTCCACGGCCCCGAACTGCCCGCGGGACAGCTTTCCTCGTTTTATGATGACTTCGGATTCACCCCCGCATCGGGAGTCATGCGCGAGCTGCCGCTGCTCTATCCCAATCTCCTCGGCATGAACACCTCATCCGAGTGGACCAGCGGCATCCAGATCGCCGCGGACAACCTCTGGTCCGCCTATCAGAACCGCACGGCCTCGTGGGTCAATACGGACGCGGCCCTCGCGTGCAGTCTCTATCATCTCGGCGAACGCACCGGAAACCCCGCAATGCTCGCCAAGGCGGAGTATTTCATCAACGACATTCTCACCAGCGGCAGGATGTTCCCGGATGGAGCCGTCGGCTACATCGGCACCCAGAACGAGGCCGGCGGATATCAGGCGATCGTTTCCGAATATGTCGGCCGCTATCATGAAACCACCGGCAGCGCCAATGCCGCGGAAATCCTTTCCCGAATGCAATGGTATGGTCCCATCAACGGCCGCATCGCCGATTGGTGGACCTCGCCGTCATGGAAAGACATGTGGAACGACATCCGTTCCAGCTTCCCGGCCGGCGAGGCGGTCGCCGGAACCAATCCTTATGTGCGCGCGGAACTCGACTCCTGGATCGCCACCCCCGCGACCCTCACCAACTGGTATGGCAGACCGCGCGTCGATGTCGCGAATTACCAAACCGGCATCCAGCCGCTGAGCCGCCCGGATTACACCGTGTTCGACCGCAACACCCAGGG
>Ga0315904_10012629_pt1 | contig 10650 bp, 10 predicted proteins | sample LakEriMetagenome_6_FD_203529 | JGI IMG/M metagenome (GOLD analysis project Ga0315904, IMG submission 203529) | Freshwater fungal communities from buoy surface, Lake Erie, Ohio, United States - Buoy 12 MA120 | ecosystem: Environmental > Aquatic > Freshwater > Lake | place: USA: Lake Erie, Ohio... | reverse complement strand
GTCATCAGCGTTGGCGACCTAACTGGACGGCGAAGCCACATCCCTGATGGCCGCAGGCAATTTGAAACCGCCATGCTAAACCCGCCTAAAGGCTCACGCCTGAAGCTCTGACCCCGGTCACGGCGTTCGCATGTTCCTGATCGACCACCTGCTTGAGATTGTATTTCAAACAATCGTATGATTCGGAAGTTTTATTTTGTTGTGAAAAATACTAATAAACTCAAAACCAATACACAACGGATATTAATCAAGAATATATAATATCGTGATTTCGCTGCGATTGGTGGCGACAAGCAATTGATCAAGCTAATGCTTAAAGCTTCATTTCCGCCAGTTTTTTGTGGCTGGTGGATAGGCGGTTGTGTTGAGTCGGGTGCATGAAACACGTGTTCATCACCGGAGTGTCGCGCGGTCTTGGCAGGGCGCTGGCCATCGGATTTCGTGAAGCTGGCTGGAGGGTGAGTGGTTGCGCCACCGATTCGGAAGCCGTGCAGTCACTCGCCGAACAACTCGGATCAGAGCATCTTGTGGCAAACTGCGATGTGGCGCAGCCCGCCGAAGTCGAAAATTTAGCGTCCCATGTGCTCGATCGGCTGGGTGCTCCCGATCTTCTTGTCAACAATGCGGCAATCATCAATCCGAACGCTCCGCTGTGGGAAGTGCCTGCGGAGGAATTTTCCCGTGTGATCGATGTGAACCTCAAAGGCGTGCATGCCGTGATCCGAGCCTTCCTCCCGGCCATGATCCGGCGCGGCAGGGGCGTGGTGGTGAATTTTTCTTCGGGCTGGGGCCGTTCGACTTCACCGGAAGTTGCCACCTACTGCGCTACCAAATGGGGCATCGAGGGCATGACCGCCGCCCTCGCCCAAGAACTGCCCGAGGGGCTTGCTGCGGTGGCTTTGAATCCGGGAATCATCGACACCCGCATGCTGCGCTCCTGTTTTGGCCATGCGGCCGGGGATTTTCCGGAACCAGAACGCTGGGCGAGAGTCGCGGTGCCTTTTCTCGCCGCTCTCGGTCCCAAAGACAATGGCAGGGCGCTGACGGTGCCGGATTCTTGATCAGCATCCTGATGCTCAAAGGAGCCGCGATCGGAGAAGTTCGGTGACTTGTTTCGGGTTTGGTTTGGTGGTGGCGAGTTTCATTACCTGGCCTGTGAGGAAGTTGAGAAGTTTTTCGTTGCCGGCTTTCACGGCCTCCACTTCCGCCGGGTTGTTGGCGATCGCTTGATCGACGAGTGCTTCGAGTTCGCCGGCCTCCGTTTTCTTGAAGCCGAGGCTGTCGGCGATGGCGGCGGGTTGTTTTTCCGGCGTCTGATAGAGAACGGCGAACACCTCATTGGCCTGGTTGGAGGCGAGCGTGCCGTCTTCCACGAGCAACAGCAGCGCGCGCAGGTTTTCCGGCGTCACCGGACAGGCGTCGATGCCGATGCCCTCTTCGTTGAGTTTTCCGAGCAGGTTGTTGATGATGAAGTTGGCGGCTTTTTTCGCGGGGATCGCCTTGTCCAGCGTGGCTTCGAAATAGGCAGCCAGATGGCGGTCGGACGAAAGCACGGAAGCGTCATAGGCCGTGACGCCGAAGTCCTTTTCAAAACGCGCGGCGAGTTCGTGCGGCAGTTCGGGCACCAGCGGGCGGACTTTTTCCAACAGCGGCGCGGTTTGGATCGGCAGCAGGTCGGGGCAGGAGAAATAACGGTAATCGTGCGCGTCCTCCTTGGTGCGCATGAGCTGGGTTTCGCCGCGGTCGTCGTCCCAGCGGCGTGTGGACTGGATTTGATGGATGCCGCGGTCGAGGTCTTCGGTCTGGCGGGTGATTTCGAAATGCACGGCCCGGCGGATGGCGGAGATGGAGTTGAGGTTTTTCAACTCGACCTTGGGGCCTAACGGATCTTCCGGGCGTTTGCGCAGCGAGATGTTCACGTCGCAGCGGAGCTGGCCTTTTTCCATGTCGGCATCGGAAACATCGCCCTGCTGGAGTATCATTTGCAGCGAGCGGAGATAGGCGAAGGCTTCCTCGGCGGATTCGATGTCCGGTTCGGAAACGATCTCCATGAGAGGCGTGCCGGCGCGGTTGAAGTCGATGAGGGACGAGTTGCCGAGGTGCGTGGACTTGGCGACATCCTCCTCAAGATGGATGCGGTTGAGGCGCACGACCTTGTCGGGATTGGCGATGTTCTTCCTATGATCAGTGGGATAACAATGATCATAAAGCGGCACGCCGCCGCCAATGCAGAGCGGTAGGTCCATCTGCGTCGTCTGATAGTTTTTCGGCATGTCCGGATAGAAATAGTTTTTCCGGTCCCACTTGGAAATTTCCGGCGACGAACAATCGATCATCAGGCCCGCGAGCAAAGTTTTCTCGATGGCCTCGCGGTTGAGCACGGGCAGCGCGCCGGGCAGGCCCAGGCAGACCGGGCAGGTGTGCGTGTTGGGCGTGTCGCCGAACGAGGTGCGGCAGGCGCAGAACATCTTGGTGTTCGTTTTGACCTGGCAGTGGACTTCAAGGCCGATGGTGACGAGATAGGGCATGGTGGGTAAAAGCTGAAATGCTGAAAAGCTGAGATGCTGAAATGAAAAGTCAGAGATCGAGATCCTTGAGCAGGGCTTGGACTTTCGGGTCGTCGAGTGCCTTGGTGAGCAGCGGGTGCCGCAGCAGGGTGCCGAATTTTCCCTCGCGGGCAAGTTTTTGAAGGTGCGGATCATCGACAATGATGGCTCGCGGGATGGGCCGTCCGGTGGCGGGGTCGATGGCCGGATCGACGGGTGAGCCGGAACGCACGGTGATCGCCTTGGCCAGCGTGAGTCGCGAGGGATCGGCAAGCGGATCGAGAAACCTCAGCCATGATTGCGGAAGGGCGTTTTCGACCGACCTTTTGAGGTTCTGGCTCAAACCGGCGGGCGCGGATTCGCCACTGCCGGATTTTTTTTCTGAGAACGCGCGGATTTCCGCGATGGAACCGGTGTGGTGGATGAAGGTAGCGCCGATCAGGCAGATCAGCACGGTCGGGACCAAGGCAAACAAGAACAGGTAAACCAGCCGCACGATGGGGTTGCTGGATTTTTTCTCGTCAACTTGTTTCCCACCAAAGGGACTCGCCACCAACTTGGCGATCTTGCGTATCAGAAAAAACGACCCGACAAATGCGGCGACAGGCAAGCCCGTGGTGACGAAAGCCAACGGCTTTCCAAACCACCCGAACGAGAGGGCCGGAGCATTTTGCCAAACGCTGAACCCGATCCATGCGCTCAACGCCAGCACCACCGTGCCGATGAACATCCGCGTCATGCCGCGCAGCATCACAAACCCGGCACAAACCGCGAACACGACGAGCACAGCCGTGCCGAGGCTGATCTGCGGGATGGAGTCGGGGGACATGCAAAAAGTGACGAAAGATCAGTGATTGTTGATCACTGACAGAATCGCCCGTTGTCGCAGAAAATGATCTGTCAGCACGAGCGTCGCCATCGCCTCGACGATGGGCACGGCGCGCGGAAGGACGCAGGCGTCGTGGCGGCCCTTGCCCTGGAGTTCGGTATTTTCGCCGGATGCCGTGACGGTTTCCTGCGAGGTCATGATGGTGGCGGTGGGCTTGAAGGCGACACGGAAAACAATGTGCTCGCCGTTGGAAATGCCGCCCTGCACGCCGCCGGAGCGGTTGCTGGCGGTGCGGACCCTGCCATCGACCATGCGGAAGGCGTCGTTGTGGTCGCGGCCTGTTAGGAGGGTGCCTTCAAAACCGGAGCCGATCTCGAAACCCTTCGTCGCGGGGATGGAAAGCATCGCCTTGGCGAGGTCGGCTTCGAGTTTGTCGAAGATCGGTTCGCCAAGGCCGGGCGGGCAGTTGCGGATGACGCACTCGATCACGCCGCCGACCGAGTTTCCATCGGCGCGGATGGCCTTGATGTGCTCGATCATCGGTTCGACCATCGCGGGATCTCCGGTGCGCACGATGTTGGACTCGATGGATCCGGCAGTGATGGTTTGCGGATCGACGCTGGCTTCGAGGTGTTGGATGGATTTCACCCAGGCGAGCACTTCGATGCCCGGATGCAGGGTGTCGAGCACCTGTCGGGCGACGGCTGCGGCTGCGACGCGGCCGATGGTTTCGCGGGCGGAGGCGCGGCCGCCACCGGACGGGGCGCGGATGCCATATTTCGCATCATAGGTGTAGTCCGCATGGCTCGGACGGTATTTCTCCGCCATCTCGTCATAGGCTCCGGGGCGTTGATCGGTGTTTCTGACAATGATGGAGATGGGCGTGCCGAGCGTCAGTCCGTCGTGCAGGCCGGAGAGGATTTCGGCGGAGTCCGCCTCCTTGCGCGGGGTCACGATGTCGGATTGGCCGGGGCGGCGGCGGTCGAGTTCGTGCTGGATGTTTTCCAGCGAGACGGGAACGCGCGGCGGGCAACCGTCGATGACCACGCCCACGCCGCCGCCGTGTGACTCGCCGAAAGTGTGGATGCGGAAAACCTGACCGAAGGTGGATGACATGCGCACGAGGTTAGGCGGCGCGGGACGCGGGGCAAGCGGGAAGCGGCGTCATCCTTTGCCGTAAACCGCGGCGGGATCGAATGATTTCTCCGCTCCGGTCCATTCCAGCACCGCCCTGCCGCTCTCGGATTTCACCTTGCGGTAGAAACACGAGCCGCGGCCCGTGTGGCAGGCACCCGCACCGATTTGCTCGACCATCAAAATGAGCGCGTCCTGATCGCAATCGGTCCGGATTTCCACGATTTTCTGCACATGACCGGAGGTCGCGCCCTTGTGCCAGAATTCCTGGCGCGAACGCGACCAATAAACGGCTTCACCAATTTCCAACGTGCGGCGCAGCGATTCGGCATTCATGTAGGCGAGCATCAGCGGCTCGCGGCTGGCCGCATCCATGGCAAGCGCGGGGATCAAGCCGTCCTTGTCGAATTTCGGCGCGAAATCCAATGCTTCCTCCAACTGCTTCTTGTCGCCACGCGGGGCGAAGGGTGCGTTCGTGTCCATGCGAGGGACGGTGATTTCCCGATCCCGCACTGTCCAGCGCGCAGACATGGCACGCGAATTTACCTTGCCTTTACGGACAGGAAGCCGCCGGCGGGATAGCGATGCGTCGTCATGAAAACATTCCCATCCACCCTGTTGTCCGCGCTTCTAAGCACGGCGGCGCTTCACGCCGAACCGATCCCGAATCCCGCGATCGACTACGCCGGATTCGCACGCCTGACCCTGGAACTCCAGCCCGTCCGCGAGAAGAACCGCATCACCGAGGAGCAGTTCATCCGAATGTCCGCCGAGCCGGAGACCATCATCCTCGATGCCCGTAGCAAGGACCGCTACGATCACATTCATGTGAAGGGCGCGCTGCACCTCGCGTTCACGGATTTCACCGAAGAAGCCCTGCGCAAACTCATCCCGGACAAGTCCACCCGCATCCTGATCTACTGCAACAACAACTTCGACAACGAGCCGGTGGATTTTGCCCGGAAATCAGTTTCGGTGGCTTTGAACGTCCAAACCTTCATCAACCTCCACGCCTACGGCTACACCAACGTCCGCGAACTCGGGCCGCTGCTCGATGTGAAAACCACCCGCATCCCGTTCGTGCGAAGCGACGTGTTGCCGGGACGCTGAAAATCATGCAGTATTCATCCACCACCCCGTGAACGAGCCTGTCATCCTTGTCATCGAAGACGATCCCGCCGTGCGCCGCGGGATCGTCGATGTGCTTGAATACGCGGGCTACAAGACACTGGAGGCGGCGGACGGCCACATCGGGATGGAAACCGCGCTGAAGGCGAACTACCGGCTGTTGCTGCTGGATCTTGTGATGCCCGGGCCATCGGGTTTTGAAATCCTCGCCGCGCTGAAGAAGAAACGTCCCGGCCAGGCGGTGATCATACTATCGGCACGCGGCGAGGAGAACGACCGCGTGCGCGGCCTCGTCAACGGCGCGGACGACTACGTGGTGAAGCCGTTCAGCATGAAAGAACTCCTTGCGCGGGTGGACGCGGTGCTGCGCCGGACCTGTGAACGCGCCGCGCCGTCCGACGAGCGCCCGGTGCCTGGTGGAAAAGCGGATTTTCGCAGACAGGTCATCGATTTCCACGACGGCCGCAGCGAGGAACTCTCCGAACGCGAGGCCCAGCTCCTGCGTTATCTGATCGACTCAAACGGCAGGCTCGTCACCCGCGAGGAAATCCTGCGAAACCTGTGGAACCTCGACCCAGACCGCACCGAGACGCGAACCATCGACATGCACGTCATGCATCTTCGTTCCAAACTCGGAGACAAGGATCAAAGCGTGCTAACCACCGTGCGCGGCAAGGGCTACCGGTATCTCACGGAGGACTCGCAATGAGGGCGCCAAGGATATTCTGTGTCTGGACGGCGCTCGGCATTTGCGCCGTCACCGTCTTCGGCGCGATGACTTGGCTGACACACAACGTGCTGGCGGCGGAGGGTGAACGCGCCGCCGCACGGCACGAGCGCTCACAGGCAGAGGCGCGGGCGGATCTGGAGGAACGCACCCGACTCGCGCTATGGCGCATGGACGCGCTCGGCGCGGCCATCGTGCTGAGGGAGAACCTCCAGCCCGTGGTGAATTACGAACTTCTAACCAAATCGCCGTTCCTCACATCGACCGAACCGGAGGTGCATCTTCATTTCAAGATCCAACAGGGCGGGGGACTGACTTCACCCGAGATCGACGAACAAAACGCGAAGGAAGCCGGCGTGGACGCCAAGGTCATCCTGGAGCGCGAGGAGCGGATGAAACAACTGCGCGAACTTCTGGCAGCCAATCCGCTTCCGGGCGACGAATGGACACAGCTCAACTGCGCCGCTGTCCACGGTGAGATCACATGGAACACGGTGCCGAAGGACGCGCCAAAGGAGCAGGAGGCAAACAGGCAGCTGCGTGAAACCAAAGGCGGTGATGAATTGCGCCAGGACCTCAACTACCAGGCTGATAACAGCACCAACGAATACGCCAAGCGTGCGAAGGTCGTTTCCAGGAACATCGACAACGGGCTTAAATTCAATCCATCCCAAGCCGGGCAAATTCAACAGCAAACAGAGCAGACGCCTGTCCAGGCCATAGGAGGACTCACGCCCATTCCCGGATCGGAGGATGTGACCCCCATGCGGGGTGTCTGGCTGGGCGGCGAGTTGTTCCTGCTGCGGCAATACAGCGTGAACATGCCCTATTCATTGGGCCTTGGAGCGGGCGCACGTACAAAAATCACCAAAGCCGTGCAGGGCGTGTGGCTCGACTCCGTGGAGCTTCGAAAACAACTCCTTGCCGAGGTGGACGACCTCCTGCCACATGCCGGTTTGACTCCTGCTATTGGAGACGATGTGGCGAAGGATCCGCTGACCCTGGTTTCATTCCCGTTCCGGTTGGAAAGAAATGAAAGCGCCATCGCGCCGATGGTCGCGGAGGACGTGAAGTTTGGCGCGCCATTGATCGTCGGTTGGATTGCCGTGCTGCTTGCCGTGCTCGCGACATCGTTGTTGGTGCGCGGCGTGGTGCGCTTGAGCGAGCGCCGCGCGTCGTTCGTTTCCGCCGTAACCCATGAGCTGCGCACGCCTCTAACAACCTTCCGGCTATATTCCGACATGCTTGAGAGCGGCGCGGTGAAGGAGGAGAAGCGCGGAGACTACCTGCGGGTGCTCTCGCGCGAGGCCGACCGGCTTTCCCACCTTGTGGAAAACGTGCTTGCCTTCTCGCGCATCGAGCGCGGTTCCGCGCGCTCGCATGTCTCCATGACCTCCCTCGATGCTTTTTTCGCTTCGCAGCATGAACGATGGAGCGCCCGTCTCGCCACCGCCGGATTGAAGTTGGTCGTGCATCCCGCGCCGGGACTGAGCTTGCGCGCGGAACTCAATTCGCTTGAGCACATCCTCTTCAACCTCATCGACAACGCCGCGAAATATGCCGCCGGTTCGGACCCGCCGCAGGTGGAAATTTCCGCCCGTGCGGACAACGGACATTTGATCATCGAAGTGGCCGACCATGGCACCGGAATTCCCGTTGAAGACCGTAAACGCATCTTCCGCCCCTTCCACAAGTCTGCCAGGGAAGCGGCGGACACCCAACCCGGCGTCGGTCTTGGTTTGGCGCTCTCACGGCGACTCGCCGCCAATCTCGGTGGTTCGCTCACACTGGCAGAAGGGCCGAACGGAGCAAGGTTTCATCTGAGGTTGCGGCAGACTCGCGGTCCCAGCCTCGATCACACCCCGCGCCGGTCGCCCCACAGGCGGATGTGGAGGCGGTCGCAGAAACGGTAGCATTGCTCGCGGCAGAGATCGGCGAGTTGTGGCGCGGTCTGATCCAGTTCCGCGGCGGTGCGGCCCTCGGGCATCAGTAAAATACGATTTCGCGGGATGGCATGGTTGATTTCCATGGCCTTGATTTCCGTTAGATCGTCCGGCGATGAAACCACGAACTTTAACCAGGCTTTCGGAGATGCCGCGAAGTAACGCAACGCCACTTCATTCAAGCGCAGGGACTGCGGCATGCCCGCGTTCGAGAGTTTTGGCGAGACGTTGAACTGGTCCACCGCTTCCGCAAAAGCAGGGCAGGGGATGCGCGTTCCGTTCGTCTCCACCTCGAACACGCAATCCGGCATTTCCTCGCGGATCGCCCGGATCATTTCCAGAAACCCGTCTTCCTGCAACAAAGGCTCGCCGCCGGTGACGACCACCCGCGGACACTTGAAAGCGAGAATGCGCCGCGCGGCATCGGCGGGTGTGATTTCATAAGTGACATCCGCTTTCCGGTGCTTGGCATAACCCGGCACGGCATCCTTCTCATGCGGCCAGGGCGTGCCCTCGAAGTTCCATGTGTGATCCGTGTCGCACCACACGCAGTGAAGATTGCAGCGGGAGGCGCGGATGAACACGGCGGGCAGACCGGCTGAAATGCCTTCGCCCTGGATCGTGTGGAAAATTTCCGGCCCGTCGCCGAGTCTCGCGAGTTTCATCGGAGGAAATTAGAAACCGCGACCGCCTCGTAAAGCAACACCGCATCCGTATTCACGCCCAGCCGATGATTTTGATCACCATGCCAAGCGCCGCGCACGCCGCGAGCATGGGGATCACACCGGTTTTGAAGCGTTCCATCGCCACCCATGATGCCACGGCGAGCACAGCTATGAAGTAATCGCGTCGGCCGCCTTCCGGCAGCAGCGCGTGCCAGCCGAACCAGATTGCAAGGTTGAGGATCACGCCCACGACTGCGGCGGTGATGGCTGTTAAAGTGGATGCCAGCGCAGGACGCTCCCTCAGACCCTCGACATGCGGAGCGCCGAGAAACACAAACAGGAAACAAGGCAGGAAGGTCACCCAGGTGGTGATCAGCGCGCCAAGCATGCCGGCCGCGAGGGGGCTGAGCTTGCCGGGATTCTGCCAGGCGGCGACGAAGCCCACGAATTGCAGCACCATGATGAGCGGGCCGGGCGTGGTTTCCGCGAGACCGAGTCCCGCCATCATTTGTTTCTGACTCAGCCAGCCGTAGTGCTCGACAGCCATTTGCGAAACGTAGGGCAGCACCGCATATGCGCCGCCGATGGTGACGAGCGCCGCCTTGCTGAAGAACAAGCCCTCCTGAAATTGGATGCTCCGCCAGCCTAACAGCCAACCGGCTGCAAACACCGGCAGCCACCAGAGTGTCAGACAGATGATGGAAACAAGTGCCGTTCTTCCGACACTCGCTGCGGGTGCGGGTGGAAGCACCACGCAGGGTCCTTCTTCCGTCCCGGATTTTCCGTATCCCTTGCCGGATGGAAATTGTTTGGGAAAATATTTTCCACCCGCGAACCCGATCACCGCCGCACTCAAGATGATGATGACGAACGATATTTTAAGGAAAAAAATCGCCACAAATGCGGCGGCAGCAAGTCCCCACAGACCTGGAGTTTTCAATGCCTTCGATCCGATGCGTTTCACCGCCGAGATCACGATGGCGACCACCGCGGCAGTGAGACCGTAGAATATACCCCCGATCCATATGATGTCGCCGCCCGCCATGTAGATCCAACTCAGTGCGAACAGGATGAAGACCGATGGCAGCACAAACAACACGCCCGCCGCAATGCCGCCGCGTGCGCCGTGCAAGCGCCAGCCGAGATAAGTTGCGAGCTGCTGCGCTTCCGGCCCCGGCAGCAGCATGCAGAAATTCAACGCGTGCAGAAAATGATCCTCCGAGAGCCAGCGCCGCCGGTCCACCAGCTCCCTGTGCATGATGGCGATCTGCCCTGCCGGTCCGCCGAAACTGATCCAGCCGAGTTTCCACCAGAAGCGCAGCGCCTCGGCAAATCCCGGAGCGGGCGGCGCGGCATCGGTTTCCGTGGAATCGTTCATGGTCACGATGCGGCGACGCTAACGGCAGCGCCATCCGCGTCAAGCCGGGCAAGATCAGGGCTTGCCCGACCCGGCGCCGGAAGTGATAGAAGCACGCATGGCTGGAACGCATGCGGGAAAAACAGTGGCGGAGAGCCGTCCATGGCTCCCGTTTTTTCTGATCATCGCGGCCAGCGCCTTGGCGCACATCTGGTGCCTTGGATCGCAATTCTTTCTCGATGACCCCACTCAGATCCGTGACAACGAGATCATCCGTGAGGGGGTCTTCTGGCGAAACCTCCTGATCTTGTGGACCAACCT
>Ga0315904_10012628_pt1 | contig 10651 bp, 7 predicted proteins | sample LakEriMetagenome_6_FD_203529 | JGI IMG/M metagenome (GOLD analysis project Ga0315904, IMG submission 203529) | Freshwater fungal communities from buoy surface, Lake Erie, Ohio, United States - Buoy 12 MA120 | ecosystem: Environmental > Aquatic > Freshwater > Lake | place: USA: Lake Erie, Ohio... | reverse complement strand
TAGAAGAAGTGGTCGAGGCTAGGGGTCAACGTTGATGAGGACTTTAGCCCACTTTACATAATCCCTAGCGACAAGGAGAAGCGGGTTAATGAACTAAAACGCGCCGTAAAGAACGCCTCAGAAGTCTACCTCGCGACCGACGAAGATAGAGAAGGAGAATCGATCAGCTGGCACCTGCTCTCAGTGCTCGAACCAAAGGTTCCTGTAAAGAGGCTTGTGTTCCATGAGATTACCAAGAAGGCGATTGAAGAAAGTCTGCAAAACGCGCGCGCAATCGATGAGAATCTTGTAAAGGCTCAAGAGACCCGGCGCATTATCGACCGGCTGTATGGTTACTCAGTAAGCCCCCTACTTTGGAAGAAGATGGTGCCGCGACTAAGCGCTGGTCGGGTGCAAAGTGTTGCTATCAGACTCCTTGTGCAACGTGAGCGCGAGCGAGCTCGCTTCCACTCCGCAGACTACTGGGATCTCAAGGCGCTCTTTACCGCACAGTCTGATCCTTCTACTCCATTTGAAGCTGAACTGACCCATGTCGGCGAGAAGCGCGTTGCGCTCGGAAAGGATTTTGATCCTGATACTGGAAAGCTTATTCAGAAACCTGATGTAATTCTTCTCGATGAAGCAAAGGCTCAGGCACTACTTGGTAAGCTCAAGGTTGCTCAACCAAAAGTTAAAGAGGTAGAGAGCAAGCCGTTCACCCAGCGTCCATATCCTCCTTTTACAACAAGCACACTTCAACAGGAAGCTAATCGAAAGCTCGGTTTCGGCGCAAAACGCACCATGGCCGTTGCTCAACAGCTGTACGAGAACGGTTTCATCACCTACATGCGTACTGATTCAACCACGCTCTCTGAAGAGGCGCTCTCAGCGGCTCGGTCTCTTATAGGGCGAGAGTTTGGAAAAGAATACCTCTCTGAGTCTCCACGTCTGTACAAAACAAAGGTGAAGAACGCACAAGAAGCACACGAGGCGATCCGCCCGGCGGGTGTAGAATTCACTCATCCTAGCGTAGTCAAGGATCGGCTAGGTCTTGAAGCAGTGCGCTTATACGAGCTGATCTGGAAGCGTACGCTTGCCTGCCAGATGAAAGATGCCGAGGGGACCCGAGTTTCTGTTTCGATATCAGTTGATGATGCAACCTTCCGCGCATCGGGCAAAACTATTTCGTTTCCGGGATTTTTGCGCGCATACGTCGAGGGCTCTGACGATCCAGAAGCAGATCTAGCTGAGCAGGAACGAAACCTTCCTCAGCTGAAGCAAGGCGATGCTCTCGATGCAAAGAATTACGATATTCTTAAACACACAACCCAACCCCCTGCCCGCTACACTGAAGGCAGTTTAATTAAGGAACTGGAGCGACTCGGCATCGGTCGACCGAGCACCTGGGCTACAATCGTTGATGTTGTTCTTTCTAGAGACTACGCCTTTAAAAAAGGTTCCGCTCTTGTTCCAAGCTTTTTAGCCATCGGCGTTACAGGTCTCTTAGAAGGATACTTCTCGCACCTTGTTGATTACGAATTCACTGCCAAGCTTGAGGACGATCTCGATGCAATTTCGCGCGGAGAGCTAGACAACCTTGAGAAACTACGCGCATTCTATTTTGGAGACGAGGAGGCGCTAAAAGGGTTAAAGGACCTCGTTGAGCAGGGCGAAGAGAAGATCGATCCGCGTGAGGTGTGTGGCATTCGGCTTGGAAAAGATACCCAGGGTCGAGACGTAGAGGTTAGAATTGGCCGATACGGGCCATTTCTCTCAAACGGGGAAACCCGCGCAAGCATTCCCGATACGGCGGCATTTGATGAGCTTTCTGTTGAGCGTGCCGAGACTTTGCTGGCTGATGCCGCAAAAGGTCCTGAGTCTTTAGGGAAAGATCCCGCCACCGATCTCCCCGTGTATGTGAAGAAAGGGCGCTTTGGCCCATACGTGCAGCTAGGTGATATGGTTGAGGGCGGAGATAAGCCAAAGATGGCTTCGCTGCTACCAGGTATGGCGCCTGAATCAATCACACTTGATGTAGCCCTGCAGCTCTTACAGTTTCCGAAACAGCTCGGAATAAACCCCGAGAATAGCACTGAGGTTTTGGTTGCAAATGGTCGATTTGGCCCGTATGTAAAATGCGGCTCTGAGAGCAGATCGATCCCGGCAGATGAATCCCCACTAACGCTCACATTCGAGCGCGCGTTAGAGCTATTAAAAACCCCTCGAACCAGGGGCAGGGCTTCAAGCCAACCAAAAACATTAAAAGAGGTTGGGAAACATCCTGACAGCCAAGCAGCTATTCAACTTAAAAGTGGTCGCTACGGTCCATACGTTACTGATGGCACCACAAATGCCTCTCTTCCTCAGGGCGCAGATCCAGAGGCGCTTACACTCGATGAAGCTGTGGCGCTACTACGAGCCCGGGCTGAGAAAGGTCCGAGCACAAAACCGCGCCGAGGTAGGAAAGCTGCAGCCCCCAAGGCAAAGGCTGAAGGAACCGCCGCCAAGAAGCCACGCGCAGCTGCTGGCGCTAGTAAGAAGACTAAGAAAGCTGCCGGGGCCGAATAAGCTTGCTTAGCTGGCGCTGAAGGCTCTTGGGCGCCCCAGACTATTTCCCTTCCAACGCAGCTTTGAACGCGCTAGTGTCTCTCCCTGGAGAGCTTCCTCTCTCTGGTATGCTGCTCCTCTTTTGTCGCAGGGAGATAGCTACCAAATTAGTACACAACGAGGTCTCGTATGATTATTCGCCCTATACAAAAAATAGCAACCCGCCTTCTAATAGCAATCTGCTGTATTGTCGTCGCGGCTTGCGGTAGTGACTCCGAAGACTCCAACTCCGGGGGCTTTGGCAGCTCTGCATGCTCAGCAATCGGATACGAAAAGACCGCTAAAGTTGTAAATGGCGATCAATGTCCGATCTCAAATGCAAACGATACTTCATCAGTTGTTGAGCTTGAGATACTGTCGCGAGGATCCCCCGCGGGAGTATGCACAGGCACAGTAATTTCTCCCACTGCTGTGCTAACTGCAGCCCACTGCTTTATGGGCTCAGATAAAGCTGCGAATGTTATCACTACAGTCAACGGCTCACGCCAAACCTTTCGTAGTCGCTCAGTCTCTATCCACCCAGGATTCACTGCGACTGCAGATTTTGTAATGATTAACGATGTGGCGATTGTTCGCACCGGTTCGGCTATGTCAGCGCCATCAACCCCTATCTTGCTAAAACGAGATGCACAAACAGGCGAGCAAGGAATCGTTGCAGGATACGGACGAACTAGCGCTGGTTCCTCAATCCCTGATGATGTCTATGCTGGATATGCAGTTGTTCGCTCGGTAACCGAAAAACACATCCGGATCGACTTTAAATCTAACGAGAGCCACCCCTGTCAAGGCGATTCCGGCGGAGCTCTCTTACTTGAAGAAGGCGGATTAGCTATTGCTGGTGTCGTATCACAAAGCGATCCGAGTGTTCCGGCAGACACTATTTGTGAGGTGGGCGATAAAACCCTCTACACCAGCATGCAGAATTCTGCGGTGTCATCGTTTGTACTCTCTGTGGCGCCTGATGCGGCCGTTCGCTAGCTAAAGGAGAAAGTCAAGATCTTGCACGCCTAACAAGCGTGTAAGATCTTCGCCCTGGCGTGCGCTCACGACCTAGGTGCATCTATAAACGTATCGCTAAATCAGTTTTATAGAAGATGCAGAAACTGTTCGGAGCTATAGAAGCAGGTGGAACAAAATGTAACTGCGCCGTGGTCGACGAAACCTACTCAATTGTAAAAGAGCTGCGCATACCCACCACAACTCCAGCTGAAACCCTAGCCGCAATAAGCGAATTTTTTAAAGCGCACCAAGTAAGTGCTATCGGCGTGAGCAGCTTTGGGCCACTTGACTTAAATCCGCAGTCGCCATCTTTTGGATTTATCACCTGCACACCAAAATTAGCGTGGCGCGACACAGATATCCTAGCGCCATTACGTGAATTTAAAGTTCCTCTTGCGATCGATACAGATGTAAACGGCGCCGCCCTCGGAGAACATACGTGCGGCGCTGCTCGAGGCCTCGATACGTTTGTATACTTCACAATCGGCACCGGAATCGGTGGGGGCGGTATGTGCGGTGGAAAACTAATGCACGGACTGACTCATCCTGAGATGGGTCATATCTTTATACCACACGATACAAAACGCGATCCCTTTCCAGGCTGCTGCCCATCGCACGGCGACTGTTTTGAAGGGCTCGCATCTGGACCAGCACTTGAAAAGCGCTGGGGGAGAGATCCTAGCCTGATTCCAGCGAACGACAAAGCTTGGTCGCTACAGGCCCACTACATCGCCCTGGCGGTCGTGAACACAGTACTCACACTCTCCCCTCAAAGAGTTATTTTAGGAGGTGGAGTTATGCAAAATGAATTTCTCTTTCCAATGATTAGAGCGCACGTGCGGCAGCTGCTAAATGGCTACATACGACACTCAAGCCTGCTGGAGGCAATTGACACCTTTATAGTAGCTCCCAAGTTGGGAAACAGGGCGGGAGTTATCGGTGCTGCTGCAATGGCACAGCAGGCTATAGCGATGTGCAAAAGTCCGAGCCAGTAAAACTGGCAGGGCTTCTGCCGTTTATTCAGTGTAAATGGCTGGGTTTATCTCCAAAGAAAACCTAAACTACGCAAAAAGTTCACACCCTATAACATATTTGCGGAATCTCACTTAGGAGCTATGGAACTATCATCACCAATCGTCACACTGTGTTTTATTTTTGGCGCTATTATCGGCAGCTTCCTTGGAGTGTGCGCATACAGGATACCGGTCGGTACGTACGAGCCAGTGCGCGAAGGTATACCTGTCCCGAAGCACCCCGTCTCGATACGCAAGCCTGCGCGCTCATTCTGCCCGCGCTGCGAACACCAACTGCGCTGGTACCACACTATTCCAATCGTATCGTGGTGCGTGCTTAAAGGTCGCTGCGCTTTTTGCAAAGAGAAGATCCCCTTTCGCTACTGCCTACTTGAGGTAACAACTGGTCTGTTTGCCGCCTTAAGCGTGCTTAGATTTGGACTCACTCCAACTGCGCTGTGCATATTTGTCGTGGTGTGTGCACTGTTAGTAATTACCGTAATAGATCTCGATTACATGATTATTCCTGACCTGATTACGTACCCCGGTACTGCGCTTGGAATTCTTCTTGGCGTTGCAAGCTCGTACTTCCCGCTTCAGGGGTTCATTCCGCTTGAGCCTCCATTTATCTCTTCGCTAGCTGGCTCGGTGCTTGGAATAGTATTCGGTGCAGGACTTCTGTACTCAATCTGGTGGTTTTACCTTGTAGTACGTAAACGAGAAGGCCTAGGGCTTGGAGATGTAAAGCTACTGGCTATGCTTGGAGCCATGTTTGGATATCAATGCTCGCTTGCAACGATCTTTATCGGCTCAATTTTGGGATCTGTAGTTGGCATCTGTTTAATGCTCTGGAAGCGCCACAGCCTAACATCATACATCTCTTTTGGTCCGTACCTAGTTATCGCTGCTATCGCTTATCTCTTTAACTTTGAAGACTTGATTGCACATCTGCATACACCATCAAACCCAAGTGTCTGGAGAGTGTTTAAATAATGGGTGAGCAATCTCATTCATCTCTACAAAGCGTGCACCGACGCGTGCTTATCATCGATGATGACATCGAGGTTAATCGCTCACTCGAAATGGTCTTACAAACTCTCGGATACTCAACCACCACGGCTCACTCAGGCGACCAGGCCCTTTTACTGCTAGAGGCTCAGACGTTTGACTTAGTTATGTGCGACTTAAAGCTCCCGGGGATCTCTGGGCTTGATGTTCTCGCAAGTCACTCTTTGAAAGTGCCGATTATCTTAATGACAGCCTTTAGCAATCAGGAAATTGCCTCCCAAGCTGCTGCTTGTGGCGCCTTTGACTATATCCGCAAGCCGATCTTCCCCGACGATCTTCTTTTTACACTGCGCAAATTTGAAGAGGTATCTGAACTAACGCGCGAGAATCAAGCTCTTAAGGCTTCACTAACTGAGCGCTTTTCGTTTAACTCAATCATCTCTAAAAGTCCGCAATTTACATCAGTCTTTGAAGTCATTAAGAGACTTTCTCCTTACAACACAACTGTTCTTATCACCGGTGAATCAGGCACCGGAAAAGAGCTTATTGCTAGAGCTATTCATGAGCATTCACCCAGGCGCGGCAAACCATTTATCGCCATCAACTGTGGGGCCATCCCAGAAACACTTATGGAATCAGAGCTTTTTGGCCATAAGAAAGGAGCGTTCACCGATGCTAGTAGAGATAAGAAGGGGCTCTTTGAAGAAGCCAGTGGCGGCACGCTCTTCCTTGATGAAGTTGGCGATCTCCCGCTGCATTTGCAAGTCAAGCTTCTACGCGCGCTACAAGAGCAAACTATTAGACGCGTTGGCGATGAGAACGATATCGCCATCGATGTACGAGTGATATCAGCTACACTACGAAACCTCGAAGAAGAAATGGCTCAGGGGCGTTTTAGAGATGATCTATTGTACCGCTTAAATGTTATCTCTATTCATCTCCCACCTCTACGCGAGCGACCGGAGGACATATCTGTTCTGACCAAACATTTTTTAAAGAAGCACTCGAAGCGTTTAGGAATTGCTGAAAAGAAGCTGCCAGCTGAAGTCATAAAACTGCTAGTTGAATACCCGTGGCCTGGAAATGCTCGTGAGTTAGAGAACTGTTTAGAGCGTGCACTTGTACTATCTGATGGAGATACTGTTGAGCTGAGCGCATTACCTCCCCACATCGTGACATCAGAAGAAGGCGCCCCAGCAATAATCAGCCAAGCTTACTCAACTAGCCTATCGATCAAAGAGAGCACCGCTAAATTAGAAGTGGACCTAATCACAAAAGCTCTGGCACTGACAAAAGGCAACAAGACACAGGCTGCAAAGATTTTAGAGATAAGCCACCGCACCCTGCTCTACAAACTAAAAGAGTACGGGTTAGCCTATAGCGATTGACAGAAAATCGGAGCGAAATGCAACGGTCCAAAGGTGGCGAACTAGCCCGCATTTTACATGAAGCCAGCTGCTGCGAACGCCGATAATGGCGCTCTCGCTGCGCAGTTTCGTGCAAAATGCTGGCTAACTAGAACCGGTCTCAAACATAGCTTTTGCTCCGGTTTACGATATGCGGGCTGCCACTTCGTCAAACTCCGCGAAAACATCCTTGGTGTATCTCAGTGGATAACCCTCCGGTTTTTTCGCTCGCTTTCCTCGTCTCGCCTCGCATCTCGTCAACCTCGCGACAAAGCTATTTTTGAGACCGGTTCTAGGATATTTCTTTAAAAAAGCCTAAAGGCTTTTGCCGTTTATCCAGTGTCAATCGCTATGTATAGCTAACTAGACTGCCAAACTATAATAAAAGGTGCAGTCTAGCTGGAAGCCAGCTTCCTAGTGGTTACACATAATCATCTGTCATTTTCAGGTGGTTACAACACAACTACAACCTTTCCATGGGCCTAATTCACTTGGCATGATTCTAGTAAGCTGGTTCCTATGTCGATTTCAGTCGTATCGGGGAATCTTGTAAAAGTGCGCCTTATTTGCTTAACCCTAGCGCTTATAGTCCCCCTACTACGCGTTGACTTTGCATCAGCATCAGAGAGGTCCGCATACGTAACCACGCTTAATATTCAGGGACTCCATCAACATCTCACACCAGCTTTCTCGAGCAGCACAGCATCTGATTTACAAAGCATAGCTGAGCACCAAAACATTAAAACTGTTCACATGAAAGCCCGCGTGCGTGGTCAAGGTCTGGTCCATGCCCGACTTACCGTTAAACGTAATCTTTCCGGAACTCGCTCATTTACGATAAACGGAGAAACCGTAGAGGATCGCTCCACCCCCACATTTATGCAAGGAGTTGTCAGTATTGGGGGAAGCTTTGGGAAGCGATCCAGCGGCAGATTAACACCTGCAGCGCTATCTGTAATTGACAACAAGCTACGCCTTACTTTTCGCGGTCGTCATGTAGGAAGCAACGGCAGACAGAAGCTTTACTCGCTTTATGCAACTATCGGTCAAAGCTCCACGGTTCAGGCCCGAATATCACGCCTACCTTCAAGCGCTCAAAGATATAGTGAATGTGATGCTGACCATACAGAATCACTTGCTCACCCAGATAGCCACATCCATGCGATGCAAGACGATGCAATCGATTCATCATCATTTATTAAGGTGGCTACTCTAAGCACTGACGCAGATCCTGAATGGTATGGCCTATACGGGGCACAAAGCAACGCTGAGATATTACGAATCGTCAATGCGGCTGAAGCGATATTTTTGCGTGACTTCGGAATTAGATTTAGAATCGTCAAGCAGCACACCTATACAGACAGATCTCCCTACTCTTCAAAACGTGCGGACTTTTTACTCTCTCAATTTGCCAATAACGGAAAAAATAGTGAAAACCTGGCAAACTCGCCAGAAGAGTTTCTCACTAACGTGGATCTAAAGCACCTATTTACCGGAAAAGACCTCGACAGCAGTACAGTTGGAATCGCCTACATCGGCACGGCTTGTCTAGTTCCTCAACGCGCCTTTGGTGTGAGCCAAGCGCTCCTGTACGATGCAACTATGGGGATCTTTGCACACGAGATTAGCCACAACCTTGGAGCTGCTCACGATCCGGATGGCTTAGGCACGATAATGTATCCCAGCATCTCTGTACCTCCAGCCACTCAGTTCTCGACTTTTAGTCGCGATCAGATGCGAAGCTACCTAGCAAACAATTCGCGCTGCTTTGAAAACTCAAATCAATTGGCACCGACTCCAAACGAACCGATCAGTGGTACGCCCGGTGCTGGCAGCGACTCCGGTTTAACTTTAAGTATCTGGCAGCGCAGGCCGCAGACAAGTCATCGCTCGGCAATCAGAATATCTGGTACCCTTACCGATGCAGGCTCACTACCAGTGACCGATGTCGTGGTTCAGCTTGAGCTGCGCGATGGCACTGTCGTTGCTGCAACAAGTACAAATAGAAGAGGTCGGTTTGTCTTTAATATTGCCGCTAGGACCTTCTACGATAGGCGCCGCATAGCGCTATCTGCGATTACAGAGGACCGTAAGACTGTCTCTAATGAGGTTAGGATCACGCTGCTTAAGGAGGGCGATTAGCACCCCTGAAACAATAGGGAGGGAACCAGATAGGAGTTATGCTTATATCTTCTCCTGTTGCATTTATAAAACAGTCCTTTGAGACTCACTCGGGCCTGTGTGGTTCCTACCGGTTACACTACAACCTGTGGATAAGCTGTGGAAAACCCTCATCGTGGGTGTCTCTTTTAGACCCTAATTTGGTAATTTTTTTTACTACGACGAGCAGCGATTTTAGCCTGTAAGGCATTATATATATTAAGGTTTTAGCAAAGCATCTTGATTTGAGCTTTGCTCTAGCATGCCCTAATCTAGATATATATGCTCTCGCGTTCGACCGTAGAAAGTTTGATCACAATTCTAAAGCGGGATGCGCGCCGCGCCCTCTCAATGAGTGTGCCAGGATTTCCCAAACCGTACTACTGCTCGTTTTTACTTAAAGATCTCCACTGGTTCAACACCTGGGCCAGCAGCGGCTCCACGTGCCGCTCACAGCGCGACAGGGTACGAAACGTTTACTGCGACCTGCGCGTGGGCTCATACGACTACGATCAGGTCACGGAAGGGGGTCTACGCGAGTTTGACGAAGAGCTTGAGTCCTCCTCGCACTGCACGGTACCGATCGATGACAAAGACTACGATGGCTTAAGAATCACGCTCTGGAAGCTTCTTGAGAGCAAATTTAGGGAAGCGCTTGCTGATTTTAACCAAAAAGAGGCCGGACGTATCTCAACCCTCGATCCAAACAACGGGCTGCGCTCCTTCTCGCGCACAAAACGTGCCAGCTTCAGGCACTATGCGAGAATGGACCAGGTCGACTACGAAGCGTGGGGTAAATTCTGCAAAAGAGCCTCGCTCTGGATCTCCCAACTACCACGACTATCCGGAAGTTGGGTTGAGTTTGACTCTTCCCAGGAGACTCGCATCTTTATTAGCACCGAAGGAACGGTGACTGTGCAAAACTCTCAGGTCTTCTGTCTGAGTGCCAATATACACAAGCTCACTAAAGAGGGTTCGCGCCTCGAGCAAGAGGTAGTTCTTAACTGCGGATCACTCTCAGAGCTACCTGACATGGCTACTTTTAAAAAGATGGTGCTAGAAAAATACGAGAAGCTACACCGCGTAGCACGCGCCCGTAAGATTCACGCCTTCTCTGGTCCTGTTTTACTTTACCCTGGACCAGCAGGTCTACTTTTTCACGAGGCGGTTGGTCACAGGCTTGAAGGCAGCAGACTGCTATCTTCTGGCGAGGGACAAACCTTTAAAGGCCAAGAAGGTAAACAGATATTCTCGCTTCCGATCACTGTTAGAGATAATCCCCTGCTTAAAGAGTACAACGGACTTAAGTGCATCGGCTCGTATACCTACGACGATGAAGGAGCAAAAGCGCAAGATACAGTGCTGATTGAAGACGGAGTGTTGAAAGGCTTCTTATCAACAAGAGCCGCTCTTCAGAAAGGAAAGCACCAATCTAATGGCCATGCACGTACAAAGCAAAATCAGCGTCCGATTAGTCGT
>Ga0315904_10012627_pt1 | contig 10653 bp, 5 predicted proteins | sample LakEriMetagenome_6_FD_203529 | JGI IMG/M metagenome (GOLD analysis project Ga0315904, IMG submission 203529) | Freshwater fungal communities from buoy surface, Lake Erie, Ohio, United States - Buoy 12 MA120 | ecosystem: Environmental > Aquatic > Freshwater > Lake | place: USA: Lake Erie, Ohio... | reverse complement strand
CACTGGTGGAGCCAGGGGAGGAGGTCTTTGAGGGCGGCGAGGAGGGGGGCGAGCTTTTGCGGCTCCCAGCCCCAGGTGTCGGTGGCTTGCTGGTAGAAGCCGGTGATGGCCTGCGCCTGTTGGGCGTGGTCCCAGCCGGCCCAGGCGATGACCGGGGAGGCGTCGATGCCGCCTTCCATGCCCGGATACACGACCCAGCGCTCCTTGGGCACGTCGAGCTTGCCCCGGAGCTTCCAATAGGAGGATTTGAGGAAATCCCCGGAGCCATACTTCGGCGGCACCGGGATGTCTCCGACCTTCTCCTGCTGCGCTTTGCGGATCAGCGCCTTCAGCTCCTCTTCTCTGGCCTCTGGATTCTGGGATCTGGCCTCTTCCTCCACGGCATCTTCTTGCCGCTGCAGGTCCCAGGTCTTCTCCCACTCGATGCGCTTGCGCAGGCCGGCGGGTTTGTAGCGTAGGGCGGGCAGGGCGGGCACGCTCTCGGCGAGGACGAGGGTTTCGACGAGCTTGGGCAGGTCGAAGTCGGCGCGGCCGGCATAGACGGCGGCGGCCTCCATCCACTGGGCGTCGCCGGAGGCGCATTGGGCGAGTTGTCGGACGCTGACGAGGCGGGGTTCGGTTCCCCCGGCGAAACGGGCGCGCAGGGGGCGGATGTGGGCGAGCCGGGCGTCCCGGGAGGTATCGTCCGGGGCTTCGACCATGCGGTCGGCGTCGTGGAAGTAGCACTCCAGACGGGTGAGCAGCCACTTCTCCAGCGCGGCCTGCTGGCGGGATTCCCAGGGCTCGGTGTTCCAGCGGCGCTTGTATTCCGGGCGCTCGATGAGGTTGAGGTTCTTGTTCTCCTGGATGGCGGCGAGGCGGCGCTCGACGAGGGCGCGGTAATCGTCCGGCCAATGCGCGGGGAGTTCGGTGATCGGTTTCGATCCGGCGTCCTTGTGGCGCTCGAACCAGGTGGTCTCGAAATCGCCATCCGCCATCTGCCGCGCCATCTGAATCTCGAACGTGCGCTCACCGAGGCTCAGGGGCGGCAGGGCTTCGAGGCGGTCTTCCGGCCATTCGAGCTCGTCTTCGGCGTCAATCAGGCCGTAATGGCGGTAACATTGCCAGTCGAGTTCCTCCTGGAGGGAAATCATGCGGTCGCGGAGGTCGGAGGCGGTTTGCTTCGCTTCGGCTAAGGCCGCAGTGGTGACGGCATCGCGGGCAGCGAGAGCATCCGGGGTTTGCTTGGCCAACTTGCGGGCAAGACGGTCCAGTTCCCGCGCCAGGGTTGGGGGCGACCCAGTAGGCACGGGGAATTGCTTCAGCTTCGTGCCATCAAACTCGTAGTGACTTTCCCAAAGATTTTCCCCCAAAACGGAATAGCCAGCTTCGACGCGCTTCCCACCGCCAGCTCCTTTGCAGTGGCAAACTTGCTTCAACCAAAAGCACGCGGCGGAGCTGTTGAGCAGTCCGAGGAGGCGCAGGTGGTCTTCTTCAGTCGCGTTCGGTGGAAGCTTGATGACAGGAGCGGACTGTTTGAAGACCTTGCTGCCTCGGTCGAGAACGAAGTGATTGTGCGTGGCAACGAAGGCGAAGGTGATGGATAGGGGAGTGCGGAGCTTTCCAGAGTATAGTTCCTGCCATTCATACCAGGTCAGCCCACGTTCAAGCATTGGCGTTCCAAACCTCCTCCTTTTTGAGATCGCCGCACGGAAGCTCCAGAACACTTGAGCCGTTCGGGGGAGGTCATTAAGACTCTGTAATGCAAAGGAGGCATCATAAAACCATGCGGCGAAATGGCCGATGTCCATATCCCAATCGCGAATCAGGTCACCCGTGATCAGTTCGCGATACTGCTCCAAGCGCGAGCGGGCAAATGATGCCTTGTCGGGCCACAAGTAGAGATCGTCTTCACCGGTGACTGAAGTGATTCCAAGATCGGTTGCCACTTTGCCAAGGCGCTTGGAGGATGCCTCTTCGATTTTTTCTTTTAGTTCAAGCGCACCACCTCCGCCAATGCTCCATGGGTGCTGTTGAAACTTGAACCGCTCCGTATTCGCTACGCTGACAAAGTCGCTTTTTGATCCCGGCTGATCCACTAGATCCATGATCGAGGACCAGACCAAGCCCTTGGTCGGATCGTCTGGCGTAGCGGGTTCGCCCTTGATGCCCATCACAGTGCGAACTTCGGTGGTCTTCGGCTTCACATTACGCCCAAACAAAATGACAGTAGGCGTTCCGTGACCGGGGATGTAGGCTCCGCTGGTATCGATGACGTGGGTGAGATCCCAATTTCGGATAAACTGCTCGATGAGCTTCTTTCCGAACTCCCTTTTCATGAATGAATTCGAGGTGATTTGACCTTGGAAACCGGCGGGTTGGCGACCGTCTTCAGACCCGGCCACCGCGAGGTCGAAAAAGCGCTCCATGAAGGGCACGGAGAGCGCGTATTTTCCGGAACAGGAATCGTAGCGCTGGCGGTAGAGTTCATTGAGCGCCTTGTCCTTGACGGTGATGTAGGGCGGGTTGCCGACGACGGCGTGGTATTGCTGGCCGAGGATGCTGTGGAGTTCCTTGGCGTCCTCGACATCGAAGTGGTGGGCGGTTTCGTCTTTGAAGACGACCTCGTCGCCGCCGAAGAGGGTTTCGCGTTGGATGACGTGGGGTTTCCCCTCGGCATCGAAGCGCGCGCCGTGGAGCAGGGAGTCGCCGGTGGCGAGGTGGGCGTGGAAGTCCGGGGCGTTTTTGAGGTGCTTAACGCCGCAGGAGCGCCAGGCCTCCAGCAGCAGGCGGAAGCGGGCGATGGCCACGGCGAAGGGGTTGATGTCCACGCCGTAGACGCCGTCGAGGGCGAGGCGGGCGCGTTCCTTGTCATCGAGGTCCGGGCGTGCCTTTTCCCAGCGGGCGAGCAGCCGGCGGAAGCCGCCAAGCAGGAAGTGGCCGGAGCCACAGGTGGGATCGATCATGCGCACGACTTTGAGGCCGAAGGTGTCTATGGCGGGATCGAGCGTGCGATCGAGAATGAACTCCTCGACGAAGTCCGGCGTCTGGAGCAGGGCGAACTTCTTGCGCGCGGACTCGGACAGGTCCTGGTATAGATCGCCGAGAAAGCGGGTGTCCCAGTTCGGATCGGTGAACTCGTGGGCCATTCTCCCGGTGTTGGGGTCGATGCGCCGCCAGAACTCCAGGAATGCCTTGGCGGCATCGGGTGAGATGGGCGCGTTCCATAGCGGGTTGTGGCGGGCGTCCATCAAGTCCGCCATGCCCGGCAGCTTCCCGACCTCGCTCATGACGTGGGCGAGGTAGTCGTTGTCGGACTTGTCCTTCCCTTGCTCACGAACCCACGCGAACTTGGTCTCTTCGGCAATCGCACGGTTTTCCCCGATGCCGGAGAGGAAGGGCCGCTCCAGCAGGTCGTTGTCCTCCAGGAAGCGGACGAACACGCAGCCCAGCACCCAGCCGACGGCTGACTGGGTGAGTTCACCATCGCGCCAGACCTCGTAGGAGAACGCCGTCCGCCCGCCCTTCTTCGCCTGCTGGTATTGCGCCTTCAGCCGGGCGTTCAGCTCGGGCAGCGCCTTGCACTGCTCGCGGAGATCATCCTCGAAGCGGGAGACCCAGCGTTTCAGGTCGGTGAGTAGGGCGGCGCGGGAGATGGGCATGAGATAATTACTGAAATGCGGATTTACATGAACTCGGTCGAATGATTCAGATCGAAGCGTCGCTCACGCTCAATGAAATGGTCGATTACGTCGACAGTTTCGCGCGCAATGGAAACGAGGCGGCGGTCGTCACTTGAAAGCAGCTCCTGAACCATCCGTTTGCGCTCCTCAAGGTACGGGACACGTGAGCCGGTACTCACGAAACGAAATAGGGTAGACATCATCGCGTTTCGGATCTCAGAAGGCTCGATCCCTTGTTCGAGAAGAATTCCGGTGTGAGGATGCCATTTATACGAGCTGGTACTCGGAAATCCATGGTCTGCGAAACAACCACCATTCTCCCCGCCGTCTCGATTCGGTATGAAAAGCGGCATGTGCCCTATGACGAGCGATTTAAGTCGTGGATTCTCGCGCAGCCACGCGCGGAAATTGTCGGGCGACAGCGCCCAAAGCGGAGAACCGTAATGATCCCGCCAGCCGTTTGTGCGCCCCAGAAACTCGCCTATCCGCATCACGATGCGATCATCCGGATTCTTGAGAGCTTCAGAAACAATCGGGGCGATCAGATCCGGAGCCCGATTCAGCATGAGTTGGAACACTTCGAGGTATTCTTCGTTTAAATAAACCGGATTATGAGACGACTTGATGATTGCAAGGATGTTCTCGGTGAGTTCCCGATACCACTGCTCGTTGGTTTCGAGCATGACGAGTTGATTGGCCGCGGTCTTCCAATCGTATCTGTTCCGTGCCTTCGCTTTTCTCATTCCGGGGTGTACGACCAGTTTCTTGAAGAGTGCAGAAGTCGCTCGAAAGCGATCCGGACTCCGGAAGCAATACATCGAGAGCACCTCAAGGATGGCACTCGCCATTTCGGGGCGGCCGTCAAGAATCTGGTCCAGCTCACCCATGAAGTCGGCGGGATCAAGTGGGTCAGTCATTCTTCCGAATCCGAACCGGTAAAAACCATCTGGATTCAATTGGTTCTCAACGAGTGCGACGCGAATACGCCGAACATCGCGGATTTCAAGCCGACCCGAGGTAGTGGCGTCCAACAGCAAATCAACAAGCTCAGGCGTTGTTGCAATTCGATCAAGCAATGCATGGCGTTTGTGTGGCTCAACGGCGAATGCACCGACTATGCCGCGCAAGAATGCAGGGTTGCGCTCATCCGCGGTGAGTGAAGGCCATCTCTCCAGCAGTGTGTCGAGCAGTTCATCAATTTGCGGATACGAACTGGCTAGCCTCTGCGCGAAGGCAAAGCCTTGAGCTTGCGGACCGGTCAGGAACAAATCCGCATGCGACCCTAAATCAAACGGCTCTCGAAGGAATTCATCGGCAAAGGAAATAGCGTCCCTTTCCGAGACATTGAACGGCTGACCATCTTCGCCATCAACAGAGTGGTAAGTGGCGCTTCCGACAAGGTCGCGGTACCGATTCTCAAAGTCACCAACCACTGGTGTTACATAACCGAGCCATCGCTCCAGAGACGAGCGATGAGCTGCCGGAAGCTCCTGGTTCCTCATCTTCAACTCGAGTTGAATTTGATTCTTCGCTTCCGGCCAGAGGTTTGATTTTGAATCGGCCAACTGCTTGAAAAGGGCATCCAGCTCCTGAAGAAGTTGGTGGCTTTCGAGGATGCCTCCAAGTCCGTTTGCGATTACCTCGGATGCCCGGGTGGCAAAGGCTTCGTCATTTTGCACTAACTGAGCCAAGACTCGGAACGCGGCACCGTGATACTCGATGACCTCCACGCAGTTTGCCGGATACCAATCCAAACTCGGATCTCCGATTCCGGTGAGGCTCGCGTGGCTCATTCGGGTGAATTGTCGGTTCTGAAGCGCCGCTCCTAAGGCACTGATGGCGATTGGCTTGGCTGGCTCGAAATCGCCAGCAAGAGCCTCACGTATCAAATCGAGCCGTTCCATCGCCGGTCTTTTCGTCCCTGACAGCGCAAGGTGATAGAATCCCGCGAAACGTTCTGCGGCATGCACCCGGACCTGCGTGGGACCGGATGTCGCAAGACGGAGAATTAGGCGTGCCGCACCGTGGAAATACCTTGAGTGCCATGCGATGTCTTCCAAACCACGAATTACATCCTGCCAGCCTGTACCGTAGTCCTCAGAAAGCTTTCCTCCGGCCGCGGCGATCGCACAATCAAGAGCGCTTCCCGGGTTCATCAAAGCGACCGCCCGGAACAGGCCTCCGCCTGAGGTGCTTCCAAAAAACGCTGCATCACGCAGGTGAAAAACACGTGCGATTTGATCGCCTATTTCCTCCTTGCGCTGGGAAAATTCCATCTCTCTCAATCGCTGGCAGAATGGCTGCAGCATGCCTGCTGCTTCTATTCTCGCCAGAAGCTTTGGCCATGCGGAAGGTTCGATCGACTCGAACTTGCGAATGGCAAACGCAACCGCAAGAGGACGTGGTGCGGGGAGTCGGATGTCACCGATGAGTTTCAGAAGCCCTCTACGCTGCAGACGCTTCCTATGTTCATTTCGCTCTCCCAGACGCACGTCCGGGAGAAAGGTCTCTTCGAGAAAGCGAGTCTGTTCTCGCAGTTTTGTTTCATCCCCTCCGATCCGTCGGAACAAGCAGTGGGCACCAAAGACATCTTCACTGACCGGGTCACGACTTGTTCCGTCACCCAACAACCTGGCTGCGATCTCATTTTCGCTAAGCAGACGGTCGGTTGGTACAAAGAATTGATCGAGCATCATCCGGGCAATCGACGGAAAGCCTTCGCCGAAATCGGCGATCCGTTTCAGTTGGTCTTTTGAAAAGTCCGAAGACCTTGGATCTTTTTTCAGAATCTCAAGAACGACTTCCTTGTTGTGCTCGGGAGTCAGAACGAACGAATGTTCACCAATGGGTTCCGGCTCATGATACAGAGTGAGGACGGTTAGTCGTCTGCCTCCCACACGGTTCCGGATGCCCCGGTGCATGTCAGGAGGGCAGTCATCGACGATCACGACCCCCTCGAATCCCGAGCCGGACAGCCCCAAGAGAAGATTCATCGCAGTCCCCGGGTGATCTCCACAATTGAAGTAAACGGCGGAAGCCTGCACCTGCTCCCCAAAATGATCATGGTCATCATGCTTGCGGACCAATTCATAGGCCAATCGGGTTTTGCCAAGACCTGACAGACCGGTAAGCCTCGACACCGACCCCACTTGAGAGAGCGCCTCGTTCCGGATTTCCTCCCTCAGAGCCAACAATGCCGGTGTTTCGGCGTAGGCTCCCTGCATCTCTGGAGTTTGTGCCCACGCCTCGACGTCGAAAAAATGCGTAGCAGGAAGACCGCAGGTCACTCGCAGAACATGAGCGATCACGGATGGATAGCGGTTTATCCACTCCGTCATTTTTTCACGACCCAGCACCTCGACTCTGGAGTCGCGATGAAGTTCAGCGCCAACTGCCGCAAGGGATTTAGTTGCGATTGCATGGATGTCCTGAGTTTCTTTTCTTGGAATCCAGGAGTCGGTCGTCACGAACACGTAAGCTCCTCCATTGGAGAGAACCTCGGCGACGCGCGGTTTCAGGGCCTTGCGCTCACTGTTCAAGATCTCGCCCTCAATGACCCCGCGGGTGAGGCGAGACGCCTTGCACTGGTAGAATGTTCTGTCGCGGGGAATGTATGCAACGGGCTCGTTGATGGGGTTTTGCCAGCCAAGATCACGTCCCCCATCGGCTACGTTGATGCGTTCCGTCGAATAGAGATTCGGGCGTTCAATCCCCAATCGTCGTGCCTCGCACAACAAGAGCTGGTGCGTGACCTTGACCAGTTCCAATGCGTCAAGCCGCCCGACGTCTTCCTCGGTGACTTGAGTGATTGGATGTCCGGTGGGCATGGCAGGAGATGCGTTGGTAAACGGGGTCAGAGAGAGGTGGCGTTGAAGGTGGTCTCGAAAGCAGCTGCTGCTGCCATGAGTTCGTCGAAGGTGGGAGTGTCCCCGAAGAACATGGGACCGAGCATTTCGGCGTTGTCGGATTTCCAGTTGGCGAGGTGTTCCGGTGGTGGGGTCAGCTGGAAGGTGCCGGGTTTGTGGGTGGTGTAGTCCACCCAGGAGAAGCGGAAGAAGAGTTCACGGTGTTCGGCGACGCGCTGGAAGAGATCGGTCTGGGGGAGCGCCTTCTCGCCGACGCCGGCGCGGAGCAGGCACCAGAGGTCGTAGTAGTGGCGCGCCATGCGGATCTTCCGGGGCTTGTCGGCAGGCCGGAAGGTTTCCTCATGGAGCAGGCAGGCCTTTTCCCAGAACGTGCGCTCGGCGGCGAGCACCCGGACGGGGAAGGCCGGTGCGGGGTCGAAGGGTGGGAAGTGCTCGGTCACGTAGGTTAGGATGGGCTTGGCCTCGGCCGGCCAGTCATCGGAGCGGGCACCGAGCTCGATCTCCACCACGGACCGCACGTAACCGGCCGCACCGGGCGACGCTACCGAGCACCGGATCGTTCACGAGGTAGTCATAGAGTCCGCGGGCCAGTTGGCGGATGGTGCCGGAGGCCTTCAGTCGGCCCAGGCAGGAGTCGATGGCTGCTGTGCTGCCAAGGTCCCGGAAGTGCTTCCGAGTGAATACCCTGCTCTTTCCGTGGCCGTAAATCTGGCTGCGGACAAGGAAATCAATGGTTTTGAACTCTTCTTTGGGCACCAGTCAGGCGTAAAAAAAGGGTATTTTTTCCGTCAGGACAAGCGGGAAGTGGGGTGCCAGTGGCGGTGGTGGTGACGGTGGCTTCAGTGCCTGGATTTCCGGTTGGCGACGATCCGCCTCAGCGCCTTTATGGAGAGGGTCGGCCGGCTGGTGTGGAGCATGGCGTGGCAGTTCGGGCAAACAGGTCGCAGGTCCTTGATTGGATCGACCTCGTACTCGCCGGCGATGGAGGAGATCTCCTTGAGGTGGTGGACGTGGATGAAGCCCTCGCCCAGCTGGCCGTAGGTCTTGCCGAAGTCGAAGGAACAGACTTGGCAGACGCTGCCGTAGTGGGCGATGCAGGCAAGCCGGGCAGCGGGGTTGCGCTCGTAGACATTGACCTGCACCTGGCGGACAGCGCCTTCGACGTGGGTTTCGGACGGTGAAACCTCCTCGGGTGAGAAGTAGGTGTCCTGAGTCTGTGGCACGAGCGCAGCGTGCTTGGCCAGAATGGCCCGGGTTGCCCGGAGGTTCACGTTCCGCTTGTTCTCGTAGTAGTCGAGGTGTTGGGAGACCGCCGAGACGGCATTCGCCAGCCCGGCATCGCCGTAGTCACGTCGGATCCACGTCAGGTAGTCGTCAGTGGCGGAGGAACTCAGCGTCCGGGTGTAGCGGGTGCCTTGGAGCATGCGCCTGAACTCATTGAGCAGGGCCACCGCGCTATTCGGATTGACCCCGGCGCGCGCCACTTCGTCCCTTGCCTCAGTAAGGCGCATCGTCCCCACATGGATCCGCCTGCCCAGCTGGTAGGCTAACTCGTAGTGGCGTCGTTCGATGGGCATGGGAAGAGTGTTTCTTTACGACTAGTCCTAGGAGATCTCACTTATGTTGCTTTGAAACCAAACCTTAGCAGGAATGGTCTCCAAGTGGCCTACGTCGGCGGGTTCAAATGGGTAACTCTCGTCTACATCAATGGGTGTCTTCCTGAAGGCTTCGAGAAGGCTTTCAACACCCGCGCCATCATTCATCAAAGACCTGGGAGATAGCTCGCAGCGAAGCCATCGCGACAGCCAATCGTGTAGGTAGATCCAGCGGTTCGCGTCGAAGATCTGTGTCTTGGTTTTCGATTCGGCGAACTTTTTCTGCAAAACCTCGATCTTCTGAAGGCGCACTCCCAAGCGCTCTTCATCGATGGCCAAGACAAAACTCCTTTCGGCGATTCTTGGATCCTCTTTGGCTCCCTTGAGGTCATCTGCATTCAAGCAGACCTCGTAGTTTTGACACTTCTTCAACTGGAAGATGGCGGTCTTTCTCCAAGACTCCCCGACATCCAGGGTCACTGCCAAGTCAGCACCGTATTGGTCGGTTTGCCGAGGTCCCTTTCTGTGCAACACGTAGGTTGATGACTTCGCCTTCATTGGGCTGGTCTTCCCAACATCACACTGCCGCCTTCTTTTCTTCAACAGCTCCGTCAAGCGGTTCATGAAGGCCACTTCGTCCTGAGGGTCTCCATTCTTCCAGCCTCTCGCGGCAACAGACACCTCTTTCAGCAAGAACTGGATTAGCCTATCCGCATCCAAATTTGGTGGCATTCTCCAGATTCTCCTGACAGGGTCATCGCTCATGCCACACCTCCCCGGTGGAAGTTCCGAGCCCAGTGGGGTGTGAGTTGTTCGAACTGGGCTTCGTTGGTGATGGGGACCGCTTCGCCGCAGAGGGTGGGCGTGGTGGCGGCACCATGTCCGGGCACGAGCAGCCAGAGGGAACGCGGGCCGGACTGGGTGCCGGTGTCGTTGCGCAGGGCGTCGATCTCGTTCATGCGCCCATAACGGGCGAAGAGGCCGGCCTCGGTGAGGAGGATGTCCTCGTTCGAGTTGCGCAGCGATTCCAGAACCCCGGGCATGGAACGGCGGACGAGTTCCTGTAGGCGCGTCCAGTCGGCACTGCCTTTCTCTGCGGCGTCCGCTTCGAGGACGACGTCCCACGGCACGCCCAGCTCTTTGGCCTTGGCCTTCATGGCGTCGAGGAAGAGTTCGCTGGCGTTCAGGTGCTTCGCGCCGATGCGCTGCAACTGGTTGGTGGCATCATCCAGATACTTGGGATCGATGGTGAGGACGAGGTAGGAGCCCTGCGCCTTTGCCCGTGTGAGCTTGTCCTCAAGCCGCTGCGCCTCCGCCACTTCCTCGCTGACAGGTTGGCCGGCCGGGCGCTCGTCGATAGTCCGGGCGCGGGAGCCGATGGTGTAGGAGCTTCCTGTGCTGAAGGCGACGTGCTTCGACTGGTAGGCTCCGGCACCGTTGGCGGCGCGGTCGTCCCACTGAAGGGGGAAGCCGACTTGCTCGAGGAGTCGGTCGAGCTGTGGGCGGCCGGGCAGAGGCTCGGCTTCGGGA
>Ga0315904_10012626_pt1 | contig 10653 bp, 11 predicted proteins | sample LakEriMetagenome_6_FD_203529 | JGI IMG/M metagenome (GOLD analysis project Ga0315904, IMG submission 203529) | Freshwater fungal communities from buoy surface, Lake Erie, Ohio, United States - Buoy 12 MA120 | ecosystem: Environmental > Aquatic > Freshwater > Lake | place: USA: Lake Erie, Ohio... | reverse complement strand
CTTCCACGGCCACATCGCAAGCCAGCCCCGTGGTGTGTGGGCCCAGCTCAGTCTTTTTTGCTTCAATGGGGTGCTGCGGGCAGCGGTAGCCTGAGCTAATTCGCATCGATTTGTTAAAGACCGAGCGCAGGTGCTGTAGCCGCTCTAAAAATTCTGGCTTCATATCAACCGCACCGCAGTGCGAGCATCGAAACTCGGACTCAGAGAAGTTCGGATAGCGGCCCCAGTCCATTAGCGCGCCACGCCTTTGAATTTCTCAAGCGTTCTGAGTGCCCCTAAGCCCAGCATGCCGAGTACAAGCTCCATGAGGGCGTCATGCAAAAGCGGTGGTGGCGTGAACTGCACCTGCAGCGAGGCGACCATCCAAAGCATGGCTGGATAAACGACAAAGTTATAACAAAGCCCCGCCACGCAGACCCAGCCTACAGCAGGTCTCCAGCCGGCCACAAAGATGCTTGAGTTTTGGGCTTCGGCCTCGTTGACTTTTACTTGCGCAAGTGCCAACTGAAAGTCTTGGTCCTGGGCCGCACGCAAAAGCTCTGAGTGCGCTTTTTCGCGAGCGTCTTTATCGGGGATGATCTTATCGAGTAAACGAGCGCCAAGCTCCACGATGGCAAGTGGGTTCATGAGTTACTCCTTGAAAAAAAGTGTGTTGACTAGACGGTGGCCGCTGCCGGGTAGCCGCGACCGATAAAGGCAGACAGTTGATAAACGACCACATCAACGCTTGCAGGCGCCGGGGAGCCGAAGTCCGTGATTTGGTCTGCAATTGCGTAGGTCACTGTGGGGCTTGCGCTGCTCAGCGTGCGTAAGACCGTTGGTGGGGAGGCGTTGGAATAAATATCCACCTCATAGGCCTCAGCCGCCTCGCTGACCGGACCGTTTTCCCCGGTCGCCCAACTTCCCCCGATTCGCGTTCGCCGGGTCCAAGAAATTTCCAAATTGCCCGAGCCGTCTCTACTGCCGACAACCTCGATTGGAGATAAGGGTTTTTTGCTCATCCCGGTTAGGGTGATGAGTTGTGTTGCCGCCTCCGATAGCGCCAAACCGTAGCGCGGCCCTGCAAACTCAAACTCAGCGCCCACATCTTGCAGCTGCATGCCAATGAGTTTGGTGGTGCTTTGCTTTAGCAAGGCAAACTTATCTCCGGCACTAGCGCCACTAAAGCTTGAGTTTTGGCGAATGCGGCGCAAAAGGCTGGATAAGGTGTACTGCCCGGGGGCGGTAAGTGTGGCGGTTTGAAATCCCAAGACCTCCACAGTGCCGTCAGCGCGCTGAATCACGCAGGTGTTAAAGCCAGCAAGCACCTCCTCGGATGTGCGACTTTCAAGGGTGCCCCATGGAACTTGCACATCAAACGTGGACACAAGGTCAAAGTCTGCAGAGATAGGGTCGGACACCGGGTCTAGGTCTGTGAGCAAACGGCCCGTAATGGCCCTTGCCGGTAGCGGGCCCAAGGCGACCTGAAGGGCCTGGGCGTCTTTACCCACTATATAAAGCGCGCCGCCCGGCCAGGGGTCGGGGGTCGTTCCGCCGGCTAAGACGGTCAGCTGCAGGTAATCGTCTTGATCGCGCAGCACTGGGGTCTCAAAGACCATCAAATCGGTTTCCGCTCGGGTAATGATGGCCGGCGTTGTACCCCCGCCGGCTGCACCGGTGGCGATTTGTTGGTAGACCGATAGGTCCTCGCTTACCCCGGACCAGTTAATGAGCGCGCCGCTTTCTTCTTTCTTAACGATGCGCACCCGACGGTTTTCTCCACCATAGGGCACAAACACAATATCGGTGGGCTCATAGGCCGAGTAGCGGTGGGTGGTGGAAAACGAAAACTCATCACGCTGCGACCAGGCGCGGTAAAGCACATTATTGGCAAGCTGCGCTGCCTCGGTAGCGGTGAGGACCAAGGGCATCTCAAGGGTCAGTACGTGTTCGCTTGAGCCGGCGATGCGGCGGGCGTATTGCTGATTTGCGTCGTAGTCCAAATCCCGATCAACATAGCGCACCACCACCTCGTTAGGTAACTCCAGCGTCTGGGTGCGGCTTATCCGGACGTAATCCTCAAAGCTTTCATCGCTAAGCGAAGCGCCCAGTGCGTCCGTGCCAATTGCCTCACCCACGTAGCCATCGAGCTTGGGTAAGAAAACGACCTTGCCGTCCGATTCATACGCATCGACGTTATACGCGGCAAGCAACGGCTCAATTGCGGCCCGTGCGGTCATCTGGTTGGCCACCACGTAGCCGGATACCGAAATTGATTGAATGGCTGAGGTATCGATGTCGTTTGCCCCAAGCCCCACATGCGCGCAGATTGATCCCACGGTAGTCGAAAGCGGCAAAGCCCCAGTGCCACAGGCCGAGCCGATAAAGGCAAAGCGGTCTAACCCTTGGTTAAATTCCGCTCCTGGGTCATAGGTGGTCCAATCCTGGCCGTTTGAGGAAAACCAGACCCGGTTTTGCCCGGGTGTGTTGTAAATATCCGCGCAGATAAAGTGTTGCCCGTTCCAGCGCGGGGCCACGATCGTTGAGGGTTCGTAAAATTCTAAGGTAATGCGGTCTGACCAGTTCTGCCCGTCAGTAGAGGATCGCACGCCGCAATAAAATGACGCCTCGCCGTCATCGTAGCCGCAGTAATTGATAATTAATTTTTGACTATTGGCGATAAGGTAGACGTAGTAAAGACTATTGGCCGTCTCCGGGACACTGTAAACCTCTGCCCAGTTAATAAGGTCTGCCGATTCGTAGACTTTGACAACGCCGGAGTTATTGACCGTTGCAAAATAAAACTTATTTTTAAACTCCACCAAGCTTGCCACCGTGGCCAAGCTCCAGGTGGCGTCGTAGACCTCTGTGAGGTTGGTAAGCGTGGTGCCCGAATAAAACCAGTTACTTGAGCCGTCGGTGGCAAGGCCTACGTACTTACCCAAAAGCGGGCTATAGAAAAAGTCCAGCGTTTTATCGTTGGCGTTAACCGACCCAGTCCGCATGACATTACCCGCGCGTGAGTAATTAAGCCCATCGGTGCTAGTGAGCACATTCATATACTGCCCGTCGGTGCCAATCGGGTCATCGGCACGCGTTACGAGAATGTATTTTGAGTCGTGATAAATCCAGTTACGGCATTCGTAACTAAAGTACTTGGTGTCATTGGTGCTCCAGCTGGCCTCGGTTTCGCCTTCAACCCAAGTCTGACCGCCATCGGTCGACCGATAAAACCGCACGCCAGACTCATAGGGGCTTGCCTGGAAATACTCAATCCAAGCGGAAAAGGTATCGTTGTCGTTACTTAGCACACCCATCACTGTCTCAGTGGCAGTGGCGGGAAACGAGGGACTCCAGTTCACAAGATCGGGGCTCGTGACTAAGCCTTCTGAAACGTAGTCCCAGGCCGCATTGATGATGCCGCCACTGCCGATCTCGAAATCAAATTTCGGTATGCGGTTACCAAATTTTTCTAACTGCAGCCCCTCAAAGACAACGTACGCTAATCCGCGATACGCCGGGACGTTGGCTGCGCCAAGTGCGGCCTGCATGACCGGGTCTGCCGTCTGGGTTTCGCCCCCCAGATAAATGGCGATGTTTTGTGGCGAGATCACCTGATCATCGACTTGGCCCACTGTGTTGGTTACGTCATAGATCAGTTTTCCATTGGCCCAGATCCGCCGAATGCAATCCACCGGCCCCTCGCAAACACCCACCGCGATATTGGCGCTATAAGAGTATGTCGTGACCTCGGTGCCGCCACCGCCTTTGCCGCCCACCTCCTCGGTGGTGGTGGTTTCGATTAGCTCACTGGCCCAGATGACATTGCCGTTTACTCGCGCTGCGCCATACACATGGGGGATACCAACGCCATAGCCCCCGCCAGAGATTTTCATATCGGATAATCGCGGCCCTTCACTGCGGTAGGTGGGCGCAAAAAGATACGAACCCAAAGTGGTCCCGATCATCCAGCCCCAGGCTGCTCCCGATAAACCCAGCACGGTTCCGGTGATTGCGGCATTGCCGATTGCGGCGCCAGCCGCTGCAAGCGCTAGTGTTGCCATTACAAAACCCCCGGAAATGAATAAACGCCGATTAAGCGGGTTCGCCAGGCTTGAGAAAGCGAGGTCTCCACCACGGTCTTAACGCCCTGGTGCGCGTGAATCACCCCCAGCGGGGAGCAAAACGCAACGTGCTGGGGAAGCCTGCTCACCCGAAAAAGCATCACGTCTCCGGGTAGCGGCTTTTGGGTAAGAAGAAGCTGCCGGCCAAGCTCTTTGGCAAGCGTCACCCCATCAGGAAAGCGCTGATAGTCGGTTGTGTCTTCAAGCGTCAGCCCCAAGGCGCTTGCCACGCCGACAATAAGACCCACGCAATCGACTCCGACGTGTTTTAAGCGCCCCTGGTGATGCCAAGGGGTACCCACCCAAGAGCGGGCCTCAATCAAAATCTTTTCGCGGTCGATCATTTCGGGCCACTTACCAACGCGTCGGCAATCGGGATGTAGGGTTCACCGCGAAAATTCACGACATTGTTATAAGTGTCTCGGCAGGTGGAAAGCCGCTTATCGCAGCCTTGCCATAAGTCATAGGCATCACCAATTGCCACATCAAACGGTAACGCGAGCTCGCACTCGATAATGGATGAGCCAAAATTTTTGACCTCCATGGACAGTCCCGCGTTTTCACCGCTTGTGAAAGTAATTAGTCCAAAGTTAAAGGTTCCGTCGGCTTCAAGCCGTGCGCTATCACTAAAAATCCGCCGGTCGGTGACACTCGTGACGGTGCCGCTTACCTTGTAGTCATCTAAGGTAAGCGTGCAGCGCGCATCGCAAAAACTCGCCCGGCACGAAGGCGAGTAGTTCTGGCCGATTTGCTGGGCAAGCCGCTGGGTCATGCCACGCAACTCAGCGACAAAGGAGACCTTTCCGCCTTTGACTTCGCCCGTCCAGCCGCGCCGCACGATGATGGCCCCATCAGAAAGGCTTTTGTAATTCACCCGATAAAGCCAGACTTCTGCGCTATCCCAAAGGCCCGCCATCAGATCGTTAGCCGTAATGGCCAAAGACGACAGCACCCCTTCTAGCGACAGGTCATCAACCGATAAGCCGTTGGCGGTGGCCACGGCGCCGGGCATAAATCCGCTTGAGGCCTGATAGGTAAGCCCCAAATAGGTGATGGGCTCGTCGTGATCGGTAAACCCAAAGATCTCACCGTCGCGTCGGATGACTTTCCACAGATGCGCTAAGGTCGTGACATCTTGTGCCAGGTGCGCGGTAAGGGCGGCGCTTACAGAAGCCTTCACAGCCGCACCTCCACGAGCGTGAGCTCCTCGCACTGATACAGCAGACTTGCCGAACCGCGATCCACTACGCGCCAGCGTAGCGCATCGACATCAAAACGAACCGGAACATCAAATTCGCCCGACCAAGTCACAGGCCCAGACGGGTCGGCAACAAAGGTCACCACGCCCGTGGTGTAGTTGACGGTAAACCCCGTGGTCTGAAGCACGTTATTGACATAAATCGATACGCTTGCCGAGACGGGTTTTTTAATCGTTCGGACATTGGTGGAGCTGCCCGTGACATAGTCCCGCTGAAGCTGGAAGGTTTTGCTGGTGAGGGTCGCAGTCGAATTTTTAGTGGCCGAATAATCCGTCCAGTCTTTAAACCGAAAACCGTTGGCTCTGCCTTGCGCGTTTCTAAAAAACGCATTGATGGTTTCCACTTCGCTTTGACTGCGCACCGGAATGGCCAAGTCATACCCGTAGCGCGTAGATGACCAGTTAACGTTACGGGCCTCATAGCCCGAAGCCAAGGTCACGATGCTGGTGCTAAACCCCATTCCGCCCACGGCAGTAAAGCCGATCACATCGGGGAATCGGGGGGATTCGATAAAACTCATAGGTTTCTTTGCCCCCTTGAAACGGCAAGCGCAGCCGCACTTGCCAGTTGGGCGGCGCTTTTGCGTAAGTCGGCGGAGTTTTGAACGCCACTGACGTTGATATTGATGGTGGTAATGGACTGCTCGGTCCGCCTGGCAAGCGTTCGGGGCTGGGATTCAACCAACGGCATTTGCCGGGGCACAAACATTTCCGGGCCCCGCTCGCCCACGAGGTAGGTGGCTCCAGCCGACACAAAACCTCCGTTGGCGCGGCTGCCGGCAATCACAGGCGACCAGATGCCGTCTTGGTCTTGCCGTTGCACCAGCTCGGAGGCTACTGCCACTGCCTTACGAAATGCGGTCAGCTCGTGATTTGGAATGATCGTGCCGCCTGAGGGTGGGGCAAGAAAAAGCTCGGGGCCTTCTTTGCCAACCAACATGCTTTTTTCCATCGCGTTAACTGAGGCAGCCGTAAGTCCTAATCGGGCACTTGTGGGCAAAAAGACCTCGGGGCCTTTTTCACCAACGAGATAGGTTTTTTGCGGTAAGACCGAGCCCCCAAGGGCGCGCGCACCAAATATCGAAGCGATAAAGCTTTGCACCCCACCGCCAGGGGCGCCTCCCGGAGCGGGCGAGAAAACCGAATCGAGAATGCCGCTAATGGAGCGCTCTAAGGGCTTAGTGACTAGCTGGCGGGTCACGATACGGATGATGTCTTGCTCTAAAGACTTCAGTACATTGCGCAAATTCTCCCCGCCGATAATGGCGTCTTCAAAAGCCGTTCCGATTGCGGCACTGAATTGCTGCGCGATATCACGCAGCTGAGCGATCTGATCGGCCGTTTGGGTGGGGAACAGTTTGTCGTAGGCATTCATGCGCGCCTCGGCAATCATTTGCTCCACGGCTGCGACCTCATAGCCAGCAGAAATTAGCCGCTCGCGCAGCTCTAAAAGCCGCGCCTCTTCATCGGCAAGCTTTTGTACCGGGCTTGCCGTTTGCTCGTAAAGTGTTTTGTACTCTCGGTAAAGCTCAAGCGCGTCGTCTAATTGGTCTTTGTTTTTCTCCGCTTCAAGCCGCTGTCGGGTAAGTGCATCGGCGAGACGCTGCGCGCTTTCGAGCTGCTGCACGCTCGCACCGGCTAGAAAGATTTCTGCAACCGCAAGCTCTTCTTCGGAGAGTCTGAGTTTTTGCACCGCCAAGGCCTGGCGATCCAGTAACCGAATAACTTCATCGTTTTGGGGGGTGGGCTTTTTATCCTCTGCAAGGGCGGGGGCGTCTTTTTTATCGCGCTTTAAGTCGCGCGCCTGGGCAGCCATTCGCCGTGAGATCTGATCACTCATATCCCCATTGGCGCGGGCCAAGGCTTGCAGTTGCGCAAGCTCTCTAAGGTAGGCCCGCTGGCGGTCGATGGATTTACCAAACCAGATGTCTTCTTGCCCGGACTGCTGGAGGGCTTTATAGGCCTGATCCAGCCGGGCAATTTCTTGCTGAATGTTGCCAAACGGATCGGTCAGCCCCAGCTGCAACATATCTAAAAACGTCAGCCCGTTTTTTCGGGCTAACAAAAACTCATTTGCCAGCTCGGTGAGCTTTGGTAGCAGCAGATTGCCGATTTCAAGGCCAGTGGCTGAGGCGGCCGTTTTCATGCGCTCTAAGTTGTCATTAAACTCATTGGCGCGTCTTGCGGCCTCAGGCATCACCACACCGCCTAAGCGTTCAAGCTCCCGACCCATTGCGGCTAAGCCCTCGCTGCCGTTATTTAAAAACGTGATCATCGCGGCCCCGGCGCGGCCGAAAATGGCAGTTGCCAAGGCGGTCTTATTGGCGCCGTCAGCGTATCGAGAAAACTGCTCTGCGATATCGCCTAAAACCGCTTCGGTGGCCCGCACGTTACCGGCTGAGTCTTTCACCGCAATGCCCATCGCATCAAAGGCCTTTTGCGCCTCGCCGCTACCTCGGGCGGCCTCGGCAATCGAGCGGTTTAACTTAATTAAGTTTGCCGAAAACTCCTCCGTGGTGACATCACTTAACCGGGCAGCGTACTGAAGCTTGGATAGGCTATCGGTGGCAACCCCTGTCCGCTCAGATAAGTCATAAAGCGCATCGGCAGCATCGATTGCCCCTTTAATCCAGCCCATAAACATGCTGGCCGAAAAGTACCCCGCTAAAGCGCCCACCAAGGTGCGGGCATCACGCTGAATGGAGCCAAAGCTTTTTTGTGCCTGATAGGCGGCCTTTTCCATTGAAGAGCGAAACTGGGCGGTTTCAGCGGTCAGCGAAACGACAAGATTTCCAAGAGCGCTCATGGGCAGGGGTCCTTTTTCTTAACGCGGTGGGCAAACATCGCCTTTAGGGCCGTGGAGGCTTTAAGTTTTGGCGGCTCGGGCTCGTTTTCCAGCCGAAAGTACGCCATCCACTCGGTCAGCTCGGCGCTGGTGAGACGACTCAGTAGCTCCCCGACCGGCATGCCGAGCTTGAGTGCCAAAGAGAAATAAAACTTTCTCTCGGGTCGGGCTTTTAGTTTTTTGCTAAGTCATCTAACTCGGTCTGGGTGAGGCGATTAAGCTTTTGGGCAACCTTTACGCAACGATCTAGTGCAGCCGAGGATTTCTTACCCAACGCCAGCACATCGTCTTTTGAAAAAAGCGGCTCGCCTTTTTCGTCCACGGCCGTGGCGACCAAAAGCCGCGCACGGACGTTTTCTAGGCTTGATTTACTGGAAATTAACGACTGCTCCCACTCGTCGCGCATGGCCCCGGTCATGGCAGAGATCAAAACCTCCCCGCCCCACTCTGGCACCGCGACAACCTCTTTTTTGAGGTCATCACGGGTCAAAATTTGTTCACGAGTCAAAATCGCCATTAATTAAGCCTCCGAAATCGCGCCAGTAATTTCGATGGTGACGTTGGCTTCAATTACGCCGTCAACGGAGCCAGAGACTGCGAAGTTGGTGACAAACCCCGAAAAGCTCCATGTTGTGGCAGGCGATGCGTCAGTAAAGATGAGCTGAAAGTTGGTCTCAACCCGGGTTGCACGGGCAGAGCGCAGCGCTGCATGCTCAGTATCCGAGGGGATGTAATTAATCATGAAGCTTAACTGCCCTTCATCGGCTAAGCCCATGCGCTTTTCTTTAGCGGCACTGGAAAGATCGGTGACATCGATCACGGCGGCTGATCCGCCTGGGCCGGTGAAACTTTTGATTTCCGAGATGGCGGAGAAAACCTCTGGGCTTGCAGCATCACCGATTTTTAAGACGGTGCCTTGTGCTTCGAGAGCTTGAGATGACATTTGGACTACTCCTTTCGGACGAAAAAAAACCGGCCGATCGGAAAGCCCGAATGGCCGGTTGTTGGGGGGAAATAAAAAAACCGGCCGCTCCGAGTGCTAGGAGGGCCGGTTTTGAAAAAAAAACTTAAGCGGACGTGATGCTGATTAGTTCAGGTCTTGTGAATGCCTTTTTGTGATGAATGCTTTTTGGTCGATTTACTTTTAGGTGTTGTGCTGCCAGACGTAGAAATCCATCATCACGCGGTAGATGTTTTTTAGCTCGCCTTCAAAGATGTCCATATCGGACTGAAGCGTTGCTTTAAATGCGGCGGCCTGCATCGCCGAGCGAACCGAATCCGAGAGCGTTTTTGCCCCGTCGTAGGTCTCGGCGTAGCAATCCACTTGGATGCGCACCTGATCCAAACTCGCCCCGCCTTCAAGTCGGTTTTGCGGGGCTGAGGCAATGCGCGAGTACACAATCGTTGGATAGTCGGGCGACTGCGGCATTTGCAGCGGATAGCAGCGGCCACCGACCAAGCTTTCTAAGGTCTGATAGACAGAGGCTTCGATCATTTGCCCACCTTATGTTTTAGAGCCGCTAGTGCAATTGCCTGCGCAAGGCGCGATTTCATGACCTCTAAGGCGCGGCCTTTTTCGGCCTCAAAGGCTGCGCGAAGTAGCGGTTTAGCCCGCATCTTGCGGGTGCCAAACTCAATAAATCGCCAGTAATAAGCATCGCCATAGGTGTAGTAGGTTTTACCCACCCGGCTAAGCCTGCGGTTGCGTCGCGTGTCGGCATAACGGCCCTTAACGCGTCGAACGAGCACCGCATACTCAGAGCGACCTAGGCGGGTGCCCCGGCGTGAGCGGGCCACGATGATGTTTTTCTCAAGCGTTCCGGTGCGCTTAATGGCAGCCGCGTTTGACTTTGCTTTTGCTTGAATGACCTTGGCGGCGGCTAAGACTGCGCTATTAAGAGGTTTGCCGCGTAGTGCTAGGGGCAACTCAAAAAGCGCTTTTTGCAGTTGCACTAATCCAGCAACTTTGACCGTGACTGCGATACTCATGGCAGCTTTACTAAGAGCTCTAAACCCTGGCGGCGTCCGAGCTCGCTGATATGACCAATGTCATAGGTCACGCCTTGGTAGACAACTTTTTGCATCAGCGTCACATCGGGCCGCCAGCGGATGGTGATCTTGTAATCTGCCTCGGGCATGATCTGAACGACCTGATAGGTTTTCTTACCCCCAACCGGGGTCACCTCGGCCGAAACGGTAGCCACCAGCACATCGGAATAAATCACCTCGCCGTAGCCGTTTTGAGAGGCGACTTTGGAGCGAATCTCGATGCGTTGATCTAATTTTTCTGAACGCAGCATTTAGACTCCAAAGAATCGATAAGGGTCAAGAAGTCCGTCGGCAAAATCCTGCGGGACGCGGGGCCGCTCCGCGCTCACCGAGCGATTGCCGTCATACATCTCGCCAATTGCCAAAAGCAGCCAATGCCGAATCGGGGCCGGTACATC